>Ga0209971_1000005_pt1 | contig 108671 bp, 102 predicted proteins | sample InoplaM3SAM_FD_187588 | JGI IMG/M metagenome (GOLD analysis project Ga0209971, IMG submission 187588) | Arabidopsis thaliana rhizosphere microbial communities from the Joint Genome Institute, USA, that affect carbon cycling - Inoculated... | ecosystem: Host-associated > Plants > Roots >... | reverse complement strand
CGAGACCGGCCGCGCACGCGGATGGCACAGCAACTTGTTCATTCCGATGATCCGCGGGGACGTCGCCCTCGGATTGATCTCGATCACGCGGCGGGACCCCGGGCCGTTCTCGGGCGGCGAGATCGCGCTGCTCCGAACCTTCGCCGACCAGGCGGTCATCGCAATCGAGAACGTACGCTTGTTCACGGAGCTGCAGGAGAACAATCGTTCGCTTACCGAGGCGCTCGACCGGCAGAGGGCCACCGCGGAGATTCTTCAGATCATCAGCACCTCACCCACGGATCTCCGACCGGTGCTAGACGCGGTGGTCGAGCGGGCCGCGCGGCTCTGTGCAGCCAACGACGGGGTGATCTTCCGAGCCGATGGTGACACCCTGACGCCGGTCGCCACCTGCGGAGTCCCGGGGGTCTCTTCAGTGCCACGGACACGCGGGACGGCGTCGGGCCGCGCGATCGTCGACCGCCAGCCGGTTCACGTCGAGGACATCGCCTCACCGGCCTCCATTGCGGAGTTTCCGGATGCCAATGCTTCGCGGGCTCGGGGGATTCGCACCCAGCTTGCGGTGCCACTGCTCCGAGAACGCGAGGCTGTTGGTGTCATTCTCATCCGGCGGTTCCAGGTCCAACCGTTCAGCGAACAGCAGATTGCGCTGCTCCGAACCTTCGCCGACCAGGCGGTCATCGCGATCGAGAATGTGCGGTTGTTCACGGAGCTGGAGACGCGCAATCGCGACTTGACGCAAGCGCTGGACCAGCAGACAGCGACCGGCGACATCCTCCGCGTGATTTCGACTTCTCCGGTCGACGTGCAACCGATCTTCGAGGCGATAGCCTGCAACTCCCTACGGCTATGCGGCGGACTGATGGCCGCCGTGTTCCAGTTCGACGGCGAGTTGATGCACATCGGGGCGCTTCACGGTTTCTCGGCCGATGGGGAGGAGGCCACCAGACGGACCTTTCCCACGCGCCCGGAGCGCCGAATGATCGCCGCGCGCGCGGTGCTTTCGCGTGCCATGGTGCACGTTCCGGATGTCGCGGCAGATCCCGAGTTTGGCTACGGGGCGCTGGCTGCGACGGCTGGCTGGCGCAGCCTGCTTGTGGTTCCAATGCTGCGGGGAGGCGAGGTCCTGGGGACGGTCGGCGTGGCCAGGGCCCAGATCGGACCGTTCCGGGATCAAGAGATCGCGCTGCTTCAGACCTTCGCAGATCAAGCCGTGATCGCGATCGAAAATGCGCGGCTGTTCAATGAGCTTAAGGCACGGACGCAGGAGCTGACCCGGTCGGTCGATCAGCTCAAGGCCCTCGGCGAGGTCGGGCGCGCCGTCAGCTCGACGCTGGATCTGGAGACCGTGCTGACCACCATCGTCTCGCACGCCGTGCAGCTCGCGGAGCTGGACGGCGGGGTGGTGTTCGAGTACGACCCGGCCGCCGAGGAGTTTGTTCATCGGGCCGCCACCGAGACCGGCGGCACTTTGGCAGCAGCCCGTCGGGCCACCCGCGTTCGCAAGGGTGAAGGGGTGGTGGGCCAGACCGCCACTACGTTGGAACCGGCTCAGCTGCCCGACATCACGGTGCGCGGGGCATACGAGAGCCGCCTCCGGGAGAACCTGATCGCCTCGGGCATCCGCGCGATCCTGGCCGTGCCGATGCTCAGCGAGGGCCGGCTCGTCGGCTGCCTGGTCGTCTCGCGGAACGAGCCCGGGGAGTTTCCGGTCGAGACGATCGACCTGCTCCGCACCTTTGCCACGCAGTCGGCCCTGGCGATCCAGAACGCTCGGCTCTTCGAGGAGATCGCCAGCAAGAGTCGGCAGCTGGAGGCGGCCAGCCGCCACAAGTCCGAGTTCCTCGCCAACATGTCCCACGAGCTGCGGACCCCGCTCAACGCGGTCATCGGGTTCTCGGAGGTGCTCCTCCAGCGCATGTTCGGCGACCTGAACGTCAAGCAGGACGAATATCTCAAGGACATCTACGCCTCCGGCCAGCACCTCCTCTCCCTCATCAACGACATCCTGGACCTCTCCAAGATCGAGGCCGGCCGGATGGAGCTGGCTCCGGCTCCGTTCCACCTACCGACCGCTTTGGAGAACGCCGTGACCCTGGTCAAGGAACGGGCGGCCCGCCACGCGATCGCCCTCCACGTCGACGTCGACCCACGGCTGGGCGAGGTGGTGGCGGACGAGCGCAAGGTCAAGCAGGTGCTGCTGAACCTGCTCTCCAATGCGGTCAAGTTCACGCACGAGGGCGGCCGCATCGGCCTGAAGGCCGGTCGGCGAGACGGAATGGTCGAGATCGCCGTCACCGACACCGGGATCGGGATCGCCGCCGAGGATCAGGCGGCGATCTTCGAGGAGTTCCGGCAGGTGGGGAGCGACGAGAGGCGCAAGCAGGAAGGTACCGGGCTCGGCCTGACCCTGGCCAAGAAGTTCGTCGAGCTCCATGGCGGGCGAATCTGGGTCGAGAGCCAGGTGGGCCAGGGAGCGACGTTCACCTTTACTCTGCCCGTGCGGCTTGAGGGAGTGGCTGGCCGGACCTGAGCGGACCGCCTACCCCTCACCCTGCCCTCTCCCCTGGGGGGAGAGGGTGCCTGGATCCTCCGCGTGGACGGGCTGGTCGGTCGGGCGCATCGGGTAGCCTTCGGGTTCGACGACGATGGAGCAGAGCGCGGCCGCCACCGCCAGCGACAGGCCGCCGATCACCACGACGGCCAGGCGGTTATCTCCGCCCAGGTGCATGACCAGCGTGCTCTCGTCGGTGAGCAGGCGCTCGAGCAGCGTGCCGAAGCCGAGGGCGGCGAGGATCTCGGGGATGACGATGAAGAAGTTGAAGATGCCCATGTAGATGCCGGTCTTGCCGGCGGGGAGCGCGCCGGCCAGGATCGCGTAGGGCATGGCGAGCGTGCTGGCCCACGCGATGCCGACGCCGAGCATCGGCACGAGCAGCAGGTACCTGTCGTCGATGGCGGCGACCGAGACGAGGCCGGCGGCGCCCGCGAGCAGGCAGAGGGCGTGGGTGAGCCGGCGGCCGAGGTGGCGGGCCAGCGGCGGCAGCGCGAACGAGAAGGCGAAGCAGACGGCGGAGTACATCGCGAAGCAGTTGCCCGCCCACGCGATGCCCTGGTCGTACTGGGGCGTGCCCGGCGTGCCGCCGAAGATGTTGCGCGCGACCGCGACGCCGAAGTAGAGCCACATGCAGAAGAAGCCGAGCCAGGTGAAGATCTGCACCCAGGCGAGGCGGCGCATGGTCAGGGGCATGGCCAGGAAGTCGTGGAAGATCTCGACGGCGGCGGCGCGGACGCCGGTCTTCTCGGCCTTCATGCGGCGGAAGGCGTCCATGTCCTCGGGCGGGTGCTCGCGCGTGGTGAAGATGGTCCACAGCACCGCGGCCAGGAAGGCCACCGCGCCGATGTAGAAGGCCAGCCGCACCGCGAGCGGGATGGGCCGGCCGGCCGCGCCGTCGCCCGGTGGGAAGACGCCGTACAGCAGCCACGGCAGCATCGAGGCGATCACCGCGCCCAGCCCGATGAAGAGCGCCTGCATGGCGTAGCCGCGCGTGCGCTGCTCGGGCGGCAGCAGGTCGGCGACGAAGGCGCGGAAGGGCTCCATGCTGATGTTGATCGACGCGTCCATGATCCAGAGCAGGCCGGCGGCCATCCAGAGCGTGCTGGAATGCGGCATGGCGATCAGCGCGAACGAGGCGAGCAGCGCGCCGGCGAGGAAATAGGGCCGCCGGCGGCCGAGGCGGTTCCAGGTGCGATCGCTCAGGTGCCCGATGATCGGCTGCACGAGCAGGCCGGTGAGCGGCGCGGCCAGCCACAGCATGGGAATCTGGTGGGCGTCGGCCCCGAGGTACTCGTAGATCGCGCTCATGTTGGCCATCTGGAGCGCCCAGCCGAACTGGATGCCCAGGAACCCGAAGGCCATGTTCCAGATCTGCCAGAAGCTCAGAGGCGGTCGCGCGCTCATTTGATCAGCAGCACCTGGCCCTCGTGCGGGCCCAGCGCGATCGGCAGCCGTTTTCCCGCGCCGAGCTTGCCGTGGACCCTGGACGCCAGCAGGTCGGTGACCGCTCCGCCCGCGGGCGCGGGCTCGATGGCCACCGCCTCGCGCACCGGCGCGCGGGCGAAATTCACCGCGGTGACCTGGATGCCCGCGCCCCGCGGCAGGCGGTGGACCATGACGACCAGGCCCGGCGCCCGCACCGCCGGGACCGCCACCTGCTCGCTCTCGTTGATGCGGTACTGCGCGCGCACGCGCAGCATCGCTCGAAGCTGCGACGCGAACGAGTCCCCGTGCTGCAGCTGCTCGGGCAACGAGCCGTGGAGGGCCCGGGCGCGCGGCAGGCCGCTGCCGGAGGTCGTCACGCTCGGGTGCTTGCCCAGCAGGTCGTACGCGCCCCGATTGATCCAGCGCGTGTCGCCCTCGGCGATCAGCGAGCCGACCGCGTCGTCCGGCAGGGTCAGCGCGCCGACCAGGTCCCAGCCGGAGAGCGCGAAGACGCCCGGCTGCATCGCGTTGAACAGGGCCAGCAGCAGGTGCGCGCGCCGGATGTCGTGGCGCTGGACCTCGGTCAGCTTGCCGAGGTCGCGGATGCCGAGCGCGGCGGCGGCCACCGTGACGCTCGTGCACGAGATGCCGTTGGCCGCCTTCAGGTTGTACGGGGCCGCGGCGCCCATGAGGCGGCCGTGCATCTCGGCGCGGATGGTGTCGCGCAGCGCGCTGCCCTTCACGGCCTTGCCGCGGAACGTGAACGTGGTGTCCTTGTGCTTCGTCCAGAAGTGCACCAGCTCCAGCGTCAGCTCGTCGTGGTTCTGCAGCGCGTGGATCAGCGACCCGGGGTCGATCTGGTAGGTGCGCTGCAGGCCGAGCATCAGGCGCAGGAACGAGGCGTCGCCGGTGACGAGCGCGTGCTGGTAGGCCGGGCGGCTGATGAAGTCGTAGGAGAGATCGGCCCCGCCCTCGGACATCGCCTTGACGTCCTCGAGCGTGAGGTTCAGCTCCTGGAAGGTGAAGCCGCCGAGCTTGCGCACGAGGCCCGCGATGAGCTGATTCGCGGTCACGGAGAGCGGGTGGCCCTCGGACCAGGCGCGCCCGTTGTCCGGGCCGGCCTCGATGCCGAGGAAGCCGTTGGCGTCGAGACGCAGCATCCGCTCACCCAGGATGGCCAGCGCGTTGATGGCGTCGCCCGCCACCAGCCGCGGCGCCGCGAAGGTGGGGTCGAGCCAGTTGAACGTGGGCTGGCCCTCCTTGAAGTAGTGCAGATAGACCCAGCGGCGGCGCTGTCCGTCGGCGCCGACGACCGCATCGGTGGCCGACCAGTCGGTCTCCTTGACGCCCGGCTCGTAGAAGATGGTGCGCGGCAATTGCCCGACGATGTAGCCGCGCGCCCTGAGCGCGTCCACCGTCGCCGGCTTCAGGTTCACCGAGTCGCGGCCGGCCGGCACCGCGGGTAGCAGGCCCCAGTCCTCGGGGCCGATCTCCACCATGTGGTAGAGGCCGGGATAGTCGCCGTAGCGGCGCTCGGCCAGGCGGAAGTCGGCCCCCTTGCCGCTGTGGCCGGGAATGATGTCGCCGATGACGACCGCGCGGTTGTCGGCGGCGCGCCGCACCATCGCCGTGAACTGCGCCTGGGTGCCGAAGGCCGGGTCGATCTCGCTGCTGATGCGGTCGAAGTTGCCGTCGACGGTCTCCGTGTACTCGCGGCCGCGCAGGCCGCCCGCGCGCTTCATCGGGCCGGTGTGCATGCCGCCGATGCCGATGTCGCGGAAGATGCGCCAGAGATCGGCGTCGCCCAGGCTCTCCAGCACCGACTCGCCCGGCCCCGTGATCTGCGACGGCGGATACGCGGTGAACCAGACCGAGGCCAGCGCCGACGCGGCGCGCGGCTCCGGCAGCGCGTAGGGGTGCTGCCACTGCGCGCCGGTGCCCGAGACGCGGCGCGCGGCCAGGTCGCCCTGGTGGAGCATCGAATGCTCGACGAGCCACTGGATGTCCGGGTCGGAAGCCTGGTCTTGCGCGCTCGCCGGCGGCGCCGGGCGCGCGGCCGGCGCCGGGGGCGCGCCGGTCGATGCGGCGCCGGACGGCGACTCGGGGCGCAGCGAGGTCGCCGGCTGGCAGGCGGGCGCCCCCGCGCCCACGAGCATCGCCAGCACGAGCAGCCAGGCGCGCGGACGGATCGGTCTCACATCGAGCACGAGACCAGAAGCGGCGCGAGCGGTCAAGGGCAGGTCTCGCGCCGGCCCTTTGCCATGGGCTGTACGCTGTGAGCAGGACCATGGCCAGCGAGGACCCGCATGCAGACCGTGGCCGGGAGCGCGGGAGGGCAAGGACCCCGAGCCGACGCTGCCGCCGTTCGAGAAGGCCGCGGGCCGGGGCGACGCGCAGCGTGAATGACCTCGCGGCGTAGCGAGCGCGGCCTCGACTGGTTCGCGTTCTTCCTCGCCGACGTGCAGACCGGCTGGGGCCCGTTCGTCGCCGCGTACCTGACCTCCATGGCGTGGACGCAGTTCGACATCGGCCGCGTGCTCACCATCGGCACGCTGACCGGCCTGGCGCTGCAGGTGCCGGCCGGCGCGCTGGTGGATCGCGTGCCCGCGAAGCGGCTGCTCGCCGCGGTGGCGGTGGTCGCGGTGAGCGGCAGCGCGCTGGTGCTGACGCGGTGGCCGGTGTTCCGGGCGGTGGTGGTCGCCAAGGTGCTGCACGCGATCGGCAGCTGTCTGGTCGGGCCCGTCCTGGCCGCGATCAGCCTGGGCCTCGTCGGGCACGCGCGGCTGAGCGTGCGCCTGGGGCGTAACGCGCGCTATCTCTCCCTCGGCAACGCGATCGCGGCGGCGGCGATGGGCGTGGCCGGCTACCTGTACACGAACCGGGCGATCTTCGTGCTGACCGCGGCCCTCGGCGTGCCGACCCTGCTCGCGCTGACGCAGATCCGGGCGAGCGAGATCGACCCGGCGCTGGCGCGTGGCGGGATCGCGCCCGAGCGCGCCGGTGGCCGGAGAATCGACCGCTGGCGGCAAGGGTCTACCGCGGTGCTGCGCAGCCGCGCCCTGCTGGTCTTCGCCGCCGCGGTGCTGCTGTTCCAGCTGGCCAACGCGGCGCTGCTGCCGATCATCGCGGGCGCGCTGACCGCGCTGCAGGCGGAGCGCGCCACCGTGATCCTGGCCGTCGGCATCCTCACCCCCCAGCTCGTGGTGGCGGCCATCGCGCCCTGGGTGGGACGTCAGGCCCAGGCGCGCGGGCGTCGCCCGCTCCTGGCCCTGTGCTTCGTCGCGCTCGCGATCCGGGCCGCGATCTTCGCGTGGTCCACCGCGCCGGGCGTGGTCCTGGCCGCCCAGGTGCTCGACGGCGTGTCGGCGGCGACACTGGGCGTGCTGGTGCCGCTGGTCATCGCGGACACGACGCGCGGGACCGGGCACTTCAACCTGGCCCAGGGCGCGGTAGGCGCCGCGGTCGGCCTCGGCGCGTCGCTCAGCACCGCGGGGGCGGGGTACGTGGCGGACGTGGCGGGCAGCGGGATGGTCTTCGCGCTGCTCGCGGCGGTGGCGGCCTCCGGCTTGCTGGTCGTGGTGGGATTGATGCCGGAGACCAGAGCGGCCTGATGCTCACGCTCGACGGGATCGTCGATCAGCTGGCCGGGCACAACGCGTATCTCGGCGTCTTCGCGCTGCTCCTGGCCGGCGGCCTCGGCGTGCCCATCCCCGAAGAGCTGCCGGTGGTGGCCGCCGGGGTGCTGAGCCGCGAGGGCCTGGCCCAGTGGTGGCTGGCGCTGCCGGTGTGCATCCTGGGCGTGCTGTCGGGCGACGTGATCCTCTACTGGGCCGGGCGCCACTGGGGCGAGCGCGTGCTGTCCTGGCGCCCGGTGCGCTGGGTGCTCTCGCCTGCGCGCGAGCGCCGGCTCAAGGGGGCGTACCGTCGCCATGCGGTGAAGACCATCGTCATCGCGCGGCACGTCATCGGGCTCCGGGCGGCCGCCTTCCTCACCGCGGGCATCGCGCATGTGCCGTTCTGGAAGTTCCTGGCCACCGATGCCGCCGCGGCACTCGCGGGCGTGCCGCTGTCGTTCGGTCTGGCCTACTTCTTCACCGACCAGATCGAGGCCATCCTGACCGACGTCCACCGGGTGGAGCGATGGGGGATGCTGGGCGCGCTCGTGCTCGGCGTCGTGGTGGCGGCGGTGATGGTGCACCGATGGACGCGGTGCGCCGAGGAGAAGATCGACGTCGAGCCGGAGCCCCTGGAGCACTCGACACGCCGTGACTAGCCAACCCCGGGCGCTCGGGGTACCATCCCGGACATGAAGCGCCTGGCGGCTGCCGCCCTCGTCCTCGTGATGATCGCGACGCTCTGCGCCGTGCCCAGCGAGGCCGGCGGCCGGGGAGGCTGGCATGGCGGTCACGGCTGGCACGGCGGCCGGGGTTGCTGCTGGGGCGGCTGGTGGTGGCCGGGCGCGTTCGTCGGCGGGCTAGCGCTGGGCGCCGCGGTCGCTGCGACGTATCCGCCGTACTACGCCTATCCGCCGCCCGCGTACTATTCGGCGCCCTCGGTCATCTACGCGCCGGCGCAGTCCTACACCACCGCGCCGCCGGCTCCGCCCGCGGTCCAGCGCGAGGTCGTGTATCCGCACGGCAAGTACGTGCTGTACGGTGACGGCGTGAGCCAGCCCTGGCAATGGGTCTGGGTCTCCGCCACTCCGGCCTCGCCCGTCCCCTCGCCCTGATCCGTCCTCACACGTAGTCGCTCTCGTCCTCGTCGCGGCCTTCGTACGGCTCCACGTCGTCGTCCTTCCACTCGGGCGTTCCTGGCGCGGCGGTGGCGAAGCGCCCGGCCACTTCCATCAGCGAGGCGGGGCACGGATCGCCGAGCGCAGTGAACAGGTCGCATGCCTCCGCGAGCGTCAGGATCATGCACTCGGGCTGGTGCGCGCGCATGATCCGCGTCTGAGTCGGCGAGGTGACCAGCCAGAGCAGCGCTTCCGGCAAGTAGCTGAGCTGCACGGCGAGCACTTCCCCGTGGCTCAGCAGGGAACGACAGAAGGCCCGACCGTCGAGGGATAGCTCGTCGAGGCGATTCAGGATCTGCTCGAGCGTGTACACGGCTGACATGGGCTCGCCCTCCTCTGGCGGGATAGGGGCAAACCGCGTGCCACCGGAAGAAGTCGCGAAATTGACCGCCACGGCCGCGGCGACCGACGGATCGTGCTGTTCGATGCGACCCGTCGGGCGCCGCGACCGTGTAAGGGTTGCCGGGCAGCGCCTACGGCTGCGGCTCGGACGGCTCGTTCCGATCGATCCACGCCCTGGCGAGCTCGACGACGAAGCGCTCGGCCTCGGCCTCGGTGTCGAAGCGCTGATCAGACACCGGTAGGTCGATATTGCGCAGACCGGTCGGGGTGGGCTGCTGGAGTGTCGCCACCGCCGACCACCGGCCGTCGCGCATCTGCTCGCTGGCGACGGCAATGCTGTAATCACCCTGGGCCGGAATCGTCTTTCGCTGGATCATGAGTGACCTCCTCGGAAGACGGATGGTGCTGTCCAGAGGACCACCGGCTTCGCGATGAGTCAAGATGGGAAGAGTGCGCCGCTCCGGGCGGCCGTCGTGCAGGTAAGGACGACCCGTCGTCTCTTACGTGGCTCGAGTCCATCGGCGGCCGGGCTCGCGTGTCGACCTTCGCGGAATCGGCAACTTGGAGGGTGTGCGCGACACCTATCGGCGACGGCATTTGGCTTGCTACTCGAGGCCGTTATGAAATGCCCGAGGTGCAAGACCGAGCTGCCGCCACGGGAAGGCGAGAGGCCACGGGGCGGCAAACCCGTGCCGAACCGGGGAGAGCGGAAGCGCCCCGGCTCCACGACGGTCACTCCCGAAGAGGCGTTGCGCGCCGACGCGCCGCCGGCTCCGTGCCCGCAGTGCGGCTGGAGCACCATGTGGAACGAGTGAAGCGGCGCGCCCCCGCGCGACCTCCCGAGTCGAACGGCACCAGGAACGGGGCCGCGGGCTCGGCGCCCGTCATCAACGACCTCTGGTACAAGAACTCAGTCATCTATTGCCTCTCCGTCGGCACCTTCATGGATTCCAACGGCGACGGCATCGGCGATTTCGAGGGCCTCATGCGCCGGCTGGATTACCTGCAGGGTCTCGGGATCACCGCGATCTGGCTGATGCCGTTTCAGGCCTCGCCGGGAGAGGACGACGGCTACGACGTGTCCGACTACTACGGGGTCAATCCCGCGTACGGCACACTGGGCGACTTCGTCGAGTTCACGCACGCAGCCAAGCAGCGCGGCATCCGCGTCATCATTGACCTGGTCGTGAACCACACCTCCGACCAGCACCCATGGTTCCAACAGGCGCGCCGGGATCCCGCGTCGAAATACCGCGACTGGTACGTGTGGTCCGAGAAGAAGCCGCCGAACGCGAACGAGGGCATGGTGTTCCCCGGCGTGCAAAAGTCCACGTGGTCCTACGACAGCGAAGCGCGCGCGTGGTACTTCCACCGCTTCTACGACTTTCAGCCCGACCTGAACACCTCGAACCCGCACGTGCAGGCCGAGATCCTCAAGATCATGGGCTTCTGGATCCAGCTCGGCGTCTCGGGCTTCCGGATGGACGCGGTGCCCTTCGTGATCAATACCAAGGGCCCCCACGTCAAGAAGCCGATGGAGCAGTACGACCTGCTGCGCACGCTGCGGGCGTTCTTGCAGTGGCGCGTGGGCGATTCGATCATCCTGGCCGAGGCCAACGTCCTGCCCGACACCGATCTGGAGTACTTCGGCAAGGACGGCGACCGCATGCACATGATGTTCAATTTCCAGGTCAACCAGAACCTGTTCTACGCGCTCGCCGCCTCCGATCGCCGGCCGCTGGCGCGTGCACTGAAGGCCACCATGCGCCGGCCCGAGACCGCGCAGTGGTGCCTGTTCCTGCGCAACCACGACGAGCTCGACTTGGGCCGGCTCACCGACGAGCAGCGTCAGCGGGTCTTCCGGTGCTTCGGGCCCGAGGAGACCATGCAGCTCTACAAGCGCGGGATCCGGCGCCGCCTCGCCCCGATGCTGAACGGTGACCGCCGGCTCCTCGAGCTGGCTTACAGCCTGATGTTCACTCTGCCCGGCACGCCAGTCCTGCGCTACGGCGACGAGATCGGCATGGGGGATGACCTCGGGCTGCCCGAGCGTAACTGCTCGCGGACACCGATGCAGTGGTCGGCCGAGCCCCACGGCGGCTTCACCAAGGCCGACAAGCCGGTGGTGCCGGTGATCAGCGAGGGGCCGTTCGGCTACCAGCACGTCAACGCCGCCGTGCAGCGCCGCGATCCGGGATCGCTGCTCAACTGGACGGAGCGCATCATCCGCATGCGGAAGGAGGTGCCCGAGGTGGGCTGGGGCAACTTCGAAGTCCTGCCGGTGCGCGATCCCGCGATCCTGGTGATGCGCTACGACTGGCGGAACAACTCGACGCTATTCGTGCACAACCTCTCGGACTCGCCGCGCGAGGTGTCGTTCGACTCGGGCATCCCGGGGCCGGAGGGCCGGACTCTGGCGAACGTGCTGTCCGAGCATCACTCGTTCGCCGCGGAGGACGGCAAGCATCGTCTGCTGCTCGAGGCGTACGGGTACCGCTGGTTTCGGGTCGGCGGCCTGGACTACCTGCTCAAGCGCAGCGACATCGAGACGCCGCCCCGGGGCTGACCGGCCGTGGCTTCCCTGGCCCCGCTTGCCTGGTGGCAGACCGCGGTCATGTATCAGGTTTATCCGCGCTCATTCCAGGACGGTAACGCCGACGGCGTCGGCGACCTGCGCGGCATCCGGCAGCGGCTGCCCTATCTGGGCGAGCTCGGCATCGGCGCGGCCTGGATCTCGCCGATCTTTCCCTCGCCGATGGCCGACTTCGGCTACGACATCGCCGACTACACCGACGTCGACCCGATCTTCGGCTCGCTCGAGGAGTTCGACGCGCTGCTGGCCGCGGCCCACGCGCAGGGGCTCCGCATCCTGCTCGACCTCGTGCCCAACCACACCTCGGTCCAGCACCCGTGGTTCCGCGAGAGCCGCGCCTCGCGGCAGAGCGCACGGCGCGACTGGTACATCTGGCGCGATCCCGCGCCGGGGGGCGGTCCGCCCAACAACTGGCTGTCCGCGTTCGGCGGCAGCGCGTGGGAGCGGGACGACACCACCGGGCAGTACTACTACCACGCGTTCCTGGCCGCGCAGCCCGATCTCAACTGGCGCAATCCGGCGGTCCGCAACGCGATCCACGAGGTGATGCGCTTCTGGCTTCGCCGCGGGGTCGACGGCTTCCGGGTGGACGTGATCTGGCACCTGCTCAAGGACGATCAGTTCCGCGACAACCCGCCGAATCCCGTCTATCAGCCCGGCGAGCCGCCGAGCCACGCGCTGCTTCCCGTCTACACCGCGGATCTGCCCGAGGTGCACCAGGCGATCGCCGGCATGCGGCGCGTGGTCGACGAGTTCCCCGATCGGGTGTTGATCGGCGAGATCTACCTGCCGATCGAGCGGCTGATGGCCTACTACGGCGTCGAGCTGGGAGGCACGCACATGCCGTTCAACTTCACGCTGCTGTCGACGCCGTGGCGGGCCCGCGAGATCGCCAAGCTGATCGACGACTACGAGGCGGCGCTGCCGACGGGCGGCTGGCCGAACTGGGTGCTCGGTAACCACGACCGCCCGCGCATCGCGGGCCGAGTTGGCCCGGCGCAGGCACGTGTTGCGGCGATGCTGCTGCTGACGCTGCGCGGAACCCCCACCATCTACTACGGCGACGAGATCGGCATGACCCAGGTGCCGATCCCGCCCGATCGCGTGCGGGATCCGTTCGAGCGCAACGTGCCGGGCATCGGCTGCGGGCGGGACGGGGCGCGCACGCCGATGCAGTGGGACGCCACCGCCCACGCCGGGTTCTCGACGGCGGAGCCGTGGCTGCCGGTGGCCGCCGGTTTCGGCACCGACAACGTCGAGCACCAGCGGCTGGATCCGGCCTCCACCTTCCAACTCTACCGGCGTTTGATCGCCGCGCGCCGGCGCTCGCGGGCCTTGCAGCGGGGCGACTACCGGCCGATCGTGGCCAGCGGTGACCTGTTGCTCTACGTGCGCCAGCACGGCGACGAGCGCATGCTGATCGGCCTGAACCTGGGCCGGGAGGACGCGGTGGTGGCGTTCCCGGATCGGCAGCTGCGCGGCGAGATCGTGGTGTCGAGCGCCGGAGACCGGGACGGCGAGAAGGTCGAGGGCGAGCTCGGCCTGCGCGGTGACGAGGGTGTCGTACTGTCCCTCGCGTCCGGTGCGGTCGTGCCCCGGTCGCTCGGCTGAATCGAGGCTTGACGGCCAGGGTGACACTGAGGAGAGGAGGACCGCGATGCGCAAGCGTGTGATCAGGCCGGCGGCCACCGAAGCGGAGCCCGCGGAGCAGGAATGGATCGACGTCGAGCAGGTGGCGCAGGTGGAGGTCACCTCCGAGGATGCCGCCCATCCGATCGAATCAGCGTTGATCCTCGGCGACGACAGCGGCTGGCGCGCCGCGCAGCCCGGCGAGCAGACCATCCGCCTGGTCTTCGACCAGCCGCAGCGCCTGAGCCGCGTGTGGCTGCTGTTCATCGAGGCGGACGCCGCGCGCACGCAGGAGTTCGTGCTGCGCTGGTCGCCGGACGGCGGGCGCACGTTCCGCGACATCGTCCGCCAGCAGTGGAACTTCGGCCCGCCCGAGAGCATCCGCGAGGCGGAGGACTATCGCGTGGACCTCTCCGGCGTCACCGCGCTCGAGCTCGTGATCGTCCCCGACAAGAGCGGTGGTGACGCGCGCGCGTCGATCGCCCAGTGGCGCCTCGCCGGCTAGGGCTGGCCCCGCCCGTCGAAAGCTGAGACACTCCCGCGGGGGGTGATCGGCATGGCGACGACGCTCGGGTTCATCGGACTCGGAGTGATGGGCGAGTCCATGTGTCGCAACCTGGCGAGGAAGTCGAAGGCGGCGGTCGTCGGCTTCGACGGGCGCGGGGAGCCGCTCGCCGCGCTCGCACGCGACGGAGTGACCGCGGCCGCCTCGGCTCGCGACGTCGCAGACCGCGCCGACTTCATCTTCCTGTGCCTCCCCGGCGAGCGAGAAGTCCGCGCGGTGGCGCTCGGGCCCGACGGCCTCGCCACCGCCATGCGGCGGGGGCAGACCCTGGTGGACATGAGCACCACGCCGGTGGCACTGGCCCGCGAGCTGGGGCACGCATTCGCCGGCCTGGGCGTGGACTTCGCCGATGCGCCGGTGGCCCGCACCGCCCAGGCGGCGCGGGACGGCACGCTCTCGATCATGGTCGGCGCCGACGGCGCGGTGTTCGAGCGGCTGCGATCATACCTGGCCTGCATGGGCACGGAGATCACCCACTGCGGGCCGGTCGGCGCCGGGCAGGCCGTCAAGCTGATGAACAACATGGTGGTCGCCCAGACGGTCGTGGCCCTCGCCGAGGCCATGGCGGTGGCCCGCGCCTCCGGAGCGGTGGACCCGCGCGTGCTCTTCGAGACGCTCGCCAAGGGCTCGGCGGACAGCTTCGTGCTGCGCAATCACGGGATGAAATCGCTGCTGCCCGATGCGCATCCGACGCAGGGCGCGTTCCCGACCAGCTACATCATCAAGGATCTGTCGTACGCGCTGGCGCTGGCCGAGTCGGCGGGGCTGACGCTCGAGGGGGCCACCACGACCGGCCGTCTCATGGAGCGCACCGCGGCGGCCGGGTACCGACACCACTACTACACCGCGGTCAGCCGGGTGATCGCACGCGAGGGAGAACGCATGCCGGAATACATCCCGAGTCCGCGCCAGTGGGTGCGCGAGCAGGTCGAGCTCTATGAAGGCAGCGGCGGCACTCAGGGCACCACGCTGCGGGACACCGGGCTGCCGGTCATCATCGTCACGCACACCGGCAAGAAGACCGGCGCGATCCGCAAGACGCCGCTGATGCGCGTGAAGGACGGCGCCAACTACGTGCTGGTGGGCTCGATGGGAGGGGCGCCGACCAATCCGGTCTGGGTCTACAACCTGCGCGAGCGGCCCGACGTCGAGATCCGCGACCACACCGCGGTGCAGCCGATGCGGGTGCGCGAGGTGAGCGACGAGGCGGAGCGCGCGCGGCTGTGGAAGCTCGCCGTCGCCGCCTTCCCGCCGTACGAGGAGTATCAGGGAAAGACGTCGCGCCGCATCCCCGTCTTCGTGGCCGAGCCCCGGGCCTAGCGTCTGGCTCCCCCCCGCGCTCGCCAGACCCTGTAAGGACACATTCGGCTGGCCATCCCCCGGCGGATGGTCTACCTTCCTTCCGCTCCCGTGGCCGACGACGTGAGGCCGCGCGCTTTGCCGTGAACCCGATGGCCCCGAAGGATCGTGGATGACTGCGCGTCGATGACGGCAACCCTCGGCTCTCAGCTGGCCGGTGTTGTCGCACTGCTGGCGGTGAGCGCGGCACCGGTTCCGCTCCTCATCTACTTGACGTCTTCGGCGGGTCCCCGCGCGCGGATTCCGCTCTCGCCCACCGACCGGATCCTGGCGGCTCTCGTCCTCTGGGCCGTCGTACAGGGGTCGGTCGTCGTGCTGCTGGGCTGGCTCGGCCGGCTGAGATTCGTGAACATCCTCTTTCTGGAAGTCGTCGTCCTGGCCTGCGGTCTGGCCTCGTGCGCGCGGGCGGGGTCGTGGCGCTCGCTCGCCTCGGTCGCCGAGCCGGCCGATCGCGGGCGGATCGCGGCGAGCCGTCCGGCTCCCGAGCGGTGGCTCATCGCGGTCGCCTGCGGGTTCGCCGTGGTCTTGACGCTGCGGGTGCTGGCATTGCCGGTGTCCGACTGGGACTCGCTGGACTACCAGCTCCCGCGCGTGGCCGAGTGGTACCAGCAGGCGAGCTTCGCCCGACCGCTGGAGCAGCACGGGCCGGCCGACCACCCGATCAACTCGTACCCGTACAGCTGGAGCGCGCTGCTCTTCATCGGCCTGGCATCCGCAGGCCACGATCAGTTCGTGCTGCTCCCGAACCTGCTGGCCTGGCTGATCCTCGGCCTCGCGACCTACTCCCTGGGCCGGGTCGCCGGCGCTCGCCGCTTCGCCGCCATCCTGGCCGCCGTCCTGATCGCGGTCATGCCGCTCAGTCTGAAGAGCGTGTCCACCGCCCACAACGACCTGCCGCTCGGCGCCTTCTTCGTGGCGAGCGTATATTTCACGATGCGCGCCTGGCGCTACCGCTGTCGCTTCTCGCAACTCGTGGCGGTCGCCGGCCTCGGCATGTTGCTGGGCACGAAGATGTCCGGCATCCCCTATGCCGCCCTGGTGTTGCTGCTCTCGGTCTGGCTATTCTGGCACTCCCGCCGGGGCTCCTGGCCGGTCCTGGAGAGAGGGCAGCCGGTCCTGATCGGGCTGGCCGTCCTGAGCGTCGGCTTGCTCGGCGGCTCCTGGTACGTGCGAAACGTGCTGGCCACCGGCAATCCACTCGGCTTCCTCGAGATCTCCGTCTTCGGCCGGATCGTGTTCACCGGATCGATGACTCGGGCCTGGGTCGACGAGACGACCCTTCTGCATCGCTTCTCCGTCAGCAACCTCCACCACTGGAATGTGTTGCGGCAGGCCTTCGCGGACTTTCTCGGGCTGCCGGCGCTGCTCCTCATCGCGCTCGGCGCGGGCACCTCTGTCGGAATGCTCCGACGGCCGCGCGGGCGCCCGGTCCTGGTGCCGCTCCTGCTGGTGTGCGCGGCCGCCTTCTATTTCTACGTGGCCGGTCCGTGGAGCGCGACGTACGCCCCGGAGGCCGAGCTCACGTCGTGGATGGGGGAGGAGATGCGTTACTCGTTTCCGTTCTGGGGCATCCTGGCCGCGCTGGCCGCGGGCGCGGTCCGGGCACGGCGCCGAGGTGAGTGGCTCCTGGCCGCGCTGGCCACGCTGGCCGCGGTCATCTTCGCCAACGGCGGGATCAGGTTCTCGAAGCAGGGCGTCCTGGTCCTGGCCATCGCCGGGCTGGTGCTGCTGGCCGATCGCGAGTCGGCCCGCCGACGGGTGCGCGATCTCCTGGCCGGAGGAGCCGGGCGGACGCGGCTCGGGGTGGCCGTCACGGTGGTGGTCGCGGTCGCGGTGATCACGTGCGGCACGTGGGCGGCTCGCGGCGTACGCTACCGTCTCCAGGACGAGTTCTTCGGCGGGCTCGGCCGGCTCGTGGACGGGCTCGACCCCGGCGCGCGGATCGGATTCTGGGAGTGTCACGCCTCGTACCTCCTCTATGGCAAGCGGATCCAGCGGCCGCTGACATATCTGGCCCTCGGCGCTCAGCACGACGCCGATGAGATGCTTCGGTACCTGCGCGCCCAGCCCGTGGACGTCATCGCAGTGGGACCGCGATCGGAGTACACCGCGACATCTCCGGTGTGGGACTGGCTCGTCGAGAAGGCTGGCGAGTTCGACCGGCTCAGTGGTGAGGACCTGAGCCGGGACGTGATCGTCTACCGGCTCCGAGCCCGCTGACTACCGCGTGCTCGGCGGAGATACCGGCGATCCCGGAGGCACCGGCGTGCACATCGAGCTGCCCGTCGGTCGGGCCTGGCCGGCCGGGCAGGGCAGGCCGAGGTCGCGTCCGCGGCCCGGCACGTTCGTGCCCGGCGTGCTGCCGCCCGGCCGCGTCGGGTCCGTCGCTCCGGTGCTCGGAAGAGCCGGATTCAGCGTGCCCGGGCCGCCGGGTGTCGTCGGGCTGCTCGGTGAGACCGGCGTACCGGGCTGAGACGTCGGCGCGCCGGGGCCGGTACCACCGCTCGGGGTCTGGGCGCCCGCCTCGGTCGCCAGCATCAGGCCACTCATCGTGATCACGCCCAGCAGCTTCCATTTCATGACGGCCTCCATGGGTGAATGTTAGCTGTTCGGCGGCGCGGCGGAGATGTCGGCGAGTGCCGAGTCCGGGTCGCGGTCGAGGGCCAGGTCGCCGATGCTGACGATGCCCACGACCTTGCCGTTCTCGACCACCGGCAGCCGCCGCACCGCCTTCTCTCGCATGATCTGTACCGCGCGCCCCACCGGATCGTCGGGGGCAACGGCGGCCAGGTCGTGGCTCGCGATGTCGCCGATGCGGGTGGCACGCGGGTCGCGACCTTCCGCGATCACCCGCACGACGAGGTCGCGATCGGTCAGGATCCCGGCCAGGTTGCCGTTGTCGTCGGTCACCACCACGTTGCCGATATCGTTGGCGCGCATCGCCTCCGCCGCTTCTCGTCCGGTCGTGCTCGCGGGGAGCGCCTGCGGGTTCGGGGTCATCACGTCGCGGATGCGGTCTGCTGTGTCCATTGGGAGCTCCTCCTGGCACCGGTTGAGGCGGGCCGCGTGCGTCGCGCCCGCACCTCCAGTCGACGGCAGCAAGGCCTGTGCCGCAGACCGCCGGATGCGCATTCCGCTCCTCGCGTCCGCGATTGCCCCGCCGCGGAGCCGGCGGGCGGCAGAGAGTGCCGGGTGTCCTTTACCGGCCGGGAAGAGGGTGTAGCCTGATCGCATGAGCGCCCGCGCGGCCGCGCGTAACCTCCACGGCAGCGCACCGGATCGCTCGCCGGTGGTGCTGCTCGTGATCGACGCGATCAACGACTTCGACTTCGCGGATGGGCGGCAGGTGGCAGCCGACGCGCTGCCCGTCGCCCAGCGGATCCGGCGGCTGAAGCAGCTCGCGCGCGGTGCCGGCATCGCCACCGTGTACGTCAACGACAACTTCGGCCGGTGGCGGTCCGATTTTCGCACCCTGGTGGCCCACTGCCTGCGGGCCGGTGCCCGGAGCCGCGCGATCACGGGGCTGCTCCGGCCCGATCGGCGCGACTACTTCGTGCTGAAGCCGAAGCACTCGGCGTTCCACTCGACCACGCTGGACCTGCTGCTCGAGCATCTCGGTGCCCGCACCTTGATCCTCACCGGGCTGCTCGCCGACAGCTGCATCCTGCTCACCGCGCACGAGGCGCACATGCGCGGTTACCGCGTGGTGGTGCCGGAGGATTGCGTGGCGGCGCGGCAGCCCGAGGACCGGCGGCGAGCGCTCGCGGTGATGCGCCGGGCGCTGGAGGCGGACACGCGCCCGGTGGAGGCGATGGACGTGAAGGGGCTGCGGGGAGGCGCGGGCCGGCGGCGGGGGCGGCGGTAGGTGAGAGGGGTGGTCTCTTCGAGGACCGGCTACTCTGCGGCGACGCGACTCACCGGTCGTGTGGCGTACGCCCGCTTCGTCAAGCACCGCGCGAAGGCGGTCGCGAGCGCGTCGCCGTCCCGCCCGGGCTCGCGCCGCAGCACCTTCGCGTTCACCCAGTCCACCGCCTCGGCCAGCTCTCCGCTGCGCGCGCCCGCGACCGCGCCGGCCTCCGTCGCGCACGACTGGAGATCGAGCCGCACCTGCCCCTGCGATGGCTTCCTCGGCGCGGAGACCGTGAGCTCGGCCATGGCCCAGTACGTCGCCGCCGACACATAGGTGCGATAGCCCTGCGCGATCATGCAGGCCATGTAGTCCGCGCGCCGCTCGAACTCGGCGCGGCCGGTGGCGGTCTGCTCGCACGCCAGCGTGTCCATTTCGAGCTGACCCGCGCTCGGGTAGGCGGGGATCGCGGTGGAGAGCGACGAGGCGCAGCCGGCGGCGAGCACTGAGACGACGGCGGCGACGATCGGAAGGCAGCAGCGCGACATGACAGGTCGCCGGCTACTCGAGCAGGCGCTTGATGATCCGGCGAAGCGATCCGCTCCGGAACGGCTTGGTCAGCAACGGCGCGCGAATGACCTCGAGGAAGCCGTCGTAGGCGGAGGTGTTGCCGAGGCCGGAGACGAAGAGCATGGGCGGGGGACTCGGCCAGCGGCGCGTGACTTCCGAGTAGAGGCTGGGCCCGTCCAGCTCGGGCATGCGCAGCTCGGACACGATCAGGTCGTACCAGCTGCGGCCGAGCATGCGGAGGGCCTCGAGCCCGGTGCTGCTGGCGTCCACCTCGTGGCCGTCGGCGCGCAGGCTCGAGACGATGAAGTCGCGCGCCCGCTTGTCATCGTCGACGACCAGGATTCGTCCGGCGCTCGTGCTCACGGTCGATTGGAGGGCCATCTGTCACCTCGCGCCGGGCCGACTTGGGAACTGCGTCGCCGCCGGTATGCCGTCGGGGCTGCATCCGAGGTGCCACCGAACTACGCACGGATTCAAGCGCACTTGTACCGCATCCGTGCAAGCCCTGTTCGCGAGGTGACGTCGCCCGGGTAGGAATTACACGACGCGCCCGGCGACCCGGATCGCCTGCCAGACCCGCTCGGGGCTCGCCGGCATGTCCAGGTGCCGCACGCCGAGGGGGGCGAGCGCGTCGTTGACCGCGTTGAGCAGGGCGGGCAGCGCGCCCACCGTGCCGGCCTCGCCCACGCCCTTGGCGCCCAGCGGGTTGACCCGCGTCGGCACCTCGTGGGCGTCGACGTCGAAGGACGGCACGTCGTCGGCGCGCGGCAGCGCGTAGTCCATGAACGAGCCGGCGAGGACCTGTCCGGCCTCGTCGTAGGCGAGCACCTCGGCGAGGCCCTGACCCAGGCCCTGGACGGCGCCGCCGTGGATCTGGCCCTTCACGAGCAGCGGGTTGATCATGCGCCCGACGTCGTCCACGACGGTGTAGCGGACCACGCGCACCGCGCCGGTGTCGGGATCGATCTCGACCTCGCAGACGTGGCAGCCATTGGGAAACGTGACCGACGGCGGCGTGAACGTCGCGGTCTCGCTGAAGCCGGGCTCGAGGCCGGCCGGCTGAGTGCGCTGATACGCGGCGCGCGCGACGCGGCTCCACGCGACGTCGCGATCGGTGCCCGCGACGACGAACCGCCCGTCGCGCAGGGTCACGTCCTCGGCCGCGGCCTCCAGCAGGTGCGCGGCCAGGCGGCGGCCGCGCTCGACGACGCGCTCGGTGGCGCGGAGCACCGCGGCGCCGCCCACCGAGATCGCGCCCGATCCGCCGTTGCCGCGGCCCGCGCCCAGCGCGTCGCTGTCGCCCCAGAAGACCTGGATGCGCTCGGGCGGCACCCCGAGCCGATCGCTGACGATCTGGGCGAACGCGGTCTCGTTGCCCTGGCCCATCGACGTCGTCCCCGCGAAGAGCGAGACCGAGCCGTCGGGATTGATCCGCAGCTCCGCGGTGTCGGGATTGACCGAGGTATACGGGCCGCCCGCCACCTCGATCGGATTCGCGAGGCCGAGGCCGAGCAGCTTACCGCGCGCCCGCGCCTCGGCGCGGCGGCGCTCGAAGCCGGCGCGGTCGGACCGGGTCAGGGCCATCGTCATCACCCGCTCGAACTCGCCGCAGTCGTAGGTGAACACGAGCCCGGTCTTGAACGGCATCGCGGAGGGCGGGATGAGATTGCGCCGGCGCAGCTCGATGGGATCGATCCCCAGCTCGCGCGCCGCCACGTCGATCACCCGCTCGATCGCGTAGGTGGCCTCGGGCCGGCCGGCGCCGCGGTAGGGACCGGTGGGCGTGGTGTTCGTGTACACGCCGGTGCTCTCGATGTGAATGGCCGGGGTGGTGTACGTCCCGGCGAGCCCGCCCACGTTGTTGGTGGCCGGGCCGGCGCTGCGCGGCGTGAGGTAAGCACCGATGTCGACCTTCAACGCGACGCGCAGGGCGAGGAAGCGGCCGCGCGCATCGAGGGCCAGCTCGGCGGCCGACACGTTGTCGCGGCCGGGCTCGTCGCTGACGAAGCCTTCGCGTCGGGTCGACGTCCACTTCACCGGGCGGCCGAGGCGCTTCGCGGCCCAGAGCACGAGCACCAGCTCCGGATACATGCCGCTGCGCATGCCGAAGCTGCCGCCGACCTCGTCGGTCACCACGCGCACCTGCCCGTGCGGCACGCGGAGGATCTGCTCGGCCAGCTGCGCGCGCAGGCCGTGCGGGCCCTGGATGCCGGTGTAGAGCGTGTAGCGCCCGCTGCGCCGGTCGAAATCGCCCACCGCCGCACGCGGCTCGAGCGGCGCCGCGGCCACCCGCGTCACCACGAAGTCGAGATGGGTGACGTGCGCGGCCTGGGCGAAGGCGCGCGCCACCGTGTCGCGCGAGCCCGCCTCCCAGACGAAGGCCACGTTGTCGGGCGCCTCGTCCCAGACCGCGGGCGCGCCGGGGCGCGTGGCGCGCTCCGCGCCGGTCACCGCGGGCAAGGGCGCGTAGTCGACGACCACGAGGTCGGCGGCGTCCGCGGCGGCTTCCGGGCTCGCGGCGACCACCAGAGCGACCGGATCGCCGACGTGGCGGACGCGGTCGCGCGCCAGCGCCGGCCGCGGCGGCGTGAACGCGGGCGAGCCGTCGCGGCGCTTGCGGGTGGCATCGGTCGGGAGGTGGCCGACGCCGTCGGCCGCGAGCTCGGCGCCGGTCAGCACCGCGAGCGCGCCGGGCGACTGCCGCGCGGCGGCGGTCTCGATGGCGACGACGCGCGCGTGGGCGTGCGGGGAGCGGACCACCACCGCGTAGGCCTGGCGCGGCAGGTTCACGTCGTCGGAGTAGCGGCCGAGGCCCTGGACGAGGCGGGGATCTTCGACGCGAGACACCGACTGGCCCATCGCGAACTTCTGGATCGTCACGGGATCGCTCATGGCGGCGGGTCGTAACTATGCCATGCGCGGCAGGACGGGAGCAAACCGAGGCCCCGCACCCTGCCCTCCCCCGGGAGGGCAGGGAGAACTAGCGGCGGTGGATGCGCGCCAGGACGGGCAGGTAGGGGCGCACGACGCCGATGCCGAGGCGGTCGGCGAGGGCCGCCACCAGCTCGGGGACGGTGCCCCGCGCGCCCGGATCGTGCAGCCTGAGCGAGAGCCCGGCGGAGGCGAGGCGGCCGATCGCGGAGAGCAGGAAGAGCACGTGGAGGTTGGTCCACACCTCGCCGAGCAGCTCGAAGTGCAGCGGGATGAGCGCGGCGAGCTGCCCGGCGGCGATCGAGGCCGCGCCGAAGCCGAGACCGCCGGCGGTGGCGAAGGCGGCCAGGTAGATCGGTCGCGACGCGCGCGGGGCCAGCCCGATCGTCAGGTCGAAGGCGGCGATGCCGTGGCCGGCCCAGAGGAACGCGGCGAAGCCGGCGTCCACCGCGATGGGCCACAGGCGCTCCGGCGTGACGAAGAACCAGGTGAGCGGAACCGCCGCGATGCCGAACGAGCAGAAGATCAGCACGGGTCCCGCGCCGATACGATCCACCGCGTGGCCCCAGAACCGCGCCGAGAGGATGCGCACCACCGCGACGCCCACGCCGTGCGCGGCGACGACGAGGAAGCCGGTCTTGAGGTTCGTCAGCATGTGGTAGGCGAAGAAGCTGGCCGAGATGCCGACCGCCGCGTTCCACGCGAGCAGGTAGCCGAGGAACGGCCGCGCGCGCCGATCGCGCAGGGCGAGGCGCAGCGCCTGCCAGGCCGGGACGCTGGGCTCGGCGGCCGCGTGCGGCTCGTGCTGGCGGAGCATCAGGGACACGCTGGCCACGCCGGCCAGGCAGGCCGCGGCGGTGAGGCCGGACAGCGCGGCGCCGGTCCAGCCGAGCGGGGCCAGGCGGTCCAGCAGGATCGCAGCCCCGATCGACGTCAGCGTGCCCGCGATGCTGAGGAAGATCGTCCGGCGTCCGAAGAATCGCCCGCGCAGGCGCTCCGGCACGAGGTCGCCCATCCACGCCGCCCACGCGGTATTGCCGATGACGCTGGCGACCGTGCTGATCGCGACGATGGCCAGGAAGAGGTGGAGCTTGGTGGCCGGCGTCGCGTCGAGCGTCGGCAGGGCGAGCAGGGGCAGGAACGTCATGCGCGAGATGCCGACCGCCCACAGCGCGACCGCCTTGCGGCTGCGGGAGCTGGTGAACCACGCGGCGGGCAGGCTCGCGACCTGGGCGCCGAGCGGCAGCGCGCCCAGGAGGCCGATCAGCGCCGCGCTCGCGCCCAGGTAGAGCGCCCAGCCGGTGATGACCGCGCCGGTGGCGCACGCGCCGAAGACCTCGGCGAACGCGCCCTCGGCCACCGCCGCGTTGAGCGAGCGGCGCAGCGGGCGCCCCGGTGCCGCGAGCCGCCCGGGAGCGGCCGGAGCCGGACCCGGGGCCGGCGCGCCCGACAGCGCGGGGCTCGACCCGGGGAGTGACTCGCCCGGCTGGGGGATCGAGAAGGCGGAAGCGATGCGGGCCAGCGACGTGAGGACGACGGAAGCACGGAGCGACTTCACACGAGCAGAGAATGCACGTCTCAGGCCACGGATCCGCGTCGAATCCGGCGGCTGATTCGCTCGTGGATCCGCGTCGATCGCGTCATTCTGAGAAGGCCGGCGCCCGCGCGCCGCGACGCCGGCCGTCACTTCCACTGACACGGATCGGCGGCCGCCGGATGCGGTAGACTCCCGCCCATGCGTATCGGCGTCCTCATCCCGACCCGCGGCGCGGTGATGGAGTCGGCCCGGCGGCCGCCCGTGGAGACCTGCTGGACCATGGCCCGGCGGGCCGACCAGGCCGGCTACGACGCGGTCTGGGTCGGCGATAGCATCGTGGCGAAGCCGCGGCTCGACGCGGTGACGACGCTGGCCTATCTGGCCGGGATCACCACGCGCGTGCGTCTCGGCACGGCGGTCCTGTTGCCCGCGCTGCGCCACCCGGTGGTGCTGGCGCAGCAGATCGCCAACATCGATCAGATCTCTCAGGGGCGGCTCCTGCTCGGACTGGGGGTCGGCTGGAGCCTGCCGAGCGCCGAGCGCGAATGGGCCGCGTGCGGGGCCAACCACAAGGCGCGCGTGCGCCGGCTCGAGGAGCATATCGACATCTGGCGCCGGCTCTGGACCGGCGAGCCGGTGACGCATCAGGGCTCCGATCTGGACCTGGTGGATCACACGATCGGCCCGTTGCCGTGGCGGAGCGAGGGCCCGCCGATCCTGATCACCGCGGGCAACCGGGGCGAGCTGCTGCCCGCGCAGTTCGAGCGCTTCGGGCGGCTGGGCGACGGCATCATCACGACCTACGTGAACTTCGAGGAGATCCCGGTCATCCGCGAGCGGGCGCGGGAGGCGCTGGCGCGGCATGGGCGGCCTCGCGCGGACTTCCCGCTGGTCGTGTACACCACCGTGCGTCTGGACGACGACGTGGCCACCGCCCAGCGCGTGACCACGGACTTCCTGGCCACCTACTACGGCGGCGGCGTGCACGAGCGCGGCGCGATGGGGCTCGGCCCGGCGGCGGTGGTGCTCGACGTGATGGCTCGCTACGCGGCAGTCGGGGTGACCGACCTGTGCATCCGCTTCATCGGCAACGATCAGCTGGCGCAGCTGGAGCGCTTCACCCGCGAGGTGCTACCGCACGTCAAGTAACCCGCGGCGGCGTCACCCTCTCCCTCGGGGGGAAGGCGGCGGCGGTCACCCTCTGCCCCGGGGGAGACGGCGGCCGCAGTCACCCTTTCCCCTTCGGGGACAGGGCAGGGTGAGGGGGCGCGGCGCCCACTCGAGGAGGCAGGCATGACCGAATTTCCCAGGCTCACGTACGAGGCGCTGACGGTGGGCGAGCAGTTCGTGTCCGACACGCACCTGGTCACGCCGGAAGACATCGAGGCCTATGCCTTCGCGGTGGACGACCACCATCCCTGGTTCACCGAAGACTCGCCCTTCGGGGGCCCGGTCGCGCATCCGACCCTGATGGCCAACCAGGCGCTCCACCTGCGCCACAGCAAGTACATCGTGCACGCCGGGCTCCACGCCAGGATGGAGTTCAACTTCCTCGAGCCGATGCGGCCGGGCATGCGGGTGCGCTCGCGTGGGACCGTCGTCGACAAGTACGAGCGCCGCGGGCGGCAGTACATGGTCACCGAGTACGTCACCGAGGACGAGCACGGCACGCCGCTCGTGCGCGGGCAGTTCACCCAGATGCTGATCCCGGAGGGCACCCGTCATGCCGGTCGCTGATGCGGTCGGGGTCGGGCAGGAGCTGCCGTCGCTCGTGAAGGAGATGTCGCAGCGGCGGATCGACGTCTACTCGGGCGTGCGGCCGCGCTCGATCCACACCGACGAGGCGTGGGCGCACCAGAAGGGCTTCCGCACCACCCTGGCGCAGGGCATGATGTCGACCGCCTTCGCCTCCGAGATGATGACGCGGCTCCTGGGCGAAGGCTTCGTCCGGGGCGGCACGCTGTCGATGGCCTTCATCAAGCCGGTGTACGCGGGCGACCGCCTGACCGTGCGCGGCGTGGTGAAGGAGACGCGGCCCGAGGGCGGGCGCACGCGCGTCGTCGTCGAGGTGTGGTGCGAGAACCAGCACGGCGAGAAGACGGCGGTCGGCACCGCCTCGGGCCTGATCCCCGCGTAGGCTCCCTCTTCCCCCGGGGAGAGGGCAGGGTGAGGGGCGGTGCAAGATGAGGGGCGATTCTAGATCGCCAGCACGTTCCGCCCGACGGGCCGCCCCTCGCGCAGCGCGGTGAAGGCCTCTTCGATCGCGTCCAGCGCGATCACGCGGTCCACGATCGGCTTGATGCGGCCGCGGCCCACCAGCTCCATCGTCTCCTGCAGCTCCTGCTTGGTGTTGGCGCGCGAGCCGACGATCTCCAGCTCGTTGCGCACCAGCTCGTGCGGCATCACCGGCAGCGGCAGCCCGGGCGTGTAGCCGACGAAGACCAGCCGCCCGGCCCGCTTCACGCTCGCGTAGCTCGAGGGCAGGGTTTGCGGGCTCGCGACGAGCTCCAGCACCACGTCCACCCCCTGGCCGCCGGTCAGCCGGCGCACCGTGTCGTGGAAGGGCCCGCTGCGCGCGTCCACCAGCGCGTCGGCGCCGAGGCTCCGTGCCATCTCGAGGCGCGCGTCGTTGACGTCGATCGCGATCACCCAGCCGCCGGCCAGCTTGGCCATCTGGAGCGCGTGCAGGCCCACGCCGCCCACGCCGATCAGGGCCAGGGTGGTGCCCGGCCGTACCTGCGCGCGCCGGGTGATCGCGTGGTATGACGTCGCGACCGCGTCGCCCAGGATGCACGCCGACTCCAGCGAGACGTGGTCGGGCACCTTGCAGAGATTGACGCCGGGAGTCTTGACGTACTCCGCGAAGCCGCCGTCGATGCTGAAGCCGTGCTGCCGCACCTCGGGACAGAGGGTGTCACGGCCCACCCGGCAGAACTGGCAGCGGCCGCAGGTCACGTAGAAGTTCACGACCACGCGATCGCCCGGCGCGAAGCCGCGCACCTCGCTGCCGACCTCGGCGACCTCGCCCGCGATCTCGTGGCCCATGATCAGCGGGATCACGCCGAGCCCCATCCGTCCGCCGCGGATCTTCACGTCGGTCCCGCAGACGCCGACGTTGCGCACCCGGACCAGCGTCTCGTGCGGGCCGATCGCGGGGGTGGGGACGTCGCGGGCCACGAAGGGGCCGTCGAAGGTGTCCAGGACGAGGGCGCGCATGCTCGCGGGGTCCGCGGCGAGGATGTATCAGGCGAGGTGGTGCGGTCAAGGAGTAGGCTGGGGGCCATGGCGTGGGCGGTGACGACGGCGGCTCGGATGGAGGCGGCGGAGCGGGCGATCGGGCTGGCCGCGGCGCTGCTGGCCGAGGCGCGGGCCGGACAGACCGCCGAGGAGCGGGCGCGCGCCGAGCGCCTCGCGCGGCTCATGGACGACCCACGCGGCAAGGAGCTGACGATCGCGCTCACCGACCAGTGCTTCCGTAGCCGGCGCCCCGAGCGCATCGCCGACCAGCTCCACTACCTGCTCGAGCGTTATGGCGCGCCGCGTTTCATGGAGTGGTGGGAGCGCATCGGCCTCACGCTCGGCGCGCTCATGGGCCAGTACCTGCCGAGCCTCGTGGTGCCGCCGATCGTGGCGCGGCTCCGCCACGAGACCGAGGCGCTGATCCTGCCCGCCGAGGACGAGGACCTGCGCCGCTACCTGGCCGAGCGGCGCGCCGCGGGCATCCGGCTCAACTTGAACCAGCTGGGCGAGGCGATCCTGGGGGAAGCCGAGGCGGCGCGGCGGCTCCACGCCTACCTGGCGCTGCTGGCGCGCGACGACGTCGAGTACATCTCGGTGAAGATCTCGTCGGTGTCGAGCCAGATCGACCTGACCGCGTTCCGGCACACCGTGGACGTGGTGAAGGAGCGGCTGCGCGCGCTGTATCGCGAGGCGCTGCGCCATCGGTATCGGCATCCGGACGGCCGGGTGACGCCCAAGTTCGTCAACCTGGACATGGAGGAGTATCGCGACCTCGACATCACCGTCGCCGCCTTCCGCGAGGTGCTGGACGAGCCCGAGTTCCTGACGCTGCCCGCCGGCATCGTGCTGCAGGCGTATCTGCCCGAGTCGCACGGCGTGCAGCGGGCGCTGGTCGCGTGGGCCACCGCGCGGTGCGAGCGCGGCGGGGCACCCATCAAGCTGCGCGTCGTGAAGGGCGCGAACCTCGCGATGGAGCGCATCGAGGCCGATCTGCACGGCTGGCCGCAGGCGCCCTACACGACGAAGCGGGAGGTCGACGCGAACTTCAAGCGCATGATCGAGTACGGCTGCCGGCGCGAGCATGCCGCCGCGGTCCATGTCGGCATCGCCAGCCACAACCTGTTCGACGTGGCGTACGCCATGGTGCTGCGCGAAGCGGCCGGGGTCGAGGCCTGGACGGAGTTCGAGATGCTCGAGGGCATGGCCAACCACCAGGCGCGCGCGGTGCAGGCGCGGGCCGGCGGCCTGCTGCTCTACGCCCCCGTGGTGCGCGCCGAGGACTTCCACAGCGCCATCGCCTACCTCGTCCGCCGCCTCGACGAGAACACCGCGCCCGACAACTTCCTCCGCCACGTCTTCGGCCTCGAGCCCGGCTCCCCCGAATGGACCCTCGAGCGCGAGCGTTTCCTGGATGGGGTCAGGTCTTGCAATACGACATTTTCGGATGGCGGTGTGCTCTCGACGTCTCGAAATGTCGCGAGGCGAGGCCTGACCGTCACGACAAATGTCGTATTGCAAGACCTGACCCCGTTCGGTAATGCGCCGGATACGGACTGGCGGGTGGCGGAGAATCGCGAGGGGATGACGCGGGTGCGGGCGGACTGGCGGGAGCGGGCGGGGGAGATCGTGCCGCTACAGATTGCGGGTGAGGTGGTCGCGGGCGCGGGTGAGGTCGAAGGGCGCGATCGATCGCGGCCGGAGCGCGTGGCCTACCGGCACGCGCTGGCGGATCGGGCGCAGGTGGGACGCGCGCTCGATGCCGCGCGGGTGGCGCAGGCGGCGTGGGCGGCCCGGCCGGCCGCGGAGCGGCGCGGCCTGATCGACGGCGCCGCGAGCGTGCTGGCCCGGCGGCGGGGCGACCTCATCGGCGCGATGATCGTCGACTCGGCCAAGACGGTGACCGAGGCGGATCCCGAGGTCTCCGAGGCGATCGACTTCGCCCGCTACTACGCGCGTGCGCTCGGCGCGGGGGACACGGTGGACGGCTGCCGGATGGAGCCGCTCGGCGTGGTCCTGGTCGCGCCGCCGTGGAACTTCCCGCTCTCGATCCCGGCCGGCGGCGTGCTGGCCGCCCTGGCTGCCGGCAACGCGGTGCTACTCAAGCCCGCGCCCGAGGCGGTGCTGGTCGGCTGGCACCTCGCGACCGCGCTGTGGGAGGCCGGCATCCCGCGCGCGCTGCTGCAGTTCGTGCCGTGTCCCGACGACGACGTGGGCCGCGGCCTGGTGACCGACCCGCGCATCGACGGCGTGATCCTGACCGGCTCGGTGGAGACCGCGCGCCGCTTCCTCGAATGGCGGCCCGACCTGCGGCTCTTCGCGGAGACCAGCGGCAAGAACGCGATGATCGTCACCGCGCTGGCCGACCGCGACCAGGCGATTCGCGATCTGGTGCGCTCGGCCTTCGGCCACGATGGGCAGAAGTGCTCGGCCGCGAGCCTGGCGATCTGCGAGGCCGAGGTCTACGACGACGCCACGTTCCGCCGCCAGCTTCGTGACGCGGCCTCGAGCCTCGCGGTGGGCAGCGCGTGGGAGCCGGCGAGCCGCATCACCCCGCTCACCCAGCCGCCCGGCCGGGCGCTGACCCGCGCGCTCACGACCCTGGACGAGGATGAGGAGTGGCTGCTCGAGCCGCGCCGGCTCGACGGCGAGGCGCCGCTCTGGTCGCCGGGCATCAAGCTGGGCGTGCGCCGCGGCTCCTTCTTCCATCGCACCGAGTGCTTCGGCCCGGTGCTGGGCCTCATGCGGGCGACCGATCTCGACGACGCCATCATTCTGGCCAACGACCAGCCGTTCGGGCTGACGAGCGGGCTGCAGTCGCTCGACGATCGCGAGGTCGCCCGCTGGCTGGACCGGATCGAGGCCGGGAATCTCTACGTGAATCGCTCGATCACCGGCGCCGTCGTGGGCCGCCAACCCTTCGGCGGCTGGAAGGCGTCGTCGGTGGGCCCGGGCGCCAAGGCCGGCGGGCCGAATTACGTGCTGCAGCTCGGGCAGTGGCGACCGCACGCGCGGCCGTCCGAGAGCGCCCCGCTGTCGCCGGAGGTCGAGGCGCGGCTCGCGCGCGGTCTCGACGCCCTGGCCGACGAGGAATCGCGCGCGATGCTGCGGGCCAGCGCGGCCAGCTACGCGGCGGCCTGGCGCGATCACTTCGGGCGCGAGCACGAGCCGATTCCGCTGCTGGGCGAGCGCAATGTCTTCCGCTATCGCGCCTGCCGGCGCATCGTCGTGCGCGCCGAGATCGCGACGCCGGCGGGTCGGCTGGCGCTCGCGCAGGTCCTGGTCGCGGCGCGGACCTGCGGCGTGCCCGTCGAGATCAGCGTGGCCGGCGGTCGGCTCGATTCGTGGGTCGGGGGCGAGGATGATCCGACCGGAACGATCGAGAGCGAAGCCGAGCTGGCCACCCGCCTCGCCTCCGCGACGATCGAGCGGCTCCGCGCGCTGACGCCGCTGACATCGGCGACGCGGGCCGCCGCCCACGCCGCGAGCGTGACGGTGCGGGATGGGCCGGTGCTGGGCGCGGGCCGGCTCGAGCTGCGCGCCTATCTCCGGGAGCAGACGGTCTCCCGCGTCGTGCACCGCTACGGCACCGTGATGGAGCCCGCGGAGGGATCGTGGCCGCTCGCGTGACGGGCCCGCCGCGGCTCATCTCGCGCCTGCTCGATCCGGCGGTCTATCCGCATCCGGTGGGCCGCGTCGAGCTGATCGAGACCCACATCTCCTGGGTGCTCCTGGCCGGCGAGCGCGTGTACAAGATCAAGAAGCCGGTGAACCTCGGCTTCCTCGACTTCACCACGCTGGCCCGCCGCCGCCGCTTCTGCCACGACGAGGTGCGGCTCAACCGGCGGCTCACCACCGACGTCTACCTCGACGTGATCACGGTCACCGGCAGTCCGTCGGTCCCGCGGCTCGGCGGCCCGGGGCGGGCGATCGAGGTCGCGGTGCTCATGCGTCGCCTGCCCGCCGAGCGCATGCTCGACCAGCTGGTGGGCGAGAATGCCGCCCCGCCCGAGCTGCTCGAGGACATCGGCCGCATGGTCGCCCGCTTCCACGACGCCGCCGACACCGGCGGGGAGATCGACCGGCTCGGCGGCATCGAAACCATCCGCGGCAACTGGGAGGAGAACTTCGCCCAGACCGAGGCCCTGGAGTCGGACGTGCTGCCGGAGGAGATCCGCCGATCGGTGAAGGAGTACGTGAACGCGATGCTGAAGGGCGAGGCGGATCGCTTCGCCGCGCGCGTGGCGGCCGGCCGCAGCCGTGATTGCCACGGCGATCTGCAGGCGCAGCACGTCTGCTGCGTCGAGCCGCTACAGATCTTCGACTGCATCGAGTTCAACCATCGCTTCCGCTTCGGCGACGTCTCGAGCGAGATCGCGTTCCTGGCCATGGACCTCGAGCGGCTGGGGCGCCCGGATCTGGCTACCCGCTTTCTCAACGCCTATCTCGACGAGAGCGGCGACTACGAAGCGGTGCCGTTGCTCGATTTCTACCGCGCCTATCGGGCGTGGGTGCGCGCCAAGGTGTTGAGCTTCCATGGCCCCGAGCAGGCGGCGGAGGCGCGGGCGCGGTTCGAGCTGGCCGGACGCTTCGTGCGGCCGCACCGTGACGTGCGCCTGATGCTGACCACCGGCGTGATGGGCAGCGGCAAGAGCACGGTGGCGCGCCGGACCGCCGCGCGCATCGGCGCGATCGTCGTCCGGACCGACGCGGTCCGGAAGCGGCTGGCCGGCGTGCCGCTCCGCGAGCGCGTCGATGCCGGCTTCGGCGAGGGCGTCTACGGCGCGGCGATGAGCCAGCGGACGTACCGAGAGGCCGGGCGGCTGGGGGAGCTCCTGCTCCGGGCGGGCTGGCCGGTGATCCTCGACGGCAGCTTCTCCCGCGCCGCCGAGCGCGACGAGGCTCGCGCGGTGGCCGAGCATCTCGGCGTGCCCACCGCGGTGCTCTGGTGCGACGCGCCCGAGGCGGTGCTCGCCGAGCGCCTCCGGCAGCGAGGGCGGGCCGGCGGCGAGGTCTCGGACGGCCGCGAGGAGCTACTGGCCGAGCACCGCGCCCGCTACGAGTCGCCGGAGGGCGAGCCGAACGTGATCCGCCTCGACACGACCGGTGACGCCGACCCCGAGAATGGCTTGCCAGATCCTGAATAATATCACTCGTTGGCTCGTCTCATGTATGTGGACCGACGCGAAGCCGCGGACGACATCGAGCAACAACTCCGGGAGCGGTGGATGTGTCCACGCTGCAGCAATTCTACCTATCGGGTCCTACTGCGCCTGCATGAGTATCTGTGCTGGGTCCGTCACCCGCACCTGATGAACTAGCGCGTGGGCAGGACCAGCTCGCGCGCCACCCCGCGCAGGTCCATCTCGTAATCGAGCCCCTGGATGGGCGGCCGGCTCGGATACCAGCGCACGCCGTGGATCGCCGCAGGGCCTGCGGGTCGGAGAATCTCGCCGGCGAGGAATTCGTGGATGGGGTGCGCGGTGTAGATGTCGATCGCGGTGACGCGGCTCCAGTCTCCGCCCAGCGTGCGCAGTCGCTCCTGCATCGTGGCCATCACGAAGCGCGCCTTCTCCCGCATCGCCCCCGGTGAGGTGTCGCCGTGGCGGATGATGCCCTCGGGTCCCTGCGCGCGGTCGGCCAGCTCGCCCGCCCCGGCGACGATGAAGGTCGGGGCGGGGGTGTGGCCGGAGACCGTGTAGGCGAACGCGTAGAGCGACGGCTCGGCGGGGGCCGCGGCGACCGGGCACACGTTGGTGCGGGGGATCGGGTTGTCGTCGCCGACCAGGATCTTCCACTCGGCCAGGAGCGCGCGGTAGCCGTCGTTGAACTGCCCGAAGCCGTCGAAGGTGAACGGCGTCGGGCTCCGCAGCTCGATACCGCAGAGCGCCGTGCGCGGGCGCCGCTGCTCGGTGAGGTGCCGATCGATCCGGGCGAACCCGTCGCGCCAGGGCACGGGGGACGCCAGGGTGACGTGGACGATCTCGTGGCCGTCCACGGCCACCGTGCCGCAGGAGAACGCGCTGATGCCGGGCATGTAGCGGTAGCCGCCGGTCGGATGGTCGCGGAGCATGGCGACCATCTTACCTTCTTCCCTCGTGGTTCCTCCAGCCCTCGAGGGATGGACGGAGCGCTCGAGCCGCCCACGTCTTGACCTCCTCGGGGACCGGCTGCTAGGCTGCGGCCCGGATCGCAGCCGCCGGCATCCTCCTCAAAGGAGATGAGCATGATGCGACCGCTCGTGCGGATCTCTCTGATCGTCGCGCTGGCCCTGGTGGTCATGGCGGGAGGCTCGGCCCGCGCCGACGACCCGTATCCCACGCGGCCGGTCACCATCGTCGTCGCGTTCCCGCCGGGCGGCGTCGCCGACAACACCGCGCGGCCGGTGGCCGCTGCACTCGAGCGCATCCTGAAGCAGCCGGTGACGGTGCTGAACAAGTCCGGGGCCGCCGGCGCGGTCGGCTACCAGACCGCGGCCACCGCCAAGCCCGACGGCTACACCGCGCTGATGGCGCTGGTCAGCGTCTCGGTGCTGCCCGAGGTGGACAAGCTCTTCGGCCGGCCGCAGAACTACACCCGCGAGCAGTTCACCGGCATCGCCCGCATCAACGCCGATCCCTCGATGCTGGTGGTGCGGGCCGACACGCCCTGGAAGACGTTGAAAGACCTGGTCGACGACGCCAAGAAGCGGCCGAACGAGATCGTCTTCACGTCGTCCGGCCTCTACGGCACCGCGCACATCCCGATGGAGATGTTCATGCTCGCCTCGGGCATCAAGCTGCGCCACTTGCCGACCACCGGCGGTGGCCCGATGATGAACGCGATCCTGGGCGGCCACGCCCAGGCCGTGATGACGCCGGTGAGCCTGGCCGCCGCGCACGTGAAGGCGGGCAAGCTGCGCCTGCTCGCGCAGACCGGCACCGGGCCGGTGGCCGCGTACCCCGAGGTGCCCACGTTCAAGTCGCAGGGCTACGACGTGGAGTACACTGCGTGGGCCGGGCTGGTGGTGCCGAAGGACACGCCGCCGGGCGTGATCAAGATCCTGCGCGAGGCCACCCGGCAGGCGGTGAAGGAGCCCGAGGTCATCACCTCGCACGCGAAGCTCGAGACCCCCATCGCCTACATGGACGCCGACGAGTTCAATCCGTGGTGGGCCAAGGATGCGGCGCGCCTGGCCCAGGTGGTGAAGCAGATCGGCAAGGTCGAGTGATCCGGGCAGGGGCGCGCGCCGCGCGATGACGATCGATCGCGTCGCGGGCCTGGCCCTCGTCCTGGTCGGCCTGGTGGCCGTCGACGAGAGCCGCGCCTTTCCGTTCGGTACGCTGCATCGGCCCGGCCCCGCCTTCATGCCGATGCTGCTGGCCGGCCTCCTGATCGGGCTCGGGGGCGTGGTGTTCCTGATGGGCGGCCGCGCCCGGCGCCTCGCCGAGGTCGGCTGGCACGAGTGGCGGCACGCGATGGCCATCTTCGGGGCGTGCGCCTTCGCGGCATGGGGCCTCGAGCGAATCGGGTACCGGATCACCATCGCGGTGGTGGTGGCCTTCCTGCTGCTCGTGGTCGAGCGCAAGGGCCTCGCGTTCAGCCTCGCGCTCACCGCGGTCATGGCCTGGGGCTCGTTCTTCCTGTTCGACACGCTCCTCCGTGTGCCGCTGCCCCGCGGTCCCTTCGGCATCTGAGCCGTGCTCGAGACGCTGCAGAACCTGGGCCTGGGCTTCCAGGTCGCGCTCGCCCCCGGCGTGCTCTGGTACGGCTTCATCGGCTGCCTGGTCGGGACGCTGGTCGGCGTGCTGCCCGGGGTGGGGCCGCTGGCCGGCATCAGCCTGCTGCTGCCCGCCACCTACGGGCTCGACGCGACGCGCGCGCTGGTCATGCTGGCCGGCATCTACTACGGAGCCATGTACGGCGGCTCCACCACCTCGATCCTCATGCGCATCCCGGGCGAGGCGGCCTCGGTGATGACGTGCATCGACGGGTACGCGATGGCCCGCAAGGGGCGCGCGGGGCCGGCGTTGACCATCGCGGCGGTCGGCTCCTACGTGGCGGGCACGGTGAGCGTGATCGCCCTGATGTTCCTGGCCCCGCCGCTGGCCTCCTTCGCGCTGCGCTTCGGGCCGCCGGAGTACTTCTCGCTGCTGCTGCTCGGGCTCCTCGTGCTCGCCTACATGAACTCGGGCTCGATGGTGAAGGGCCTGGCCATGGCCGCGCTCGGGCTGCTGCTCGGCATGATCGGCATCGACCAGATGTCGAGCTACTTCCGCTTCGCCTACGGCATCACCGAGCTGGGCGACGGCATCGGCGTCGTGCCGGTGGCGGTGGGCTTGTTCGGCCTGGCGGAGATTCTCTTGACCGCCGGGCAACCGAACCCGCCAGCAGTCATCCGCCCGAAGCTGCGCGACCTGCTGCCCTCGCGCGAGGAGTGGCGCGCGGCGCACCTGCCGATCTGGCGCGGCACCGGCATCGGCTTCTTCATCGGCATCATCCCCGGCTCGGCCCACGTCATCTCCACGTTCGTGTCCTACGCGATCGAGCGGAAGCTCTCGACGCGGCCCGAGCAGTTCGGCCAGGGGGCGGTGGCCGGGGTGGCGGGGCCCGAGTCGGCCAACAACGCGGCCACCTCGGGCGCCTTCGTGCCCATGCTGGCCCTCGGCGTGCCCGGCGTGCCGGTGGCCGCGCTGCTCCTGGCCGCGATGATGGTGCACGGGGTGACGCCGGGGCCGTTGCTGATCCAGCAGGACCCGCGGCTCTTCTGGGGCTTCATCGCCTCGATGTACGTGGGCAACGTCATCCTGCTGATCCTGAACCTGCCGCTGGTCGGGCTCTTCGTGAACCTGCTGCGCGTGCCGTACCCGCTGATGTACCCGATCATCCTCGTGTGCTCGATCCTCGGCGTCTACGCGGTGAACAGCAGCGCGGTGGACGTGTGGATCATGCTGGGCACCGGCGTGCTGGGCTACGTATTGCGCAAGCTCGACTTCGAGACCGCGCCGATCGTGCTGGGGCTCGTGCTGGCCCCGATGATGGAGCTGTCGCTACGCCAGTCGCTGGCCATGTCGGCCGGCAACTACACGGTGTTCGTGACGCGCCCGATCTCGGCGACGCTGCTGGCGGTGGGCGTGCTGCTCGTCGTCCTCGCCCTGCGCCCGCTCATCTCCCGCACCCTGGACTGGCGGGCCCGTCTCGCCGCCGAAACCGAAACCTGATCGGGGGTCAGGTCTTGCATTACGACATTTTCTGGTCGCCGCCGGGTCGGTGAGCGCTAGAAATGTCGTAATGCAAGACCTGACCCCGGAGCGCGTATGGCTGAGCATGCGGGGGTGGTGAGGCGGCGGGAGGACCCGCGGCTGGTGACCGGGATGGGGCAGTTCGTGGACGATCTGCGGGTGGTCGGGTGCCTGCACGCGGCGATGCTGCGCAGCCCGCACGCGCATGCGCGGGTCGTCGCGATCGACGTGGCGGCGGCGCGGCGGGCCCCCGGCGTGGCCGGCGTGTTCGTGGCCGACGACCTCGGGGCGGCGGGCGATCCCATGCCGATCTACGCGCCGCACCCCGCGCTGCCCGTGCCCTGCAAGATCCGCCCGCTCGCCCGCGACCGGGTGCGCTTCGTGGGCGAGCCGGTGGCGGTGGTCATCGCCGACGACGTGTACCGCGCCTACGACGCGCTCGACCTGATCCGCGTCGAGTACGACCCGCTGCCCGCGCTGGTGGATGTGGAGGCCGCGCTCGCCCCGGGCGCGCCGATCCTGCACGAGGCGATCGGCAGCAACGTGGTGGCGGAGTGGCGCCAGCAGGTGGGCGACGTGGACGCGGCGCTGCGCGGGGCGGCGATCACAGTGCGCACCCGCATCCGGCTGGCCCGCGGCGGCGCCCATCCGCTCGAGCCACGCGCCCTCATCGCGGAATGGAGCGGTGATCGCCTGACCGTCCGCGGCGCCGTCCAGATGGTGCATCGCCACCGCGCCGTGTTCGCGGGCCAGCTGGGCCTGCCCGAGGAGTCGGTGCGGGTGATCGCCCCGCCCGACGTCGGCGGCGGCTTCGGCACCAAGGGCATGTACTACCCCGAGTACCTCGTGGTGGCCGAGCTCGCGCGCCGCCTGGGCCGGCCGATCAAGTGGATCGAGACGCGGCGCGAGCACACCCTGGTGGCCTGCGTGGAGCGCGACCAGGTCCACGACGTGGAGATCGCGGCCACCCGCGACGGACGCCTGCTCGCCCTGCGCGACGACTTCCTCCACGAGATGGGCGCCTACACGATCTCCGGCCTGAACCTGCCACAGAACGCGATGATCCATTCGGTCGGCTCGTACGTGATCCCGAATCTCGACCTGCGCTTCCGCGGCGTGGTCACCACCACCACGCCGGTCGGCGCCTACCGCGGCGCTGGGCGGCCGTACGGCACCGGGGTGATCGAGCGGGCGATGGATGCGCTGGCCCGGGCGCTCCGGATGGATCCGGTCGAGCTGCGTCGCCGGAACCTGATCCCGCCGGACCGGCACCCCTACGCGACCGGCCTCACCACCGCGGGTCGCGGCCCGGTGGACTACGACAGCGGCGACTATCCCCGCTGCATGGCCCTGGCCCTCGAGGCCCTGGATCACGCGGCGGCGCGGCGCGAGCAGGCGCGGCTACGGGCGCAGGGCCGCTACCTCGGCGTCGGCGTGGTCAACTACGTCGAGGCCACCGCCACCGTGCCCAACGAGAGCGCGGTGGTGCGCGTCGGTGCCGACGGCACGGTGACCGTCATCAGCGGTGCGGCGCCGCAGGGGCAGGGGCACGCCACGATGTTCGCGCGGCTCGTGGGGCGTCAGCTCGGCGTCGATCCCGACGCGATCGAGGTGCTGACCGGCGACACCGCGTTGGTCGCCACCGGCGGCGGCACCTACGGCAGCCGGACCGCGGCCATCGGCGGCAGCGCGGCGCTGCTCGCCTCGCGTGCGGTGCTCGAGCGAGCCCGCCGCGTCGCCGCGCACCTGCTCGAGGCGGCCCCGGCGGACGTGGTCGTCGCCGAGGGCACGTTCTCGGTGCGCGGGCTGCCCAGTCGCGCGCTGACCTGGGCCGACGTGGCCGCGGCCGCCCATGCCGGTGGGGTGCCCGGCGAGGCGGCCGGCCTCGAGGACACGCAGGTCTTCGCGGTCTCGCAGTCGAGCTTCGCCAACGGCACCCACGCGGTGGTGCTGGAGGTGGATCCCGACACCGGCGCGGTGTCGATCCTGCGCTGGATCGTGGCGCACGACTGCGGCCACGTGCTGGAGCCGGGCATCGTGGACGGGCAGATCCACGGCGCGGTGGTGCAGGGGCTGCCCGACGCGCTCAACGTGCAGCTGGCCTACGACGAGGGCGGCCAGCGCCTGACCGCGACGCTGATGGACTACGTGCTGGCCACCGCGGCCGACGCGCCGCCGGTCTTCGAGCTGCGTCATCTGGAGTCGCCCACGCCGTTGAACCCGCTCGGGGCGAAGGGCGCCGGCGAAGGCGGCATCATGCCGGTGCACCCGCTGATCGCCCAGGCCATCGAGGACGCGCTGGCCCCGTTCGGCTGCGATCCCATCGAGCGGGTGCCGGTGACGCGCGCGGACATCCACGCCCTGGTGGCGGCGGCGCGGCAACGGAGTCGAGGCTAGAGGCGAGCTGGACGGAACCCGATCGAGCTACTTCGTCTCGGCCGCTGGTTCTGGGAAGTCGTCCTGCAGGGTTGCGCTGTTGGACGGGTTGAGGTCGAGCACCTTCACCTCGCTGGCCTTGAGCTCGACCCGCATGCGCCAAGTCGGCGTGCCGGCCACCCGGTTGGTGAGCTTGTAAGGGCCGGGGACGACATCGGGGAACTTGAAGGCACCGTTCTCGTCGGTCCTCAGATTGTAGCGTTCCCGTTGGGTCGGACTGTTCGGCTGCCCAACCAGGAAGAGCTGCTCCCGGCGCATCGGCTGTGGCGGTTTCCCGTTCTCCGCGAACACGGCCCGCCCCTCGAGGCTGGCGTTGCCCGGGGTGCGCTCCTTCTCCGGCCGATCCTGAATTGCCGCGGCATAGGTCACCAGGGGAAGGGCCCCGGCCCGACTGAGCCAGCGTCGAGATGCCTCTACCTCCGCTGCGTTCGGAGGCCCATACTGAAAGACCCACCTGAATTCCCGGATCGCGTCATCCCGCTGATCCAGGTAGGTGCTGGTCACGGCCAGCCCGTAGTGGAGTGCCATGTTGCCGGGCTCCTCGCCGAGCGCCTCTCGGTACAGCCGGGCCGCGTCGGCATGGCGACCCTCCGCGAGGGCCTGTGCCGCCAGCCCCGCCGTATCTTTGGCGGAGCTCGGCCGGGACGGCGGTGATGGAGACTGGCACCCGACGACCACCGCAAGAAGGACGAGCAGCGCGCAAGCGTTCGATCGGCTCATCTCAGGATCCAGCGACTTCCTTGTAGGTCCCGGGCGCGATGCTGAAGCCCTGGGGCAACTGTCCGCCCGGGTTCGAGGCATAGTTGCAGTTGTAGTTGACCTGCGCATTGCCGCCGGTATTCGTATCGATCGTTGTTGACGAGATGTCGCGGACGTTCTGGCTGAATACCGCGCCATCGATGTGGCCGTTGCCGGTACCCGTATAGGTCAGATCGTTCACCACGTAGACCAACCCGCGCAGCTCGACGTCCCCGGAGATCGACAGCCCGCCCGCGACGACGATCATTCCGCTGAATATGCCGCTGGCGTCCGCGGCGAAACCGCCGTGGATGTCGACGCTGGCAAAATCCGATGTCGCCGTGCAGCCGGCGCAGGCGGATCCGTCGGCGTTGTAATCGATGTTGTTGCCGGACACCGTGTCGATGAAGATGATACCGTTTGGCATCTTGTTGCCCGAGTTGAAGGTCAGACCCTGGACTCCCGCGCCCGAATAGTAGGTCCCGTTCTTCTTTGCATACGCCTTGAGAGTGTTCAGGTCCGCATTCTTGAGTATGTACGGGTCAAACGCGGTACCTGGTACGTCCGTCCGCTTGTCGGCGACCCCGCCGCCCATCCCGCTCAGCGTCTGGTTCTTGGTGTTGTTCCCGTCCGCTCCGTAGATCTCCGCCGAGCCCCCGGTATCCGTGGAATTCGCGCTCCACGTTCCGTCCTTGTTCCCGCAGCTGGTATCGCTGCGGGAGTCGATGTTCACGTTGCCGCCGGCATTGATCTGGCCCGCGACCGTCAGCGCTGCCGGCGGGGGAGATACTTTGAACAGGAACTTGGACACCGTCACCTGGATCTTCTGGTGTGCCTTGGACGTGTTCCCCGTGTTCGTGGGCACCCAGCCCGTCGCCACGATGGTCCGCTCGTTCGTCGCGGCTCCCGGGGTGACCGTCACGAACGCCAGGCCGATCTGCGTCCCACCGCTGTTGAGGATCGGGATCCCGGCGCTGCCGTCATATGGGGCCGGGGCCGTCCCCGGGAACGGGTCGGGGATCCCGTTGAGATCCGTCGGATTGTTGAGGGCCCAAATGGCGCGCTCCACGCCGGATTCGGCCACGGCTCGGGCCTGAGCGACCATTTTCTGGTTTGTGGCGATGACCGGCTCGGAGGCCGCCAGCAGGGCGAACGCGATCACGAGCGTGGAGAGAACGAGCAAGGCCAACAGTGACATCGGGAGCGCGATCCCACGCTCGTCTCGGAGGAGCTTCAGAGTCCTACTGTAGATAGGCACGCCTGCTCTCCTTGTGCTACGGGATGTTTCTCAGTTGCACCAGCGACTCCATGATGGCACGCTGGTTTCCCGGTGAAGCGGTACCTACCTGGTCCTCGGTACCCGTCACGAGCTGGATCCGGATCAACTTCACGCTGCTCGGCGCCGTCGTGCTGGTGCCGGTATTGGTGGCTCCATTCCACGCGGAGAAGTAGGTCATGCTCAGCGTCTGGACGCCTCCGATGAGCGGTGTAGTCGTGCCGGCCACCGTACGATTCAGAGTGGTGCCCGAGAGTTGGTACTGCTTGGTCACGCCATCTGCGTCCTGGAAGGTCAGATTCGTGGCGCTGGGGATCGCGGTGACGGATTTTGCCGATCGAAGCTCCCGAACCATGAGCTCGAGGGCGGACCGGTTGTTCTGCTGGACCTCGACCCGGTGGGCGCCGAACAGATAGGCTTCCTGCCCCCGCTGCTGCACCAGCACGACGCCGGCCAAAATCAATCCGAGGACGGCCGTCACCACAAGCAGCTCGGTCAGCGTGAACCCCCGTTCGTCCCTGAGCATGGCCCGCACGGGGATCATCTCTGGGCGATCTGCATGGTCACGCTGACCGGCCGTGTCCCGGAGACCGCATTCGACCCGGTGGCGCTGAGCGGCGTGTACGCGACGGTCACCGTGACCGTTCGCACCCCGGTGGCGCTCATGATCCCCGCGGCCGTGCAGGTCGGAGTCGTGGCTACACCTGTGATGCGCACCTGTCTCGAGTAGCGAGTGTAGGGCGCCGCGACCGGGTTCTCATCGGCGAAGGTCACGACCGCGGCCGGATCCTTCGGGGCGACCGTCGAGGAGGCCGAGACGCCGACCTTGTCGATGACCGTAGCCGCACCGGGGATGACCAGGCCGGTCGCAGGGTCTACCTGACACGTAGCACTCCACTGGGTGTTGCGTACTTGCTCGAGCCGTTGGTTCGCCAGGAAGGTCGCGGTCGAAGTCTGGCTTCCGTCCGCGGTCGCGTAGGTGGAGATGGGGATCGCCGAGAGCAGCGCCAGGAGGCCGATGGTGATGATCGGCAGCGCGACCAGCACCTCGGCCAGCGTCATACCGCGTTGATCTGAGACGAGCCGTCCCATTGTTGTATCTCCTGTTACGGGATCGTGACCCGACCGGACGCCGCCACTGACACCGTGAGGGTGGCACCGGTCTCGATATTGGTGAGTGTGAAGGTGGCCGCCGGTAGTGCCGACCCGACATAGTTGAAGATCGGCGAGTTCGCGGCGGAGGGACCCGCCACGGAGATGCGCGGCGGCAGGTTGATGTTGCCGGCAGCGTCTGTACCAGCTCCAACCCAGGCGGTACCCGTGGTGCAATTGTTGCGGACATACATCATCTGCGTTGGACTCGAGACCTTGACGCACAGGTTGTCGTTTTCCTTGATGGCTATTTCGCGCGCCTGGTTGATCAGGGCCGCGAACTGCTGGGCACCCGACTTCAGAGTGGCGGCTTGGTAGTACCTCAAGAACGACGGCATGGCCATGATCGACAGGATGCCGATCACCGCGATCAGCACGATCAGTTCGGCGAGAGTGAACCCGGGATCTGCCCGGCGGGTCGCGAGCGGATCCGGCGAGATATCTTGTTCAGTTTGCATCGCTTTCTCGCGATGGGTTGCAAGTCGAGTGCCTGGTTAGTTCGGGACAAAACTCCAGTTTCTGAGAGCGGTTGACGGCCAGCGCCCGCACGGCTCAATGGCTGAAATGACAAAGGCCGTCACCCGTGCGACAGGAGCTGGTCCGCGGGTCAACCTAGTCGAGGCGGATGAGTTGCGGTCACACGCGCGCCGACATCCACCCGGAGGTGGCCGTCGCGCGCGCGAGGGATCAGCTGCCCGACACCTCCCGGTAGCTGCCGGGCTGCACGGTGAAGGTCTGAGGCATCTGCCCGCCCGGATTCGACGCGTGGCCGCAGTTGAAGTTGATGCTGGTGCTGGCGGCGGCGGGGTCGACGGTCGTGGCCGAGGCGTTGCGGATGTTCTGGGTGATCACCGCGCCGTCGATCTGTCCGCTTCCGCCGACCGCGAGCGCGAGCGTGCCGACCGCGTAGACGATCCCGCGCATTTGGAGGCTGCCGGAGATGTTGAGATTCCCCGCCACCACGATCATGCCGCTGAAGACGCCGCTCGGGTCGCCCTCCGCGTTGCCCTGGATCGTGATGTTGGCGAAGTCCCCCGGCGACGTGGTGTTGGGGCCGTTCTTGTCGATGTTGTCGCCGCTGACCGTGTCCACGAAGATGATGCCGTTGGGCAGCTTGTTGCCGGAGTTGAAGGTGAGGGTCTGCACGGCGGTGCCGCTCCAGTACGTGCCGTTGGCCTTGGCCATCGCCTTCAGACCGTCGAGGTCCCCGGACTTGAGCACGAACGGGCTGAACGCGGAGTCCGCGACCAGCTGCTTGACGTCGGTGACCCCGGGGCCCCCCGACTGGTTCGGGGTGCCGTTGCCGTCGGCGCCGTAGACGTCGGCCGGGCCGTTGACCGCGGTGGCCCCGGTGCTCCACGTCCCGTCGCGGGCGCCGCAGGTCAGGTCGCCGCGGGCGTCGACGTTCACGTGGCCGTCCACGTTCATGGCCCCGCGCGTGAGGAGCGCGGCCGGCGGCGGCGCGCTCTTGAACAGGAACTGGTACACGGTCGCCTGGATCTTCTGGCGGGCCGCCGCGCTGCCGGTGGTCGCCGGCGCCCAGCCGACCGCGATCACGCTGCGCTCGTTGGGATTGGCGCCGTTGGTGACGGTGACGAACACCGAGCCGGCGTAGGTGCCGTTGACGTTGAGCGCGATGGGAGCGCTGCCGTCGTAGGGGGCGGGCGCGGGTCCCACCAGGGGATTCGGCACGCCCTTGGGATCGGTCGGATTGTTGAGCGCCCAGATCGCCCGCTCGATGCCGGATTCGGCCAGGGCGCGGGCCTGCGCCACCAGCTTCTGGTTGGTGGCGATGAGCGGCTCTGAGGTGGCGAGCAGCACGAACGAGATGACCAGGGTGGCGAGGATCAGCAGCGCGAGCAGCGCCATCGGCAGGGCGATGCCGCGCTCGTCATGCGCGAGTCGCGACGGTGCGCGCATCAGCCACGGCACCGCTGGCCTCTCACGGAACATTGCGCAGCCGAACGAGCGATTCCATCGCGATGCGCTGGTCGCCGGGCGAGCCCGGACCCACCTGATCCTCCGTGCCGGTCACTAACTGCAGGCGCACCAGCTTCACGGCCCCGGGCACCGTGGTGGCGGTGCCGCTATTGGTGCTGCCGTCCCACGCGGAGTAACACGTCATGGCCAGGGTCTGCACGCCGCCGACCAACGGGGAGGTGTCTCCGCCGAAGGTTCGATTGAGGGTGGCGCCGGTCAGCTGGTAGCGGACGGGCGCGCCACTGCCGTCGACGAACGTGAGGTCGGTCGTGCCGCCCACCGCGGTCACCGAGAGCGCGGATCGCAGCTCCCGTGACATCAGCTCGAGCGCGGCGCGCCCGTTCTGCTGGGCCTCGATGCGGTGCGAGCCGAAGAGATACGCCTGCTGCCCCTGGTGCTGCACCAGGATGACGCCGCCCAGGATCACCGCGAGCACGGTGGTGACCATGAGCATCTCGGTCATGGTGAATCCGCGCTGATCGGCGAGCACGGCCGGCCAGGCCCGCCGGCGGGACCGGCTCATCGCTGCGCGACCAGCATCGTGACCATCACCGACCGCGGCGCGGCGGCATCCTTGCCGGTCGCGCTGAGCGGCGCGTACGTCACGGTCACGGTGACCAGCCGCATGCCGGAGCTGGTGACGCCGCCGCAGCCGCCGCCCACCCCGCAGTCGGTGACGCGGACCTGCCGACGGTATCCCGCGTAGGAGCCCACCGGATTCTCGTCCGCGAACGTGACCGTCCCCCCGACCTGCGGCGGCGCGGAGGGCGAGGCGGAGATGCCGAGCTGATCGACGGCGGGAATCGCGGACCACTGCGCGTTGCGCACCTGCTCGAGCCGCTGGCCGGCCAGGAAGGTGGCGGTCGACGTCTGCTTGCCCTCCTGCGTGGCGAACGTGGAGAGCGGGATGGCCGCGAGCAGGGCCAGCAGCCCGATGGTGATGATGGGCAAGGCCACGAGCACCTCGGCCAGGGTCATGCCGGGGGAGCCGACGACGACACGCCGCGGGGCGGCTCTCATGGCGCTCACGGGATCGTGACCCGCCCCGAGAGCGACACCGACACGGTGAGGGTCGCGCTCGTCTGCGGGTTGGTGATCGTATAGGTGGCGGCCGGCAGGGCGGCGCCGACGTAGTTGAAGACCGGATTCGCGGTGGTGGTCACGGTGACGCCCTCCGGGAGCGGCACGTTACCGGCCGGATCCGTCCCGGCCCCGATCCACACGCTGCCGGAGCAGCCGCCCAGCGTGTAGCTCATGGTGGTGGGGCTCGGAAGCTTGACGCACACGTTGTCGTTCACCCGCAGCGCGAGCTCGCGCGCCACGTTGATCATCGTGACGATCTGCTGGGCGCCCGACTTCAGGACCGCGCTCTGGCGATAGCTGAGGTAAGCGGGGATGGCCATGGCGACCAGCAGGCCCAGCACGGTGAGGGTCACGGTCATCTCGATGAGCGTGAATCCCCGCTGGCGGTAGCGCCCCTCCGGATCGGTCGTCGCAGTCGTTCGCAAAAGACATGCCATAGAACGCCGGGCGAGCCACGGCAGCAGGACGGCACCCCGGTCTCTTCGTTGCTACTACCAAGACCCCCCCCTGTCAACGTTCGCGGGATGGCGCCGGGCCCGGCCCGCGCGGGCGTCTGCTGCATCGCGTCGTGGCGCGCGAGGCACTGCCGAGGCTCAGCGAGTGAGCAGGACAACGCCCAGCACGATCAACATCGCGCCCAGGATCACCCGCCAGTTCAGGCGGTTGGACTCGCTGGGGAAGAGGTAGGCGATCAGCAGGACGAAGAGGGGGGCGCTGCCGGCCAGGGGGATGACCACGCTGACGTCGCCCCCGCCGAGGGCCAGCAGCACCAGGAAGACGCCGGTATTCTCCGCGATGCCGCCGGCCACGAACCAGAGCAGGCTCCGGCGCTCACAGCGCAGCGAGCCCAGGTTCCCGGAAGCGGCCACGAAGCTGGTCGAGGCGAGCAGCGCCGCGGTGACGTTGATGGCCGCGTCGAAGAGGGGCCCGGCGGTGCTGAGCCCGAGCTTGCGCACGATCGCGACCGTGCCGAAGCAGGAGGCCGCGATGAAGGGATACACGAGGTGGCGGGGGCGGAAGCCCACATAGCGCCCGCTCAGCGAGAGCAGGATCGTGCCGACCACGATCACGAGGGTGCCCCCCAGGATGGGCGGCGTCACGTGCTCGCCCAGCAGCACGATGGCCAGCCCCGTCGCCACCAGGGGCGCGAGGTTGTTGACCGCCGCGGCCACCGGCGCGCCCACCTTCTGGATGGCGAGCACGCGGAAGAGCCGACCGCCCGCGGTGCCGACCACGCCCGAGAATACGAAGTAGGGCACCGCGCGCCAGGTGTAGGCCTGCCAGGGCACGAGGATCAGCGTCGCGGTCCAGGCCGCGATGGCGCCCACGACCACGTTGATCCAGGCGCCCGCGTAGAAGTTCGAGCGCTGCAGCCCGCGCTGGATCAGGAAGGTGGCCATGGCCGCGCACAGAGCGCTGCCCAGCGCCAGGACCTGCGGCGGCACGGTCAACGCGGATCAGCCGACCTCGGCGCGAATACGGGCGTGCAGGCGGTCGAGCTGCTCGGTGATCGCCGCCACCGAGCGCGCGCCCGCCTGGAAGATCGCGGTGGCGTTGAGCGCGACCCATTCGAAGCCCATCGCCTTCAGCGCGGCCACGCGGGCCACCACCGCGTCGTGGTCGGCGTAGAAGGTCTTGCCGGCGGCGTCGCGGGGCGGGGGGGCCACCATGCTCTGCAGCCCGATGACGCCCGGATCGCGCCCGGCCTGCTCGGCGTGACGGCGGATGGCCGCGATGGATTCGCGCGCGCTCGCCGGGTCGGTCACCCGGGACGCGAGCCAGCCGTCGCCGAGGCGGCCGACGCGACGGTAGGCCGCCTCCGAGTTGCCGCCGATCCAGATCGGCAGTCGCGCGCCCTGGGGCGGCTTCGGCTCCATGGCCATGGCGACGGTGCGGTAGTGCGGGCCGGCCGTGGTCACCTCGGCGTCGGTCCAGTAGGCGCGCAGCAGCCGGATCGCGTCGTCCATCCGCGCGCCGCGGGTGCGGAAGCTCTCGCCGAGGGCCTCGTATTCCGACTCCTGCCAGCCGACGCCGACCCCGAGCCGGATCCGCCCGCCGGAGAGCGTGTCGAGCGTGCTCACCTGCTTGGCCACCAGCGCGGGCTGCCGCTGGGGCAGCACGAGCACCTCGGTGCCGAGAGTGACCCGCGAGGTGACCGCCGCGATGTAGGCGAGCGCGGTCAGCGCCTCGAGGATCGGCATCGCCGCGTTGTACGGCCCCCGCGCTCGGCCCTCGATCGGCACGCCCATCACCACGTGGTCGAAGATGTCGATGTGGTCGTAGCCGATCCGCTCGATGGCGCGGGCGAGCTCGGCGACGGCGGCCGGCCCCTCGCGGTAGGACACGCTGGCAAACTCCACGCTGAGCTTCATGCGCTCGCCTCCTTGTGAGCGCGAGTACGGTAACACGGGAGTCGGGAGCAGGGTATCGCGTGGTGATACAGTCTGAGTCGAGATGGCTCGCCCCGCGCCCCTGTTGATCGACGTCGCCCCCGCCACGGTCGAGTCGACGGCGGTTCGCCCCTCGCCGCGTCTGCAGTCGCTCGACGTCTTCCGCGGGCTCACCATCGCGGCGATGCTGCTGGTCAACAACCCCGGCAGCTGGAGCCACGTCTACGCGCCGCTCGAGCACGTGCCGTGGGATGGCTGGACGCCGACCGATCTGGTGTTCCCGTTCTTCCTGTTCATCGTCGGCATCACCACCACGCTCTCCATCGGCGGGCTGATGGAGCGCGGGGCCAGCGGCCGCGAGCTGTTCCGCAAGGTGCTGACCCGCTCGATCATCATCTTCGCCCTCGGGCTGGCCATGCAGGGCTTCCCCGAGTACGACCTGCGCACGATCCGGGTGCCCGGCGTGCTCCAGCGCATCGCGCTGTCCTACCTGATCGCGGCCACCATCGTGCTGTGGACCGGCGTGCGCGGGCAGCTCGTGGCCCTGATCGCGCTGCTCGTGGGCTACTGGGTGCTGATGACGCGCGTGCCGGTGCCGGGGCTCGGGTCCACCGCGCTCGCGCCGGATCTGAACCTGTCCAACTGGCTCGATCTCAAGCTGATCGGCCGGAACCACCTCATGCACGAGACCATGACCTGGGATCCGGAGGGCACGCTCAGCACCCTCGGCGGCGTCGCCAGCGTGATGTGCGGGGTGCTGGCCGGCCACTGGATCCGGTCGTCGCGGGTGGCCTCGGCCAAGGTGATCGGCCTGATCGTCGCGGGCGGGGTGGGCGTGGCGCTCGGCTCGTGGTGGAGTCAGACCTACCCGATCATCAAGAACCTGTGGACCGGCTCCTTCGTCCTGCTCTCGGCGGGGATGGCCTGCCTGGTCCTGGCCGCGATCTACTGGCTCGTCGACATGAAGGGCCACCGGGGATGGGCGGTGACGCCGTTCCTGGTCTTCGGCACCAACGCGATCACCGCCTACTGGCTCTCGAGCCTCATGGGCATCGTGCTCAACTGGATCGTGATCACGAGCCCGGAGGACGGCGAGTCGCTGGTGCTCCAGACGTACATCTACGAGACGTTCTACGCCCGGTGGCTCCCGCCCGAGATGGCCTCGCTCGCCTACGCGGTCAGCTTCGTGCTGCTCTGGCTGGGGCTGCTCGGCCTGCTCTACCGGCGGCGGATCTTCATTCGGATCTGAGCCGGACGGATCGGAGGCGGGCGTAGTCGCGATAGTTGATGAGCCGGATGCCCTCCTCGGTGATCAGGCTCCGGATGCGCGGGTCGGTCAGCGTCTGCAGCTCGACCTCGCGCTCGCGGTTGTAGACCGCGTCCGGCCGTGACTCGAGCGTGCCGGGGTGGCAGGAGACCTCCGAGATCCCGGGCTTGAGCGACTGGAGCAGGCCGATCATGGCTTCCACGCCGATCTTGCTCAGATCGGTCTTGCCGAACTCGGGCTGGCCGTAGAACCGCCCGACGAACACCACCTCGGTGAGGCCGCGCACCGGCACCCGGTACTGTCGGCCCACGTCGAGGAAGAGATAGGCGATGTTGAACAGCCGGTGCACGTGGTGGTGCGAATCGATGTGATCGGGGGCCGCGCCGGTCATCCGGATGAACCGGTCGATCTGCCGGTGGATCTCGCGCTGCACGACGTCCAGGTCCTTCACGTCGATGAGCCACTTGCCCCGCGAGTCGAACGCCACGTGGAGGCCCAGGCCGAGCTTCGGCCGCCGGTGGGCCTCCTGGATCGCGGCCTCGGTGTTCGGCTCGTCCACCAGGAGGCTCGCGCTGGTCACGATGCCCCGGTCGTGGGCCTCGAGGATGCCGCGGTCGATCTCGGCGGACATGCCGAAGTCGTCCGCGTTCACGACGACCAGGCGCTCCGAGGCGGTGGCGAGGGATCGGAAGGGAGCGGCGGCCACCGCGGCGAGGGCACCGACGCCGGTGGCCAGGAAGCGTCTCCGAGAAGTCGGGAGGTCCATCGAGTCTCAACTTTAACAGTACCGTGGACTGTAAAAAAACTGACCGTGAAGAGTCCGGGTTGCCGGACGTGCGATCATCCAGACGTGTTGATCCTGGTCCTCCTGGTATTGCTGCCGACCTCGGTCTGGGCCCAGGCGCCCCGGCTGGCGGAGCCCGAGCAGTCCCGTCCGTGGGCGGTGTACTTCTCACCCGACGACGGCACCCGCGCGGTGACCGAGGCCATCGGGCGGGCGCGGAAGAGCGTGCGCCTCCAGGCCGTCGCGGTGACATCGCCCCCGATCACGCGGGCACTCGTCGAGGCCCACCAGCGCGGGGTGAGCGTCGAGGTCATCGTGAACGCCAAGGCCCCGAAGGGTCGTGCCTCCGCGGCGCCGTCGCTCGCCCAGGCCGGCATCGCGGTCCTGAGCGACCGGGTTCACGCCCCGGTGGGCGGCGGCGTGGCCGTGATCGACCGGCAGGTCGTCCTCACCGGCGGCTTCAGCTTCGCGGCGGGCACCGAGAGCCAGAACGCAGAGAACCTGCTGGTGATCAGCGATGCGGGCCTGGCCGCGCGCTACAGCGAGAACTGGCAGGCTCACGCCGCGCACTCGGTCCGGTCGTCCACCCCGTAAGTCTGTCAGCGTCCCGACGGTTCTACGCGCCGGCGGGTAAGGTTTCCCACCGCGGCACCTGTCAGCGTCTCGACACGCCCGCGTTTCTCGCAGCTTCCGCGTCGCCGTGCGACATGCGATGGTTGGCACGCCGGTTGCGCGGATCGGCGCGCATGACACCCTGGATCGCGCTCGCCGTCACGCTGTCGCTGCTGCTGCTCGATGCGCCGCTCGCGATCACCGCCTCATCCGAGGTGACCGCCGCGGCGGCACGACCGGGAACGCCCCCGCAGCCCGCGCCCCGCTACGTGCGCGAGGCGCAGCGCGCGCTGCGCGATCTCGGATACGAGCCCGGGCCGGTGGACGGCGTCGTCGGCCCGAGGACACGGGAGGCGCTGGTGAAGTACCAGCGATCGGAGAAGATCGCGGTCACCGGGCGGCTCGACCCGGAGACGATGGTGCGGCTCGACATCCAGAAGCGGGTGTTTGCCGAGCACACGCGCGCCCGGTAGCGCGAGGCCACCGGGCGCGCGATCACCTGACTGGTCGGCCTAGGCCTCGACCCAGGGCGTCCAGAGCTGGAACCACTCCTCGGGCGGATTCACGAAGCCCTTCACCTTCGGGCTCAGCACCACCAGGTTGAGGTCGTTGCAGATCGGGAAGAAGGCGGCGTCGTCCTCCATGATGATCTTGTCGATCTGCCGGTAGAGCGCGGCGCGCTTCTTGTCGTCGAGCTCGGCGCGGGCCTGGTCGAGCAGCCCGTCCACCTTGGGATTGCCGTACCAGCCGACGTTGACGCCCTTGTCGGGCTGACGGGTGGAGCGCGCCACGATGTCGATCCAGAAGTTGGTGGTCATGCCCCAGGAGAGCTGGTAGGCCCCGTGACCGGGGCGCAGCCCCTGGAACATCTTCGACAGATAGGTGATCCAGTCGAACGTCTCGAGCTTGACCCGGATGCCGACCTTGGCCAGGTCGCGCTGGATCCACTCGGCCATCGGGACCGGGATCATCTGGCCGGAGCCGGAGGTCGACGTCCAGAACACGGTCTCGAAGCCGTTACCGAGCCCGGCTTCCTTGAGGAGCGCCTTGGCCTTGTCCGGGTTGTAGGAATACGGCTTGTAGCCGGCATCGTAGGCCGCGGTGGCGGGGGAGATCATGCTCCAGGCCGGCTTGGCGGTGCCGCGCAGCAGCTCCTTGCACATCTTCTCCTTGTCCACCGACATCTGCAGCGCCTTCCGCACCCGCACGTCCTTGAACTTCTCGTCCTTCATGTTGAGGTGCCAGTACCAGATGTGCGGGGCGTTGGACTGCATCACCTGGTACTTGTCCTTGCGGAGCGCCTCGACCTCGTCGGGCGGCGGAGCGAGGATGAAGTCCACCTCGCCGGTGCGCAGGGCGGCCACCCGGGCGGCGGGGTCGTCGAGCCGGCGGAACACCAGCTTGTCGACGTTGGCCTGCGGGCCCCAGTACTCCTTGAATCGCTCGAGCACGATGCGGTCGCCCGGCACGTTCTCCACGAACTTGAAGGGGCCGGTGCCCACCGGGGCGTCGGCGAACTTCTCGTTGCCGGTCTTCTTCACCTGGGCCGGGCTGATCATCATCGGCTCGCCCCAGCTCTGCAGCGTCATCCGCTCCCACTCCGCGTAGGGCTTGCTGAACGTCATCTTCAGCGTGTACTCGTCGACCGCCTCCACGCCGGTGATGTACTCGACCACATAGCTGGTGTAGCTGTTGGCGCGCGCGTAGAACTGCGGGGCGTCCTTCTTGAACATGCGCTCCCAGGAGAACACCGCGGCCTGGGCGTTGAACGCGCTGCCGTCGTGGAACTTCACTCCCTTGCGCAGCTTGAACGTGCGGGTGAGGCCGTCCTTGGACAGCGTGTAGGACTCGGCGAGCCGCGGCACCACCTTCGGGATGGCCACGTCGGACTTGGTGAGATCCTCGGCGAGCAGGCCCTCGAACATCTGGTAGGTCACGCGATACGTGAGCCAGCAGCCGGTGGCCTGCGGGTCCAGGATGTCGGAGGGGCCTTCCATGCCGTAGACGAGCGTGCCGCCCTTCTTCGGGGTCTGGGCGCGCGCGCGCTTCGGCGTGGCCAGCGCGCCCGCGGCGCCCGCCGCGCCGGCGGCCGCGGTGCGGAGGAAGTCGCGCCGGCTCACGTCGGGCGACGTCCGGGGCAGCATCCGCATCATGAGATCGATCTTTCGAGCATCCATCACGTGCCTCCTTGGCTCGACCGGGGGCCTACCGGCGCGCGCGAGGGTCGAGGGCCTCGCGCAGACCGTCTCCGACGAAGTTGAAGGCCAGGGCCACGACCACGATGACGATGCCGGGAATGGTGGCCACGTGCGCGGCCCGGTACAGCACGAGCCGCCCGTTGCCCACCATGACGCCCCAGTCCGGGGTGGGCGGCTGCACGCCCAGGCCGAGGAAGCTCAGGCCGGCCGAGGCCACGATCATCATGCCGACCAGGGTGCTGGTGTAGACGAGCAGCGGCGGCAGCACGTTGGGCAGCAGGTGCCGGCCGATCAGCCGGCCGCGGCCGGCTCCGAGGGCGCGGGCGCCCTCCACGAACTCGAGTGGCTTCACCGACAGGGTGGCGGTGCGGACCACGCGCGTGCTGTAGGGCACCAGGACCACCGCGAGCGCGAACATCTGGTTCTGCATGCCGGGTCCGATCACGCCCACGATCGCGATGGCGAGCAGCACGAGGGGGAACGCGAAGAACACGTCGAGCACGCGCATGATCACGTGATCGAGCAGGCCGCCGGCGTAGCCGGCGAGCAGTCCGAGCCCGAGCGCCACGACCGCCGCGGTCACCGTGGGCAGGATGCCGACCAGCAGGGAGGCGCGGCCGCCCCAGATGAGCCGGCTCAGGATGTCGCGGCCCTGCTCGTCGGTGCCGAGCAGGTGGCCGGCGGTGCCGATCGGCGCGAGCCGCTCCGTGGCCCCGGACGTCAGCGGATCCCACGGGCTGATGAGCGGGGCGGCCAGCGCGGCCCCGCCCGCGATCGCGATGATGACCACGCCGACCAGGGCCTGCCGGTCGCGCGCGAACGCGCGCAGGAAGCCGACGAGCGCGGTCGGGCCGCGGCGGGCGCGGGCCTGCACCGGATTGACCGCGAGCGCGGTGGTGGTGGCCACGTCAGGCCGGCCGCGAGCGCGGATCGAGGTAGAGGTTCAGCAGATCGACCGCCAGGTTCACGATCACGAACGACAGCGCGATGAAGAGCGCGGCGCCCTGGACCACCTGCACGTCGCGCGCGATGACCGAGCTGACGAGCTGGCGGCCGAGCCCCGGCCAGCCGAAGACCTCCTCGGTGAAGACGGCGCCGCCCAGCAGGTAGCCGAGCTGCAGCCCGGCGATGGTGAGGATCGGCGGCCAGGCCACCCGCAGCGCGTGCAGGCCCAGGACCGCACGCTCGGAGAGGCCCTTGGACCGTGCGACCTTGATGTAGTCCTGACCGAGGATCTCCAGCACCGAGGCCCGCGTCATGCGGGCGATGATCGCGCCGGGCGCGGCCGCGGTGGCCACCGCCGGCATGATCAGGTGCGCGAGCAGGTCCTCGAAGCCCCCGGGGCCGCGCGACGAGTACATGCCGAGGCTGGGCAGCCAGCGCAGGTTGATGGCGAAGAACACGATGAGCACCAGGCCGAGCCAGAAGGGCGGCATGTTGCCGACGAGGAGCGAGGCGCCCATCGCGGCCCGGTCCACCACCGTCTGCTGGCGCGAGGCGGCGAGCACCCCCACCGCGACGCCGCCCACCGCGGCCAGGACGAAGCTCGCGCCGGCGAGGATCAGCGTGTTGCCGAGCTTGGGGAGCAGCAGCTCGACCACCGGCTTGTGCACGATCGGGGAGAGCCCGAGATCACCGTGCAGCGCGCGCCAGAGCCACTTGCCGTACTGGACGTAGATCGCCTCGTCGAGGCCCAGGGCGTGGCGCAGCTGGGCGAGCGACTGGTCGGTGGCCATGGGCCCGAGCAGGGCGCGGGCCACGTCGCCCGGGATCAGCTTCATGGCGAGGAAGATCACCACCGAGATGCCGAAGAGGACGGGGACGAGGCCGAGCAGCCGCTGCAGGACGTAGACGATCACGCGGGTCGGCCCGCCTTCGTGCCCTCGAGGCGCGTGCGCAGGCGCTCGCAGTAGTCGGCGGCCTGCTCGGCGAAGCGCGTCTCGAAGAACTCGTCCACCGCGCGGCTCAGGATCTCGTCGGCGTCGGTGCGGATCGGCAGCGGGCTCCGGCTGCGCAGCGTGTTCACCGCGAGCGTCTTCAGCGGGCCCGCGATGTCGTAGTCGAGGGTGAGGCGCACGCGGACGCCCGCGTCGGTCGGCTCGAGCCGCCAGCGGCCGCTGATCGTGACCAGCTCACCGCGCAGGGTGAACCGTCGCTCGCGATGACCCCCCTCACCCTGTCCTCTCCCCTCGAGGGGAGAGGGGCGGGAGGGGCGATCGATGCGGAGCGTCGCGACCTGCTCCTGTCGGTCCACGATCGGCAGATCGAGCGCGTGGTCCAGGGTGGCGCCGGAGGGAGATCGGCTGACGCCGGGGAAGTAGAAGTACGTAGCGCGCCGGCCGAGGGCTGCCCACGCGTCGTCCAGGGAGGACGACGATGACGTCTCGGCGGTCACGGTGACCATCGCTCTCCAGAAAGTCCGCCGGCCCGATCGACGGTCGGCACGTGCCGCCACGTCGCGGGCCCGGCCAACTATAGTCCATGGCATGATGCACCCGCAATAGAACACCCCTCACCCTGACCCTCTCCCCCGAGGGGAGAGGGAGCGACCCGAACACAGGAGACGATCACGATGTTGAGGCGGCCGGACGTCGACGAGGTGATGGAGTACGGGCGCGCGCTGGGATTCGATCTCACCCCGACCGAGGCGCGGCTGATCCAGGCCCGCATGATGGACACGGTCGCCGCGCTCGAGGCGTTCGACGAGATGCGCGTGGAGGAGCGGCGGCCGCCGCTGTCCTTCACCGACCGCGACCCGGGGCGTCGGCCCTCGGAGGAGGAGGACCCGCTCGGCGCGTTCATCACGAAGTGCCGCGTCAAGGGCGCGGACTCGGGTCCGCTCCAGGGCAAGACCGTCGCGCTGAAGGACCACATCGCGCTGGCCGGCGTGCCGATGACGTTCAGCTCGCACATGATGGACGGCTACGTGCCGGACTTCGACGCCACCGTGGCCACCCGGCTGCTCGCCGCCGGGGCCACCATCGTGGGCAAGCTCAAGATGGAGGAGTTCTCCTGGGGCGGGCCCGGGCTCTCCGGGGTGGGGGACTACGGGCGGCCGCTCAACCCGCACAACCGCGAGCACGTCACCGGCGGCTCGTCGTCCGGATCGGGCGCGGCGGTGGCCGGCCGCATGGTGGACATCTCGCTCGGCGGCGACCAGGGCGGATCCATCCGCCTGCCCGCCGCGTGGTGCGGCATCGTGGGGCTCATGCCGACCCACGGGCTGGTGCCGCACACCGGCGTCTTCGGGCTCGAGCCCACCATCGACTACGTGGGCCCGATGGCGCGGACCGTGGAGGACATCGCGGTGTCGCTTCAGTGCCTGGCCGGGCGCGACGGCCTCGACCCGCGGCAGGCCGACGTGCCGGCCACGCTGCCCCGCTACGTCGATGCGCTCGCCCGCGGGGTGAGCGGCCTGCGCGTCGGCGTCCTGGAGGAAGGTCTCGGAGTGCCGGGCGGCGATCGCGCCGTCGACGAGGCGGTGATGGAGGCGGTGGGCGCGCTGGAGCGGGCGGGCGCGCGCGTCCGGCGGGTCTCGGTGCCGCTGCACACGAAGGCGCTCCCCGCGCTGCTGCCGATCTACCTCGAGGGCGGCAAGCGGATGTACGACACCCACTTCGGCGGCTCGTTCGCCAAGACGTACTATCCGTCGTCGCTGATCTCGATCTTCGGCCGCCTCAAGCAGAGCCACGCGCGGGAGTTCTCGCCGAACCTCAAGCTCAACCTGCTGCAGGGCTACTATCTGCAGCGCAACTACGGCGGCCGCCTCTACGCGAAGGCCCAGAACGTGCGGCCCACGTTCGCGGCGCAGTACGACCGCGTCTTCCACGACGTCGACGTGCTGGCCATGCCCACCATCCCGCTGACCGCGCCGCGCTGGCGGGCGCCGCGCGATCACGAGGACGCGCTGGAGCTGACCATGCTGGGCGGGGCGCGGAGCCTGGACCTCGGCCCGGTGATCGCCAACACGTGTCCGTTCAACTACACGGGCCATCCCGCCATCAGCGTGCCGTGCGCCAAGCTCGGCGGGATGCCGGTGGGGCTCATGCTGGTGGCGCCGCATTTCCGCGAGGACGCGCTGCTGCAGGCCGCGGCCGCGTACCAGCGGGCGGTCGACTGGGACGCGCTGCTCGCGGTGCCCGACTCCGGCGCCTGATCGTCGAGACCGCCCGCTCGATGGAGGATCCGGCCGCGCGCGCCACCCGCACCGTCACGCGGGTGGCCAGCGGCGCGATGGTCTGGCGCGCGTGGGGCGCGGGCCCGCCGCTCGTCCTCCTCCACGGAGCCAGCGGCTCGTGGACGCACTGGATCCGCAACGTGCTGCCGCTCGCCGAGCGCTTCCGCGTGCTCGCGCCCGACATGCCGGGCTACGGCGAGTCGGACGCCCCGCCGGAGCCGCACACCGCGGACCGGCTGGCCGATCTGGTGACCGCCGGCATCGACCAGATCCTGACCGCGCCGGCCACGTTCGATCTGGCCGGCTTTTCATTCGGCGCGATCATCGGCGGCCTGGTGGCCGCGCGGCTCGGGACGCGGGTTCGGACGTTGGTGCTGATCGGGACCGGCGGGCTCGGGCTGACCCCGGCGCCGGTGCGGACCCTCCTCCGTCTCGAGCCGGGGATGGAGCCCGATGCGATCCGGCACGTCCACCGCGAGAACCTGCGCACCCTGATGCTCGCTCGTCCCGAGAGCGCCGACGATCTCGCGGTGGCGCTGCAGATCGACAACGTGCAGCGCGCGCGCTTCAAGTCGGGCACGATCCCGGTGTCGGACGTGCTTCGCCGAGCGCTCCCGGCCGTCCGCGCGCACCTGGCCGGGATCTGGGGCAGCCGCGACGCGTTCACCGGCCATCACCTGGCCGAGAGCCGACGTCTGCTGACCGAGACGGACGAGAGGCTCGACACCCGCGTGATCGAGGGGGCGGGCCACTGGGTCAACTACGAGGCGGCGCCGGAGGTCAATCGGCTGCTGATCGAGTGGCTCACGCCCCGACGCGCGTAGGCGCGTGAGCGCGGTCCGACCCGAGGGACTCAGCGCCCCTGGAACTGCGGCCGCCGCTTCTCCGAGAACGCCTTGACCCCCTCCTGGTAGTCCTGGCTGTCGAAGCAGTCCTTGATCAGCCGATCGAGCATCGCGTAGTCACGCCGCTCCTCCGGCCGCACCAGCTGATCCACGCTGGCCTTCGCGGAGCGCAGGGTCAGCGGGGCGTTGCGCGACATCATGATCGCGTAGTCGCGGGTGAAGCGCTCGAGGTCGGCCTTCGGCACCACCTGGTTGACCAGGCCCATGCGGAGGGCGTCCGGGGCGCTGAAGTCGGTGCGCGCGGTGAAGAACAGCTCCTTGGTGTAGGCCGGACCGATCAGCGACATGAGCTTCTCCATGCCGTGATAGTGGTAGCCCAGCCCCAGGCGGGCCGCCGGGATGCCGAAGCGCGCGTCGTCGGCCGCGATGCGCATGTCGCAGGTGATCGCGATCGAGACGCCGCCCCCGATGCAGAAGCCGTGGATCATCGCGAGCAGCGGCTTGCCGAGCTTGGCGAGCGACTGCGAGCCCGCCCCCGAGATGCGGCGGTACTCCTCCTCGTCCGCCGCGTTGCGGCGGCGGTCCTTGAACTGCGAGATGTCCGCGCCGGCCACGAAGGCCTGCTCGCCCGCCCCGCGCAGGATCACCACCCGGATCGCGTCGTCGGCCGCGAGGTCGGCCACGTACTCGGGCATGGCCTGCCACATCTCCTGGCTCACCGCGTTGCGCTTCTCGGGCTGGTTGAAGGTGATCCAGCCGATCGGGCCGTCCTTCTGCATCAGCAGCTTCTCGGTCTTCACGGTCGCGGTCATGGCGCTCTCCTGGGATGGCGGATGGCCGGACCCGTGGCCGGCGGAGACTGGTGTATCCCGTCCGCCCGCCCCGCGCAAGTGCGGTATGCTCCGGGCCGTCACCGCCATGCCGACTCCGCCCCGGTACGACGAGGCGCGCGCTGCCTTTCGCTGGGAGGAGAGCGCCCGCGCGCTGGGCTGGCGTCCGGGCGAGCCGGTGAGCCTGGGGCACACCATCGTCGATCGCCACGCGGGAGCCGATCGACCCGCGCTGCGCTGGCGAAGCCGCCACGGTGAGGGGCGCACGTACACCTTCGACGAGCTGGCGCGGCTGACCGCCCGCTTCGCCGCGGTGCTGCAGGCCCACGGCGTCCGTCGCGGCGACCGCGTCGCCTCGTTCATGCCGCGCGTGCCCGAGATGCTGATCGCGATGATCGGCGCGTGGAAGGCCGGCGCGGTGTACGTGCCGATCTTCACCGGCTTCGGCCCCGACGCCATCGACTTCCGCCTGCGCCACAGCGGCGCCGCCGTGATCTGCACCCACCGCGAGCACCGCGCCCGTCTACCCGCGACGCTGCCGCCCGCCACGCGGGTCGTCACGGTGACGGGTGACGACAGCCCGGCGCCCGGCTCCGTGGCCGGCGCCCTGGTCCCCGATATCGATTTCTGGCGCGCCATGCGGGAGGCGCGCGAGGACGGGACGCCCGCGACCTGTCGGCGAGACGATCCGGCCGTGCTGCTCTACACCTCGGGCTCGACGGGGGCGCCCAAGGGGGTGAGGATCGCCGCCAACTTCCTGATGGCGATCCATCCCCATCTCGTGTTCGGCGCCGATCTGCGGAGCGGCGACGCCTTCTGGCCGACCGGCGATCCCGGGTGGGGCTACGGCCTGGTGTGTTACATGGGCGCGCTCGCCCTGGGCCTCCCGGTCCACTCGCACGAGGCCGCGCCGACCGCGGAGTACTGCCTGGCCCAGCTGCGCGCGCAGCAGATCACCAACCTGGCGACCACGCCGACCCTGCTGCGCTCCGTGATGGCCCTCGGAGCCGCCGCGGGCGAGGGGGTGCGCCTGCGCAGCGCGAGCAGCTGCGGGGAGCCGCTGAACGCGCAGGTGGTGCGCTTCTTCCAGGAGCACTGGAGCGTCACGGTGCGGGACCAGTACGGCTCGAGCGAATTCGGCCTGCCCGTCGGCAACCTCGCCCCGATCGACATGGCGGTGAAGCCCGGCTCGATGGGGCTGCCGCTGCCCGGCTGCACGATGGCGGTGGTGGACGACGACGGCCATGAGGTGGCGACGGACGTGGTCGGGCACGTCGGGATGAAGCCGCACCCGGAGGGCTACTACTCGCTCGGCTACTGGAACGACCCCGGGCGGGATCGCGAGGGCTACCGCGGCGAGTGGCTCACCTGCGGGGATCTGGCCCGCCGCGACGCCGACGGCTACTTCTGGTTCGAGGGCCGCGCCGACGACGTGATCAAGAGCGCGGGCTACCGCATCGGCCCCTTCGAGGTGGAGAGCGCGATCCTCAAGCACGACGCGGTGGCGGAGGCCGCGGTGGTGGGCAAGCCCGATCCGCTGCGCGGCCAGATCGTGAAGGCCTTCGTGGTGCTCAAGCCCGGCCGCGCGCCGCGGGGAGGGCTCGAGGGCGAGATCGTCGACGTGGTCAAGACGCACCTGGGCCGGCACCAGTACCCGCGCGAGATCGAGTTCCTCGCCGAGCTGCCCAAGACCGAGACCGGCAAGATCCAGCGGTTCCTGCTGCGGCGTCGGTGACGCCGCGATCGAGGAGAACACGCGATGCCCGCCTACGAGGTGATCACCGGGCCGAGCCCGTGGCCGGCCCGCTATACGTTCTCCCCCGCGGTGCGCGCGGGAAATCTCCTGTTCATCTCGGGCATGACCGCGGGCGACGACACCGGTCAGATCGTCGGCCCCGGCGACATCGTGGCCCAGACGCGCTACATCTTCGAGAAATTCGGCCGTCTGCTCGCGGACGCCGGCGCCGGCTTCGAGCACATCGTGCAGACCACCGAGTACGTGACGACCACCGAGAACTACGCCAAGACCGCGGCGGTGCGCCGCGAGATCTTCAAGGACCGCTTCCCCACCGCCACCGGCGTGATCGTCGCCGGCCTCCTGCGCGAGGGCGCCCTGATCGAGATCTCCGCCATCGCCGTCCTCCCCGATCACGCCCCGCCCATGTCTTCCCCTCTCCCCGGTGGGCAGAGGGCAGGATGAGGGGCGGCTGAAAAGAAGGAGCCACCATGCCCGACCCGCGATCGATGGACCAGGCCTTCCAGCGCATCATGCGCAGCCTCGTCGACACCGGCCGCGCCCCGCACTACGCGGAGCTGGCCCGCGCCCTCGCGGTGCCCGCCGAGGAGGGCCGCGCGCTGCTGCGCGACGTGATGGCCGCCTATCCGATCGGCTGGCTCCATCCCGACACCGACTACATCGCGTCGTTCCCGCCGCTGAACAATCTGCCCACCCAGTACCGCATCACGGTGCGCGGCGAGCAGCGCTGGTTCGCCCAGTGCGGATTCGAGGCCACCTCGGCGACCTGGCTCTTCCCCGGCCAGACCGTGCGGGTCGACGCGCCCTGCCTCGACTGCGGCGACCCGGTGACGGTGGAGATGCGCGACGGGACGATCACGTGGGTCGATCCGCCCGGCCTCGTCGGGCACCTGGCCTTCGGCTTCGGCCCCTCGCGCGGCCGGCCGCCGTATCTCTGAACCGGGATGAACCTCTTCCGGTCGGAAGAGCACGCGCGCCGCTGGAGCCAGTACACGCCTCGGTCCGAGGAAGGATTCATCACGCTGCCGCAGCTGGCCGGTTTCTTCGGCACCGAGAGCCGCCGGCACATGCTGGACGGCGACTACCTCTCGAGGTGGTATCCGCGCCGCGGGGCCGAGCGCCGCGCCTATCTGGAGTCGATCGGCAAGACCACCCCGTTCTGGATGGGCACGCCGGATCTCCCGGTGTCCTGATCCCAACCACAAAGGAGCGTCGACCATGAAGGCGATTCGCGTCTCGGAGTACGGCGGCCCCGCCGTGCTCAAGCTCGAGGAGATCCCCACGCCCCAGCCGGGCCCGGGCCAGGTGCTCGTGCGCAATCACGCGGTGGGCATCAACCCGGTGGACACCTACCTGCGCTCGAACACCGACAACCGCGGGCCGAAGCTGCCCTACACCCCGGGCGCCGACGCGGCCGGCGTGGTCGAGTCGGTCGGGTCGGGTGTGACCGGCGTGAAGGCGGGCGATCGCGTCTACGTGGGCGGCACCGTCAGCGGCGCCTACGCCGAGTACTGCGTGTGCGAGCCCGCCCAGGTGCATCCGCTGCCGGCCAATGCGAGCTTCGCGCAGGGCGCGGCGATGAACATTCCCTATGCCACCGCCTACCATGCGCTGTTCAATCGCGCTCACGGCAGCGCCGGCGAGACGGTGCTGGTGCACGGCGCCTCCGGCGGCGTGGGCATCGGCGCGGTCCAGCTCGCGCGGGCGCGCGGCCTCACCGTCATCGGGACCGCGAGCACCGAGCGCGGCCGGAAGATGGTGGCCGAGCAGGGGGCCCATCACGTGCTCGACCACGGCGCGCCGGGTTATCTCGAGGAGTGCGTGCGGCTCGCCGGCGGGCGCGGGCCCGACGTCATCATGGAGATGCTGGCCAACGTGAACCTCCAGAAAGATCTAGGGATCATCGCCCTGCGGGGGCGCATCGTGGTGATCGGCAACCGCGGCAACGCGGAGATCAACGCGCGGCTGGCCATGAACAAGGACGCGGCGATCCTGGGCATGGCGCTGAACCACGCGACGCCGGCCCAGCACGCGGGCATCCACGCCGCGCTGGTGGAGGGGCTCCGCAACGGCTCGCTGCGTCCGGTGATCGCGCAGGAGCTGCCGCTGGGTGAGGCCTCGCGCGCCCACGAGGCGGTCATGCAGGCCGGCCACCACGGCAAGATCGTGCTGGTGGCCTGACGCGCCCCGGAAGAGTGGGCGACGTGCGAGGAACGTCCGTGACGCTCGCGCGTGCGGCTCTTCTCCTCGTTCTGGCCATCCTGACGCTCGCGGGCTGTGGGCCCGGTATCCCTTCTGCGAGCACTACGCTCGGTTCTACGCGCCGCTGTTGATCCTCATCGGAGGCGCGGATGACTGGACTCCGGCGGTGCGGTGCGAGGTGGTGCAGGGGCATGCGACCGTCGAGCTCGAGGTGTACCGAGGGGCGCCGCATTCCTTCGACAATCCGGGGCGTCCACGCAGCTACCTGGGGCACACGCTCGGCTACGATGACGCCGCCACCACCGCCGCTCGGCAGCGGGTCAGCGATTTTTTCGGCCGACGCCTGCGGCACGAGTGATCGGTTGATGAGCGATCGAGAGGACGCGCAGCGCCTCGTCCGCCCGGTTGGCGGCAGCTAGACGAACTCGGCGCGGACCGGGCCGATCGGATCGAAGCGGCCCTCGATCCGGTCGCCCCGGGCGATCGGGTACTGGCGGGTGAAGGAGCCCGACATCACCTTCATGCCCGCCTCCAGCGCCAGGCCGAACTCGGCGAGCTTGTTGGCCAGCCACGCGATCGAGGCGGCCGGGGTGCCGAGCACCTCGCGGCCGAGGGCGCGCTCGGCCACGGCGCCGTTGACGGAGAGCTCGAGGGCCACCGTGGCCAGATCGAAGCCGGACGGCACCGGCACCGAGCCGCCGGTCACGTAGGCGCGCTGCTGGGCGTTGTCGGCGAGGCTCACGTTGAGATCGGCCGCGAAGTCGCCGCGCTTCTCGATGATCTCGAAGGCGGGGGTCATGGCGGCCAGCGCGGCCTGGGCCTGCGCGTCGGTGACGCCGGGCCCGCGCAGCGTCTGGCCCACCGTGAGGCACAGCTCGTTCTCGAAGCCGGGGCTGATCAGCTCCGGGAACTGAAAGCGGGTGCCGCTCGGCTTCTCGCCGCTGGCCAGGAGGAACCCCAGCACCGGCTCGTGCACCTTCTGCTGGATCTGCATGGCCTTCGAGGTGAGCCCGACCTTCCAGCCGGCGTGCCGCTCGCCGGCCTGCACGTGGCGCGCGAGCACGCCCAGCTGCACGCGGTAGGCCTCCTCGCGGGTCAGGCGCTTCATCCACTCGGCGGACGGCGCGGTGCGGTCGCGGGCGCAGATCCAGAAGGCCTCGATGGCGGCGTCCACGATGCTCATGGCTCTCCCCGGCGTATCTGGCAGCAGTAGGAGCGCAGCGCGACCGTCCCGCTGATCGGGTCGACCGCCGCGGGATCGATCAGGTTGTTGTAGTTGCTGCTGGCCGGGCCGTCGGCATCGTAGCCATCGAGGCCGAGCGGGTCGCAGGCCTGCCACCAGCCGAATTGCGCGCACACCACGTCGGGGGCGAGGCTGCCGTTCAGGCGCGCCCGCGCCCGCATCGTGCCCTGGGGCGTCTCGATGATCGTCCAGTCGTCGCCCGCGATGCCGCGCGCCGCCGCCGCGTCGGGATGCAGCTCGACGAGCGGGTCCGGGCTGTGCCGCCGCAGCCGCGGCAGGCTGCGGTGCTGGCTGTGACAGAACTGCACGACCTTGGCGGTGGTCAGCGACAGGGGAAAGCGCGCGGCGAGGTCGGGACGGCGGCGCGGGCTGGCGGCCGGCTCGACGTAGTCGGGCAGGGGCGCCTGCCCGTGCGCGAGCAGCTGCGCCGAGTAGATCTCGACGCGACGGCTCGGCGTGGCGAATCCGGTCGGCGCGCCGCCGGCGTCGGGCTCCGCGTAGCGGCGATGGCGCGAGGCGATCTTGGTCCGCACCCCGCCCGGATTCGCGCGGAGCTGCTCCAGCGAGACGCCGGTCGGCTCCAGCATGAAGCGGCGCCCGGCGTCCTCGTCGCCGTCGAACATCTGGTCGGCGAGCCCGAGCCGCCGGGCCAGCTCGCAGACGATCCAGGTGTCCGAGCGCGCCTCGCCGCGCGGGGCCAGCACCTGGCGGCGCAGCTGCACGTGGCGCTCACCGTCCTGCGTCGGCCCGAAACCGACCTGCAGGCCCTCGCGCTCCCACGCCGTCGAGACCGGCAGCACCACGTCGGCGAGCGCGGCGGTGGGCGTGAGGAAGAGATCGGCGTAGACGAGGAAGTCGAGGCCGGCCAGCGCGGCGCGCGCGACGCCGGCGCCCGGCGCCGACAGGAGGAGGTTCGTGCCGAAGCCGACCATGCCGCGCACCGGATAGGGCGTGCCGTGTCGCATCGCGCGGTACGCATCCGCGGCGGTGGCCCAGCCCTGGCGCGCGGGACCGAGCGGGCGCTCCGCGAGTCCGATCGCCTTGGCCGGCTGCCCGTCGGGGAAGAGCGATAGCGGAGCCAGATTGTTGACGGGAGGCCGGCTCGGCCGCACGTTACCGCCCGGCGCATCGACGCAGCCGGTGAGCGCGTAGAGCAGTGACACTGCGCGCACGGTCTGGCTCGCGTTCGTGTGCTGCTCGAGCCCGGTCCAGTGGAAGTAAGAGACCGGCCGTCGCTCCCACAGCAGGCGCGCGGTGGCCACGATCTGTGCCGCCGGCACGCCGGTGATCGCGGTCACCCGCTCCGGCGGATACTCGCGGCAGAGCGCGGCATAGGCCGCGAACGCGGGCCGGCAGGCGACGGGCCCGGAGCGCGTCGGGCACGTCACCGGCTCCTCGAGCAGCGGATCGGCGAGGGGGCGGGAGAAGCGCCCGCTCGCTGGATCGTACGCGATCGGCCGCGCCGCGGCGCGGTCCCACGCCATCAGGTGCGCGGCATCGCCGTTCCCCACCTCGGCCGCGGTGAGGAGCCGCCCGGTGTCCTCGCGCACCAGCAGGGGACCGTTCGTCCAGTCGCGCACGAAGTCGCGGTCATACCAGCCCTCGGCGAGCATCGTCCCGGCGAGGCCGAGGGCGAGGGCGCCGTCGGTGCCGGGCCGCACGCGCAGCCACTGGTCGGCGCGCGCCGCGAGGCCGGCACGCCGCGGATCCACCACGATCAGCGCGGCGCCGCGATCGACCGCCTGCGCGATGGCGGTGGCCTGGGCCAGATACGCGACCGGCGGGTTGTGGCCCCAGAGCAGCAGGCAGCCGGTGTGATCGAAGTCGGGCGTGCCGATGTCGGTGCCGAAGGTGAACACGGTGGCGAAGTCGCGGTGCCACGCGCAGAGCTCCTCGCCCCACACCAGATTGGGGCTGCCGAAGGCGCGGACCAGGCGGGTGATCCACGGGAAGCCGTCGGAGATCGCGGTACCGGCCGGCGTGGTGACGCCGAAGGCCACCGCCTCGGGCCCGTGGCGATCGGCCACCGCGCGCATCTGCGCCGCCGTCCAGTCGAGCGCCTCGTCCCAGCCGATGCGCTGCCAGCCCGCGTCCGGGTGAGACTTCGGGCGCGTGCGGCGCATGGGGTGGAGCAGCCGGTCGGGCGCGTAGACCAGCTCCGGCGCGGCGCGGCCCTTCACGCAGAGGCCGGCGCCGGTGGGATGCGACGGATCGGGCTCGACCGCCACCAGCCGGCCGTCCTCCACCACCGAGACGCAGCCGCAGCGCGAGCGGCACAGCGCGCAGTAGCCGGAGACCCGCTCGGTGGCCATCGGGATCTACGGCAGCAGGTCGGCGATCGCGATGCGCGACAGCGGCGCGGCGAGGGGGAGCACCACGTCCACGCCGGTGAGGGTGCGCGCGCTCGCGTAGCGCCAGCCGTAGGGCGCCCGGACGTCGCGGACCGGCTCGCGGTGGACCTCGAGGACGCGCGAGACGAGGTTGACGATCCAGTAGTCCTCGACGCGCGCGCGGGCGTACAGGCTCGCCTTCTCGCGCCGGTCGAAGGTCAGGCTCGACTCGGCGACCTCGACGATCAGGTCCGGTCGCGACGGCAGCGTGCGATCGGCCTGGGCGAGGCTGCCGCGGACGACCGAGACGTCGGGCTCCGGCTCCGACTCGTCGTCGAGGGCCACCGGTAGCTGCACGCGCACCCGGTAGCCGATGCCGAAGGCCTTCTGCAGCGCCGCCGCCGCCATCTCCGCGCCGAAGGCGTGGGTGTCGCGCTGGCGGTCGCGCGCGACCAGCAGCCCGCCGATCAGCTCCACGCGCTCATCGGGGGCGATGACGCCCTCCTCGACGAGATACTCGTACTCCACGCGGGTGAAGCGGCGGGTGATCGCGTCACTCATGAGGGAGTCGACTCCTGGCCGAAGACTAGCGGAGACCTCCGTGCTTGACAACCCCCGCGCGGGCTCATACATCTGTCTCCATGCCCACGCTCTCGCCCGACGCGGTGGCGCGGTATCGCCGCGACGGCTTCTTCTTCCCGATCCGCGTGTTCTCGCCGGCGGAGGCGCGCGCCTACCGGGGGCGGCTCGAGGACGTCGAGCGCGCGCACCGTGGTCTCGGCGGTGAGCTGCGCCACAAGGGCCATCTGCTCTTCACCTGGCTCAACGAGCTGATCCGGGACCCGCGCATCCTCGACGCGGTGGAGGACGTCCTCGGCCCGGACCTCCTCTGCTGGAGCTCGAGCTTCTTCATCAAGGAAGCCGGCGATCCGGCCTTCGTGTCCTGGCACCAGGACTCGACCTACTGGGGGCTCAGCGAGCCGGACGTGGTGACCGCGTGGGTGGCCTTCTCGGAGAGCAGCGTCCAGAGCGGCGCGATGCGCATGATCCCGGGCACGCACCGGCACCAGGTGGCCCATCGCGAGACCTTCGCGCCCGACAACCTGCTCTCCCGGGGGCAGGAGATCATGGTGGAGGTGGACGAGTCCTCCGCGGTGGACGTGGTGCTGCAGCCGGGCGAGATGTCGCTGCACCACGTGCGCATGTTCCACGGCTCGCCGCCCAACCGGTCGGCGGACCGTCGCATCGGCTACGCGATCCGGTACATCCCGACCCACGTCCGGCAGCTCGCGGACGCGCGTGACACCGCCACCCTCGTGCGCGGCGTCGACCGCTATCACCACTTCGAGCAGGAGGAGCCGCCGGAGAGCGATCTGGCCCCGGCGGCGCAGGCGCGGCACGCCGCGATCATGAAGCGGCAGGGCGAGCTCCTCTACCGCGGCACCACCGCGGCGCGGTTCAAGTAGGCATCCCCGACAGGAGACGGCTTCGATGACCGGATCGGACGGACGCGAGATCTACCGGGTGGTCTGGCCGCGCGGGGCCAGGACGATGCAGGCGACCGACGTGGCCCCGCGCCTCTCCACGCTCGAGGGCAAGACCATCGGCCAGCTCTGGGACGATCTCTTCCGCGGCGACGAGATCTTCCCGATGCTCGAGGAGGAGCTGGCCCGCCGCTTCCCGGGGGTCCGCTTCGTGCGCTACGACACCTTCGGCTCGACCCACGGCCGCGACGAGCAGCGCGTCCTCGCCGAGCTGCCGGCCAAGCTCCGGACGCTGGAGGTCGACGCGGTCATCTCCGGAATGGCCTGCTGAGGAAGCTGCACGCCCGCCGTGTTGCGGGCGAGCGCAGTGGCCGAGCGGGCGGGCGTGCCGACCGCCTCGCTGGTGTGCGAGGGCTTCCGCGGCCAGGCCGCCACCACCGCGGCCGGGCTCGGGCTGCCGACCCTGCCGACCGCGCTGGTGCCCGGGCACGTGGACGTGCAGAGTTCCGAGGAGCTGAGGCGGAACGTGGCCGCGGTCACCGTCGACGCGGTGATCCGCAACCTCACCGAGGCGCCCCCGCGCACCGGCGCCGCGACCGTCGAGCCGGGCCCCGCCGACGTGGTCTTCGAAGGCACCTTCGACGAGGTCAACCGCTTCTTCTACGAGAACGACTGGAGCGACGGCTTGCCGATCGTGCCGCCGACCTCGGAGCGAGTGGCCGAGTTCCTGCGCTTCGCCGACCGGCCGGGCGAGACCGAGCTGGGCGTGCTGCTGCCCGACCGTCGCCGCGCCACCGTGTGGAGCGTCGCGGTCAACGGGGTGATGGCCGGCTGCCGGCCCGAGTACATGCCGATCCTGGTCGCCCTGGTGGAGGCGATGGCCGATCCGCGCTACGGCGTCGAGCACAGCGGCAACACCCCGGGCGCCGAGACGCTGATCATCCTCAACGGGCCGCTCATCCGCGAGCTGGGCTTCAACTACGAGCAGGGCGCCCTGCGTGACGGCATCCAGGCCAACACCACCATCGGACGCTTCTGGCGCCTCTACCTCCGCAACGTCGCCGGCTTCCTCCACCACCGCACCGACAAGGGCACCTTCGGCAACACGTGGCGCGTGGTGCTGGCCGAGAACGAGGACGTGCTGCGCCGCATCGGCTGGACCACGGTGGCGGAGGACGAGGGCGTGACCGGCGGCAACGCGGTCACGATCTCGCGCTACACCGGCGGCGGCGTCATCGCCTCGGTGTTCGGCAACACGCCCGACCGCATGCTGCCGTACCTGGCCGACTCGGTGGCGCGGAAGGTCGGATGGGAGCTGATGTTCACGGTGGGCATGGGAGCGGGGAGCCAGCGGCCGCTGCTGGTCCTGAGCCCGATCCTGGCCGAGACGCTCGCCAAGGGCGGGCTCGACAAGGCGACGCTGCGGCGGCGCCTCTTCGAGATGGCGCGCATCCCGGCCTGGCAGCTCGAGCGCTACGTCGGCGAGTGGACGAACCTCGTGCCGGGGCGTCCGACGCTGACCGGCCTGGTGAAGGCGGGTGCGATCCCGGCGGTGTTCGCCGAATCCGACGATCCGGACCGGCTGGTCCCGATCGTGTGCCGGGCGGAGGATCTGATGGTCGCGGTCAGCGGCGATCCGTTGCGCACCAACGCCTACGCGTTCGCGCACAACGGCATCCTCGGTTACCCGACCACCAAGCCGGTCCGCCTGCCCGCGGACTGGCCGCGCCTGCTCCGCGAGGCGCGGGCTCGCTAGGCCCGGCGCTCCCGCCGCGTGGACTCGCTCTGGGTGCTGGTGCCGACCGGCCAGCGCGCCTCCGGCGAGTGGATCGACGACACGCTGCGCGCGCGGGTGGAGGAGAAGGGCCTGCTCGCCCGCACGCCCCTGGCCGGCGACTTCCCGCGCCAGCGGGTGGAGCTGGTGCGCGGCGCCGATCCTACCGCCGAGGTCAATCGGCTCTATCGCCTGCGCGGCTGGACCGACGGCCTGCCGATCGTGCCGCCCACCCTCAGTCGGATCGACGAGATGCTCGCGTCCGGCTCGCTCGAGCACCACCTCGTCCTCGGCGAGGTCGAGCCGCTGGGCGGCGTCGCCACCGTGGAGAAGATCGCGGCCAACGCGGTGATGGCCGGCTGTCGCGCCGAGTATTTCCCGGTCGTCCTGGCGGCGGTGCTCGCCATCCTCGATCCGGTTTTCAACCTCCGCGGCGTGCAGACCACCGACGAGAACGTGGCCCCGCTGATCGTCGTGAACGGGCCGGTGGCGCAGCGGATCGGACTGAACGCGGCCTGGGGCGCCCTGGGCCCGGGCTGGCCGGCCAACGCGGCGATCGGCCGCGCGGTGCGCCTGGTCATGAACAATCTGGGCGGCGGCTGGCCGGGCGCAGTCTCGTTCGCGGGGCTCGGTCAGCCCGCGCGATGGACGCTCTGCCTCGCCGAGCGCGCGGAGGACACGCCGTGGCCGCCGCTGCACGTCGAGCTGGGCTACGGGCCCCAGCAGAGCACGGTGACGGTGCTGCGGGCCGAGACGGTGATCAACGTCACCGGCGGGCTCGACGAGCTGGCCAGCGTGATCGGCTCGGCCGCCTCGCTCTTCGGCATTCTCCACTCCGGCAAGGCCGCCGTGATTCTCTCGCCGTTCACCGTGCGACGCCTCGCCGGCGAGGGCTGGACGCGCGCCGACGTGCGCCGGCGGCTCTTCGAGCGCGGGCGGCTGCCCGCCGAGGTATGGCGCCGCTCGTGGATCCACGGCGCGGTGCGGAGCAGCGAATGGCCCGAGTGGGCGCGCCACGCGGCCGAGAGCGGCTCGATCCCGGCGGTGCGCGAGCCCGACGACTTGACGCTGGTCGTGGCGGGAGCGGACCTGCCGATCCCGCAACACGCGTACTGCCCCTCGTGGGGCCACCCACCATGCCGAGTCACCCAGCTGATTTCTTCGCCGCATGCGCCGGACGGGCCACTCGCAGGGTAATTGATACCCGGTCAAACATTCCAGAATTTGACTCCTCCCCGAGTGGGGCTCGTGAAAAACCGGGTTTCCCAGCCTTTTTCGTCGGGGCCGGGCTGGCATGCCCGGTGCGAGGTCAACGAGTCCGAGCCGAACCCATGACACGCTCTGCCTGGTCCGTCGAGGAGCACGCGTTCTTCCTCGGACAGCTCGCCGCCATCCTGGGCTCGACGCTGGACTATGAGGACATGCTGCAACGGATGGCGCGGCTGGCGGTGCCGTTCCTCGGCGATCTGTGCGCGGTGGATCTGCTCGACGCCGGCGGCGCCATCCGGCGCGCGGCCTGCGTGCACGCAGACGCCACCAAGGAGAGGTTGGCCTACGAGGCGCGCGCGCGTCACGGTGACAGCGCGACCGCGCCGCTGAGCGTGCCCGCGGTGGTGCGCTCGCGCCGCTCGGTGCTGGTGTCGCCGGCCACCGCCACCGATCTGGAGCGGGCCGCCCGGAACGAGGAGCAGCTGGATCTGTTCCGCCAGCTCGGCGTCACCTCGTGGATGGTGGTGCCGATGATCGCGCGGGACAGCGTGCTGGGCGCGGTGACCTTCGCGGTGACCGAGTCGGATCGCCGGTACGGTCAGGGCGATCTCCAGTTCGCGGAGGCGATGGTGGGCCAGGCCGCCACCGCCGGGGACAATGCGCGGCTCTACCGGGCGGCGGAAGCGGGGCGCGCGGCCGCGGAGGCCGCCAATCGCGCCAAGGACCAGTTCCTCTCCACCCTCTCGCACGAGCTCCGCGCCCCGCTCAATGCGATCTTCGGCTGGGCCACCATGCTGGAGCGCGGCGACCTGGCCGCCGACGAGGCGCGCCGCGCGCTGCAGATCATCCTGCGCAACGTCAACGCCCAGGTGCGGCTGATCGACGAGCTGCTGGACGTCTCGCGCATCGGCACCGGCCAGATGCGGCTCGACGTCAAGCCAGTGGATCTGCGGACGGTGATCGCCGACAGTGTGGACGCCATCCGGCCGGCCGCGGACGCGAAGGGCATCCAGGTGCAGACGGTGCTGGCCTCGCCGGGGGGACCGGTCAGCGGCGACCCGGACCGGCTGCGCCAGGTGGTATGGAACCTCCTGAGCAACGCGGTGAAGTTCACCCCGAAGGCGGGCCGCGTGCAGATCCAGCTGCGGCGCGTGGATTCGCACGTGGACATCGTGGTGAGCGATACCGGCGCGGGCATCGCGCCCGCGTTCCTGCCGTTCGTCTTCGACCGCTTCCGGCAGGGCGACAGCTCGAGCACCCGGCCGCGAGGCGGCCTCGGTCTCGGCCTCGCCCTGGTACGCAGCCTGGTGGAGTTGCACGGCGGCACCGTCATCGCGGAGAGTCCAGGTGAGGCGCGCGGCGCCACCTTCGTGGTCAAGCTACCGCTGATGCTGGCTGCGATCGTCGAGCCGCCCGTCCCCGCCGCGGCGATCGCGCCGGAATGGCCGGGCCCGACCGCGGCAACGTCGTCGCTCGAAGGGGTGCGCGTGCTCGTGGTCGACGACGACCTGGTGGCGGTCGATCTCACGCGGGAGATCCTCATGCGCGCCGGCGCGCAGGTGTGGGGCTGCGCGGGCGGCAGCGAGGCCTTGCCGATGCTGCAGCAGTGCCGGCCCGACGTGCTCGTCTCCGACATCGAGATGCCGAACCAGGACGGCTATTCGCTCATCCGGCGGATCCGCGCGCTCGAGCCCGACCGCGGCGGCCGGACGCCCGCGGTCGCTCTGTCCGCCTACAGCCGTCCGGAAGACCGGATCCGCAGCTTGGTGGCCGGCTTCAACCTCCACGTGTCCAAGCCGGTCGAGCCGACCGAGCTGGTCACGGTCGTGGCGAGCCTCGCCGGTCGCCTCGGCTGAGGCCGCGCGGGCCACGCGGGGCCGACTTCGGGCGCCGGCCGTCCGCCCGTGGTACGCTTCCCTGCGGCTTTCGCCGAACGCCTCGACGTCGAGATCTCGTGAGCGGACCGAACCGAGTGGGTGGGGAACGACATGACGAGCGATACTTTCGAGCGCGCACCGGCCATCGCCCGGCCGGTCAAGCCGATCATCGCGGTGTTCAATTCCAGCAGCGACACCGTGGACATGCTGCGCACCGTGCTGGAGCAGGAGGGCTATCACACCGTCCCCGGGCACATCACCGATCTGAAGAAGGGCGAGCTGGACTTCGTCGACTTCATCGAGCACCATCGGCCGGCGGTCATCGTCTACGACATCTCGCCGCCCTACGACACGAACTGGACGTTCCTGCGCCTGGTGCGCAGCTCGCAGCCGGCGCAGAGCGCGCGCTTCGTCCTGACCACCACCAACAAGCCGGCGCTGGACGATCTGGTCGGCCCGACCGAGGCCATCGAGATCATCGGCAAGCCGTACGATCTGGAGCGGGTGGTGGGGGCGGTGCGCGACGCGCTGAACGGGCATCGCTGAGCCGGTCGGGCCCGCGCGCGTCACGCTGGTCACCGGCACCAGCACCGGGATCGGTTACGCGACCGCCCTGCACCTGGCCCGCCTCGGGCATCGCGTCGTCGCCACCATGCGCAACCTCGGCAAGGCGGCGCCCCTGCGGGAGACGGCGCGCGCGGAGTCGCTGCCGCTGGTCGTGCGGCCGCTGGACGTGACGTCTCAGGAGTCCATCGACCGAGCGATGGCGGAGACGGTCGCCGCCGAGGGGCCGATCGACGTGCTCGTGAACAACGCGGGCATCGGCGGTGCCACGCCGCTCGAGCTGACCCCGGAGGACGAGCACCGGGCGATGTTCGAGGCCAACTACTGGGGTCCGATCCGGATGATCCGCGCGGTGCTGCCGTCCATGCGCGAGCGCCGCACCGGCTGCATCGTCAACGTCACCTCGATCGCCGGGCGCGTGGCCACCCCGAACCAGATCGCCTACTCCGCCTCGAAGCACGCCCTCGGCGCGGCCAGTGAGGCCCTCGCCCACGAGGTGGTGTCGTTCGGTGTCCGCGTGGCCATCGTCGAGCCCGGCGTCATCCAGACCGCGATCTTCGAGAACTCCGCGGGGGCGACCCGCTACGACAAGGCCTCGCCGTACCGGCAGATCATGCGGCGCAACGGCAAGCTCTTCGCGGCCGGCTTCCGCAACCCGGGCCGGCCCGAGACGGTGGCCGAGGTCATCGCGGAGGCGGTGACCACGGACCGGCCGCGGCTGCGCTACCTGGTCGGCGCCGATGCGGAGGGGCTCGCCGCGGGACGGGCGCGGATCAGCGACGAGGAATGGGTGGCGATGGGCGGGCCGCTCGACGACGCCGAGTACAACGCCCGCTTCAAGCGGTACTTCGGGATCGAGCTGATCTAGCCGGGCCGCGGCGGCCTATATCCCGAGATACGCCCGCCGCACCAGGTCGCTGTCCAGGAGCGACTGGCTCGTGCCCTCGGCCACGATGCGCCCGGTCTGCAGCACGTAGCCACGCTCGGCCGCGGCGAGCGCGGCCGGCACGTTCTGCTCCACCAGCAGCACGGTGAGGCCCTCCTGGCGGTGGAGGGCCTGCAGCACGTCCAGGATCGAATCCACGATCCGCGGCATGATGCCGAGGCTCGGCTCGTCCAGCATCAGGAAGCGCGGCCGGGACATGAGGGCGCGCGCGATCGAGAGCATCTGGCCCTCGCCGCCCGACAGCGTGCCCGCCCGCTGGGCCATGCGCTGCCGCAGGACCGGGAAGAGCCCGAAGACGCGCTCGAGCATCTGGGATCGGCGCTTGGGATCGCGGTCGCGGAAGGTCCCCAGGCGCAGGTTCTCGGCCACCGAGAGCCGGCTGAACAGCCGGCGGCCTTCGGGCACCAGCGCGATGCCCAGCTCCACGCGGTCCGGCGCTTCGACGTCGTCGATCCGGCGGCCGTCGAACCAGATCTCTCCGCGGCGAGGCGCGAGCAGGCCCGCGATGGTCTTGAGCAGGGTGGTCTTGCCCGCCCCGTTGGCCCCCACGAGGGCGACCGCCTCGCCCGCGCGCACCTCGAGCGAGACGCCGTGCAGCGCGACCACGCCCCCACCGTAGGCGACCTCGGCGTCGCGCACCGAGAGCAGCGGGCCGCCCGGGGCCGGCGACCGATCAGTGGCGGCCACGGTAGCGATCTCCCAGGTACGCGGTGATCACGCGGTCGTCGCGCGCCACCTCCGCGGGCGGCCCTTCCGTGAGCTTCTCGCCGTGGTCGAGCACGACCACGCGGTGCGACAGCGGCATCACCACTTCCATGACGTGCTCGACCACGCAGATGGCCAGCCCGAGCTCGCCGTGGATGCGGCGCACCAGCTCGACGGCGGCGGTGGTCTCGAACGGGGTGAGCCCGGACATGGCCTCGTCCAGCAGCAGCAGGTGCGGGCCGGTGGCCAGGGCGCGCGTGATCTCGAGCCGCTTCTTGTCGGCCAGGGTCAGCGCCGCGGCCACCACGTCTTCCTTGCCGGCCAGGCCGGTGAAGGCCAGCAGCTCGAGCGCGCGGGCGCGCGCCGGGCCCATGCGGTTCGTCCGCCGCAGCGCGCCGCAGATGACGTTCTCCAGCACGGTCATGCGCCCGAAGCTCCGCACCACCTGCCAGGTCCGCGCGATGCCCAGATGGCAGACGCGCTCGGGGCGCGCGCGGGAGATGTCGGTCCCGTTCAGGGCGATGCGGCCCTCGTCCGGGTGGAGCGCGCCGCTGATGCAGTTGAACAGCGTGGTCTTGCCGGCGCCGTTGGGGCCGATGAGGCCCACGATCTCGCGCGCCTCGATGCTGAGCGAGACGTCACGGTTGGCCACCAGGCCACCGAACCGCTTGGTGCAGCGCTCGACCTGCAGCAGCGGGGCCATGGTTCAGCCCTTCACCGGGCGCGCGGCCGGCCCGCCGCGCAAGCGGGCCGCCCACTCGGCCCACGGCAGCGAGAGCAGCCCGTTGGGCCGCCAGCCCGCGATCAGCATGATGACCGCTCCGTAGATGATCAGGTCGATGCCGCGGCCGGCCAGCGGGCCCGCTCCGAGGGTGGCGGTCATCAGCTGGGAGATCGGGATCAGGATGATCGCGCCGAGGACGGGTCCCCACAGCCGGCCCAGGCCGCCGACCACCGCGGCCATCATCGGCAGGATGTTCCAGTTCACCTCGAGCACCTGATCCGGGAAGACGGCCAGCGCCCAGAAGCCGTAGAGGGTGCCGCCGGCCGCGAAGACCGCGGCCATGAGGCAGCGGGCGATCACCTTGTAGAGCCGGCTGTCGATGCCGATGGCCTCGGCGCCGTCCTGATCGTCGCGGACCGCGCGGAAATAGAAGCCGAGCTTGGACCGCTCGACCGCGCGGGCCCCGAGCAGCGTGATGACGAAGAGCACCAGGCACAGGTAGTAGAACCCGAGGCCCTTGCCGCGGCCGGGGAACTCCATGGTGAGCATGCCGTGCACGAAGCTGCCGCCGGCGGCCACCGGAATGAACAGGCCCTGGCTGCCGTTGATGAACTGCCAGGTTGCCCCGATGGGCTGCGCGATCATCCACATCGCCACGGTGGCGATCGCGAAGTAGTGGCCGCGCAGCCGGGTGACCGGCCAGGTGACCGCCGCGCAGATGGCCACCGAGACCACGATGGCCCCGACCAGGGCCAGCCACGCGTTCCAGCCGAGATGGATGGACAGGAGCGCGGCGGTGTAGGCGCCGATCGCGAAGAAGATGCTCGGCCCGAAATCGAACTGGCCGGCCCAGCCGCCGATGATGTTCCACCCGATGCCGAGCATGGCGTTGAGCAGCACCAGGAAGCCGACCGTCTCGTAGTAGATGTAGCCGCTCCGCTCGAAGGCGATCGGATAGAGCAGGGCGATGAGGGCGGCGATCGCCCAGATCACCGGGCGGACGCGGCCGCGGGCGGACGGGCTAGAAGCGGCCAAACAGCCCCTGGGGCCGGAAGAGGCCGATCAGGATGTACGACCCGAAGACGAAGGCGTCCTTGAACGCGGGCGGCAGGTAGGCGGCGGTGACGCTCTGGACCACGCCGACCACGAGCGCCGCCATCAGCGTGCCCAGGATGCTGCCGAAGCCGCCGAGGGCCACGATGGCGTAGGCCATGACCGTGAACGACAGCCCGGCCTGCGGGTACACCGAGAAGAAATTGGCGAGGATCACGCCCGCGACGGCCACCAGCGCGGTGCCGAGGCCCCAGGCCACCGCATACATGCGCTGCGGCCGGATGCCCACCAGCATCGCGGCGTCCCGATCCTCGGCGGTGGCCTGCATGGCCAGGCCGAAGTCGGTGCGGTCGATCAGCAGATAGAGGAGCAGGAAGAGGGCGAGTGCGATGAGGCCGCCCACCAGCAGCGGGATGCCGATGCGCAGGCCGCCGATGGTGAGGTTGGCCCCGCTGAGGCCGGTGAGGAGGCTCCGCTCGATGAACCGGTAGTCACTGGTGAAGAGCGCGACCACCCCGTTCTGGATGAAGAAGAACAGACCGACGGTGGCGAAGATCTGGGTGAAGATCTCCCCGCGCTGCACGCGCTGCATGAGCAGGCGGTAGACGAGGACGCCGAGCAGGTACATCAGGATCGCGATCGGGACCATCGAGACGAGGGGGTCCCAGCCCAGCCAGACGCTGAGCCCCCACGCCCCGAACATGCCGAGCATCATGAACTCGCCGTGGGCGAAGTTGATCATCTCCATCAGGCCCCAGATGATGGCGAGCCCCACCGCGACGAGCGCGTAGAGCAGCCCCATCTGGAGCCCATCGGCCACCGCCTGGAGAAAGAGCGTCACGCGCGGCGGCTATTTCTTCGTCTTGCTCTCCCGCTCCTGCCAGCTCGGCGAAGGGAAGATGGTCTTGAAGCCGGCCTGCGTGGCGAGGTCCCACGGCCAGATCGTGTGCTTCTCGTCGTCCCAGCCGATCTGGGTGACCACGCCGGTGGCCAGCTCGTTCTGGCGGTTGGCGTCGAACTTGATGCCCTTGTAGTCGATGATCATCTGGTCGGGCTTCATGTTCGTCTCGTTGGCCGCCTTGGCCAGCGCGGCCGGCTCCACCGACTTCGCGCGGTTGATGGTGTCGGCCATCCAGAGCATGCCGGTGATCTCGCGCATGGCCAGCTCGCCCATGTCCTGGCCGCGGCTGTACTTCTTGTAGATCTCGTTGACCTTCTTCCACGACGGTTTCTTGCTGGCCAGGTCGATGGCGGTCGGATCGCGCCCGAGCCAGCCCACCGCGCCGTTGTTGGCCTTCTGCGCGGTCAGCCAGGTCTGGTCGGAGTAGGCGCCGTTGCTGGTCGCGACCACCTTGGGCATGTAGCCGGCGCGCCGGGCGTCGGCCTGGAAGACGGTCGTCTCCGCCGGGTACTGCACGAAGAAGAGCACGTCCGGGTTGGCCGACTGCAGCCGCTGGACCTCCGACGCGAGCGTGGTGGCGCCGGTCTTGGTGGTGAGGTCGGCCACGATCTTGTAGCCGCCCTTCTCGGCGAGGTCGGCCGCGATCTTGCGGTTGTCCTGGCAGAAGAGATTGTCACACGTGAACAGCGCGATCGTCTTGAGGTCCCCGGGGCCGCCCTTGCTCGGCCACTCCTTGAGGAACTGGAACACGCTGGCCACCATGGTGCGGTCGTTGGGGCCGGTGCGGAAGAACCACTTGAAGCCCTTGTCGGTCAGGGTCGGCGAGGCGCAGGCGTGGCAGCTCATCGGGATGCCGTAGCTGTCCACCAGCGGCTGGATGATCGAGGTGTTGCCGCTCGTACCCTCGCCGTTGAGCCAGTGCACCTTGTTGACCGTGATGAGCTGCTCGGCCAGCGTGCGGGCCTGCTCGCCACGGCTCTGGTCGTCCCGCACCACCAGCGTCATCTTGGCGCCGCCCAGGCCGGAGAAGCCCTTGCCCGGTCCCAGCGGGACCTGCAGATCCGGGTAGTCGTTGTTGACGATGTCTTCCACGGTCTGCCCGGCCCAGAGATACTGCTGGCCCAGGCTCGCGAAGTTGCCGGTGAGCGGGAGCAGTTCACCGATCAGGACCTCGGTGACCGGTCCGGCGGCCCGGGCGCCCGGGTTCAGCTGGACCGCGACGAACGACAGGACCGCGATCGCGATGACGAGGCGGAGAATCCGCATGCGTGTGCCCCTCCTTCAGTGAGTACGGGACTGGACGGCTCGCGACCATGGCGGGCCGGGCCGGAATCGGCCGCGGAGCCCGACTTGCGCGCGCCGAGTCTATCCCATGCCCCGCGTTCTGTCACCTCCACCCACGCCCATTCCTCTGCCCCTCTCCCTCTCCCCTCAGGGGAGAGGGCAGGGTGAGGGGTGGGACAGGCTGAGGGGGTGGCGCAGGGTCAATATCGCTCCATCACCCGCCGCGCGAGCTCCCGGCTGAACCGCCACTTCTCATCCACGCCGGTCGCGAACATCAGCTCCCGCAGGCCGCCCCGCTCGAGATCCCGGATGCGCTCGATCAGCTCGTCGGCCTCCCCGACCAGGCAGGTGGCCCGCACCAGCTCGGCGTCGATCAGCTCGGCCTCGCCCGGGTGAAGGTAAGTGTAGTGCCCCTCGTGGGTGCGGAAGTGCCGGTGCTCGCGCGGCACCTCCTCGACCAGCGCGCAGTAACGGCTCCAGATGCGGCGCAGGAACGGCGGCGGGTCCATGCCGCGCTCGTGCACGCGATCGTAGAAGTAGTACACGCTGGCCATCACGTTGGGCCCCACCGTGCGGATCACCCGCTCGGAGTCGGCCGGCTCGCCCGGGTCGAGCAGCACGATGTTCGTGAGCGCGCAGGTGTGGAAGCGCTCGTCCAGCGTGCGGCCGGCGCGGGCGGCCCCGGCTCGGCAGTGGCCCAGCGCCTCGGCGGGGGCGATGCCGCGGGGCGGGATCGCGAAGACGACCCCGTCGCCGTGCTCGCCGGCCAGCTCCATGGCCCGGGGCCCGAAGGCGGAGACGTAGAGCGGGATGCGCGGCTCCAGGCTCATGTACTTCTTCTCGCGGATCAGCATCTTGATCGGTCGCGTCGCGCCGGGCCGCGCCCCGTGCGGCGCGTACTCGACCGCGTCGCCGAGGAGCAGGCCGCGCAGCACGCGCAGGTAGTCGTCGTACTCGGCGATGCGCATGGGCGGCTGGCCCATGCTGCGCGTCGCGGTGTTGCCCGTGCCGACGCCCAGATGCACGCGGCCGGGCGCGATCCGGTTCAGGGTGGCCATGGCCGCCACGTGGACCGGCGGGATGCGGGTGCCGCAGATGGCCACGCCCGGGCCCAGCCGGATGCGTCGGGTCTGCTGGGCCGCGAGGGCCAGCACCGCGTAGCAGTCGGAGAACAGCATCTGGCTGTCCGTCACCCAGACCGAGTCGTACCCCAGGGACTCGGCGTGACTGAAGAACCCGATCTCGTCGACGTCGGCCATCACGCAGATGGAGAAGCGCATGGGAGGTCCCTTCCGGTCGTGGTCAGTTCTGGCCGCGGATGGACTCGAGCAGCTGCCGGGCCTGCGGCACTTCCTTGAGGGTCCAGCGCGGCCGATCGGTGGGCGCCTTCTCGTCCAGGACGGATTGCAGCTGCTCGCGCGCCTCCGCGTAGCGGCCCATGTTGATGTAGAGCCGGGCCAGCTCGACGCGCACGCCGGTGAGGCGAGGATCCAGCCGCTGCGCGGTCTTGAAGTGCGCCTCGGAGGCTCGGCGGTCGCCGCCCAGCAGCACCGGCAGCTCGCGGTCGATGCTGCCGGCCATCACGTGCGCCTCGATGTTGTTCGGGTCGAGCTGGAGCACGACCTCCACTTCTTTCCGAAGGTTTCGGAGAGCGATGGCGGAGTGTAGCAGCCCCTTGGCCTGCGACCACGAGCCCAGCGTGATGGCGTACCACAGGTGGGCCTCGGGGTCCTTCGGGGCCAGCTCGGTCGCGCGCTTGGCCACGTCGCGTGCCCGCTCGTAGGCCGCGATCGTCTCGGGCTCGCTCTTCGCGCGCTGCTCGGCGTAGAGGAACCAGGCGCGGGTCAAGGCCAGCAGGGTGGGCACGTCGTTGCCCGCGCCCTGGGCCACCGCGGTCTCCAGCAGGTCCCGCGCGCGGTCGATGCGCGCCGGGTCCTCCTGATAGCTCTTCAGCATCGCGCGGGCGGACTCGGTGGGAGTCGGCGGTGCCGCCGTGACGCCGGCGGCCGCGCCGAGGAGCGCGACCGAGAGCAGGCCGAGGGCGGCGCGACGCATTCCCGGATCCTACCCCGTCGGCGCAGGCCGAGGCCGGGGAGAAAACCGGCAGGAGCGCACCCGGGGCGGCGGGAGGACGGGGTCTATCGGGTCGGCCGAGGCCGCGCGCCCGTGGCATGCGGCGCGCCGATTCGCGTGTGCACACCCGGAGAGTAGTGGACCAGATCGGGTGGGCCGTCCACGGGGAGACCCGCCCATCGGGTGAGCGTCTGTTCACCGCGCCCCAGTCGCGCCTCGCGGAGCGGCCAGGGCTCGTGCTCCACCGCGGCGGTTACGAGCCGACCGAGGCGGCGGACATACAGTCGGTATCGATCGGTGAGGAAGCGGGTCAGCGCGTCCGGCCGGCTCAACGGATGGCCGATGCGCACGTCAACCGAGACGCTCGCCCCGGGACGCGCGCTCCGGTACTCGACATGGGATGGCGCTTCGCGCACGGTCATTCGCGCCCGATGGTATGGCAGCCCGTAGCCGAGCCGCGCGCCCCACACCGCCAGCGTGGAGGCGGCTTCGAGCGAGAAGAACCAGATGCCGGGTCCCGCCGGGCCTTGCACGTAGGTCCGAAGGTTCGTCTCCGGAAAGCTGGAGAGGCCGGGCAGGGGCGGCAGGCCGGGGGGCCGGAGCCCGGTCAACCTGAACGGCGTCATGCCGATCCAGCCGGCCTCCTGAAAGGTGTCGAGCGTCAGTCCCGCCGGCAGACGCGGCTGCAGCATCCGCGCGTCGCACCGCCAGTGGAGGAAGGACAGCGAGCACCAGTTCTGGAACATGACGGGCAGACGAACGCGGGGTGGCTCGTGAAGCGCGCCCGAGGTCCACGCTGAGTGCCGCTCGTCGGTGTGGCGATTCATGCCTGGCGATCGGGGCAAGGCGCATGCCGGCGGCGAGGCACCGGTAGAAAATAGCGTCAGAGATGGCCTGTAAGCCGGGTCCTGTCTGCCGCCGAGGTCTCCCGCGGCGGCGAGATGGTCATTTCTCTAGGACGCCGGTTGCCCGGCGCCTCAAGCAGCCATACCCGAGAGCCCCACGCGGGCCGCGCTTCACCTGCTCTCGCGAGCAGGATCGCTCTCCTATTTGGCCTTGCTCCGGGTGGGGTTTACCGAGCCAGCCCGGTCACCCGAGCTGCTGGTGAGCTCTTACCTCACCGTTTCACCCTTACCGCCCGTGAGGGCGGCGGTCTGTTCTCTGTGGCACTGATCCGTGGGGTCACCCCCCCTGGCCGTTAGCCAGCACCCTGCCCTGCGGAGCCCGGACTTTCCTCCCGTGCGGTTGCCCGCACCGGCGACCATCCGGCCTTCTCTGACGCAATCAAAGAGCGTGTGTCGCTGGTCCGAAGTATAGCGTACCGATCTGCCCGCCGCGCCGTCGCGACCCGGTAACTCCGCCCGTCCGGCGTGGGCGACTGCGACGCGCTCAGGGCTCGCGGCGCCGGTCGGCCTTGCGGTTGGCCCGCCGCTCCAGCTCCCAGTAGCGGCGGTCGCGGTCCTCCAGGATCTCCTCGGAGGAGCGCACCGGCGCCTGCGAGGCCTGCTCGACGCCGAGGGCGTGGCCGATCTCGTCCACGACGTCCTGGTCCGGCGTCGCCACGCTGCCGCCCGTGGTCTCCTCGCCCGAGCTCTCGGCGCGCTGCCAGTCCGCGTCGACGTCGCCGGCGCTCACGGCCGGCCCCGTCGCGGTGTACTCGTTGAGCTCGCGGACCAGGGCGCCAGTCTCACCGCGGTCCTCCTCGGCCCCCCGCCGCCGGGGCGCCGGGCGGGACCGGCGCGTCGCCGCCGTGCGAGTGCGCCTCGAGCCGGTGGCCCTCGACGTGCGCGCGGCCTTCGGGCGGCGTCCGCGCGCGCGTCGCTTCGCGGGCGATCGCTTCGCGGTCTTCGTGGATGCGCCTCGTCCGGTGCGGGCCTTGCGTCGCGTCTTGCGCTTGCTCATGCTCCACCTCCTTGGGACGGCGATCTCGGGCAATCTCGCTTTGGCTATGGTCTCACGGATGCGGAGTCTCCGCGCCGGCGGGGCCGTCGCGGATTGACGCCCCTCGCCGGGGTCTGCTACGGTTGCGGCGCGAATCGCTTCGCTCGTTTCCTCTCGCACGATGTCGACAGGGAGGTGGCAATGGCGCAAGAAGCGTACGATCCGGGAGCGGACTCGCCGACCAGTGATCGCCGGGTGTCGCGTCGCCGCATGCTGACGAGCGTGGGCGCGGCGGTCGGCGCCGCGGTCCTCGCCCCGCGGCTGGCGGGCGCGCAGACACCGCCGAGCGGGCCCATGGCGCCGCCCAGCACCATCACCCAGCCGCCGCGCGACTTCAGCCCGCGCGGGGCCCCCACCACCTACTTCACCGATCCCGACGTGCTGACGGTGGAGCCGGCCTTCAACGGCCTGCGTCAGCCCAACGCGCCGATCCAGCGGCTCTGGACGGGCGCGGCCTGGATGGAAGGGCCGGCGTGGTGCGCGCAGGGCCGCTATCTCGTGTTCAGCGACATCCCGAACAATCGGCAGATGCGGTGGATCGAGGACAACGGGCACGTCAGCGTGTTCCGCGTGCCGTCGAACAACAGCAACGGCAACACGTTCGACTACCAGGGCCGCCAGCTCTCCTGCGAGCACATCGGGCGGCGGGTGGTGCGCTACGAGCTGGACGGATCGGCGACGGTCATCGCGTCGATGTTCAACGGCAAGCGGCTGAACTCTCCGAACGACATCGTGCCGCATCCGGACGGCAGCTACTGGTTCACCGACCCGCCCTACGGAGCGCAGCTCTACGAGGGCACGGTGGACGCGGCGGGCGGGCCCGCCAACGTCGCGGGTCGGATCAATCCGCGGCTCGGGCAGCCGCCCGAGTTCGGCAGCTACAAGCGCGAGCTGCCCACCGCGGTGTATCGCGTGGACAAGAACGGTACGCTCGCGCAGGTCGCGGGGGAGGACCTGGTACCGGATCCCAACGGCCTCTGCTTCTCGCCCGACTTCAAGAAGCTCTACGTCGTCAGCACCGGCAAGGGGCCGGGGGACACCCACGCCGGCGGCAAGGGCGACATGTACGTGTTCGACGTCGGCTCCGACAACAAGCTGAGCGGCGGCAAGCTCTTCAGCAGCTTCATGGTGGACGGCGTGAAGTGCGGCCCCGACGGCGTGCGCGCCGACGTGGACGGCAACCTGTGGTGCGCGAGCAACGCCGGGCGCAACGTGGGCTACAGCGGCGTGACGATCTGGACCCCGCAGGGCCAGCTCATCGGGCGCATCCGCCTGCCCGAGGTCTGCGGCAACGTGAGCTTCGGCGGGCCCAAGCGCAACCGCCTGTTCATGGCCGCCAGCCAGTCCCTCTACGCCGTCTACACCGCCACCCAGGGCGCCGCCCCGGCCTAGAAGGCGGGGGTCAGGTCTTGCATTGCGACATTTTCATGCGCCGGCCGGTGGCGGCGCTCCCGGAAATGTCGCAATGCAAGACCTGACCCCGCGCGAAATGTCGTAATGCAAGACCTGACCCCGAGCGAGGAGCCGTGATGAGGGTGCCTGCCGCGAAGATCCGGGAGCAGCTGGTGGCGGTGTTCGAGGCGTGGGGCATGTCGGCCGAGCATGCGATGGTCACCGCCGAGATGATGGTGGAGACCGATCTGCGGGGCGTGGACTCGCACGGCATCTCGATGCTGCCGACCTATGATCGCGAGCTGCGCGCGGGTCGGCTCAACATGCGCCCGCAGTGGAAGACGGTGCGCGACCGTCCCGCCATGGCTCGCATCGACGCGGACCGCTCGCTCGGCCATCCGGTGTCGGCACACGCGATGAACCTGGCGGTGGACAAGTGCCTGGCCACCGGGGTCGCGGTGGTCTCGGTGTTCAACTCGCATCACTTCGGGGCGGCCGGCTGCTATGCCAAGATCGCCGCCGATCGCGGCGTGATCGGCATGGTGACCTCGGCCACCCGCGGCGTCACGCTGGTGCCGACGTTCGCGGCCGAGCCGGTGATGGGCACGAACCCGCTCGCCTTCGCGGCGCCGGCCCGCACGAACGCCCCCTTCCAGCTCGACATGGCCACCACCACGGTGGCCGCGGGGAAGGTGAAGGTCCACAAGCTCAACCACAAGCCGGTGCCCGCGGGCTGGGTGGTGGACGGCGACGGCCGCGCGGTCACCGACGAGACGCAGGCCTTCCGCCACGTGTTCGAGACGCCGGAGGGCGGGATCACCCCGCTGGGCGGCCCGCGCGACCTGGGCGGCCACAAGGGCTACGGGCTGGCGGTGCTGGTGCACATCCTCGGCGGCACGCTGGGCGGCGCGTCGTTCTCGCCGCTGCGCAACCGCACCCAGCGCGACTCGGACCCGCACAACATCGGCCATTTCTTCATGGCCATCGATCCGGGCGCCTTCCGCGATGCGGGCGAGTTCGAGCGCGACCTCGACGACGTGATCGACGTGCTGCACGGCGCCAAGCGCGCCGATCCGGCGCAGCCGGTGCTGGTGGCCGGCGATCCCGAGCGCCTCACGCGCGCGGAGCGGCTCGAGCAGGGTGTGCCGATCCCCGACGACCTGATGACGCAGCTCCGCGCGGTCGTGGAGACCGCGCGGGTGCCCTTCCTGCTGTAGGGCCTCACCCTGCCCTCTCCCGGGAAGGGAGAGGGAGAGCGTCAGGCCAGGGCCTTGCGCAGCGCGGTCGCCACCTCGTCGAGACCCGCGCGGGCCTGATCGAGGATGCGAGTCATGCGCATGAAGCCGTGGAACATGCCGGGATACTGCGTGACCGTCACCGGCACCCCCGAGTCGCGCAGCCGCGCCGCGTAGGCGTCGCCCTCGTCGCGCAGCGGATCGCAGCCCGCGGTCATCACCAGCGCGGGCGGCAGGTCGGCGAGGCTCTTGGCCCGCATCGGAGAGGCGGTCACCTCCTGGCCCTGCTCCTCGCGCGAGAGGTAGTGGCGCCAGAACCACCGCATGTCCTCGGTGGTGAGCAGGTAGCCGGTGGCGTTCTCGACGTAGGATTGCGCGCCGAAGTCGTAGTTGGTGACCGGGTAGACCAGCACCTGCAGGAGGATGCGCGGCCCGCGCCGGTCACGCGCGAGCAGGGCCATCACCGCGGCGAGGTTGCCGCCGGCGCTGTCGCCGCCCACCGCGAGGCGCGCCGAGTCGAGCCCGAGGCGCGGGCCGTTGGCGGCGACCCACTTCAGCGCGGTGTAGGAATCCTCCACCGCGACCGGGAACTTGAACTCGGGGGCGAGCCGGTAGTCCACCGACGCCACCGCGCAGCCCGCCGCGTTGACGATGGAGCGGCAGAGCCCGTCGTGGGTGTAGAGGTCGCCGATGACCCAGCCGCCGCCGTGATAGAAGACCAGCACCGGATGCGGGCCGACGCCGGCCGGCGCATACAGGCGCACCGTGATCTCCCCGCCCTCCACCGGCACCCGGTGGTCGGCCACTGCGGGCACGTCCTCGACCGGGCCCAGCCCGGCGGTGCGGGTCCGCATGGCCTCGCGCGCCTCCGTGGGCGTCGAGTCCTTGATCGGCTTGAGATTGAGCGCGGCGATCGTGTCGACGACTCTCTGGGCCTGCGGATCCAGTGGCATGGGCGCCTCCTTCGCGGCGGCAGGTGGATTCGACGACACTAGTGGCTCCGAGGCGCTCCGTCAAGGGCGCCCCCCGCGCGGGCCCGCCGCGCGTCCCGTCAGTGCGCGGCGCCGCGGCGCAGCCGGCGCGCGCCGATCAGCAGGAGGCCCGCGGCCAGCCACGCCAGCGCGCCGTCGAGGACGAAGGCCCCGGACAGGCTGAGCGCGGCCAGCCCGCCGCTGACCAGCGGACTCGCCGCCGTGCCGATCTGCACGCTCAGCGCGAGCCAGCCGAAGGCGGCGCCGCGCCGCTCGCCGCTCACCAGCGTGCCGCCGATGGAGTAGGCGAGCGTCAGCGCCCCGCCGAGGAAGAGCCCGGTGAGACAGCGCAGCGCCATCAGGCTCTGCCATCCTCCCGCGAACGCCATCAACGCGCACGGGAGACCGCCTCCGAGGAGGCCGACCAGGAGCAGCCGCTCGGGCGGCCATCGCTGCGCCAGCCGGCCCGCGAGCAGGGCCGAGCCGGTGGCGCAGATCGCGGCGAGGGAGATGATCTCGCCCGCGGTCGCCGCGATGCGGGTGACGTCGGGCAGGACCGCGACCTTCAACGGCACGAGCAGGGAGAGCCCGCGATCGATGAACTGCCCGGCGAAGAGCAGGGCGAGCACCACCGGGAACCCGCGGGTGGTCCACACCTGCCGCAGCGTGAAGCCGGTCTCGTCGGTGGCGGTCACCGGCCCGCTCGGGCCGAGCGGCCGGCTCTCCGTGAACAGCGCGATGAGCCCGACCAGCGCCAGCGCGCACATGCCGGCGGTGACGAAGAAGGCGTAGCGCAGGCCGAAGTGCGAGGCGACGTACCCGCCGGCGGCGGGGCCGATGGCCACGCTCAGGAGCTGCGCGCCCTGCACGCGCCCGATGGCCACCGGCACCTTGTCCTTCGGGCACGACACGCTGGCCAGGGCCATCGCGAACACCGAGAAGCCGGCGATGACGCCCTGGAGCACGCGCAGCACCAGCAGCTGGGTGACCGAGGTCACCAGCCCCATCGCGGCCACGATGAGGACGAACCCGGCGAGCGAGCGGATCATCATCATCTTGCGCCCGACCCGGTCCGCGAAGCTGCCCCACAGCGGCCCGAGCAAGCCCGCGACCGCGGGCGTCACCGCGGTGAGCACGCCGGACCAGAGGGCCACCCGGGTGGGATCGGTGACGCCCAGCTCCATCACGTAGAGCGGCAGGAACGGCGAGAAGAACTGGAAGCCGACGAAGGCGATGAACACGACGAGGGCCAGGGCCCAGACGTTGCGCTCCCAGCTCTCGAATGTGAGACGCCGTCTCGGGCCGCCGGTCGTCACGCCACCCGGGAGCCTACTACGCGATCGCGTCGTTGCCCACCGCGGTATCGGGTTCTTGCGGAATCCGGGCGACGCCGGCAGCCCGCCCTCCGGCTCGTTCGTCTCAAGGGTGAGCGGTCAACCAGGAGGAGGATCCGGACATGAGCAGAACAGCCATCGTGACCATCGGGTTGTCGATTCTGGTGGGGACGGGTCTCGGGACCACGGTGAGCGGCCTCGGGGCGCGCCCGGCGAGTGCCGACGTGATCCTGCAGCCGGTGAGCTGGGGCGACACCGGCGGCGAGAAGGGCGAGGTGGAGGCGCCGCGTGGCATCGATCAGATCGCCGACGGGCAGAGCGCGCCGCCGCCGCGCTGGGGCGAGCAGGGTGAATCGAAGCCCCGCGTGCGTGACCCGCACGCCGATGAGTCGCGCGTGAGTGACCGGCGGAGGCCAGCCCGATGAGACACCTGGGGCTGCTGCTCCTGGTGCTCGTGGGGCTGGCCGTCGCGCTGGCCGGGCTCGTGCTCGCGCGCGGGAGTCAGCCCGCGGCTGACTGCGCGAGCCGCGTGGTGATCGCCCGCGGACCGCACGGCGAGCCGGTGGAGTGCGTCTGCATCGGCGGGCGCCTGTCCACGTGCTTCGATCCCGGTCCCTGAGCGTCGCCACCGGGCCGGGCGGTGGCCAGGGGCTGGCCGGCACGGAATCTCCCCGAGTCCAGGAGGACGTTACGACGGATCTCTCTTCGCGCCGCCTCGCGGCTGGCCGCCGCCGGGCTCGTGGTGATGACGGTGGCGCCGCCCGTGCTGGCTCACGTGGTGGAAGCGGCCGCCTCGATCCCGTCCGAGCACGGGGAGGACCGCGAGACGCTCGATCGCGCGATCCAGTCCGCCATCGACGACCTGGTCGCTCACGCGATCGCGTTCGAGCCCACCATCGTCTCGCTGCTCGACGCCAAGGTGGTCGGCGACCGGATCTACCTCTTCGTGCTCATCGCCGGCCGCGACGGCGAGGGGGTGATCCGCCTCCTCCTGGCCGATCGGGCCGCGCGGAGGCCCGGGGCGGCCCCGGCGCCTCGGGAGCCCGAGGCGAGCTACCGGCTGTAGCGGTAGGCCGCGGCCTCCGCGGCGATCTTCGCCGGGTCCATGCGGTTGATCTCGTCGATCATCTCGTTGGTGATGAGGTCGCCGGTCGGCACCTTCTGGGTGATCACGCTCCACTTGACCAGGAAGTCGACGTAGGCGCCGTAGTTGGCCTCGGAGCTCTCGCCCCAGCGCTTGACCCCCGCCGGCTCGAGCTTGTAGTGGGGCATGCGGGCCTCGAGGACCTTGATGTCCTCGCGGACCGCGGTGGCCTCGTCCTTCCCGGTGGGCCTGGTCTGGGGGAACATCTCGTAGACGATCCGCACCGCCGCCTCCGGGTTCGCGATCGTGAAGATCGTGCCCTTGGCGTACGACCGCGCGAAGCCGATCAGCTCCTTGCCGCGCGTCTTCAAGGTCTCCTCGGAGGCGAGGAAGCCGTTGCCGGGAAAGCGCTCGATGTCGCGCCGGTCGAGGTAGCGCACCCGCACCCCCGCGTTCTCCACCATCGCGTACTGGGTGTCGAACTGGCTGAGGGTGTCGACCTGCCGGTTGCGCATCATCGCCGCGGTCTGGGCGCCCTCGCCGGCGACCACGATCTGCACGTCGCGCGCCGGATCGAGCCCCGCCGCGGCCACCTGGGCGCGCGCCACCACCACGCCCGCCGAGGCCAGGCTGGTCACGCCGATGGACTTGCCGCGCAGCTCGGCCGGGCTCCGGATCGCGCTGTCCGCGGGCACCGCGATGCCGTACCCGTTGGTCTGGTAGGCGGTGTAGTAGATCTTGGCCTTCACGCCCTGCGGCCGCCCGTTGGCCAGCGGCTCCACGCTCGGCAGCGAGATCGGCACCTCGCCGGTGGCCACTGCCTTCACGCAGTCGGTCGAGCCGGGCAGCGGCACGATCTCCACCTCGAGCCCTTCCTGCTTGAACCAGCCCATCTTCATGGCCACCGCGAAGGGGGAGCCGACCCCCATGCTGATGGTGCGCGCGCAGATGGCCACCCGCAGCTTGGTGGTCTGGGCGAGCAGGTCGGCGGGCGAGAGCCAGAGGATCAACGCAACGGCCAGGACGGCGTGGCGCATGGGGCGATGGTCTCCGGTCGAGATCACGTGGGAAGTCCGAAGAGCGACGACATGCGCGTCGCGTCGTGCAGGGCCGTCATTGCCTCGTCGGAGGGCCGGCGCTGGAACCGGCTGGCCGCGTCCAGCACGCGCGGCAGCAGCGCGAGATCGCCCGCGGTGTTGAGGAAGATGCCGGGACGCCCGAGCACCCAGTGCACCGCGCGGTCGATGTCCTCCTGGCGCTCCAGCGGCTGGTACCAGGTGGCGTGCGTGCGGTCGGCGGCGCCCCACGCCCCGCGCGCGATGCCCTTGATGGTCTGCACCGCCACGTTGCGCTCGCGGCAGATCGCCGCGACCTCCTCGAAAGCCTCGCGATAGCGCGGGTTCTGGTCCATGAAGTAGTTGTAGGGGAGCAACACCGAGTCGAAGTCGAAGCGGGCGAGGCTCCGCCGGTGCATCGCCGCGATGGTCCAGCCGTGCCCGGTGACCCCGATGGCCCGCACGAGCCCTTGCTGCTTCGCCTCGACCAGCGCCTCCAGGGCGCCGCCCGGTCCCATGGCCCGGTCCCAGTCGTCGGGATGCGCGAGCGAGTGCAGCTGGATCAGGTCCACCGAGTCGACTTTCAGTCGCTCGAGCGAGCGATGCAGGTCCTCGCGCGCCTCCCGGGCGCCTCGCGAGCCGGTCTTGGTGGCGAGGAAGAAATCGCGGCGGTGCCGGGCCATCCAGGGCCCGATGCGCACCTCGGAATCGCCGTAGCGGGCGGCGGTGTCGATGTGGTTGACCCCGTAGCGCAGCAGCACCTCCAGCGCGCGGTCGGCCTCGTCCTGGCTGACGCGGGCCAGCGCGGCGGCGCCGAACAGGGTGACGGTGGACTGATGCCCGGTGCGTCCGAACGGCCGGCGCTCGATCATGATCGCGTCTCCTCCCGGGGCCGGGCCGGCCAGCGGCCGGAGGCCCGCAGCAGCTCGAAGACCCGCGCGGAGGTGACCGGCGGCCGGTCGATCTCCACGCCGTAGTCGGCCAGCGCGTCCTCGACCGCGTTGGCCACCGTGGCCGCCGGGGCAATCACCCCGCTCTCGCCCACCCCCTTGATGCCGAGCGGGTTGATCACGGATGGGAAGTCCATGTGCACCACGTCGAGCGGCGGCATCTCGTCCGCGCGCGGCAGCGGGTAGTCCATCAGGGTGCCGGTGAGGAGCTGGCCCGCCTCGTCGTAGATGAGCGACTCGCCGAGCGCGCTGCCCAGCCCCTGCGCGATGCCGCCGTGGAGCTGGCCCTCCACGATCACCGGGTTGATCGCCCGCCCGCAGTCGTGCATGGCGGCCAGCCGCAGCAGCGAGATCGCGCACGACTCCAGATCCACCTCGGCCACGACGCCCTGCACGCCGAAGGCCCACGTCACGGTGTCGGGATAGAAGAACGCGCAGGCGCTGAGCCCGGGGCCGCCGGCCTCGGCCACCGCCCGGCTCCGCACCGCGGCGCGCGCCACCTGGCCGAGGGTCACGCGCTGGTCCGGCACCCCGCGCACGTGCACGTGGCCGTCGGCCAGCACCACGTCGTCCGGCGCGCACTCGAACAGCTCGGCGCCGACCAGCCGGGCCTTGTGGGCGACGGCCGCCGCGGAGCGCTGCACCGCGGGGCCTCCCACCGCGGCCACCCGGCTCGCGATGGTGCCCATGCCATAGCCGACCAGGCTCGTATCGCCCCCGACCACCACCACCGACTCGAGCGGGACGGCCAGCTCGTCGGCGGTGATCTGCGCGAGCGTGGTCTCGTGGCCCTGGCCCTGGGCGCACACGCCCAGGTGCACGAACACGGTGCCGTTGGGATCGACCCGGATGTCGGCGCCCTCGAAGGGCCCGATGCCGGTGCCCTCGACGTAGGCGCAGAGGCCGATGCCGATCGGCCGCGGGCCGCCGCGCCGCTCGGCCTGCCGCGCCCGCCAGCCCTCGTAGTCGAGCGTCTCGAGCAGGCGCTCGAAGGCGGCCGGGTAGTCGGCGGGATCGTAGATGATCGGCGCGCCGTCGCGGTAGGTGAGCCCGGTCGGGCTCGGCATCTCGTCGGGCCGGATCAGATTGCGCCGCCGCAATTCGGCGGGATCCATGCCGAGGCGCCGCGCCGCGCGATCGAGCAGGCGGTCGAGGACGAAGGCGGCCTCCGGGCGACCGGCGCCGCGATAGGCGGCCGCGAAGGTCTTGTGGGTGACCACGTTGCGGCCGGCCCCGCGATAGTGCGGCACGCGATACGGGCCGGGCAGGTGATTGATCGTATTCAGGGTGATGGCCTCGCCCAGGGTGGGTGCGGCACCGTGATCGCGGGTGAAGCGCGTCTCGATGCCCACGATGCGGCCGTCGCGCTCCACCCCGATGCGCGCCTCGTGGACCTGGTCGCGATCGCCCGCGGCGATGAGGCAGTGCTCGGTGCGGGTCTCGGTCCACTTCACGGGCCGGCCCAGCCGTCGCGCGACCGCGGCCACGAGAATGTCCTCGGGATAGACGTGGCCCTTCACCCCGAAGCCGCCGCCCACGTCGGGCACCAGCACCCGGACGCGCTCCTCGGGCAGACCGACCACCGGCGCGATGCCGCTGCGCACCGCGAAGGGCACCTGCGTCGACGTCCACACCGTGAGGCCGCCGCCGATGGGATCGGGCGCGGCCAGCACCCCGCGCGTCTCGAGCGGCATGCCGGCCACGCGCGGATAGGCCAGTCGCGCGGAGACGACCAGCGCGGCGCCGGCCAGCGCGCCGGCCGGGTCGCCCGTGCCGCCGCTCGTGACGGAGGCCACATTGTCGGGCCACTCGTCGTTGACGCGCGGGGCCCCGGGCGCGGTGGCCGCCTCGGGGCCGAGCGCGGCGGGCAGGGGATGGTAGGCGACCGCGACGCGCTCGGCGCCGTCGGCGGCCACGTACGGATCGCTCGCCACCACCACCGCGACCGCCTCGCCCACGTGGCGCACGCGGCGCCCGGCCATCACCGGGTGGATGTAGCGGCGGCCGCCCGGCTCGGGCACGAGCGGCGGCACGGTGGCGGCGGCCAGCTCCGGCAGATCGTCGAGCGTCCACACCGCGACGATGCCGGGCAGCGCGCGGGCGGCGCCGCCGTCGACGCCGAGCACGCGCGCGTGCGCGTGCTGGCTCCGCACGACCACCAGATGGAGCAGGCCGTCGACGCGCACGTCGTCGAGGTAGCGGCCCCGCCCCGCGACGAAGCGGCCGTCCTCCTTGCGCTTCGGCGAGGCGCCGACCAGCATCGGCGAGGGCGCCGGGATCCTAGCCGCGCGAGCCCGCCGCGCGCAGGTGCTCGTCGCGGCGGGATTGCAGATCGCCGTCGGTGTACGTCATCAGCTCGGGCCTGGCCTTGCCCAGCATCACCTGCAGGTACGCCGGCTCGAGCCCCACGTTGGTGAAGCCGTGGATGACGTTGGCCGGGCACGACACGCAGTCCCACGGCCCGAGCACGGTCTCGGCGCGATGACCGGCGCCGTCCTCGAGGAAGACCGCGACCTTGCCCTCGAGGATGAAGAAGACCTCCTCGACCTCGTGGGTGTGAGGCGCGTTGCCCTGACCGGGCGGGACGAACATGATCGAGAGCGTGAAGTGCTCCGCGGGTATGACCGCGGCGTCGGCCTTGCCGGAGGCGCCCGAGCCGATGAAGCGATGCTGGGCCCGCCGGAAGCCCTCCACGCGCGCGTCGGCGAAGGCGTCCCAGTCGGCCTTCCGATCGGTGAAGCGCGCCACGTGCGAGACGAGCAGGTGCTCCAGGGATTGTGCGGTCTGGGTCATGTCGGTCTCCTCCGGGAGCCTCAGTCTAGTCGCTCGGCCGCGAGGTCGCAATACGGCGGTGGCCGCGGGTCGCGGGACCTCGCCTTGATTCGGCCCGGCCCATCCGCTACGATCCGCGCTGCGACGGTTCTCCGCGCGAGATCCGCACCAGGAGGCTCATCCATGGGCAAGATCGTCTTCGCGGGCGCGATGTCCCACGTGCTCGATCCCGACTACTACCAGCGTGCCTGCGGCGACGAGGGCCGCCAGAAGGTGACCGCGTGCATGACCGAGATCGCGCGGATGGGCGAGCGCTTCTCGGCCACCCGGGCGGACGCCCTGATCGTGGTGGCCGACGACCATCTCAACGCGTTCTCGTTCAACGCGGTGCCGGCCCTGTGCGTGCGCATCGGCCGGACGGTGCAGCGCATGAAGCAGGACCGCGCCGAGGCCTTCGACGCGGTGCTCGAGCACATGCCGGACCGCTACCCGCTGCACGAGGACCTGGCCAACCAGATCCTCGAGCGTGGGCTCGCGAGCGGATTCGACCTGGCCATGTCGTGGGAAGCGCCGGTGGATCACGCCTTCCTGAGCCCGGTCAACACCATGCACGGCACCCGCCCGATCCCGCCGCTGGTGCCGATCTGGGTGAACTGCTTCGTGGCGCCCCAGCCGACGCCGAAGCGCTGCTTCGACTTCGGCCGGCACCTGGCCGGCGTGGTCGGCGCCTCGCCCTGGAACGTGGGCATCATCGCCACCGGCGGGCTCTCGCATTTCCCGGAATTGTCGCTGCCGCGGGTGGGCGAGACCGACACCGTCTTCGACCGCCGCCTCATCCACTGGATGGAGCGCGGCGAGCACGAGCCGCTGCAGGAGCTGACGGTGGACGAGCTGCACAAGACCGGCGAGCACGAGTTCCTGAACTGGATGGTGCTGCTCGGCGCGGTGGCGCCCGCCCGCGCGCAGGTGCGCTACTTCGGCGAGCTGCGGCGCATCAACCTGGCCGCGGTGGAATGGAGCCTGCCGTGAGCCGCTACGAGGTCAACAGCCTGCTCTATCGGCTCAAGAAGGATCCCGAGTTCCGGGCGCGCTTCGATCGCGACGCGCGGGCCGCGCTGGCCGACGCCGACCTGACCGAGGCGGAGCGCGAGGCCTTCGTGGCCCACGACATGCGCCGGATCAACGAGCTGGGCGGCTATCTCCATCTGGTCATGTCCATCCCGGGCCTGGCCGCCCACTAGGTCTCGACCATGAAGCTGGTGCGGTTCGGGCGGGCCGGCGCGGAGCGGCCGGGGCTCGTGGACGCCGACGGCGGGCTGCGCGATCTCTCGGGCGTGGTGGAGGACATCACGCCCGAGGTGCTGTCGCCCGCCGGGCTCAAGCGGCTGCGCGCGGCCCGGCCCGATCGCCTGCCGGCGGTGCGGGGCAACCCGCGGCTCGGCTGCCCGCTGCGGGGCATCGGCAAGATCGTCTGCATCGGGCTGAACTACACCGACCACGCCGTGGAGGTCTCGCTGCCGCTGCCCAAGGAGCCGACCATCTTCATCAAGGCCAACAGCGCGATCAGCGGCCCCGACGATCCGATCGCCCGGCCGCCCGGCGCGCACAAGCTCGACTACGAAGTCGAGCTGGTGGCGGTGATCGGTCGCGTCGCGCAGGGCGTGGACGAGGCGCGCGCGCTGGACCACGTGGCCGGCTACTGCCTGATGAACGACGTCTCCGAGCGCGAGTTCCAGATGGAGCACGGCGGCGGCACCACCAAGGGCAAGAGCTGCGACACCTTCGCGCCCATCGGGCCCTGGCTGGTCACCGCCGACGAGATCCCGGACCCGCAGGCCCTCGCCCTGTGGACGACGGTGAACGGCGAGCGGCGCCAGCAGGGCAGCGCGCGGGACATGGTGTTCCCGGTGCGCGCGCTCGTGGCCTACGTGAGCCGCTTCATGACGCTGCGGCCGGGCGATCTGCTCTCCACCGGCACGCCCGCCGGCGTGGGCCACGGGGCCAAGCCGCCGCGCTATCTCGAGCCCGGCGACACGGTGGAGCAGGGGATCGACGGCCTCGGCCGGCAGCACCATCGGGTGGTCCAGCGCCGCGCGTGATCCTCGTCGAGCACGGCACCGTCATCACCGTCGACGGTACGCGTCGGATCCTGGGCGACGGCTCCATCCTGATCGACCGCGGCGAGATCCTCGAGGTCGGCCCGGCCCGCGACGTGCGCCCGCCGCGCGCGCCCGACCGGGTGATCGACGCCCGCAACCTGGTGGTGGCTCCCGGGTTCGTCGACACCCACGTGCATCTGTCGGAGCACCTCAACCGGGGGCTCCTGCTCGACGACATCCCGGTGGATCGCTACCTGCCCGACTGGCTGATTCCGCTGTACTCGGTGATGACCGCCGAGGACGAGCAGCACGCGGCCCTGCTCGCCGGCATCGAGATGATCCGCACCGGCACCACCACCTTCTGCGAGGCGGGCACGCTCTTCGACGTGCTCGCGGTGGCCGAGGCGGTCGAGCGTCTCGGCATGCGCGCGATCCTGGGGCGCTGGACGTGGGATCTCGAGACCGGGCCCGATCGCATGCGCCAGACCACCGAGCAGGCGCTGCGGGCCAACGAGGAGATGCTGGAGGCGATCAACTCCCGCGAGGGCCTGGTGCGCGCCTGGCCGCTGCTGCTGGGCTTCGGCACCTGCTCGGCGGCGCTGATCCGCGGCGCCCATGCGCTCGCGGACCGCTCCGGCGTGGGCTGGGGCATGATGCACCTGGCCTCGCACCCCTCGCGCCGGACGCGCGACCGCCTGCCGCTGGCCACCCTGGACGGCTGGGGCGTGCTGGGCCCGCGCACCAAGCTCTCGCACATGGTCTACCTGGACGACGCCGACATCGCCCTGCTCGCCCGGCGCTCGGTCAAGGTCAGCCACTGTCCCACCGCGGGGCTCAAGCACACCAAGGGGCTCGCCGCCCACGCACGCGTGCCCGAGATGATCGCGGGCGGGGTGTGCGTCTCGCTGGGCGGCGACAGCGGCAACGGCTCCAATCACTTCGACATGCTGCGGATGATGTACCTGGTCGCCAACCTCTACAAGGATGCGCGGCTGGACGTGGGCGTGATGCCGCCCGAGACGGTGATGGAGATGGCGACCCGGCGCGGGGCGGAGTCGCTGCTGATGGAGCGCCAGATCGGCTCGATCGAGCCGGGCAAGCGCGCCGACCTCGTCTTCTACGATCGCGACGCGCCGGAGTGGCGGCCCCTGCTGAACCCGCTCAACAACCTCGTCTACGCGGCGACCGGCTCGAGCGTGCGCAGCGTGATGATCGACGGCCGGCTGGTCCTCGACGAGGGGCGGATCACCACGGTGGACGAGCGGGCGGTGTACGAGCGGGTCGAGGTGCTGGCCCGCCGTCAGGTGGAGCGCGCCGGGCTGCGTATCGAGAGCAGGTGGCCGCGGCTGTCCTGAGCGGGGCCGCGGCCACCCGGTCGGACTCTAGAGGACGAAGCCGCGGAAGCCCTTGCGCGCCAGCGCGTCGCGCGCCGACTCGGCCTGCTCGCGCGAGGCGTAGCCGCCGACCCGCACCACCCACGGAACCGCGGAGGACTCGACTCGCTGCACGTCGGCGCGATAGCCGTCGCGCTTGACGCGGGCGGCGAGACGGCCGGCCTGCTTGGCGTTCTTGAAGGCTGCGATCTGCACCGAGTACGTCCGCTTGGACGCCGCGGGCTTCGTCGACTTCTCGTGGGTCGCGCTCCTGGCGGCCACCGGCGTGGGCGCGGGCGGGGCGGCGCGCACCGGCGCCTTGGGCGGCGCGTCCTGCGTCGGCGCGGCGGGCGCGGGCGCCACCGCCGGGGCCGGGGGCGGCGTGGCGTTCGCGGTCGGCGTCGCGGCCGGGGTGGCCGTCTCGGCGCGCGGCTCCTCGGCCGGCGCGCCGGTCGAGGGCTTGGCGGTCACGGTCGAGATGACCGACTCGGGCGTCGCCTCGCGGGCATCGTGCTGACCGGGCTTGCCGAGGTCGTACCAGCCGAGCCAGTGCGGGATCGCGAAGACGAGCACGAAGGTGGCCGCCGCGGCGGCGACGCCGATCCAGATGCCGCGGAACGCGGAGTCGCGCGGCGGCTCCATGTCCTCGTCGAGATCGTCGTCGAGCCACGAGGGCTCTTCGAGCGTCGGGAACTCGTTCTCGTTTTGCGCGGCGAGCTGCGCGTCGTGCGTCTCGGCGGACGCGCGCGGCGTCTCGCCGTCGCGTGGAGCCTCATGGTCCGGTCGCGTCTCGTGATCGGTGAGCATAGGTTCGTCTTAGCATGGGCCCCCGCGCGCTCCGGCAAGAATAAGCATCGGGGACATCCCCATCCGGTGACGCCGCGCGGCAGTCGAGATCTCGCGCGCCGGTGGCCTTGACTCCCGGCCCCGCGCGGACGTACGGTGCACCGGCGATGTCAATCTGCTGACACCTTCCGGAGGGTAGCATGGGGCAAGCCCCTGATCGTCCAGACGGCGAGCGCGAGCCGGCCCAACGGGCCCGTCCCACGATGGAAGGCTAGCCGTGCGACTTCAAGACCGGATCGCGCTCGTCACCGGCGGCGGCTCCGGGATCGGACGGGCCATCGCGGTGCGGTTCGCCGAGGAGGGCGCGCGGGTCATCGTCAACGACGTCGCGGCGGAGCGTGCGCACGAGACGATCGCGGCGATCGCGGCCCGCGCCGAGTCGCCGCGCGGCCGGGCGATCGCGGCCGACGTGGCCGACTCCGGGCAGGTGCGGCGGATGTTCGCCGAGATCGACCGGGAATTCGGGGGGCTGGACATCCTCGTCAACAACGCGGGGATCGCGGAGACCGCGGCGGGAGACCGGGAGCGCATCAGCGCCAAGGCGGAGGCGCGCGTCGCCGAGACGATGTCGGGGCAGCCGATCACCACCCACTGGGACGTCACGCAGGAGATGTCCGACGAGGCGTGGCATCGCATGATCGGGGTGCATCTGAACGGGACGTTCTTCTGCACGCGCGAGGCGCTGCGGCTGATGGCCCGGCGCAACCGCGGGGCGATCATCAACATGTCGAGTGTGGCCGCCCTGATGGGGCTCGACGCGACGCCGCACTACAGCGCGGCCAAGGGCGGCATCCTGGCCTTCACGCGGGCCCTCGCGCGCGAGGTGGCCTCGCGTGGGATCCGGGTCAACGCAATCTGCCCGGGCTACATCGACACGCCGATGACGGCGCCGATCTCGCCCCTCATGCAGCGGGTGATCTTGAGCCGGACGCCGATGAACCGCATGGGCGCGCCCGAGGAGATCGCCTCGACCGCGCTCTTCCTGGCATCGGACGACGGCTCCTACTTCACGGGCCAGTGGCTCTCCCCCAACGGCGGCCTCCACATCGGATAGTCCGGGGTCAGGTCTTGCATTACGACATTTTCGGCCCGCGTGCCGACACGGCACACGGTGGAAATGTCGTAATGCAAGACCTGACCCCGAGCTAGACGACGCGGAGGATGCCGGCGCGGGCGAGGGCGTCGGCGCGGTCGTTGAGGAGATCGCCGCTGTGGCCGGCGACCTTGTGCCAGGTGACGTCGTGCCGCTCGACCAGCGCGATGAGCGCCTCCCAGAGGTCGCGGTTCTCCACCGGCTTCTTCTGCGCGTTGAGCCAGCCGTTCTTGCGCCACCGCTCGTACCACCGGTCGCGGAAGCAGTTGATCACGTACGCGCTGTCGCTGTAGATCGCCACCCGACGGCGGCCGGTCAAGGTCTGCAGGCCCTTGATGGGAGCGGTCAGCTCCATGCGCTGATTGGTGGTGGGATTCTCGCCGCCCGACATCTCGGTCTCGCGCCCGTCTTCGATCAGGACGACGCCCCAGCCGCCGGGGCCGGGATTGCCCGAGCAGGCGCCGTCCGTGTACATGATCACCGGGGGTGGCGTGGACGTTGAGATCGGAGCGCCCTCACCGTGCCCTCTCCCCCGAAGGGGAGAGGGAGAGGGGGATCAGGAAGGCCAGTAGAGGTAGCGGCCGCAGGACTCGCAGGGAATCAGCGAGGACTGCGCGCGAAGCTCCTGCAGACGCTGCGGCGTGATCGTCATCCGGCAGGCTCCGCAGAAATTCGGCTTCGTCACCGGCACGAGGGCCAGCCCCCCGCGGGCGCGCAGGATCCGGTCGTAGTCGGCCAGGATGTTCGCGGGCAGCTTGGAGGCCAGCTCTCGGCGCTCGGTCCGCACCGCGGCCAGATCGGTCTCGATCCCGCGCAGCTGCTCCTTGAGCGTGGCCTCCTCGCTGCGTCCCTGGCTCTCCCGTTGCTTGAAGCGGGCCTCGGTCTCGCGGATGTCGCCGGTGAGCCGCTCCTGCGACTCCATCAAGACGAGGACCTCCTCCTCCATGCGGGCCTTCTCCTGCTTGATCTCCTCGATCTCGATCAGGACCGCGGAGTACTCCTTGTTGGTCTTGACCTCGTAGAGGCGGGCCTCGTTCTTGGCGCGCTTGGCCTGGACGACCTCGAGATCCTTCTCCTTGGCGCGCTGGTCCTTGCGGGCGGCGTCGAGGCGGGTCCTGGTCTGCTCGACCTGCTTGCGGGCTTCCTCGACGGCGGCGTGGATGGCGGCGATCTCCTTGGGGAGGCGGGCGGCGTCGGCCTCGAGCACGCCGATGCGCGTGTCGATCGCCTGCAGGCTGATCAGGAGCTGGAGCTGCTGGTCCATTTCATATCTAGTTTGGTGGGCCCACTTGGACTCGAACCAAGACCGGACCGGTTATGAGCCGGGGGCTCTGCCAATTGAGCTATGGGCCCGGCGGTCATGATACCACTCCGGCTCACGACTCCAGGAAGCTCCGCAGCTTCTTGGAGCGCGAGGGATGCCGCAGCTTGCGCAGAGCCTTGGCCTCGATCTGACGGATGCGCTCGCGGGTGACCGCGAAATCCTGGCCCACCTCCTCGAGCGTGTGCTCGCAGCCGTCGGAGAGGCCGAAGCGCAGCCGCAGCACCTTCTCCTCCCGCGGCGTGAGGGAGTTCAGGACCCGGTTGGTCTGCTCCCGCAGCGAGAGCCCGATCATGCTCTCCACCGGCGAGCCCACCTGCTTGTCCTCGATGAAGTCGCCCAGGTGGCTGTCCTCCTCCTCGCCGATGGGGGTCTCGAGCGAGATCGGCTCCTGGGCGATCTTGAGGACCTTGCGGACCTTGTCCACCGGCACTTCCATCTTCACCGCGATCTCTTCCGGAGTGGGCTCGCGCCCGAGCTCCTGCACGAGCTGGCGGGACGTCCGGATGAGCTTGTTGATGGTCTCGATCATGTGCACCGGGATCCGGATGGTGCGGGCCTGGTCCGCGATCGCGCGGGTGATGGCCTGGCGGATCCACCAGGTCGCGTAGGTCGAGAACTTGTAGCCGCGGCGATACTCGAACTTGTCGACGGCCTTCATCAGGCCGATGTTGCCTTCCTGGATCAGATCGAGGAACTGTAGCCCCCGGTTGGTGTACTTCTTGGCGATCGAGATGACCAATCTCAGATTCGCCTCGACCATCTCCTTCTTGGCCCGCGCCGCCTTGGCCTCGCCCTGCTTGATGACCTTGACGATGTTCTTCAGCTCCTCGGCCCGCGCGTCGGCCAGCTCCTCGGAGCGCTTGATCTTCTGCTGGGCCACCCACACCAGCCGGTCCTTGATCTGCGGATACTTCGCGGCCGCCTTCTGGTACAGGTCGCGGTCGCCGTCGTCACGATCGTCGTCGGCCAGCGAGGAGAGGAACGCGTCCACCGCGGTCGGAGCCGGGCGGCGGCCGTCGGACCACAGCGCGATCTCGCGCTCGGCCCGGTGGATCTTCTCGACCAGCTTCTTGAGATCGGCGCCCCACAGATCGAGCAGGGACTGCTGGAGGTTGAGACCGCGGAGGATCGAGAGGACCTTGCCCTTCTTGGCTTCGGCCTGCGCTTCGACCTTCTTCCAGGCCGGCTCGGCCTTGCCCCGCTTGCGGCCGCCCGTCTTGGCCTTGAGCCGCCGCCACTGGTGGGTGAGCGTCTCGCGCTCGCGCAGGAGCCGGTCCACGTTGCCCAGCTCGCGGATCACCGAGCGTCGGAGGGCCTCTTCCTTCTCCTCGGTCGACTCCTCCTCGGGGAAGTCGACCACGTCCTTGATCGGGGCTTCGTTCCGGCGCAGCTCCTCGCGGAGCGCGCGAATCTTCTCGACCGCGAGGCTGGTGGAGAGGATGGCGGCGGTGGCCTCGTCCTTGCCCTCCTCGATCCGCTTGGCGAGCGTGATCTCGCCCTCGCGGGTGAGCAGGGCCACCTTGCCCATCTCACGCAGGTAGAGCCGGACCGGATCCTCGGTGCGGCCGACCGGCCCCGGGGTCAGGTCGATGCGGCGCGGCTCCGGCTCCTCGTCGTCCGGCTCGGGATCGGCGGCTTGCGAGGCCATCTCCGACGGCAGTCGCGCCGCCTTGGTCGAGTCCACGAGCTCGATGTCCATCGAGCCGAACATCAGCATGATGTCGTCGAGCTGATCGAGGGTCACCAGATCGGAAGGCAGGGCGTCGTTCACCTCGTCGTAGGTGAGGAAGCCCTTCTGCTTGCCCTTCGCGATGAGCTTGTCCAGCTCCTCGATCTTCGGTTCTTCGGCCGTCTTCGACTCGTTCGCCATGCTTCGCCGTTCTCCTGGTGGGGGTTAGGGTGTCCCTGCCTGGCGCTGGGGGTCTGCCGATCCCTGGGTCGACAGCCCCGGGCGCGCCAGGGCCAACTCCCTGACGGCCTCCGCCTCCCGTTGCAGATCACGCTGCAGCGACCGCAGCTCGTTCTCGAGCGCAGGCAGCGCCGGATCGCCGCCGGCCTGGGCGTCAATGATGGCCCGCGTCACCTGGCGTACCCGATGTTTGCGATGCCGGATATGGTACCGCCTCTTGAGCTCCGCGACGTGACTATGTGTGTCGACCCACTTCCGCTCCTCGACCAGGAGGGCGGCGAGCAGCCCGCGCTCGCGGTCGCCCGGCATGTCGGCCATGAGTGCTTCGGGAGCCCCATCGGGAGTGCGCCGCAACGCATTCAGCACCAGCCGTAGCCCCGGGTGAACGACATCCGCCTCTTCGAGAAGGGGAAGCAGCTCCGCTCTGGCCTCGTCAACTTGCAAGAGCAGGGCCACCAGATCGCGCTCGAACGGAACTGGCGGCGGCCACGAATCTCCGGAGGCGGCCTCCTGCGTCGTGTCGCCGACCTGCTCCGGTCTCCGCCCTCGCGCGCGCGCACCTTGCAGCTGCTGCGCCTCGATCCAGAGCTGGGTGGAGTCCACGCCGAGCCGCCGAGCAGCCTCGCGGGCCAGCGCGGTGGCCTCCTCGGCATTGGCCACCTTCGAGAGGATCAGGGCGACGCGGGCGTGGGCGTTGCTGCGACCGCGGGCGGTCGCCAGGTCTTCCTCGCCGAGGGCCTTCTCCAGCACGAACGACAGGAGCGGACGCGCGGCTTCGAGCCGAGCGGTGAGCGCGGCGGCGCCCTCGGCGCGGAGCAGGCTGTCGGGATCGTGCCCGGTGGGCAGCAGGGCCACGCGGATCGGCAGGTGCCCGGCCTTCTCGAAGCCGCCGGTGCGCGCGACCGACCAGCCGAGGTTCTGCAGATCCATCACGTCGTTCATCATCTCCTCGAGCCGGCTCGAGGCCTTCTGGCCCGCCGCGTCGGCGTCGAAGAGGGCGAGCACCTCGTCGGCGTAGCGCCGCAGCAGGCCGAGCTGCGCGGCGGTGAACGCGGTGCCCAGCGCCGCCACCGTCTCGTCGAATCCGTGCTGGTGCGCCATGAGGCAGTCGAGGTAGCCCTCGACGATGATGGCGCGGCTCCGCTCCCGGATCGCGGTCTTGGCCACGTCGAGGGCGTAGAGCATCTGACCCTTCACGTACAGTGCGGTCTCCGGGGAGTTGAGGTACTTCGGCTCCTCGCCCGACAGGGCGCGGCCGCCGAAGGCCACCACGCGGCCCTGCACGTCGCGGATCGGGAAGAGGAGGCGGCCGCGGAAGCGATCGTAGAAGCCGGGGCCGTTCTGGCGGGGCAGCGCGAGTCCGGCCTGCACGAGCGCCTCCTCGCCGATGCCTTGCCGGGCCATCACGGAGAGCAGCGCGTTCCAGCCCTCTGGCGCGAAACCCAACCCGAAGCGCCGCGCCACTTCGACATCGACGCCGCGCTGGTCGAGATAGGCCTGCGCCTTCTCGCCGCCGCGCTCCCAGAGCGACTGGGTGTAGAACTCGGCCGCGAGGGCCATCACGCGGCGCACGCCCTCGAGCTTGCTCTCGGTCTCGGGGGCGCGGCCGCCCGCGTCGGGCAGGGCGACGCCGGCCCGATCGGCCAGCGCGCGCACCGCCTCCGGGAAGGCCACGCGGTCCTGACGCATCAGGAAGCTGAAGGCGTCGCCGCCGGCTCCGCAGCCGAAGCAGTGGTAGATGTTGCGCTTCGGATTCACGGTGAACGAGGGCGTCTTCTCGGTGTGGAAGGGGCAGAGGCCCTTCCAGTTCTCCCCGGTCCGCTTGAGCTTCACGAACTGCCCGACGATCTCGACGATGTCGATCCGGGCGCGGATCTCGTCGAGGTGCTGCTGGGAGAATCCGCCCGCCATGCGGCTATTCGGATGCGGGGGGCCGGACAGGGCCCCCACGCTCCCCGAGAGTGCGCGCTACCGGATGCGGTCTCATCCCTGAGACAACGTCGCCACGGTGGCGCCGGCGCCGCCTTCGGATGGCGCGCCGGGGCGGTGCTCGGCCACGAGGGGATGACCGCTCAGCAGGTCCTCGACCGCGCGGCGGAGGGCGCCGGTGCCCTTGCCGTGGATGATGCGCACCGAGGTGAGGCCGGCCATGAAGGCGTCGTCGAGATACTTCTCCAGCAGGTCGCGGGCCTCCGCGGTGGTGCGTCCGATGAGGTGCAGCTCCACCGATACGCCGCTCTTGCCCGGGACGGCCACCGTGCTCCGGGCTCGCGAGGTCCCCTGTTCCGTCACCATCCGGGGGGCAGAGTACATGACTCCCTCGCCCCGCGCCAGCACGCGCAGCGCCTGGGCCGGCACCTTGACCGTGATCGCGCCCGCCTGCACGGTGGCGGTCTCGCCGTCGAGGCTGACCACGTGGCCCTTGAGCCCGAGATGGGTGATCTCGACCCGATCGCCCGCCGCGGGCGGCGCCGCGGCGGCATCGGCGGCCGCGGCCGGCGCCGGCTCGCCCACGCGCTTCGCGGTCTCCGTCAGCCGCTTGCGCGCGCGATCGAGATCGGGCCGGCTCTTGTCGGCGCGCTTGAGCCGGTCCCACTCGTCGTTGACTTGACGCCGCACCTCGGCGACCAGGCGCTGGGCCTCGGCCCGCGCGCGGGCCATCGTCTCGCGCGCGCTCGTCCGCGCCGCCTCCATCTCGGCCTGCGCCCGGGCAAGCAGCCCGGCGCTCTCCGCCTCGCGCCGCTCGATGGCCGCGCCGCGCTCGGCGTCGCGGCGGTCCCGATCGTCGAGGCGGGCGAGCAATTCCTGGAGCTGGCGCTGCTGGGTCGATCGCTGGGCGTGAGCCCGCTCGATGAGCGCCGCGGGCAGGCCCAGGCGAGCGCCGATGGCGAGCGCGTAGCTCTGGCCGGGCCGGTCGTACACGAGACGGAAGGTGGGGGCGAGCCGCTCCGCATCGAACTCCACCGAGGCGTTGCGCGCCTTCGGGTACGTGGACGCGAAACCCTTGAGCGGCTCGAGATGCGTGGACGCCGCGACCGTCGCCCCGCGCCCGGCCAGCGCCTCCAGCACCGCCTGGGCCAGCGCGGCGCCGTCATCGGGATCGGTGCCCGCGCCCAATTCGTCGAGGAGCACCAGCGAGCGGTCGTCCACGCGCTCGAGCACCTCGCGCAGCTGCTTGACAAAGGCGGAGAACGTGGAGAGGTTCTCGGCCACGCTCTGATCGTCGCCCACGATGGCGAAGAGCTGCGAGAACACCGGCAGCCGCGCCCCGTCGCGCGCGGGCACGTGGCAGCCGGACTGGGCCATCAGCGCGAGCAGGCCGAGGGTCTTGAGCGCCACCGTCTTGCCGCCGGCGTTGGGGCCGGTGATGACGAGCAGGGGCCGGTCCGCCCCGATCTCGATGTCCATCGGGATGACTGCGAATCCGCTCGGCTCGCCTTCGGCTGCCCCTCGCCCGGCCGTTAATCCGCTCGGCTCGCCGTCGGCTGCCCCTCGCCCGGCCGCTGGCCCGGCAACCCTCCAGGACTGGGCAAGGAGGAGTGGATTGCGCGCGCCGGGCAGCCGGATCTCGCGGTCTTCGCCGACGGCGGGCTCGGTCGCTTCCATGCGCTCGGCGAGGGCGCCGCGGGCGAAGATCAGATCGAGCCCGCCGATGCCGGCCACGAGGGCGTCGAGGTCGGGCAGGGCCTCGCGGACCGCGTCGGTCAGGGCGGCCAGGATCCGGACGACCTCGGCTTCCTCTTCGCGGGCCACCTGCACGAGGTCGTTGTTGGCCTCGACCATCGCCTCCGGCTCGACGAAGAGCGTGGCGCCGCTCTGCGAACGGTCGTGCACGATGCCGCGGAGCCGGCCCTTGGCCTCGGCGCGGATCGGCAGGACGTAGCGGCCGTGGCGGACCGTGACGTAGCGCTCCTGGAACGTGGTGTCTGCGTTGGGACCGTTGAAATAGCTCTCGAGCCGCTTGACGATCTCGCGCCGCAGATCGCGGATGCGCTGGCGCAGCCGGCGCAGGGCGGGCGAGGCCTCGTCGCGCACCTGGCCGTCCGGGTCGAGCGAGCGCCCCAGGAGATCGGCCAGCGGCTGCTGCTGCGGCACGCCCGCGACCGCGGCGGCCAGATCGGGCGCGACCGGCGCGATGGCGCGGCCGTACGCGCGCAGGCGGGCCGCCGCCTCGATGAGCGGCAGCAGGGCGGCCAGGTCGGCGCCCTCCGCCACGGATCCCGGTACCCGCGCGGCCTCCAGCGTGGGCCGCACGTCGGGAATGCCGTCGAGCGGCGGCGCACCCTGCTGCGCCAGCGCGGCCCGCGCCTGGGCGGTCTCCGCGAGCCCGCGGCGGATCGCGGCCAGATCGGTCACCGGGGTGGTCGCGTGCGCGCGCTCGTGACCCATCGCGGTGCGGGTCTCGCGCGCGAGCAGATCCAGCACCTCGGCCCACTCGAGGCCGCCGCTGCCGGCCGAGAGGCGAAGCGCGGTGGTCGAGGCGGTCATGGGGTCACCGCCGCTCCACCAGCCGGAGCGCCTGATCGGCGGCGTCGTCACAGGCGGCGGCGATCGCCTCGTGCTCCTCCGGGTAGAAGGGCGACAGCACGTGGTCGGAGACCTGGGCGCGGTCCTCGCCGGGACGGCCGGGTCGCCCGATGCCGATCTTCACCCGACGCAGTTCGTCGGTGCCGAAGGCGGCGATCAGGGAGCGGACGCCGTTGTGGCCGCCCGCGCTGCCCTTCAGGCGCACGCGTACCTTGCCGAGCGGGAGGTCGAGATCGTCGAAGACCACGATGAGGTCGGCGGGGCCCAGGTGCAGCTTGCGAGCGAGGCGGAGCAGCGGAGGTCCGGTGACGTTCATGAAGCTGCCCGGCTTGATCAGCAGCAGCGTCTCGCCCTGCCAGCGCCCCTGCGCGACGGCGTGGGCGCCGTCGCGCTCGAAGCGCGCATGAATACGGCGGGCCAGCGCGTCCACCACGCGCTGGCCCACGTTGTGTCGAGTGTTGCGGTACTTCGGTCCGGGGTTGCCCAGTCCGACGATGGCCTGGGCCACTTACTTCTTCTTTTCGCCTCCGCCCTTGTCGCCCTCGGCCGCCACTTCCTCCTTGGGCTTGCGCTCGGTGAGCACCTCGGGCTCGGCCGCCGTCGCTTCCGTCGTCACCGCCGCGGTGGGCGCCGCCACCTCTTCCGCCGCCGGCGGGGCCACCGTCACCACCGCCTGGTTCGGATCGTTGAGCACGCGCACACCCTCGGGGACCTTGAGATCCTTGACGGTGAGCACGTCGTGGATGTTGAGGCCGGTGACGTCGGCCTCCAGGTACTCGGGGATGTTGCCGGGCAGGCAGGAGACCCGCACCTCGCGGAGCACCATCTCCAGGATGCCCTGCGACTCCTTCACACCCACCGACTCACCCACGTGGTGGATCGCCACCGAGACCTGGATGGCACGATCCATCGCGACTTCCTGCAGGTCCACGTGGATGAGGTTTTCCGAGACCGGATCGAACTGCATGTCCCGGATGATGGCCATCGTGCCGTCGGTGGATCCCTCGAAGGTCACCCGGAACAACTGGGTGCTGCCCTCGTGGCCGTGGATGAGACGGAGGATGTCCTTCGGCGGCACCGCGATGCTCACCGGGCTCGCCCCGCCGTAGAGGATCGCCGGCACCAGGCCGTTTCGCCGCAGGCGCTTGGCCGGGCCCTTGCCGACGCCGTCCCGCTTCTTGATGGTCAGCTCACGCAATTCCATGACTCTCGGCTCCTTTGGTAGTAGCTCTCGGGTCTCCGCTCACACGAAGAGCGTCGAGACCGATTCCTCGTCGTGAATGCGCCGGATCGCCTCCGCCAGCAGGGGGGCCACCGACAGCACCCGCATGTTCGGCAGCTGCCGCTCGGGAGTGAGCGGGATCGTGTTCGTGATGACGACCTCTTCCAGGGTCGATTCCTTGATGCGGGTGATCGCGGGCCCCGACAGCACCCCGTGGACCGCGCAGGCCAGGATGCGCCGCGCGCCCTCGCGCTGCAGCGCATCCACCGCCTGGATCAGGGTGCCGCCGGTGTCGATCATGTCGTCGATGATCACCACGTCCTTGCCTCGGACGTCGCCGATCAGGTGCATGAACACCGCGACGTTGTTGCCGTCGCGTCGCTTGTCGATGATGGCGAGGCCGGCCTTGAACCGCTTGGCGTTGGCTCGCGCCCGCTCCACGCCGCCCGCGTCGGGGGACACCAGCACCGGATCCTTGAGGTCCTTCTTGGCCAGGTAGTCCAGGATGACCGGCGGCGCGGCGAGGAGATGGTCCACGGGAATGTTGAAGAAGCCCTGGATCTGTCCGGCGTGCAGGTCGATCGCGAGCACGCGGTGGGCGCCCGCCGCGGTGATGAGATCGGCCACCAGCTTGGCGGTGATCGGCACCCGCGGCTGCACCTTGCGGTCCTGCCGGCCGTAGCCGTAGTAGGGCAGCACCGCGGTGATGCGCCGGGCCGAGGCGCGCTTGAACGCGTCGATCATCACGAGCAGCTCCATCAGATGATCGTTCACCGGCGGGCAGGTGGGCTGGACCACGAAGACGTCCTCGCCGCGGACGTTCTCGTTGATCTGCACGTAGACCTCGCCGTCGGAGAACCGCGAGACGTCCGCGTCACCCAGCGGGAGCTGGAGCGTCTTGGCGATCTCCTCCGCCAGCGGCCGGTTCGCGTTGCCCGAGAACAGCTTCAGCTCGTAAGCCATGATGTCTCCGTGGCGGTCGTGCGGCCCGCGTGCGCGGACCCTCGTGACCCCTCTATATATCCGCTCGGCTCGCCTTCGGCTGC
>Ga0209971_1000004_pt1 | contig 110041 bp, 109 predicted proteins | sample InoplaM3SAM_FD_187588 | JGI IMG/M metagenome (GOLD analysis project Ga0209971, IMG submission 187588) | Arabidopsis thaliana rhizosphere microbial communities from the Joint Genome Institute, USA, that affect carbon cycling - Inoculated... | ecosystem: Host-associated > Plants > Roots >... | reverse complement strand
CGATGGCCTTGAAGCGGCCCGCCGAGACCAGCCAGGCCCGCGGGTTGGCGGGCGTGCCCTCGCGCGGCCACTGCTCCACCGCGGCGGCGAAGGCCTCGTGCAGCGCCTCCTCGGCGAGGTCGAAGTCGCCGAGGAGGCGGATCAGGGTGGCCAGCACGCGGCGGCCGTCGGCGCGATAGACCGCGTCGACGGCCTCGCGGGCGCGGTCGGCCGAGTCCTCGGTCACGACGGCGCGCCGGCGCGGCTAGGAATGCCGCAGCTCGAGGACCGGCCGCACCTCGACGATCCCGATGCGCGCGGGCGGAAAGCGGGCGGCCACCGCGCACGCCTCGTCCATGTCCCGGGCCTCGATGAGGAAGAAGCCGCCGAGCTGCTCCTTGGTCTCCGCGAAGGGCCCGTCGGTGACGGAGACCTTGCCCCCGCGCACCCGCAGGGTCCGGGCGGTCCGCGCGCGCTGCAAGGCATTCGAGACGATGTAGTGGCCGCTGCGCCGGATCTCCTCGTCGTAGTCGAGGGCCGCGTCCACCAGCGCCTGCATCTCCGGCTCCGGCATGTCGTCCAGCGTTTGCTCGTCGTGAAAGATCGTGAAGAGGAACTTCATCGCGCGATCTCCTTGATGGGGCGAACCTCGATGCTGCCGCGGCTCGCCATGGGAATCCGCGAGGCCACCTGCAGCGCCTCGTTGAGGTCGCGGGCCTCGATGAGCAGGAACCCGCCCAGCTGCTCCTTGGTCTCGGCGAAGGGGCCGTCGGTGGTGGACAGCTTGCCGTTGCGCACGCGGATGGTGGTGGCCGCCGCCACCGGCTGGAGCGCGTGGGCCGCGATCAGATGCCCGGTCTTCCGCAGCGCGGCGTCGTAGGCGAGGCTCTCCTCGGTGCAGGTGTCGGCCTGCGTCTTGGTCATGGCGTCCATCTCCTTCTCGACAAGATAGACCAGGCAGATGTACCTCATGGGCGTCTCCTCGCGGCGGATCGGATGGGTACGGTCATACCTGGTCGTTCCGGAAGCGCGGAATCGACAGGCCCGCCGCCTCCGGCCCGGCCGGCCCGTGTCGTCCGGGGCGGCCGGCTCCATCTCCTGCAGGCCGCCCGCGGGAATGATAGGCTGCGCTGATGCGCTACATGCTGCTGATGTACCGGGACGAGCAGTGGTGGAACGGCAAGCCCGAGGAGGAGCGCGCGGCGATCCGGCAGCAGGCGGTCGACCGCTCCGAGGACCTGCGGGCGCGCGGCATCTTCCTGGCCGGCGACCCGCTGCTGCCCGCGGGCACCGCCACCACGGTGCGGATGCGGAACGGCAAGCCGGTCGCGACCGACGGCCCGTTCGCGGAGACCAAGGAGCAGCTGGGCGGCTACACCATCGTGGACGCGGCGAGCCTGGACGAGGCGCGGGCCATCGCGCTCGATCACCCACTGCTGCGGGTGGGCGGCCACTCGATCGAGATCCGCGCCATTCGCGAGCTGCCTCCGACACGGTAGACAGGAGACCCGGCATGGCATCGTCCACCGTCGAGACCACGCGACCCACCCATCCGCTCGACCCCTTGAGCGCCTCCGAGATCGAGCGGGCGTGGGAGATCCTGCGCGAGGCGCGCGCGCTGGGCCCGCGCGTGCGCGTGATCTTCTCCATGCTGCACGAGCCGGCCAAGAAGGTCGTGCTGGGTCATCGGCCCGGCGACGCGGTGGAGCGGACCGCCTGCGTGGTGGTGGTGGACCGCGCCGAGGGCAAGACCTACGAGGCCACCGTCTCGCTGTCCGACGGCCGCGTGGTCTCGTGGGAGCACGTGCCCGGCGCCCAGCCCGCCATCGTCCTCGACGAGTTCGTGGACTGCGAGGCCGCGGTGCGTGCCGACCCGCGCTGGCAGGAGGCCATGCGCAAGCGCGGCGTCACCGACCTGAGCCTGGCCATGGTGGACAGCTGGTCGGCGGGCCACTTCGGCTTCCCGGCCGACGAGGGCCGGCGGCTGGTGCGCGCGCTCACCTGGGTGCGGCGCCATCCGCAGGACAACGGCTACGCGCGGCCGGTGGCGAACCTGCTCACGGTGGTGGACCTCAACGCGATGACCGTGCTCGAGGTCGTGGACGGCGGGGTGATTCCGCTGCCTCCCGAGGACGCCGGCTACTCCCCGGAAGCCGCGGGCCTCCGCACCGGGCTCAAGCCGATCGAGATCCGTCAGCCCGAAGGCCCGAGCTTCGCGCTGGAGGGCCACGAGCTGAGCTGGCAGAAGTGGCGCATGCGGATCGGATTCACGCCCCGCGAAGGCCTCGTGCTCCACACCGTCACCTACGAGGACGGCGGCCGGGAGCGTCCCGTGCTCTATCGCGCCTCGGTCGCGGACATGGTGGTGCCCTACGGCGACCCGCGGCCGACCTACTTCCACCGCAACGCCTTCGACGTGGGCGAGTACGGCATCGGCACCCTGGCCAACGCGCTCGAGAACGGGTGCGACTGCCTGGGCGAGATCCGCTATCTCGACGCGGTGGTGAACGACAGCCGCGGGCGCGCGGTCCCGCTGCCGAACGCGATCTGCATCCACGAGGAGGACGCCGGCATCCTCTGGAAGCACTTCGACTGGCGACTGGGCACGACCGAGGTGCGGCGCGCCCGGCGGCTGGTCGTCTCGTCCATCTCCACCGTCGGCAACTACGAGTACGGCTTCTACTGGTACTTCGGCCAGGACGGGGCCATCCAGCTCGAGGTCAAGCTCACCGGCGTCATCTCCAACGGCGCCGAGCGGCCCGGTGACCGGCCGCGCTGGGGCGAGATGGTCGCCCCCGGTGTGTACGGACCGATCCACCAGCACTTCTTCTGCGCCCGCCTCGACATGATGGTGGACGGACCCGACAACTCGGTCTACGAGATCAACACGGTGGCCGATCCGCCCGGCCCCGACAACCCGCACCACAACGCCTTCCACGCGGAGGCCACGCTGCTGTCGTCGGAAGCCTCGGCCCAGCGGCTGGCGGATCCGCTCGCCGGGCGCTTCTGGAAGATCGTGAACCCCTCGGCGCGCAACCGGATGGGCGAGCCGGTCGGCTACAAGCTGATGCCCGGCGAGAACGTGCGCCCGTTCGCGGGGCCCGACGCCTCGGTCACCCGCCGCGCCGGATTCATGACGCGGCATCTGTGGGTCACCCGCTACGATCCGCGCGAGCGCTACGCGGCGGGGGAATACCCGAACCAGCACCCGGGAGGCGCCGGCCTGCCGAGCTACGTGCAGGACGATGCGCCGCTGGAGAACACCGACGTGGTGGTCTGGTACACCTTCGGGGCGCACCACGTGGTCCGTCCCGAGGACTGGCCGGTGATGCCGGTGGTGCCCATCGGCTTCACGCTCAAGCCGTCGGGCTTCTTCGATCGCAATCCCGGACTCGACGTCCCGCGGCCGACGCGGCACGGCGAGTGCTGCCCGGAGCGGTGAGCCGGCGGCGCCGCGCGGGCGGCTGGCTCACGCCCGCGAGACGCGGGAGCCTAGCGCCAGCCTCGGCGCCCGTTCTCGGGCCGCGTCCCGGACGTGGTGAACTGCACCGGAATGTTGCGGAGGAACATCACGGCCATGCCATCCGTGTCGAGGCGCCAGACCAGGCCGGCCACGTTGACCGGATGCCCGTCCGGCGGCTGAAGCTGCAGCTCGACGGCGGTGCCCGGCGCCATCTCGGCCCGCGGCTTCAGCTTCGTGCCGTTGGCGCTGAGATCCACGGTGTGGCAACGGAGTCGGCGGCTTCCGACCTTGACCCAGGCCGTCCACGAGACATCTTTGCGGGAGTGGTGTCGGCGGCTACGCTGTCTCTTGTCCATGAGGGTCAGTGGAGAGCAAGGGGCGGGCCACCCGGTAAACCATCGGAAAGCGAGCGGCGGATGCGAACCGTGCCCAGGTTGGGAGCCACAGGTTGGCCAGGGCCGGGGGCAATGTGGGTAACGAATGGGACGGTTGACAGCGAGGCGCACGGCAGAGCAGCATCGGGACCGCGCAAAATTTCCGCGAGGGGGACGAGCACGACGATGAGCAAGACGCGTCCGGAGTGGAAGGACGAGGTGGGCCGGCGCGGCGACGGCCTGCTCGCGCTGCGCCGCGATTTCCACCGGCATCCCGAGCTGAGCCATCAGGAGACCCGCACCGCCGAGATCATCGCGGAGCGGCTGCACGCGGCCCGGCTCGACGTCCGGACCGGCGTCGGCGGGACCGGGGTGGTGGGCGTGCTGCACGGCGACCGGCCGGGTCGCACCGTCGCCTGGCGCGCCGACATCGACGCGCTGCCGCTGACCGAGCTGCTCGACGCGCCCTTCGTCTCCGGGACGCCGGGCGTCATGCACGCGTGCGGACATGACGGGCACACCGCGATCGCGATCACCCTCGCCGAGATCATGGCCGAGCGGCGCGACGACGTTCCCGGCACGGCCGTCTTCATCTTCCAGCCCGCCGAGGAGGTGCTGGGCGGCGCCCGGCCCATGATCGAGGCGGGCGCGCTCGAGGACCCGCACGTCGACGAGGTCTATGGGCTGCATCTCACGACCCAGCAGCGGGTGGGCCAGGTCCAGGTGCGGCCCGGGCCGTCGATGGCGTCGGCCGACGCCTTCAGCGTCGAGGTGCGCGGCACCGGCGGCCACGGGGCGATGCCGCATCTGTCCATCGATCCGATCACCGCGGCCGCGAACATCCTGCTCGGCATGCAGAGCATCGTGTCGCGCGAGATCCCGGCTCAGGAGACCGCGGTGCTGACGGTCGGACAGATCGTGGCCGGCACGAAAGGCAACATCCTGCCCGACCGGGCGATCATGAAGGGCACGATCCGGGCGTTCGAGCCGTCGGTGCGAGATCACCTGGTCTCCCGTCTCGGGGCCTTCGTGACCGACATCGCGAGGGCCTATCGGGCCGAGGCGGACCTGCGGCTCGACGGCGGCTCGTGCCCCGCGGTGGTGAACCATCCGCGCGAGAGCGCCTTCGTGCGCGAGTGCGCCAGCCGGGAGGTCGGCGCCGACTCGGTGACCGAGGGACGGGTGGTCATGGCGAGCGACGACATGAGCCTGTTCCTGCGCGAGAGGCCGGGGTGCTACTTCCGGGTCGGCATCGGATCGGCGAGCGGCGCCGCGCGGCCGCACCACGCGCCCGAGTTCGAGATGAACGAGGCCGGGCTGCCGGTCGGCCTGCGGATAGGGCTGGCGGTCATGCGCTCGGCCCTCGCGCGCTGAGGGCGACCGGATGGGCCGGCTCAGCGGCAAGGTGGCGGCGATCACCGGCGGCGCCTCCGGCATCGGCGAGGCCACCGCGCGGCGCTTCGCGGAGGAAGGCGCGCACGTGGCCATCGCGGACGTCGACGCGGAGCGGGGCCGCGTGGTCGCGGCCGAGATCGGGGCGACCGGCGGCCGCGCGATCTTCCGCGAGATGCACGCGGCGCGCGAGGCCGAGTGCGCGGCGTTCGTCCAGGCGGCGCGGCAGGAGCTGGGCCGTCTCGACATCCTGGTCAACAACGCGGGCATGCGTCTGTATCAGACGGTGGTGGAAGCGAGCGAGGCGAGCTGGGACGCGATCCTCGGCGTGAACGTCAAGGGCTACGCGTTCTGCGCCAAGGCCGCGATCCCGTTCATGCGCGAGGCGGGGGGCGGCAGCATCGTCAACGTGGCATCGATTCGCGCGGTGGTAGCCGGGGGGCGCATGGTGCAGTACGACACCACCAAGGCCGCGGTGGCCGGCCTCACCCGGGCCATGGCGCTCGATCACGCGGCCGAGGGCATCCGGGTCAACGCGGTCTGCCCCGGCCCGATCTTCACGCGCTTCCACGAGCGCCGGGCTGCCGACGCAGGCAAGAGCGCGGAGGAGTTTCGGACCGAGTTCGGGCGCGGCACCATGCTCAAGCGGCCGGGGACCCCCGCGGAGGTCGCGGCGTGCATCCTGTTCCTGGCCTCCGACGACGCCTCGTACGTCACCGGCGCCTCGCTCTTCGTCGACGGCGGCCACGTCTCGATCTGAGGAGAGATCTCGATGAACCTGCGCGACCTGTTCCTGGACCAGCACGCCGCGGTGCACTCGGCCGCGGTCGGCGGCAACAAGATGTCGAGCGCGGAGCGGACCTTCGGCGGAGTGACCGACGAGCAGATGCGCGTCCGGCCCCGCGAGGACCTCAACTCGCTCGCGTGGCTCCTGTGGCACATCGCGCGCGCCGAGGACATCATGGTGAACCAGGTCCTGGCCGGCGGCGGCCCGGTGCTCGACGACTCGTGGAAGCGGCGCCTCGGGATCGGCCGTCCCGACTTCGGCATCGGCATGACCAGCGCCGAGGTCAGCGATCTCACCCGGCAGATCGACCTGGGCGCCCTGCGCGCCTATCGCGACGCGGTCGGCCTCCGCACGCGCGACGTGATCTCCGGCTTCACGCCGACGGACTGGGACGGGACGGTCGCGGCGGACCGGGTGGAGGGAGCGGCGGCGGCCGGGGCCTTCGGAGTGCGGACCGAGACGCTGGCCAAGATGCTGCCCGGCCGCTCGCGCGCGCTGGTCCTGAGCAACATCGCGCTGTTCCACGCGGCGGGCCACATGGGCGAGGCCAACACGGTGCGAAGCGCGGGAGGCTTCGGCACCGGCGTCTGAGGCGGACGGGTCCCCCGGGATCAGCTCCGGGCCGCGGACCGGCGCGCGAGCGCGGCGCGAAGCCCGCGGGCCACGATCCACACGAAGACGACGTCGAGCAGCACCGCGCCGATCCCGAAGGCGACGCGTCCCGTCGTCTCGCTCACGGCCGAGGAGACGGCGAGGAACGGTAGACCCAGCATGCCGCCGAAGCGCCGCTCGCCCGGCCCGAACGCGATCCAGTTGGGGGCGACCGCCATCAGGCCGACGATCGCGCCGCCCAGCAGGCTGCTTCGCCACGTGCCCGGCGCGCTCGCCGTGGTGGGGCGACCGTCGGCCGGTCCGGCGGCGACCGCGATCCCCGCGAGGACGAAGGCGAGGCCGGCCGCGCCCACGACCCACCGCGGGGCGTGGATGTCACGCGCATCGCCGATGACACCGGCCGCCAGCAACAGGATCAGGATCCCGCCGAGCACGCAAGCCGTCCCGACCACGGCCAGCTTCCGGCGCGGGTTCTGGGGTACCAGCACTAGGTGCGCCGCACCTCGCGCACGCGGCCCGGCACGCCGGTCGACCCGGTGTTGAGCCCGGCCTTTCGCAGCATCCGGCTGTCGACGTCGTGGCCGAAGATGTCGGGCCCCAGCGCGGTCAGCCCGCCGTCCACCACGATGACCTGGCCGGTGATGAACCGCGACTCGTCGCCGGCCAGGAAGAGCGCGGTGTCCGCGATGTGCTGAGGGAGGCCGAGGTCCGGCCACGGCTGCTTCTGCTGGACCAGTCGCTCCCACGCGTCCTCCCGATGCCCGGTGGCCAGCGGCGTCTTGATGAGCCCCGGCGCGATCGCGTTGACCCGCACGCGGTGCGCGGCCATCTCCGCCGACACCGCGCGGCTCAGGTTCGCCACCGCGGCCTTCGCGGCGGAGTAGGCATGCGGGCCCGCGCCGCCGCCGATCCCGGCCACCGAGGCGGTATTGATGATGCTGCCGCCCCGCCCCTGTGCCTTCATCCGATTCGACGCGTGCTTCATGCCCAGGAACACCCCGCGGACGAGGACCGCGAAGGTGAAGTCCCACTCTTCCACGGTGGTCTCGCCGATCGGTCCGAAGGCGCCGCCCACCCCCGCGTTGTTGAACATGCAGTCGAGGCCGCCGAAGCGCTCGACGGCGAGCCCGACCAGGGCGGCCACGTCCCGCTCCGCCGAGACGTCGGCGCGAAGCGAGGCCAGGCGATCGCCGGCGCCCTGGGTGCGGGCGAGCGCCCCGGTCTCGCCGAGACTCGCCTCGTTCAGGTCGCCGATCACCACCGTCGCGCCCTCGCGCAGGAAGGTGAACGCGGTGGCGCGGCCGATGCCGCTCCCGCCCCCGGTGATGACCGCGACCTTGCCGTCGAGCCGCCCGCTCATCCGGCCCGCCCCGCTATCCGCGCGGCTTCACCCAGGTCTCGGACCAGGCCAGGGTGGCGCTGCTGCCCTGCCGATCGCCGCGCATCTCGGGCCACACGCTGCCCGCCGCAGTCTTGCCATTGATCTCGAGCTGCGCGGCGCGGGCGGGGAAGAACGTGCTGAACACCCCGAGCGGCCGGTCGTTGAAGCCGGGCGGCGCGTGCAGCACGAAGGGCTCGATGCAGTCGTACCAGGACATGGTGATGTGGGTGTCCGTCGTGTTCACCGTCTCGATGGCGGTGGACCAGGGCCCGCCCTGCCGGTTGAAGTGGGCGTGGACGACCGGGAGCCCGGTGTCCGCGAAGGCCGGGAAGAGCAGGGTCTCGATCGTCTTCTGCAGCCAGCGGGCCACCGCGATGTTGTCGCTGTAGACGCGCGGCCGGTTGTCGGTCAGCGTGGATTGCAGGAAGAGGGTGTGACCGGCGCCGGCCGGACACCAGAGCACCCGCCAGTGGCTCGCGCGATCCGACAGCGTCTTGCCTCCGTCCGGGCTCAGGCGAATGAAGGAGTTCTCGCCGGTCATCAGGACTTGATTCGGGTCCACTGGCGGCATCGCGATGGTCTCCTCTTCGAGTTTGGGGTGCGCGGCGGGGCCCGGCGCGGTACAGTCAGCCGGCAGCCCGGCCCCGACAGACAATACGGGGGAAGCCCGCCCGGGGCAAGCGGGAGAGAGAGGAGAGCCCGATGAGCGCGCGCTTCCTGTACCTGGTGCGGATGGACGTGGCCCACGACCACGAGAAGACGTTCAACGACGTCTACGACCACGAGCACCTGCCGCGGCTCGCCGCGGTGCCCGGCGTGATCCGGGCCACGCGCTACCGGCAGCCGGCGCCCACCGACCCTCGCTACATCGCGGCCTACGAGATGGAGAGCGCGGCGGTGCTGCAGAGCCCCGAGTGGAAGCAGGCGGGCGAGTCCGGACGCTGGCCGACCGACATCCGCCCGCACACCATGAACCGTCACCTCGCGGCCTACGAGTGGGTGGGGAGCAACGCGGGCCTCACCTACCGCACCCCGTACGTCTTCTGGGTGATGATGGACATCGAGCCGCATCGCGAGCAGCTGTTCAACGAGCTCTACGACGTGGAGCACGTCCCGCTGCTGCTGAAGCTCCCCGGCTGCGTCAACGTCGCGCGCTACCGGACCGAGACCCCGGGGGAGCCGCGCTACCTGGCCGCTTACGAGGTGGAGCGCGCCGACCTGCCGATGTCCCAGTCGTGGAACGACACCTCCGACATCGGCCGCTGGAAGCCCGAGGTGCGCCCCTACACCCACAACAAGCGGTTCATCGTGAGCGAGCGGATCTGATGGCCGTCGACATCGCGCTCACCGGCCTCGCGATGCCGCTCGGCGAGCTACCCGCCATCGCCCGCGAGGCCGAGACGCGCGGCTATCGCACCGCGTGGATCGGCGAGGCCTCGGGCACCGAGGCCATCGTGCTGTCCACCTTGATCGCCACGCACACGCAGACGCTGCAGATCGCCAACGGGGTCATCCCGGTGCAGACCCGCACCCCGATCGTGTACGGCCAGGCCGCGGCCACCCTCGCGCACCTGGCGCCTGGGCGGTTCGCCCTGGGCATCGGCCTCTCCAGCGAGATCATCGTCGGGCAGTGGCACGGGCTGCCGTTCGTGCCGTCCATCCAGCAGATGCGGGAAGCCGTGCAGATCATCCGCATGGCCGCCTCCGGGGAGCGCGTGAACTTCGAGGGCCGGTTCTACCGGCTCAAGAACTTCCGCCTCGGGATCCCCGCGCCGTCGCCCCCGCCGCGCGTCTATCTCGCCGCGCTCGGCCCGAAGATGTGCGAGCTGGCCGGCGAGGTCGCGGACGGAGTTCTGCTCAACTGGATCCCGCCGTCCGCGATGTCGGCGTCGCTGCGCTCGGTCGAGGACGGCGCGAAGCGCGCGGGGCGCCGCCTCTCGGATCTCGACGTGGCGGTGTACGTGCGCACCTGCGTCACCGACGAGGCCGGGCCGGTGCGCGAGGCGCTCGCCCGCGACATCACCGGCTACGCCATCGTCGGCGCCTACGCGCGGTTCTTCCGGGACTGCGGCTTCGCCGAGGAGGTGGAGGCGGTGAACCGCGCCTGGAAGGCGGGCGATCGGGCGAACGCGGTGAAGAGCATCTCGGATCGGGTGCTGGACGGGCTGGGCGCGGTGGGCCCGGCCGACCGCTGCCGCGCGCAGATCGCCGCCTTCGCGCGGACCGGCGTCACGCCGGTGGTGCTGCCGTTCGCCTCGCCCGGCCCCGACGCCCGCGCTTCGATGCTGCGGACCTTCCGGACGTTTCCCTAGGAACGAGGCGCCTCGGCGATGCGGCGAGCGGGAGCCCGATTCGCCTGCGCGCTGGGTCTGCTCCTGGCCGGCGCGAGTGGCGCGTACGCCCAGAGCCCGCCCGCGCCGACCGCGCCGGAGAGCAGCGGACCGATCCCGCTGGCCGAGGTGGCCGCGCGCGCGGCCGAGCTGCGTGGCCTGCTCGACAGCCAGGACGCGGCGTTCACCCCGACCCGCGAGGTGCAGGCCATCCTGGACGCGCTCCCGCGACAGGCCACCGAGCTGCAGACCCGCTTCGAGCAGACCCGCAAGCGCCTCGAGGGCAGCCCCCCGCTGTCGGTCGTCGAGGAGGTCGGGGCCACCTGGGAGGCCACGCGCGCGAAGCTGCGAGGCTGGAACGAGACGCTGACGCAGTGGGCGAGCCGGGTCGAGCAGGAGCGCGCGCGGCTCGCCGGCCTGCGGGACAGCTGGCTGCGCTCGCGCGAGGGCGCGGCCGCCGCGGGCGCGCCGCCGGTGGTGCTGAGCCAGATCGACGGCATCGTGGGCGCGATCAACACCACGCGCGCCCGCGTGGAGACCCGACTGTCGACGCTGCTGCTCGCCCAGTACCGCCTGGCTCAGCTGCAGCGGCGGGCCGACGAGGCGTTGAGCCGGGCCGCCCAGGCCCGCTCCGAGCGGCTGCACCGGCTCGGGCAGCGGGAGGGACCGCCGCTCTGGGACCGGGGGATCTGGGCCGGCGCGGTGGAGCAGACCGCGGCGGCCGCGCGCGACGTGATGGGCGCTGGGCAGGGGCTGGCCGCGGAGCTCGGGCAGCAGCACGCCGCGCGCGTGCCCCTGCACGTTCTGCTGTTCCTGATCCTGCTGGCCGTGTTGTGGCGCGGCCGGCGGGTCGCCAGCCGCTGGACCGCCGACGACCCGATCATCGTGACGGTGGTCGAGGTCTTCAGGCGTCCGATCGCCTCGGCGCTGCTGGTCTCCTGCCTGGTGGCCCCGTGGATCTACGAGGAAGCCACGCCGACCCTCATGCGGCTGATCGCAGTGATCGCGATCGTGCCGGTGATCCGGCTCATCCGGCCGTCGCTCGACCGCTCGGTGGCCCCGGTGCTCTACGTCTTCGGGGCGCTCTTCGTGGTGGACGCCATCCGCTCGGTGATCGCCAGCGCTCCGCTCTTCGAGCATCTGGTGTTCCTCGCCGAGATGCTCGTGGCCAGCGCGGGGACGCTCTGGGTGCTGAGGGCGCGCGGTCCCGAAGGGCTCGTGGTTCCCGAGGTGGATGCGATGGAGGGGGCCGCCCTCCGCCTCTTCGGCCGCCTCCTGCTCGCCGCCTTCGCGAGCGCCTTCGTCGTCGGCAGCCTCGGCTACGCGGGGCTGGGCCGCCTCATCGGAGCCGGCGCCCTCGGCAGCGCGTACTTCGGCCTGGCGATCCTCGCCGCGCTGCAGGTCGCGAAGGGGCTGATCGCGGTCCTGCTGCGAAGCCGCCCGCTGGGCCTGCTGTCCGCGGTGCAGCACGCGCGGGCTGCGCTCGAGCGGCGGATCGTGCGGGTCCTGCGCTGGATCGGGGTGCTCGCGTGGATGGCGGCCACCCTCGCGTCGCTGACCCTGCTGCCCGCGGTGGCCTCGGCGGTGCGCCGCGCGCTGACCGTGGAGTGGGGCTGGGGCGCGATCCGGATCTCGCTCGGCGACCTGGCGATCTTCGCGCTGACCATCTGGTTGTCGTTCGTGGTGGCCGGTGCGGTGCGGCTGCTGCTGGCCGAGGACGTGTTCCCCCGCGTGCGCCTGGCGAAGGGGCTGCCGCTGGCGATGTCGCTCGTGATCCAGTACGCCCTGGTGCTCAGCGGCTTCACGCTGGCCCTCGCCGCCCTCGGGGTGGACCTCACCAAGCTCACCATCCTCGCCGGCGCGTTCGGGGTCGGCGCGGGGCTGGGGCTGCAGAACCTCGTCAACAACTTCGCGTCCGGCCTGATCCTGCTCTTCGAGCGCCCGCTGCACCTGGGCGACGTCGTGCAGATCACCGGGGTGGGCGGAGAGGTGCGCCACATCGGCGCGCGCGCCACCCTCGTGCGCACCGCCGACGGCGCAGAGGTGTTCATCCCGAACTCCCTGCTGGTCTCCCAGAACTTCATCAACTGGACCTACTCGGATCTGCGGCGGCGGATCGTGCTGCCGGTCAAGGTGGCCTACGGGGCGGCCCCCAAGCAGGTGAGCGAGCTGCTGATCGGCATCGCCGCGAAGCATCCGCTCGTGCTGGACCAGCCCGCGCCCGCGGTGGTCCTGATGGGCTTCGGGGAGTCGTCGCTCGACTTCGAGCTGCGGGCGTGGACGGACCGCTTCGGCGACGCGGAGACGATCCAGAGCGAGCTGGCCGACGCGATCTACGCCGGCCTCGCGGAGGCGCGCATCGACCTGCCGGTGCCCCGTCGCGACGTGCGGCTGTGGCGGGCCGACGAGCCGCCGAAGGAAGATTCGAGCTAGCGGCGCGGCCGGGGCGGATGCGCCCGCACCGCCTCCTCGTCGATCTCGGTCCCCCATCCCGGCCCGCCGGGCAGCAGCAGGTGGCCGTCCCGGATCTCGGGCTTCACGGTGACCAGGTCGTCCTGCCACGGCACCATGTCCGGATCGATCTCCATGATCCGCAGATTTGGCACCACCGAGGCGAAGTGCGCGCTCATCATGGTGGCGAGGTGGCCGTAGAAGTTGTGGGGGGCCACGTTGATCTCGTAGGCCTCGGCCATCGCCGCGATCTTCAGCGACTCGGCCACCCCGTTCCACGGGGTGTCGATGATCGCGACGTCCACCGCGTGCCGCTCGAAGAAGGGCCGGTAGTCCCGGCGGCCGAAGAGGCACTCGCACGAGGCGACCGGAATGGTGGTGCGGCTCCGCACGTAGGCCAGCGCGCTCGCATCGCGGGTGTCCATCTCGACCCAGAACAGGTCGAAGGGCTCCATCGCGCGGGCCATCTTGAGGAAGCCCTCGGTCTTGTAGTTGAAGTTCAGGTCCACCAGGACATCCATCCCGGGTCCGGCGCCCTCGCGGAAGGCGGCGAGCTGCGCGCGCATCGCCTCGACGACGTGGCGGTCCGCGTTCAGCTCCGGGAAGCCCTCGCCGCGCGCGAAGCCGGGGACGTGGGCGCGGGGACGTCCGTCACCCAGCAGCAGCACGTTGGTCTTGAGCGCGGTGTAGCCCTTCCGCACCACCTCACGGCCGAGCGCGGTGACGTCGCCCAGCGTCCGCACCGGCGGCAGCTCCATCTCGCGCGCCCGGCTCACCCGGTAGGTGGCGCAGTGCGACCAGTAGAGGCGGAGGCGGGTGCGGATCGGCCCGCCCAGGAGCGCGTACACCGGCACCCCGAGGGCGCGGGCATTGACGTCGAGCAGCGCGTTCTCGATCGCTCCGATGGCCTGCTGGACCACGCCGCCGGCGGCTTGACGGCGAAGCGCGTACAGCAAGGCCACGTGGGCTTCCCACGGGCGCGGGTCCTGGCCGATCAGGGTCGGCGCGAGCTCGGCGATGACCGCGGAGACCCCGAGGCCGCCGAAGGACTCGTTGTACTCGCTCCAGCCGACGATGCCCTCGTCGGTGCTGATCTTGAGGAAGTCGAGGTTCCGCCAGCCCGCGTCGGCGTGGAGCGATTCGATCGTGGTGATCTTCATGCCCGGTAGGCTACCGAACCGCCCGACCCCTCGGCAACCCTGCCCTCACCGTCTCGCGCCCCACCCTCCCGAGCCCTCACCCTCTCCCCGGAGGGGAGAGGGCAGGGGTGAGGGGCGGTTCAGGAAGCGCGCGCGCCTAGTATCGGTAGTGATCCGGCTTGTAGGGCCCCGACTTCTCCACGCCGATGTAGCGGGCCTGCGTGTCGGTCAGCTCGGTGAGGTGCGCGTTCAGCTTTCGGAGCTGCAGCCGCGCCACCTTCTCGTCGAGATGCTTGGGCAGGACGTAGACGCCGATCTGGTACTTGTCAGGGTTGGTGTACAGCTCGATCTGCGCGATGACCTGGTTGGCGAACGACGAGCTCATGACGTAGCTGGGGTGCCCGGTGGCGCAGCCCAGGTTGACCAGCCGTCCCTCCGCGAGCAGGATGATGCGCTTGCCGTCGGGGAAGACGACGTGGTCGACCTGCGGCTTGATGTTCTCCCACCTGTACTGCTTGAGCGAGGCGATGTCGATCTCGCTGTCGAAGTGGCCGATGTTGCACACGATCGCGTTGTTCTTCATCCGGGCCATGTGTGCGTGGCCGATGACGTGGAAGTTGCCGGTGCAGGTCACGAAGATGTCGGCCTGGTCGGCGGCCTCGTCCATGGTCACCACCCGGTAGCCTTCCATGGCCGCCTGCAAGGCGCAGATGGGATCGATCTCGGTGACCCACACCTGGGCGGACAGCGCGCGCAGGGCCTGGGCGGAGCCCTTGCCCACGTCGCCGTAGCCGCACACCACCGCGATCTTGCCCGCCACCATCACGTCGGTGGCCCGCTTGATGCCGTCGACCAGCGACTCGCGGCAGCCGTAGAGATTGTCGAACTTGGACTTGGTCACCGAGTCGTTGACGTTGATGGCCGGGAATCTCAGCCGGCCGTCCTTGGCCATCTGGTAGAGCCGCTTGACCCCGGTGGTGGTCTCCTCGCTCACCCCGCGGATCTTGCCGATGCGGGTCGAGTACCACGTGGGATCCTTGGCCAGCTGGTGGCGGATCGCCGCGAAGAGCGCGGTCTCCTCTTCGTTGTCGGGATGGGCGATCGCGGCGGGATCCTTCTCGGCGACCGCCCCGAGGTGCAGCAGCAGCGTCGCGTCGCCGCCGTCGTCGAGGATCATGTTGGCGTGACCGCCTTGCGGCCACTCGAAGATGCGGTGCGTGTAGTCCCAATACTCGTCGAGCGACTCGCCCTTGCGCGCGAACACCGCGGTGCCCACCGCCGCAATGGCGGCCGCCGCGTGGTCCTGGGTCGAGAAGATGTTGCAGGAGGCCCAGCGGACCTCGGCCCCGAGGGCCTGCAGGGTCTCGATCAGCACCGCGGTCTGGATGGTCATGTGCAGCGACCCGGCGATGCGGGCCCCCCGCAGGGGCTGCTGGCTCGCGTACTCCTCGCGGATGGCCATGAGACCGGGCATCTCCGTCTCCGCGATCTGGATCTCCTTGCGGCCCCAGTCGGACAGCTTGAGATCGGTGACGACGTGGTCCGGTGAGTGGCTGGTCCTGGCAGTGGCGCTCATCTCGCGCCCTCCTCGTGTGAGCTGGAGTTTGCGAGCGCCGTTGTTCCGAGCCGACCGGGCGGCCGGCCGCTCCGAGCCTGGCGGGCCTGGCGCCCGTCGCAACGCTCCTCGGAGCCGGGTAACGCAGATCAGTATACCCGATCCGCACGCCGGCCCTCCATCACTCGATCACCCGGTCTGGCCCGCGCGCGTGTCGACGGGACCACTTCACGCCAGCATCATCGGACGCGACGGCCGATGGACGTCGGCCGAAAGTCCACCATCGGGCGGCGGAGCGTGGTACAAGGGCTGCCGAGGAGGAACTCGAGCTCATGGTCACCGCGGCCGACTTCATTCGCGCCAACCTCACGCGGCTCCACGCCGGCCTCGACAAAGTGATGGCCGATCTCACGCCGGACCAGCTGCACACGGTGCCGGCGCGCCCCTCCAGGGCCAACACCATCGCCTGGGGGGTCTGGCACTACACGCGCACCGAGGACAACATCGTGCGCTGGGTGATCCAGGACCGGAAGCCGCCGATCTGGGTGGAGGCCGGCTACGGCGAGAAGCTCGGCCTGCCCCCCGCCGCGCAGGGCACCGGCATGTCCACCGAGGAGGCGCAGGCGCTCCGGATCAAGGACGTGCCGCTCTTCCGCGAGTACATGGGTCGGGTGTGGGCGGGGACCGACGAGCTGATCGCGGGGGCCTCGCCCGCCCTCCTGGAGAAGGTCGTCACGGTCAAGCCGCTGGGCGACATGACGGTGGTGCAGTGCCTGGGACAGGTGGGCCTCACCCACGGCATGACCCATCTCGGCGAGATCGAGCTGAGCCGCAGCCTCATCGGCGCCTGATCGGGTCGGCCATGCGCTTCGGCTGGCTCACGCTGGCGCATTCACCGTCGCCCGAGGGCGACCACGCCGCGATCGGCGAGCAGCTCGAGCAGGCCTGCCTGGCCGAGACGGTGGGCTTCGACTCGGTCTGGCTCACCGAGCACAACTTCACCGGCGAGGCGGTGTACTGCGATCCGATCCCGTTCGCGAGCGCGCTCGCCGCGCGCACCAGCCGCGTGCGCATCGGCTTCGCGGTGATCCAGCTCGCGCTGCGACACCCGGTGCGGCTCGCCGTCCAGCTCGCCCTGCTCGACAATCTGAGCCGCGGCCGGCTCGACGTGGGAGTGGGTCGTGGCAGCCTCTACAACGAGTACGAGTTCGTGGGCTACGGCCTGCGCAGCGACGACAGCCGTGAGCGCAGCGCCGAGGCCCTCGAGGTCCTGACCCGCGCGTGGACCGAAGAGCCGTTCGTCTACCAGGGCAAGTTCTTCCAAATGAGCCTGCCCGCGCTGCGGCCGCGGGTCTACCAGCGCCCGCATCCGCCGATCTGGCGCAGCGTGGTGACGGAGGCCTCGTTCGAGGAGTGCGGGCGCCTGGGGGTGCCCATCCTGACCTCGCGGATCCCGCTCGAATCGATCGGCGCGCGCCTGAAGCTCTACGAGAACGGCCTCGTGGCGGGCGGGCACCCCGAGCCGCTGCGCGACCGCCGCCGCCGCGAGGTGGCGGTGTGGCGGCACGTCTACGTGGCGCCGAGCCAGGCGCAGGCCGAGGACGAGCTGGCCGAGACGCTCGGGCACACCCGCCGGCACATGCTGCACGCGCGCGCCGCCCACAACCCGGACGACTACCGGGTGGACCCCGCGGTGGTGAACCCGTTCAACGACCCGCGCGTGTCGGAGGACGAGGCGGTCCGGTTCTCGCTGGCCACCGGCGCGCTCTGCGGCACTCCCGCGCGCGTGACCGAGCAGATGGCCGCGCTCCGCGACGCGGGCGTGGGCCACGTGCTGGCCCAGATGAGCTTTGGCTACCTGGGACACGAGCGGATCCTCGCCTCGATGCGGCGCTTCGGCGAGACGGTGATGCCCGCGTTCCGCGACTAGATCCAGAGGGAGCGACCGCCGTGAAGATCGCCCGCGACGTCACCGCGCTGGTCGGCAACACGCCGCTGGTGCAGATTCGCCGGCTCGCCGACCGGGCGGTGGGGCTGGTCGTCGCGAAGCTGGAGTTCTACAATCCGGCCCACAGCGTCAAGGACCGGATCGGCCTGTCCATGATCGACGCGGCGGAGCGGGCGGGGCGCATCAGGCCCGACACCATCATCCTCGAGCCGACCTCGGGCAACACCGGCATCGGGCTGGCGTTCGTGTGCGCGGCGCGCGGCTACCGGCTGGTGCTCCTGATGCCGGACAGCATGAGCCGCGAGCGGCGACAGCTCCTGCGGGCCTACGGCGCCGAGCTGATCCTGACCCCGGCCGCCGAGGGCATGCCGGGGGCGATCCAGCGTGCCGAGGAGATGGCGGCGGCCGATCCGCGCTACTTCATCCCTCAGCAGTTCCAGAATCCGGCGAATCCGGAGATCCACCGCCGCACCACCGCGGAGGAGATCTGGCGCGACACCGACGGACGGGCCGACGTGCTGGTGGCCGGGGTGGGCACCGGCGGCACCATCACCGGCGTCGGCGAGGTGCTGAAGGCCCGCCGACCGTCGTTCCGCTGCGTGGCGGTCGAGCCCGACGCCTCCCCGGTGCTGTCGGGCGGCGCGAAGGGCCCGCATCCGATCCAGGGCATCGGCGCGGGCTTCGTGCCCGACGTGCTGAACACGAAGATCTACGACGAGATCATCCGGGTCACCAACGACGACGCGTTCGCCACCGCGCGCCGGGCCGCCCGCGAGGAGGGCCTCCTGGTCGGCATCTCCTCCGGCGCCGCGCTCTGGGCCGCCGTCGAGGTGGCCCGCCGCCCGGAGAGCGCGGGCCAGCTCATCGTGGTGATCGTCCCATCGTTCGGCGAGCGCTATCTCAGCACGCCGCTCTTCGCGGACCTGGCCGACTAGGTGGTCGGCAGGTACTTGGCGAACCAGTCCAGGATGATCCGGAAGCGCTCGAGGCGGTGGCGCGGCCGGCCCGAGCGCGACAGCTCGTGGTTCTCGTCGGGGAACCGCACGAACACCACCTCGCGGCGCAGGGTCTTGAGCGCCACGTAGAGCTGCTCGGCCTGCTCGATGGGGCAGCGCAGGTCGTCCTCGGAGTGGATGATCAGGAGCGGGGTGGTGATGTCGCGGGCGTAGGAGAGCGGCGAGCGCTCGAGGTACTTCGCCATGTCGTCCCACGGCCGGATCCCGCCCATCTCGACGGTGTTGAAGACGTAGCCGATGTCACTGGTGCCGAACATGCTGGTCTGCGCGTTCACCGCCCGCTCGGAGCACGCGGCCCGGAAGCGCGTGCAGTGGCCCACGATCCAGCTCGTCATGAAGCCGCCGTAGCTTCCGCCGAGCAGGCCGAGCCGCTCCGGGTCGATCCAGTCGTAGCGGGCGAGGGCGGCGTCTAGGCCGGCGAGCACGTCGGCCGAGTCTCCGCCGCCCCAGTCGCCGACCACCGCGCCGGTGAAGGTCTCGCCGTAACCCTGGCTACCGCGGGGATTCGTGAACAGCACCGCGTAGCCGGCCCCGGCCTGGACCTGGAACTCGTCGAAGAAGGACAGCCCGTACTGGGCGTGGGGGCCGCCGTGCACGTTGACGAGCAGGGGATAGCGTCGGCCCGCCGCGAAGCCGAAGGGCTTCATCACGAAGCCGTCCACCGTGAAGCCGGCGCGCTCGAAGCGGAAGCGCTCGGGTCGGCTCAGCGCCACCTCCCGCTTCCATTCGCGGTTGAGATCGGTGAGCGGCCGCTCCCCGCGGCCGTCGCCTGCGCACACGAAGATCTCGGCGGGCGTCACCGGGTCGCTCGCCGCGAAGGCGAGCGTGGCGCCGTCGGCGGACAGGGAGTAGCCGGTCACGGTGCGCTCGCCCTCGACGATTCGGGTAATGGACCCGTCGACGCGATTCACCCGATAGAGCCCGAGCGAGGCCTGATCCTCCGCCGCGATCGTGAGGCGGTCGTCGGGGCTCCAGGCCGGCGCGACGCCCAGGGGCGAGCACGAGCGATCGAGCGCCGCGGTCAAGCAGACCGGCGCCCCGCCGGTGACCGGGACGGTGAAGAGCCGCAGGTTCTTCGAGAACGAGTTGACGATCGTCCGGCCGAGAAACGCCACCGCCTGCCCGGTCGGCGAGAAGCGCGGATGGACCGCGGGCCCCGCCGTCCCGGTCAGGCGCCGGGGTGCTCCTCCCTCCGCGGACACCACCCAGATGTCGCTGACGTCGTCGTGATCGCGCTCATCGTGGCGGGCGCTCGCGAACGCGATCCACCGTCCGTCCGGGGACCAGACCGGATCGCCGTGATCGTGGTCGCCCTCGGTGATCTGGCGGGGCTCGCCCCCCGCCCCGTCGACCACGAAGACGTGGCCGCGGCGGTCATAGGTGAAGCCCTCGCCGTTGAACCGGTACTTGAGCGTGGTGATGACCCGCGGCGGCCGCGACTTCGCCTTCTCCTCCTCGGACTCGGGCTCCGACCACCCACCCACCCGCGCCACGAACGCCAGGCGGGCGCCGTCGGGTGACCACTGGGGCGCGCTCACGCCGTGGCGCAGGTCGGTGAGGCGGGTCGGCTCGCCGCCGCGGGCCGGCATCACGTAGAGCTGGCCCTTCTTCTTGGCCTCGCGCTCGGAGACGAACGCCAGGCGCGCGCCGTCGGGCGACCAGCGGGGGGTGGTGTCGCGCCGCGGGCCGGCGGTGAACCGCCGCGGCTCGCCGCCGGCCACGTCCACCAGCCAGATCGCGGAGAGGTACTCGTCCCGCTCCTCGGACAGCGTCGTCACCACGAAGGCCACCGTCGTCCCGTCCGGCGAGATCTGCGGGTCGCTCACGAACCGGACGCGGGTGAGATCGTGCGGCGTCATCGGCCGGGGGGCGGGCATGGCGCGCATCATACCGTAGGCGGCGCAGCCGGGACGGATCGCCGGGCGGCGGGATGCGGCTCGCCGTCCGGCGCGTCTACGGCTCCCTCCTCAACTCCGACGACGACGCGGGCGCGATCGACCCGGTCGCGTGGCAAGACGCCGACTTCCGGTTGCGGCGACGCCGCTTCAAGGCGAAGACCGCGGCCGGCGCATCGACAAACTGTATCGACCCGGGCACACGAACGATCTCTCCCGCGGCCCCGCTGACGCGTCATGCCAGCGTTCGCGTCGTGCCCGTCGTGGCGATGAGCTGCCCCGCTCCACCATCGTCGGACAAAAAAATCGCCCCCGGCGACGACGTCGTAGCGGCCTTCTGCCCCATGGAGCCTGACGGTAGGAAAACAAATCTCGGTCGGCGATGACGTGAGGTAACCGGAAAAAGTTCCGCCTCCGCGGGTACACGTCATGCGTGCGAACGCTGCCGCGAACACGCGCGTCAGTCTCATGACACCGTGACACGCGCGGGCGCGATATGTGTCGATTCCAGTTCGACCGCGTGCTGGCTCCGTGCGTGGCACTTCCATTGCTGCAATCCGCGGCCCTCTGACCGTCGGGGCTGAATGTCCAAGGCGGTCTCTCCGAACACCCGCTGGCCAGCCCCGCGCCGCCGGCCAGCGACTTCACGACAACCTCTAACCGCAAGGGAAGACAAAATGCACGTTCCGTACATGATGCGGCGGCTGATCGCGGCCCCGAGCGGGTTCGTCGGCTTGCCGGTGCTGCTCGCGGTCGCGCTCACCCTGCCGAGCCCGGCGGCGGCCGTGTTGACGAGCCAGGAGGCGACGGCGCTGCAACGCCCGTTTGCCGCCGCGCGCAATCTCTCCAGCGGCATCAGCGGAGCGCTGCTGCCGGCGATCAAGGACCAGACCAACACGTCGACGCGCCCGAAGCTGGCGACCGTGGCCCAGCTGATCGTCCGCGCGCAAGGGCAGCTGGCTGGTGGGATCGCCGATCTGCTCGGGGGCTCGGCGGCCGACGACGACGGCCGCGGGCGCACCTTCTTCGTACGGAGGGGCATGGAGCAACTGACGTCCGCGCACTACACCCTCACGGCGGCCAAGAGCGCGGTGAATGCCGCCATCGCGGCCGGAGCCAGCTCCTACTACCTGGGGCGCCTGCGCGACATCGACATCGCGGGGGCCCTGGTGAACCTGCAAGCGTTCGATACGACCCTCCGCTTCGCCGACCCGTATCCGGCCGCGCGCTCGCCGCAGGGCCGGATGCTGGTGATCGGCCCGCACGGAGACTACGACGAAGCGCAGCGCCGGCTGACCTCGGCCACGACGTTCCTTCTCGCGGCCACCGCCGCGGTGGTCAACGCCTACAAATCGGACAGCCTGCTGCCGTCGTACTGGTCTCTCTACCAGCAGCTCAAGTTCGCGGGGACGTTATATCAGCAGAACATTCAGGCCATGGCCACGCTGGCCGGCCTCAGCCAGAATGCGACGGAGGCGGCGCGCTCGCCGTTCTTTCGGATCCTCGGGCGGATCGAGACCCTCACCCATGGGGGTGGAGGCCCGTGCCATCCCGACGATTGCCACGGCACGCCCTACCAGTACAACAACTTCATGCAATTCACGCTGAGCCAGGTGTCGTATTGGGCCGGCCGCCCGAGCTTCGCGCACTACCAGCAAGAAGCCATGCATCGGATCACCGAGGCGTGGGACGGGACCGATTCCGCGGTGTGGTACATGCTGACGTTCCCCGAATGCGACCAGCGGTCGACACCACGCGGCTGCGGCGGGATCAAATGAGCGGCGCGGCCGCCGCGGGCGACGCTCACCGGCGCGGCTGACCGGAGCGGGCGCTAGTCCTCCAGCAGCACGCAGTGGCGGGGATCGACGATCAGATAGACCGCGTCGCCCTCGTCCACCGGGTCGGTGGTGACCTGGCGCGCCACCAGCGGCCGGCCGTCCCACTCCACGTGATATTGCGTGAAGTCCCCCTGGAACACCCGGCGCCGCACCGTGGCCGGCCACACGTTGACCGCCGCGGCCGGTCGCTCGCGAGCCAGGCGCAGGTGCACGGTGCGGACCGAGAAGAGGGCGTCGTCGCCGACGCGGCGGCCGTGCCCGGTCCCGTGCACGATCGCGCCGCCCGGCGTCTCCAGCACGATCCGCCCGTCCGTCTCCAGGTCCGGCCGCCGCCGACCGCGGATCAGGTTGGCCGAGCCCACGAAGTCGGCCACGAACGTGTTGCGGGGGAGGTCGTAGATCTGGGACGGGGTGCCGATCTGCTCGATCACTCCGTCGCGCATCACGATGATCCGGTCGGAGATGGCGAGTGCCTCCTCGAGATCGTGGGTCACGTAGACCGAGGTGATGCCGAGGCGCCGCTGCAGCTCCTTGATCTCGAGTCGCATCTCGGCGCGCAGCTTGGCGTCGAGATTGCTGAGCGGCTCGTCGAAGAGCAGCACCGCGGGCTGGAACACGAAGGCGCGCGCCAGGGCCACCCGCTGCTGCTGTCCGCCCGAGAGCTTCGAGGCGCTGCGCGCGCCGAGCGAGCCCAGCTGGACCAGGTCGAGGGCCCACCGTACCCGCTCCGCGATCGCGGGCTCCGCCATCTTGCGGACCCGCAGGCCGTAGGCCACGTTGTCGAACACGGTCATGTGGGGCCAGATCGCGTACGACTGGAACACCATCGAGAGGCCGCGCCGCTCCGGCGGCACCTGGATCCGCGGCGATGAGGAGAACACCGGCGTGCCGTCGATCCGGATCTCGCCGGAGGCGGGCTGCTCGAGGCCGGCGATGGCGCGCAGGGTGGTGGTCTTGCCGCAGCCCGACGGGCCCAGCAGCGTCACGTGCTCGCCCGCCGCGACCTGAAAGGTGACGCCGCGCACCGCCACCACCTGGCCGTAGCGGACCACCAGGTCGCGCACCTCGATCGACGCGGTGCGGGCCGGGGCGGGCGGCGACGGCGCGCTCATTCGCCGGGATGCTGGGCGGCGCGCCGGGCCACCGTGAAGAGCAGCGCGAGGGCGACCGCCACCGCGAGGGTCTGGAGCAGGGCCATCGCCGCGGTCAGCTCGGTGCTGGTGGAGAACCACGACTCCACGATGGTGGGCGTGATCACCTTGGCCTTCGGGCCGGTCAGCAGGATCGACGCGCCGAGCTCGCGCACGCTCGCGATGAAGAGCAGCAGCCACGCCGCGATCAGCCCGGGGCGCAGCAGGGGCATGGTGACCGTGCGCATGCGGTAGCCCCAGGAGGCCCCGCACATCTGCGCCGACTCCTCGAGCGAGCGGTCGATCTGCAGCATCACCCCCGCGATGGTGCGCAGGCCGAGCGGCAGGAACACGGTGAGGTAGGCGATCAGAAGCAGCCAGAGGGTGCCGTAGATCGGGATCGGGAAGATCAGCCACGCCCACAGCATCCCGAACGCGAACACGAGCCGCGGCACCGCCTGGGGGAACATCACCACGTACTCGATCGCGCCGGCGCCGGGCAGGCGCGAGCGGTAGATCATCCAGGCCAGGAAGCCCATCAGCAGCACGCCGATGCTCGCGGTGGCGAGGCCCAGCCACAGGCTGTCCCACAGCGCGGTCCGCACCGCGTCGAGCGAGAGCGCGGTGCGGTAGTTGGCGAGAGTGAAGTTGTCCGCCCGCGGGAACACGATGGCGAGGCGCTGCACCGAGGCGTAGAGCAGGGTGAGCACGGGCAGGACCACCGCGATCGCGAGGTAGACCACCGACACCGCGAGCAGGGACCATCGCAGTCCGCCCACGTCCATCGCGCGCGGGCGGAACGCCTTGCCGGTGATCGTCGCGTAGCTGCCGGACCGGACGATCCGCCGGTAGACGTACACCATGGCGAACATGACCGCGAAGAGCGAGACGCCCATCGCGGCGGCCCGCGGGAACTGCGGCGGATACTGCGACACCAGCTGGTACATCGCGGTGGTCACCACGTAGAAGCGGCTCGGCAGTCCCAGGACCAGGGCCGCCGAGAACGATCCGAGCATCTCGGCGAACACGAAGATGGCGGCGCCGAGCACGCCGGGCAGGACCAGCGGCAGGGTGATGCGCAGCATGGTGCGGAGCCGCCCCGCCCCCAGGACCTGGGAGGCCTCCTCGAGGGAAGGGTCCATGGACTTCATCACCGCGCCGATCATCACGAAGGCCACCGAGCCCTCGAACAGGGCCATCACCCACGCGATGCCGTACGGCGTCGTCACGTCGATCAGGTGACCGTGGCCCCCCACGGCCCGCCAGAGCTGGTTCACGAAGCCGCCGCTCGGCGAGCCGAGCAGGCTCCACGCCAGCGCGCCCATCAGCGGCGTCACGTAGTAGGGCAGGGCCATGAGCTGCTCCAGCGCGCCCCGGCCGGGCACGTTGGTGCGCGAGAGGATCCAGCCCATCGTGAAGCCGAGCGCGACGGCCATCGCGGTCGCGGCCACCGCCACGATCACGGTGTTGGCGAAGATGTGACCGTAGCGCGGCAGATCCGTGAAGTTGTCGAGCCCGTAGGCTTCGGGCGGTCGCGCCTGCGGATCGCCGGTGCTGAGCGAGGCCTGGACCAGGAACACGACCGGATAGAGGACGAGGATCGCGGCGGCGCCCCCCACCAGGACGCTGACGAGCCGCGGGCCCGGCAAGAATCGCCGGGCCCGGCCGAGATCGTGCACCGGGACGGCCCCGGCCTCAGAGACCCATCAGGGCGTTCCACTCCTTCACGAAGGCGGAGTGGCTGGCCTGGAAATCGGTCCAGTCGGACGGGAAGAGCAGCTTGAAGTCGGAGAGCTTCTTGCCGGTGGCCATCGGCGGCGCGTCGCTGCGCACCGACCCGTACAGCAAGATGGTCTGCGTCTGGTACACCGCCTGCCCGCGGTTGGAGAGCGCCCAGTCCACGAAGAGCTTGGCCGCCTCCGGGTGCGGCGCGCGGTTGACCACGCCGATGAGGGCGGGCGTCGCGGGCAGGCCGTCGGCGGGCGCGACGAACTCGATCTCCGCGCCTTTCTCCTTGAAGAGCGTGTAGCCCGCGTACTCGGCGAGCGCGCACACCCGGTCGTCACCCTTGGCGAGCCGATCGAAGAGCTGGGCGCGCGAGTCGAACCCCTTCGGCTTCTGCTTGGCGAACTCCTGCCAGAAATCCGCCCCGTAGAGCCTTCGCAGGGTGTACCACTGCATGTGCTGCATCCCGGAGGTGGAGAGCTTGGCGCTGATGCCGTCCTTGTAGGTCGGGCTCAGGATGTCCTTCCAGGCCTTGGGCGCCTGCTCCGGCTTGACCTTGCCGCGGTTGTAGCCGATGCCCGCGAAGGTGACGCCGGCCCACGTGAAGAATCCGCCCGGGGTGCTCTGGTAGGCGGGCTTGTAGGCCGCGTGCTCGGGCGACACGTACGGCTCGTAGCCGCCCTTCTTCTGAAAATCGATGGCGGGCGAGATGTCGGAGAGCTGCAGCACGTCTACCCCGAAGCGATTGGCCGAGCGCTCCGCGGTGATCTTCGCGTAGAGGGCGCCGGTCTGCAGGCGCACGTAGCTCGTCTTGATCTTGGGGAAGTCCTTGCGGAAGCCCTCCAGCAGCGCGCCGATGCCGGCCTCGCCGTCGTGGCCGTAGTAGACCACCTCGCCTTCCTGCTCGGCCTTTGCCACGTCGGCGCCGGTGTGGAAGTCGAGCACCTTGGTGCTCTTCGCGGGCGCCTGCGCCGCGGCCGGCCGGGTGGAGCCCAGGAGCGGCGCGGCGGCCAGGAGCGCGCCGGTCTTGAGAAGATGACGCCGGGTGATCGAAGTGGGCTCGTGATCGGACATCGGGTTCGTCCTCCTCGACGGGGGTTGGGCGGGGCGACCGATGCCACCGCAGAATGGCCGCTAGTCTACAGGTACCAGTCGCGGAAGATCTCGAAGATGTTCAGGTCGCCCCCGCGCCAGTAGCGATTGGCGGGCAGCGAGAAGGTGCGGCGCTCGCGATCGTAGGTGAGGCGGGCCGGCCGCTCCGGATCGTTGGGATCGTAGGCCAGGAACTCGATGCCGTCGGCGGTCCGGGTCCCGTCGAACACCACCATGCCGTGGTTGATGGCCAGCGAGGGAAAGCGCAGCAGGTGGATGATCGGCGCGGTGTTCTGCTCGACCTCCTCGAGCAGCCGCGCGGCGGTCCGGTGCTGATGGCGGCGCATGACCGGCACCACGATGCGCCAGTGGCTGCGCATGACGTAGGAGCGCCAGGCCCCGCCGCACTCTTCCTTGAGCAGGGCGGTGCGCGCCCGGCTCAGCTCGCGCAGCCCCGAGAAGCCGGGAACCACCACCCGGTCCTCCCCGCTCGGCGGCTGTCGTGGATTCCGGTCCAGCACCGCCCGGATGATGCGGCGGTAGGCCGCGTCGCTGGCCGGCGGAGCCTCCGGATCGAAGCGGGCGTGGTAGAGGAACTGTCGCGCCGCGCGGACCAGCACGAAGCAGCGGTGCACGTAGTCCGGCGGGGGCTGGCGCCGGCTGAAGACGGTGGTGGCGGTGGCCGGATCGAAGTGGTACTCCCAGACCAGCTCGTTCGGAAACGCGAAGGCGTCGCGCTCCAGCTGGAAGCGGCGGCCAGTGGCGAGCATCTACCGTAGCGTACACCGAATCAGCTCGGCCGGATCCGGCGGGCGGTGGGATGGCCGGAGGCGGAGCACACTGGCCCGACCTGGTGCCGGTGCTATCATCCGGGGCGCCGGCATGGATCGAACGGATCGGGGCGGGGACGACGTCGCAGGGCGCATCGTATTGATCGTCGACGCGCGCGCGCCCGAGGCGGCGCGCGCCGCCTGCGACGAGGCCGCGGCCACGCTCGCGCAGCGCGCCGGGATGCCGGTCACCCTCGCCCTGGTGCCCGTCCAGACCCTCGACGCGGTGCAGCCGGTGCTGCGGCGCCCGCCCGCGCGTCTTCGCGAGATCGATCCGCCGTCGACCGCGGATCCGGCCGCGATGTCCTCGGCGCGCTTCGTGTGGCGGCGCGACGGGCGCCCCGACTGGGGCGCGATGTGGACCACGTTCTGCGAGCTCGCGCTGTACGGCGGGCCCCCGCAGCGCGGCGCCGACTCGGCGCTGCGCGTCCCGGATCGCGCGCACGGGCTCATCGCGTCGCCGGCGGTGCTCGCCGAGCTTCAGCGCGGCATCCGCGAGACCACCGGGCTCGCGGCGGAGGCGGCCGACCCGGGCTGGATCGCCGTCGTCTGCGAGAGCGGGCGGATGGCCGCGTGGCTGTGCGCGGCCATCATCGTGGAGAACGTGGAGGCGCGCGTCGACGGCGAGCGCCTGCTGGTGCCGGCAGGCCACGACTTCCTCCTCGAGGACCAGGTCCGCAGCGTCATCACGGTGGTCGCGAAGACGCACCACTACTGGCGCGAACACCTGGGCCGCCTCGCGCGGGGGTGATCGCCGACTCGGTCGTCATCGCGGCCCGGCCCGCGCCGCGCGAGCCCGCGGACCTCGCCGGCTTCGAGCCCGACGCGGTCGATCTGACCGCCCAGGAGCGCCGCCGGCCCCGCCGGCGCGTGGTGACCCGGGGCGGGCGGGCGCTCACGCTGATGCTCCCGTCCGGGGAGACGCTGGCCCCGGGTGATCTCCTCCACGTGGGGCCGGGCTGGTACGTCACGGTAGAGGCCGCCTCCGAGGCGTTGCTCGCGGTGCATCCGCGCAGCCCGCGCGAGGCCATCCGGGTGGCGCTCGAGGTGGGACGGCTCCACTCGGCGCTCGCGGTGGCGGACGGCCGGCTTCTCGTGCCCGACGAGCCGGCGACCGAGCGGCTGCTGCGGCGGTTGGGCGTGCGCTGGGAGCGTCGCCACGAGGCGTTCCATCCGATCTCGAGCGGCTCGCCTCACTGAGGCGCCGCGACCGGATCGCCCGTGGACAAGCCGGCCGGTCTCGGGTACCGTGCACGTGCTGAATCCGGAACGGCATTCGGCCTCTCACATGCGCGAGCACCGGACCATTCGCGGGAAGGTGGCCATCGTCGGCGTCGGCGAGACCGCCTACTACAAGCACGGCCGCGCCCCGCAGTCCGAGTTCGCGCTGGCCCTGCAGGCCGTCCTGCGCGCCTGCGAGGACGCCGGCCTCGACCCGCGCGAGGTGGACGGGTTCGCGTCGTACAGCAACGACCGCAACGATCCCTCGCGGCTGGCCGCCGCCCTCGGGCTCCCCGAGCTGCGCTTCTCCAACATGCAGTGGGGCGGGGGCGGGGGCGGCGGCTCGGCGGCGGTCGGCAACGCGGCGGCGGCGGTGGCCGCGGGCTACGCCGACTGCGTGGTGGTGTTCCGCGCGCTGGCCCAGGGCCAGTTCCAGCGCTTCGGCGCGGCGCCGCCGGGCGGCACCGTGTCGGGCGAGGCGGCGCTCACGTTTCCGTACGGGCTCATCTCGCCCGCGCAGCGCTTCGCGATGCGGGTGATGCGCTTCATGCACGACCACGGGGTGCGGCAGGAAGCGCAGCGGGCGATCGCGCTCGCGTCGTATCACCACGCCCAGGCCAACCAGAGAGCCGTGATGCACGGCCGGCCGCTGACCGCCGAGGCCTACGACGCCTCGCGCTGGATCGTCGAGCCGTTCCGACTCTTCGACTGCTGCATGGAGAACGACGGCGCGGCCGCGCTGGTCCTGGTCTCCGCGGAGCGCGCGCGCGACCTGCGGCAGCCCCCCGCGTACCTGCTGGGCGTGGCCCAGGGCTCCGAGTATCGCAACGCGGCGCGGGGCCACAACGCGCCGACCTACGCGACCTCGAGCTTCACCACGGTCGCCCCGCACCTCTGGGAGATGGCGGGCCTCGGCCCCAAGGACGTCTCGGTGGTGCAGAGCTACGAGAACTTCACGGGCGGGGTGCTGATGAGCCTGGTGGAGCACGGCTTCTTCGCCCCCGAGGAGGCCAACGACTTCCTCACGTTCGAGAACCTGATCGCGCCCGGCGGACGGCTGCCGCTCAACACCAGCGGCGGCAACCTGGCCGAGTGCTACATGCACGGACTCGAGCTGCAGATCGAGGCGGTGCGCCAGCTGCGCTCGCAGTCCACCAGCCAGGTGCCGGGCGCGCGGGTGGGGCTCGTGATCTCGGGCCCGATGGTGACGCCGGTCTCCAGCATGCTGCTGGGCGGAGCCGACGCGCTATGACGTCCGGCTCCTACCTGCCCGCCGGCCTGCCACGGCCGGTCCCCGAGGCCGACGGGCTGGACCGGCCGTACTGGGAGGGCACGCGCGCGGGCGCGCTGCGGATCCAGCGCTGCCGCGGCTGCCGCGAGTTCCAGTGGGGCCCGGAGTGGATCTGCCATCGCTGCCTCGCCGCGGACCTGGAATGGGTCGACGTCGCGCCGCGCGGGCGCGTCTACTCCTGGGAGCGGGCCTGGCATCCGGTGCATCCCGCGCTCACGGATCACGGCCCTTACATCGTCGTCCTCGTCGAGCTGCCGGAGGCGGGCTCGGTCCGCATGATCGGCAACCTGCTCGGCGATCCCACCCAAGACGTCACGATCGGCGCACCGGTGGAGGCGGTGTTCGAGCCCCACGACGACGCCGCGCCGCCATTCACGCTCGTGCAGTGGAGGAGGAGCGCGCCATGACCCCGATCGCCTCGACCGACATCGTCGTCAACGAGCCCAACCGCTGGCGGCTCGACACCCCGGGGCACGCGGGCTGGCCCCGCACCGCGCGTCCCGGCGATCCGCGGAAGTACTTCATGGTGTCCGCGGATTGCCACGCCAACGAGCCGCACGATCTCTGGGCCACGCGCATCGACGAGAAGTACCGCGCGCGCGTCCCCAAGGTCATCACCGACGAGAACGGCGTGAAGTGGCGCGTCTCCGAGGGCCACCGTCCTGACCGGCTCCGCACCGACGCCCTCGAGGGCGAGGACGGGCTACGCCAGCGGGTCGGTGCCGACCCGGCCGAGCGCCTGCGCGACATGGACCGCGACGGCATCGACATCGAGGTGATCTTCCCCAACAAGGGCCTCGCCATGTGGGCCACGCCGGACCCGGTGTTCGCGATGGCCCAGTGCCGCGTCTTCAACGACTGGGCGCACGAGACCTTCGGTCCCTATCGCGACCGCATGGCCCCGGCCGCCGCGCTGGCCACCGGCGACCTCGAGGGCTCGATCGCGGAGGTGCAGCGGGTGGCCGGGCTCGGCTTCCAGCTCCTGACCCTGCCGTGCAAGCCCATCTGGGGCGGCCACGACGTGGACCATCCGAACTACAACCTGCCGATGTTCGACCCGCTCTGGACGGTGATCCAGGACGCGAACCTGCCGGTGACCTTCCACGTCTCGACCGGGCGCGATCCGCGCGCGGCGCGCGGCAACGGCGGGGCGGTGATCAACTACGTGTCGCACTCGCTGTCCCCCACCATCGAGCCGGTGGCCAATCTGTGCGCCTCCGGCGTGTTCGAGCGCTTCCCGCGGCTGCGCGTGGCCACCATCGAGGCCGGGATCGGCTGGGTGCCGTGGTTCCTGGGCGCGATGGACGAGGCCTACCGCAAGCATCACTTCTGGGTCCGGCCGAAGCTCGGGCGGCTGCCGAGCGACTACTACCGCGAGCACTGCTGGGCGTCGTTCCAGGAGGACCCGGCCGGCCTCGCGCTCGCCGAGCCGATGGGGCTGGCCGACCGCTTCATGTGGGGCAACGACTATCCGCACCACGAAGGCACCTGGCCGCACTCGGCGGAGGCGATCGAGCGGACCATGCAGCATCTCTCGGAGCCCGCCCGGGCCAACGTGCTCGGGCTCAACGCCGCGCGCTTCTTCGGCTTCGAGGTGCCGGCGGACCGGCGGTGAGCCTGGCCGCTGACGAGGAGCACATGGAGACGTGCGCGCCGCCGCGCTTCGTGCCCGGGATCACCCGGTGCCGAAGTTTTCCGGGTAAGCCTTACTGTCCTGCTCGCCGCATCGACGCATTCCCCCCCGGGAGCGTGACTCTTCCCGCTGCGCTCGGCTTGCACAGCCCTTGCTTTCCTCCTTGCGGCAAGGAGGATCCCCCATGGACGCGATCCAGTTTCTCAAGCACGAGCACCAGAAGGCGAAGGCGGCGTTCGCCAAGCTGCTGGGGGCGTCGCCCGACCAGCGGGGCGCGCTCTGGAAAGAGCTCCAGCCGGAGCTGAAGGCCCACGAGGCGATCGAGGAGGCCTGTCTCTACGGTCCCATCGAGGAGGAGCAGCCCTCGGACCCCCGGCTCTCGGAATGGGTCTCGGACCGCCACGAGGAGGAGGTCGCCGGGGTCGAAGGCATGATCAAGCAGACCGAGCAGCTGGACCCCGCGGGCGACGCGTGGCTCGGTACCGTGCGCCAGATTCATTCCGCGCTCGAAAACCACATCAAACAGGAGGAAGGCGAGATCTTCCCGCGCATCGGCCAGGTGTGGGACGCGGGCCGGCTGGCGAAGGCCGGGCAGGAGATGAGCGAGATGCACGACGAGAAGGCGGGCCGGCGCTAGGGCCGGAGAGGAGCGCGCCATGGACCCACGCAATCGGGCGGAGGAGGAGATGACCCGTCGGCCGGAGCCGCTGACCGGCGAGGAGCAGGCGGAAGATCTGGCTCCCGAGGACGAGCGGATCGGCGATGACGAGGACGATGAGGACGACACGCTCGGCCGCCCGGTCCAGCTAGACACCTGAGTCCGAGTCGGCCGATACGACACGGCCTGCCCGGTTCCCCGGGCAGGCCGCGGTGCGTGCGCCGCCGCGAGTCGATCTAGTGCGCCGGCGCGTCGGAGCGGGCGCGCCGCTCCTCCCGTGGCCCGCCGCGCGAATCCACGATGCCGCCGATCACCGAGATCAGCTCGTCCGGATCCACCGGCTTCTCCACGAACATGTTGAAGCCGGCCGCCACCGCTCGGGCCCGATCCTGTAGCCGCACGTAGGCGGTGAGCGCGACCGCGGGGGTCTCGCGGTCGGTCCCGCGCTCGGCGGCGCGAACGTTGCGGATGAGCGAGTAGCCGTCCTCGTCCGGCATCGCGAGATCGGAGACGAGCACGTCGGGCCGGATCCAGCGCAGCAGGCTCATGGCCTCGGTGGCGGAGGCGGCGGTGCGCACCGCCGCGCCGGCGTCGGTCAGGAGGCGCGCCAGCATGTCGAGCGCGTCGTGATCGTCGTCGACCACGAGCACCTGCACGCCCCGCAGCGGCGGGGCGGGCGCTGAGGTACCGGCCACCTCCGCCTCGCCGGCTCTGTCGAGCGGCAGGTCCAGTCCCACCGTGGTGCCGTAGCCCTCCCCCGCGCTCTCCGCGTGGACGCTGCCTCCGTGCAGCTCCACCAGGTGCCGCACGATGGTGAGCCCGAGGCCGAGGCCGCCGTGCCGCCGGGTGATCGTGGGATCCCCCTGCCGGAACCGCTCGAACACGAACGGCAGGAAGTCGCTCGGGATGCCTTCCCCGGTGTCGGTCACCGTGATCCGCGCGTGTCCGTCGGTACGGGCGAGGCGCACCTCGACCTTGCCGCCGCGATGGGTGAACTTGATCGCGTTGGACAGCAGGTTCCACACCGCCTGCTGGAGCCGTCCCGCGTCGCCGTTGACGTGGCGGGCGATCGGGTCGAGGATCACGGTCAGGGCGATGCCCTTGTGCTGGGCCGCCGTGCGCACCGAGTCGGTGGCCGCGTTGATCACCGCACCCAGGTCCACCGCGCTCCGGCTGATGCTGAGCGTGCCGGTAATCGCCCGGGAGGCATCGAGGATGTCCTCGATGAGCTTGGCTTGCGCCTGCGCGTTGCGCTCGATGACCTCGACGCCCCGCGCCAGCGTGGCCTCATCGGGCCGGCCGGTCCGGAGAATATGGGCCCAGCCGAGAACCGCGTTGAGGGGCGTGCGCAGCTCGTGGGACACGTTGGCCAGGAACTCGTCCTTCATGCGGTTGGCGATCTCGGCCTGCGCCCGCGCCGTGTGCTCCCGGGCCAGCGACTCGCGGCGCTCGTCCAGCTCCTTCTGGAGCCGCTCGTGGAGCTGGGCGTTCTCGATGGCGTCGGCCGCGATCCGGACGTATAGATCGATCAGGCGCGTCTCGGATTCGGCGGCGCGCCGCGGCGCCCCGAAGTGCACCGAGAGGACGCCGATCACGTCTCCGCCGCGCGTGAACAGCGGCGTGCTCTGGCACGCGCGGAAGCCGGCGCGCCGGGCCGCATCGCGGTAGGGGGCGAAGACCGGGTCGGTCTCGGTGTCCTCGACCACCACCGGCCGGCGCTCGGTGTAGGCGATGCCCCACGCGCCGCCTCCGAACGGCACGCGCTCGATCTCCTCCACGAAGGCCTCGTCGAACCCGCGATGTACCCGCAGGGTCAGCGGCGTCTCCGGATCGCACAGGGCGAGGAGGCCCATGCCCGTGCCCTGGACCGCCAGCACCGCGTCGAGCACCTCGCGTAGCAGCGGCTCCAGGTCGAGCGTGCTGGTGAGGCGCGCGCTCATCTCGTGCAGCCGGCGCAGATCCGCGACCTGCTCCTCCAGCTCCGCGGTCACCGCGCGGAGGGCCGTCTCCACTGCACTGCGCTCCGCCACTTCCGCCCGTAGCGAGGAGGCCTGCTGCTGCAGGGCCACGATGGCGCTCCGGCGCCCTCGCGGGGGCTCGTCGCGCGGGTAGCTCTCCGCGGGCACGATGTGGTCGTGCTGCCGGCAAACCGCGTCCACCGGCTCGGCGAACTGCTGCCCGCCGAGTTGGCGCATCGGATACGCGCAGAAGAGACTGAACGAACGCTCCGCGAGCAGCTGATTCCAGAGCTCTTCGAGCCGGATCGTCGCGGGGGCGTTGCCCGCGCTCAGGAGCAGCCCGACCATCTCTCCGAACACGCGCGTGGGCCCGCCGCCGCCGACCCGGCCCAGCAGCTCGCCGACGACGTCGCGGAAGCGGCCCTCGTCGGGCGCGCCGTCCACGACGATGCGGGCCAGGGTGCCGGCGGCGTCCACCGTGAGGAATTGCCCCGTCGCGGTGGCCTCGTCCACGTCCCAGCCCAGTGCGCGCAGGCGCTCGTCGAGGCCGGCGCGATGCTCGGCCGTCGCGATGATGAGCGCTGCGTCGCCGGCCTTGAGGCCGCTGGCCACGAACTCGCCGAGGCGGTCGATCAGCAGTCCATCGTCCTCGTAGAAATGCACGAGGTGCTCGCGACGCCCGTCCCGCTTCTTCATAGAGTTGCCAAGCTCCGCCGAGAGGAGCAAGCGATGTGCCAAGGACGTCTCGGTTGAGTGCGCGACAATCGGCCGCTCACGACGTCGAATCGCCAGGCACGAGACGCCGCGACAGAATTTTCTTCCCGGTAACCGCTACCGGGTGTTCGTTTCGTTGACGCGCTCAGCGGTTCTCCCACTCCCAGTACTTGCGCCGGCCGTGGTGCTCGAAGAGCCGCCGCTCGTAGTCGCGCTCGAACGGGCGGGCCGGATCGTACTCGGGAGCTGCCTTGATCGCGTCCCGGGTCGAATCGACGCGGACGGTCGAGTCCGGCCAGCTCACCGTGGTGATCCACTCGGGTGAGAGCACCACCTTCTTGCCCGGCCACCAGTTGCGGGTGTCGACCACCATGTAGCGAATCGCCCACGCGCGTCCGTCGACGAGGAAGTCTTCGACGTGGCCGATGTCGCCGTCGCGCGCCGCGATCGAATAGCCGCTGACGTCGCGGGTGCTGCGCAGCGTCGGGTCGCCGGTCGGGGCCATCTCGCGCGCGGCGAGATCGGCGGGCACCAGCTCGGGCGAGATGGGCACCGCGTCCGCCGGGGTCGGCGGCATGCCGGGATACGCGAGCAGCCCCCAGCGATACGGGCCTTCCCAATAGAAGCGCTGATCGTAGTAGCGCGCGAGGGCTTCCTCCTGCTGGCGGTCGACCGGCTTGTCCGTGTCGACGGACGGGCTGTTCTCCACCTGCGCGCGCGAGACGTTCACCGCCACCCGATCGCCCTGGCTCTCCCCTCGCACGGAGAGCGGGGAGATCAGCACCTGACGTCCGGCCAGCCAGCTCCCGGTGTCGACCACCAGGTAGCGCACGGTCCACGTGAGGTCGTCGAAGTACAGATCGCGAACGCTGCCGACGTCTCCGTCGGTGGCCGCGATCGCGAGCCCTTTGAATGCGCTGGCCGGGGTGAGCATGGGGTCGACCTCCTTGGCGGACCGACGTAGCATTTCTCGTGCAACCGGCGGATCGCGTCCCCGGCGCGCCGAATGCGCCGGGCGCGTGCCCGAGGCGTCGGCCGCGCCGTAAGGTTTACCGGGAAGCGGCGGCCGGGTCGGTCGTCGGGGCGGAGCGCGCGGTGACGATCACCGCGAGGCCCACCAGCGCCAGGGCCATGCCCGCGAGCCTCGGCGCCCCGAAGCGCTCGCCGAACGCCAGCGAGGAGCCCAGCGCGGCGACGAAGGGCACGAGCAGCGCGAACGGCGCGACGGTGCCCGCCGGGTAGCGGCGCAGGAGCCGGCCCCAGATCGCGTAGCCCACGATGGTGGCCACCACGCCCAGGTACAGGACCGCGCCGAGACCGAGCCACGACGCGCCGGGTATCGCCCGCGCAAGCGCGCGGGGACCGTCGAGCCAGGCCGCGAGCAGCAGGGCGGGCAGCGGCGGCACGAGGCTCATCCACACCATCAGCCCCAGGACGTCGATGGGCGGCGGCAGCCGCTTCACCAGCACGTTGCCCACCCCCCAGCTCACGGCCGAGAGCGCGGACAGCGTGAGCCCAACCGCGGTGAGATCGGCGCCCACCGTGGTCGCGATGAGCACCAGACCCGCCGAAGCCAGCGCGCCGCCGATCCACTGCCGGCGGGTCGGCCGCTCCCCGAGCGCGAGGGCGGAGAACAGAATGGTGAACAGGCCCTGGGTCTGGACGACCACCGCGGCCAGGCCGGGTGGCGTTCCCGCCGCGATGCCGAAGAACTGGAAGAGGAACTGGCCGGTGAACAGGAACGTGCCGACGACGATCAGATCGCGCGCGCCGATCCGGGGACGCGGCAGGAACGCGACGGGCACCGCCGCGACGAGGAAGCGCAGCGCGGTGAGGGCGGGCGGCGAGAAGTCGTCGAGGGCCAGGCGCGTGGCGACGAAGGCCACGCCCCAGATCACCACCACGGAGATCGCCAGCGCGAGATGAACGGGCGTCATGGCTCGGGTCAGGTCTTACCTCATCCCCGCCGCGATGGACAAGGCTCGGGCAGGCGGCGTAGACTCCGGGCGGTCAACCACTCGGTGTCCTCAGGAGGCGGCCCGCCATGCCAGCGCCCACGCTCAAGATCGATCACGCCCGGTACATCCTGACTCTCGACCGCCAGCGCCGGATCATCGAGGACGGCGCGATCCTGGTCGAGGGCAACCGCTTCAGCCGAATCGGCAAGGCCGCCGACCTGGCCGACGCGCGGGCCGATCGCCTGATCGACGGTCGGCATCTCGTGATCACGCCCGGCTTCCTCAACGGTCACATGCACATCAGCTACGCGCACCCGGTGCGCGGGATCTTTCCGGACGAGCAGGCGAGCCCGCTCGTGCACGTGTTCAATCTCCAGTCCGCGATGACCGAGGAGGAGGAGCACCAGGCCACGCTGCTCGGGCTGGTCGAGCTGGTGAAGAACGGCACCGTGTGCTTCCTCGACCCGGGCAGCACGAAGTTCCCCGACGCGTGCCTGCAGGCCTACGAGGACTCGGGCATGCGCGTCATCCTGGGAGAGTGCGTGACCGACCAGCCCGCGCCGTTCACCCTGCCGCGGTACGACGCGCCGGAGGCGGTGGCCCGCACCACCTCGTTCATCGCCAAGTGGAACGGTCGGCTCGAGGGGCGGATCCGGGCCTGGGCGATGCCGTTCTCGCACGAGACGTGCAGCGCCGGCCTGCTGGAGGCGCTCAAGCGGGTGGCGGACGAGCACCGCACCGGCCTCACCCTGCACCACAACAGCGGCAACAAGCCGCGGCAGGACTCGATCGCCCGCCACGGCTACACCCCGACCGCGTACCTCGAGTCGATCGGGGTGATGGGGCCGAACGTGCTCCTCGCCCACTGCCTGGGGCTCGACGAGGCCGAGATCGACTCGATCGCGCGCACCGGCACCGCGATCGCGATGTGCCCGGTGACCGCGGCCAAAGGCGGGCGCGGGGTGCCGGAGCACGGCCGCATGCCCGAGTTCCTCGCGCGCGGGGTGAAGATCGCGCTCGGGTGCGACTCGCCCAACAACTCGAATCACCTCGACATGGTGCGGACCATGAACATGGCGGCCGTCCAGTACAAGGACGCGCGCCAGGACACCCGCCAGGTCCCGGCGGAGGCCGCGCTGGAGATGGCCACGCGGCACGGGGCGGAGGCGATGGGCCTCGGCGACGAGCTGGGCTCGATCGAGACCGGCAAGAAGGCGGACCTCGTGTGCTTCGACGTCCTGCGACCGGAGTGGCAGGCGATGTGGAACCCGCTCAACAACCTCGTCTACAACGCGGACGGCCGGAGCGTGCACACGGTGGTGATCGACGGCCGGGTCGTGGTGGACGCCTACCGCCAGCGCTTCGTGGACGAGCCGCGGCTCTTCGCGAAGGTGCAGGAGATCGGGGAGCGGCTCCAGGCGCGCACCGGCATCCGCTTCCCGCGCTCGCGCTGGCCCCTGAGCTGACGCGGCCGGATCGGAGGAAGGGATCGGCGATGGCGAGGAAGAGAGCGGCCCGCGGCCGCGGATGGCTCGAGCGGATGGCGCGGCGGGTGACAAACTGGAGCGGCACCTCGCAGGCCTTTGCCGCCGCGGTGGCGGTCGTGGTGATCTGGGCGCTGCTCGGGCCGGTCTTCCACTTCTCGGATACGTGGCAGCTCGTCGTCAACACCGGGACCACCATCGTCACGTTCCTGATGGTCTTCCTGATCCAGCGCTCGCAGAACAAGGACTCGCAGGCGATCCATCTCAAGCTCAACGAGATCGTGGCCGCGGTGCAGGGCGCGAGCAACCGGCTGATCAACGTCGAGGATCTGACCGAGGAGGAGGTCCTGCTGCTGCATCGGTACTACCAGCGGCTGAGCGATCTGGCCAAGCGTGACGCCAGCCTCACGCAGTCGCATTCCATCGAGGAAGCCGACACGCGATCGGGTGCCAAAAAGCGCGGCCCCTGACATTTCCCATCAATCGGAGGCCGGATCCCTCGTAGCAACCACCTGATTTCGCTGGGCGCATCGCTGGTGCACTTCTTGCAGCGCGGAAGGTGGCCGGGCATCATCCGGCCAATCGCTCGCCGAGAGGAGATGAGCCGATGCCTCAACAGCGCATCCTGGTGGTCGAGGACGAGACGAATGTTCGCGAGCTGGAAGCCGAGATCTTGAGAGGCGAGTGGGAGCACGTGGATACCGCGGTCGACGGCACCGACGCCCTCCGCCTGCTGGCCGAGCACGTCTACGCGGCGATCGTGAGCGATCTCGCGATGCCGAAGCTGGACGGCCGCGGCCTCTACGAGGAGGTCGAGCGGCGCTGGCCGGCGGTGCACGGCCGTCTCGTCTTCGTCACCGGCTACGCGGAAGCCGAGGAGTACGACGAGTTCCTCCGCCACAGCGGGGTGCCGGTGCTCGCGAAGCCGTTCCGGATGGCCGACCTGCTCGGCGCGGTGAAGCGGGCCTTCTCGCCCGCCTGACGTGTCCACCGTGACGCGCGTCGTCGATTCCGCGGACGCCCGGTACCGGGAGCTGGTGGAGGCCGGGCGCGGGCTGATCTGCACGCACGACCTGGCCGGCATCCTCCTGTCGGTCAACCGCGCGGCCGCGGACCGTCTCGGCTATGCGCCCGAGGACATGGTGGGCCGGAGCCTCGCCGAGTTCCTCGCGCCCTCGGTCCGGTCCATGTTCGGGCAATACCTCGATCGCATCGCGCACCAGCCGGCCGACGAGGGCCTCATGCTGGTGGTCTCGCGCGCGGGTGAGGAGCGCGTCTGGACCTACAGCAACGTGCGGGGCCAGGACGGCGGCGGCCGCGCCTACGTGCTGGGCCACGCTCAGGACATCACCGATCTCAAGCGGTCGGACGCGCGGGCGGTGGAGGCCGAGGCCTTGCGCTCGGTGGCCCAGCTCGCGCTCGCTACCGCTCATGAGATCAACAATCCGCTCACCGTCATCATCGGGAGTCTGCAGCTGCTGCTCGCCCGCGGGCAGGTCTCCGAGGAGACCGCCCACTCGCTCGAGCGCGTCATCCGGGCCGCCGAGCAGATTCGCGACACGGTCCGCAACCTGTCCCGCATCACCCGTCTCGAGCTGGCCCGCCAGGCTCCGTCGCTCCCCGAGGTCCTCGACCTCCGCAAGTCCAGCGCCCCCCAGGCCTGACCTCGAGGGCTTGCCGTCCGGGGACCTCCCGGGCTACAGTCCGGCGACAGCCGCATCTCCCAGCCGGACCACAACGAGGAGCGATCACATGAAGCGTGCGAGCGCGACGGCGTCCGTGTTGCTGCTGATCCTGGCCCTGATGGGATTCGTCCTCGCCGGCGGCGTCTCGGCCCAGCCGAAGACCGAGCTGACGGTGGCCCTCTCCAGCTTCTCCACCGAGGTGCTCGATCCGCCGCTGGGCGGCCACCTCGTCAAGTACTACCTCTCGATGATCTTCGACTACCTGGTGGGCACCACGCCGGACGGGCAGCCGTCGCGCGACGGCGGGCTGGCCACGCGCTGGGAGAACTCCCCGGACTACAAGAGATGGACCTTCTATCTTCGAAAGAACGTCAAGTTCCACAACGGCGACGAGGTCACCTCCGAGGACGTGAAGTTCAGCCTGCAGCGCAACATCGGCAAGCGCTCCACCACCGGCTACGCGGGACCGCTGCGCACGCTGATCCAGGACATCGAGACGCCCGCACCCGACCGGGTCGTGATCGTCACCAAGGAGCCGACCCTCATCATCCCGACGTATCTCTCGCGCTCGCTCTCCACCGAGGGCATGGTCACGCCGAAGAAGTACATCGAATCCGTGGGCGACGACGTGTTCGCCCGCAAGCCGATCGGCAGCGGACCCTACAAGTTCGTCGAGCAGGTCACCGGCTCGCACATCAAGCTCGCCGCGGTGGACAACCACTGGCGGATCGGCACGCCCAAGTACAAGACCATGACGTTCCGGCTGGTACCCGAGGAGGCGACGCGCATCGCGCTGCTGCGGCGGGGCGAGGTCGACGTGGCCGACGTGAGCCGCGAGCGGGTGAAGGAGCTGGAGAAGGAGGGCTTCCCGCTCCACTACCGCCGCGAGGAGGCGCTCCTCACCATGTGGTGGGTCCTCGGGCCGGACGGGCGGACGGGGCCGACGAAGGACAAGCGCGTGCGCGAGGCGCTCAACCTGGCGCTGGATCGCGCCGAGATCGCGCAGTCGATCTTCGCCGGCAGGGCCGAGCCGGCCGCGATCCCGCTCGGGCTCTCGTGGTCGTTCAAGGAGGTGGGCTTCAAGCAGACCCCGGACATGCTCTATCCCTATGACCCGGCGCGCGCCAAGAAGCTCCTCGCCGACGCGGGGGTGGGCTCGGGCATGTCGCTGGACGTCTACGCCTACCAGCTGCCCGGTCTGCCCGAGGGCAAGACCATGGCCGAGGCGGTGGCCGGCTACTGGGAGAAGATCGGGATCAAGACCAAGCTGATCCCGGTGGACTATCCGGCGTTCCGCAAGGCGTGGTTCGACCGCTCGGTGCCCGGTGCGGTCGGCTACTTCAACATCGCCAACCGGGACTGGATCGGTGCCTACGCCCTGCTCGAGAAGCAGGCCTACACGCCGTCCAAGCCCTCCGACACCGTGAACGATCCCGAGATCGACGGCATGCTGTCGCAGGTCATGCGCCAGACCGACAAGGACAAGATCAACACCCTGATCCGCGGCGTCTACGCGCGGCTGCGCAGCGAGCATCACGGCGTGCCGGTGGTGTACCTGCACTCGCCCTACGCGACGTCGAAGACCCTCGGCAACTGGAACCCGGGCAGCGTCATGTACGACCTGTTCCTCGACGTCCTGGCTTCCGGCAAATAACCCACCGGCCATCGCGTCGGCCGCGGCTCGATGCTCCGCTTCATCGCCACGCGTCTGGTGCAGTCGCTGGTCGCCCTGGCCATCGTCTCGGTCGTGGTATTCGTCCTGGCCCGGGCGACCGGCGACCCGCTCTACCTGATTTTGCCCATGTCGGCCTCGCAGGAGGACTTCGACAATGCCCGGCGCTATCTGGGCCTCGACCGGCCCTACGTCGAGCAGTACCTGTCGTTCGTGGGCCGCGCGGTCACCGGTGACTTCGGCATCTCCCTGCGCGCCCGCCGGCCGGTCGGCGAGCTGATCCGCGAGCGGCTGCCCAATTCCCTGAAGCTGGCCGCGTTCGCCATGGGCGTCTCGCTCGCGATGGCCTTCCCGCTCGGTATCATGGCGGCGGTGCGGAAGGGCACCGGCGTCGACCGGGCCGCGCAGATCGTCTCGGTGCTGGGCCAGTCGCTGCCCACCTTCTGGGTCGCGATCATCCTCGTGGAGTTCGTGGCCGGCCGCTGGCAGTGGCTCCCCGCGGGCGGCATCAGCGGGTTCTCGAGCTACATCCTGCCCGGCTTCACCCTGGGCTGGTTCGTGGTGGCCGGCCTCATGCGGCTGCTGCGCTCGGGCATGCTCGAGGTCCTCGATTCCGAGTATGTCAAGCTCGCGCGGGTGAAGGGGGTGAGCGAGCGCCGGGTCATCTGGATGCACGCGCTGCGGAACGCGCTGATCCCGGTGGTCACCTTCGCGGGGATCTACTTCGCGATCCTGGTGACCACCGCGATCGTGGTCGAGACCGTGTTCGCGTGGCCGGGTCTGGGCCGCCTGGCCTACGAGGGCATCAGCTCGCGCGACTTCCCGGTGATCCAGGCGGTGGTGCTCACCACCGCGGCCATCGTGGCGGTGGTGAACCTCGGCGTGGACTGCCTCTACGCGATCATCGACCCGCGGATTCGCTATGCTCGCTGAGCCGGCGGCCCTCGCGCGGCCCGAGGCGGACGGCGCGGCTCCGCCCGTCGCGCGCGGCTGGCGCCTGCCCCTCGTCCCGCTCGGGATCATCGCGCTGTTCCTGGTCGTGGCCATCGTGGCCCCGCTGCTCGGGCTGCCCGACCCGCAAGAGCAGTCGCTGCGTAACCGCTTCAAGCCGCCGGTGTGGGAGGAGGGCGGCACCTGGGCGCACGCTCTCGGCACCGACCGTCTGGGGCGCGACCTCCTCTCGCGCATCGTGTGGGGCTCGCGGATCTCGCTGGCCGCCGGCGTGCTCACCGTGCTCCTGGCGAGCGCCTTCGGCGCCGCGGTGGGGCTCACCGCGGGCTACTACGGCGGCCGGGTGGACGCGGTGCTCATGCGCATCACCGACGCGACCATGTCGTTCCCGGTGATCCTGCTCGCGCTCATCCTCGCGGTGACGGTCGGGCCCAGCTTCACCAACGTGGTGGTGGCGATCGCGGTGATCCTGTGGGCGCGCTACGCCCGCGTCATCCGCGGACAGGTGCTCACCCTGATGCAGCTGGATTTCGTGGCCCAGGCCCGCATCGCGGGGGCGGGAGCCTGGCGGATCATCACGCGTCATCTGCTGCCCAACACGCTCGGCACCCTGCTCGTGCTGGTCACCCTGCAGATCGGCTACGTGATCATCGTGGAGGCGTCGCTGTCGTTCCTCGGCGCCGGCATCCCGCCGCCCACGCCGGCCTGGGGATCGATGATCGCGGAAGGGCGCGACTTCGTGACCAGCGCGTGGTGGGTTTCGCTGTTCCCGGGGCTGGCCATCCTGGTCGTGGTGCTGGCCTTCAATCTGCTCGGCGACTGGCTGCGCGACACCTTCGACCCCAAGCTGCGTCAGCTCTGAGCGCGCCCTCCGTCGTGTCGGCTCCCGTCGTCGACGTCCGTGACCTCCGCACCCACATCGTCACCCGCTGGGGGACGGTCAAGGCGGTCGACGGCGTGTCGTTCGCCCTCGCGGAGGGCGAGACGCTCGGCCTCGTCGGCGAGTCCGGCTCCGGCAAGAGCATGACCTGTCTCAGCCTGGTCCGGCTCGTGCCGCGGCCGGCCGCGCGCATCCTGGGTGGGCAGGTGCTCCTGGACGGCGACGACCTGCTCGCCCGGAGCGAAGCCGAGATGCAGGCGATCCGGGGCCGCCGGATCGCGATGATCCTCCAGGATCCGATGAGCTCGCTCAACCCGGTGTTCTCCATCGGCATGCAGATCCGAGAGCCGGTCGCGCTCTATCATCGGCTGCGCGGCCGGGCCCTGACCGCCCGGGCCGCCGAGCTGCTCGCGGCGGTGCGCATCCCGTCGCCGTGGGAGCGCCTCCGCGCGTTCCCGCACCAGCTCTCCGGGGGCATGCGGCAGCGGGTGGTGGGGGCGATGGCGATCGCGGCGCCCCCGCGCCTGCTGATCGCCGACGAGCCGACCACGAGCCTCGATCTCACGATCCAGTCCCAGTACCTGGGCCTGCTGCGCGAGCTGCAGCGACAGCATCGCTTCGCGCTGATCTTCGTCACCCACAACCTGGGGATCGTGGCCCGCATGTGCGACCGCGTGGCGGTGATGTACGCCGGCCGCATCGTGGAGATGGGGCCGGTGCGGCACCTGTTCACGCGGCCCGCGCATCCCTACACGCGTGCCCTGCTCGAATCGATCCCGCGGCTCGGCGTGCGCCGCGAGCGGCTGACTGCGATCGAGGGGCAGCCGCCGGACCTCTCCCGCCTGCCGGCCGGCTGCGCCTTCGCGCCGCGCTGCCCGTCGGTGATGGAGCGGTGTCGAGTGGAGGCGCCGCCCGAGACGGCGGTGGAGGCCGGTCACGTGACGCGCTGCTGGCTCGAGACGTCCCCGGGAGCATCGGGGTGAGCGCCCTGCTCGAGGTGGAGGGGCTCACCAAGCACTTTCCGGTGCGCCGCGGGCTGCTGGGGCGGACCACCGGGCTGGTGCGCGCGGTCGATTCGGTCTCGTTCAGCATCGACGTGGGCGCCACTCTCGGCGTGGTCGGCGAGTCCGGCTGCGGGAAGACCACCACCTCGAAGCTCGTGCTCGGTCTCGAGCGGCCGACCGCGGGGGCCATCCGCTTCGGCGGCGAGAACGTGCTGACGCTCGGTCGGGCCGGCTGGCAGCGCTACCGACGCGCGGTGCAGGCGGTGTTCCAGGATCCGTACGCGTCGCTCGATCCGCGGATGCGGGTGGGCACCATCATCGCCGAGCCGCTGGTGATCAACGAGCGGATCGACGCCACGTCCCGGCGCCGGCGCGTGCACGAATTGCTGGATCTGGTGAGCCTGCCCGCCCGCGCCGCGGATCTCTACCCGCACGAGTTCTCCGGCGGCCAGCGGCAGCGCGTGGCCATCGCGCGGGCGCTCGCCCTGTCGCCGCGCCTGGTGGTACTGGACGAGCCGGTCTCCGCGCTCGACGTGTCCATTCGCGCTCAGATCCTGAACCTGCTGCGCGACCTGCAGGCGCGGCTCGGGGTGTCGTATCTGTTCATCGCCCACGATCTGGCCGCGGTCGCGCACATGAGCCACGTCATCGCGGTGATGTACCTGGGGCAGATCGTGGAGCGGGGCCCGGCCGACGCGGTCGCGCTCGAGCCGCGGCATCCGTACACGCAGGCGCTCTTCGCGGCCGCCCTGCCGATCGACTTCGACTCGCCGCGCGAGGAGATCGCGCTCTCCGGCGAGGTGCCGAGCCCGCTCAGCCCGCCCGCCGGCTGCCGCTTCCATCCGCGCTGCCCGCACGCCATGGCCCGCTGCGCCACCGAGGAGCCCGTGCTCCGCTCCACCGCCGGCCGCCTCGTCGCCTGCCACCTGTACTGAGGGGGTCTCGACTCGGGGTCAGGTCTTGCATTACGACATTTTTCGACTCGGGGTCAGGTCTTGCATTACGACATTTTGGTCGCGCAAGGGGACATCATTGCTTCCCACGAAAATGTCGTAATGCAAGACCTGACCCCGAGCTACGCGAGGAGGAGACAGGCGGCCCCGGCGCAGGCGAGGAGGGCGGCGGTGAGACGGCGGGCGAGGTCGGGCTCGCCGAAGAGCGCGCGGCCGAGCAGGACCGCGAGCACCGCGGACATGCGCCGGATCGCGTTGACGTAGGCGGCGGGCGCCAGGGTCATCGCGGAGGTCTGCATGCCGGTGCCGGTGACGCCCAGCACGCCGTGGCCCACCACCGTCACCAGATTGGGCGGCGAAAAGCTCTCGCCGAAGCCGCGCGGCGTGGTGGCCAGCGCGACCAGCGCGGCGACGACCGCGGCGCCGCCGTGGGCGCACACCAGATAGCTGGGCGGGCCGATCCGGAGCGCGCCGTAGCGATCCACCGCGGCGAGGAAACCCAGGAAGAACGCGGCGCCCAGGGCGTCGAGCGCGTCGCGTCGCGAGAAGAGCGCCCGCAGACGGCCGAGCCGGCCCTGGCCGTCGCCTCCCGAGAGGCTGACGGTGCCGGCCAGGGACAACCCGAGGCCGATCCAGCCGAGCGTACTGGGCAGCCCGCCGGAGAGCGCGGCGTCCGGCACGATCGTGAAGAGCGGGCTCAGGGCGAGGATCGGTCCGACGATCGAGATGTCACCGCGCGCGCTGGCTCGCGCGAGCAGCCCGCTCATGCCGAGCACGAGGAACCACGAGGCCACGATGGCCGACCACGTGTCGGTGCCCGGCGACACGAACGGCCGGCCGGAGACGACGAAATAGAGCGCCCAGGCCGCGCCGGCCACGCTCTGCGTCCACGCGACGATGACGAGCGGCGGGATCGCGCGCGCCCGCCCCTTGACGAGCGCGAACTGCGCGGCCTGGGTCAGCGCCGCCCCGAGCGAGAGCAGGAACCAGGTCAGACGAGATCGATGCGGGGCACCCCGCTCGCCTCGAGGGCGGCCTTCATGGCCGCCACCTCCTCCGCGGAGGGAGGGAGCACGGGCGGCCGCGCGAGCGCGCTCCGGAACAGACCGCGCAGGGCGAGGCCTTCCTTCATGCGCGCGTGGGCGTCACCCGACGGCTCGCCCGCGCCGTAGACGGCCTCCTTCACCGGCCAGATCCGCTCGTTGGCCCGCCGCGCGCGGGGCAGGTCGTCGGCCTGCATCGCATCCATCAGCTCGAAGGTCAGCTCGGGGATGAGGCTCGCGCAGCCGACCAGCGTGCCGTCCATCTGGTGCACGAAGGTCGGGAACAGGTACTCGTCCATGCAGTTGAGCAGCGAGACGTGCGGGGCCTCCGCGCGAAGCGCCCGGATGTCGCGCTCGTACTTGCCCAGGTCGCGCTGGCCCATCTTGAACCCGCGGACCTGCGGCAGGCTCGCGAGCCGCGTCATCAGCCGCGTCGAGTAGGCGACCCTCGTGCTGGCCGGATAGACGTGGATGATGAGGTCGAGGCCGCTCTCCGCGCCGATGGCCCGCACGTACTCGTAGACCGCGTCCTCCTTCACTCCGAAGCGCAGCCACATGTGGCACGGCATGACGTCGATCGTGTCGGCGCCGGCGTGCGCGGCGGCCCGCGCGTGCTCGATGGCCTCGAAGGTGCCTTCCGAGCAGACCGCCGAGATCACGCGCACCCGGCCCGCGACCGCGTCGGCCACGATGCGGGTGACCTCGGCGCGCTCCTCGGGCAGCAGCGAGCCGACTTCTCCGGTGTGACCGTTGGTCATCAGCGCGGTGACGCCCCGGCCGCCGGCCAGCCACCGCGAGAAGCGGGCGAGGCCGTCCTCGTCGATCTTGTAGTCGTCCCGGAACGGAACGGCCAGTGCGGGAATCACTCCCTTGAACGCGCGGCTCATCGGTCGGCTCCTCCCCGGGAGACCGTACCCGAGGAGCGCGCGTCAGGTCAATCGCCCGGTCGAACGGGGCCCCTGGTGCCTCTTACCGTGTAGGAATCACTCGGCGGGGCCCGGGCGGGCCGGCGCGCCCTGCGAATGACGCGCGCACGGCTCGACGAGCCCGAGTGGCACGGCCTGCGCATGGTGGCAGGAGGTCACGACCATGCCGGAGAAGAAGACCATCGAGCGCGCGCGTCGCGACGCGCGTGAGGGCAAGGCGCCGACCACGCAGGCCGGTGAGTTCGTGCGCGAGGAGATGGAGCACGTTCGCGAGGGCAAGCACGGCGCGCGCAACACCAAGCAGGCCATCGCGATCGGTCTGTCCAAGGCGCGGCGGGCCGGGGTGAAGCTGCCCGCGCCGGGCCGCGGGACGTCGCGCCGAACGCGGCGCAAGGCGGCGCAGGACACTCGCGCGGCCCGGCGCGGCGGGAGCCGCCGACGCACCTCGACGCGGCGGTCGCGCGCCACCACGAAGGCGCTGCGGCGCGAGGGCCACCGGGCCGCCTCGAAGCGGGCCCTGTCGCGACAGGCGAAGTCGACCGCGCGGCGTCGCCGCCGGCCCTCCCGCTCCCGGTAGCCAGACTGCCGCCCGCGGCGCCTCGCGACGGAACACGCGGCATGCCCGGCGACGGACGCGGCACCACGTTCCGGCCTTGACGTGCTCTCTCGCCACCCCTAATGTGGCCCGGGAGGGCATTCATGCCACGCGCATCCTTCGGGCTCATCCTGGCCAATCGGGCGGTCGTGCTCGGCGCGATCCCCGCGCGAGATCTGATCGAGCTGGCGCAGCACGCGGAAGCCTCGGGGGCGTTCGACACGCTGTGGGTCGGCGATAGCCTGCTCGCCAAGCCGCGGCTCGAGGCGGTGGCCCTGCTCTCGGCGCTGGCCGGCGCCACGTCGCGCATGCGGCTCGCGGTCGGCTGCCTGGCCACCTTCGTGCATCGCCATCCGCTGCTGTTCGCCCAGCAATGGGCGAGCCTCGACGTGCTGTCCGGCGGCCGCGCGCTGCTCGCGGTCTGCCTGGGCGGGCCGGACGAGCAGAGCCCCGCGCAGGCGCTCGAGCACAAGGTGATGGGCGTCCGCTCCGGCGAGCGGGTCGGCCGGCTCGAGGAAGGCATCCAGATTCTTCGGAAGGTCTGGAGCGGCGAGAAGGCCTCGCATCAGGGCGCGTTCTACCAGTTCGAGGGCGTGAAGATCGAGCCGCGGCCGGTGCAGCAGCCCTGCCCGATCTGGATCGCGAGCAATCCCACCGGGCTCACCTGGAAAGGCGGCGCCAGCGCCTCGGACGCGGCGGTGGAGCGCGGTCTGCGACGGGTGGCCCGTTACGCCGACGGCTGGATGACCAACAAGGTGACCCCGGCGCAGTTCCGCGAGCAGTGGGCGCGCATCGCGCGGATGACCAAGGAGGAAGGGCGCGATCCCGACGCGATGCAGAGCGCGCTCTACCACAACATCAACATCAACGAGGACCGCCAGCAGGCGCTCGAGGAGAGCAAGACGTTCCTCGACACCTACTACACGAGCACGTTCTCACCGGCCTTCGTGGAAGGCTGGACGGTGGCGGGCAGCCCGGCCCGGTGCATCGCCCAGCTGCGCGAGTACGCGGCGGCGGGGCTCACCCACGTGTCGCTGCGGCTGACCTCCTGGGACCAGCGCGGCCAGCTCAAGCGGTTCCTGGGCGAGGTGGCGCCCGCGCTGACCGGCGCCCGCTGAGGAGCGGCCTCTCCGGCATGCCCCGGACCCTGACCCGCGGGCAGATCGTCGCGATCGCCCTGCTGATCTGCGCCCTCGTGGCCGACGCGGCGCTGTCGATCTTCAACATCCGCGAGGTCGCGAACAGCGTGCAGTGGATCTCGCACACCCAGGAAGTGCTGGCCAAGCTCGAGCAGGTGCTCTCGACGCTGAAGGACGCCGAGACCGGGCAACGCGGCTACCTGCTCACCGGTGACCTGCGGTATCTCGGGCCCCACGAGCAGGCGGTGGCCCGGATGCCGGCCCAGCTCGTGCAGCTCCGGGAGCTCATCGCGGACAATCCGGCCCAGACGGTGCGCCTGCTCCGGCTGGAGCAGCTGGTGACCGAGCGGCTGGACGTGCTGCAGCACGCGATCGGGACGTACCAGGCGGACCCGGACAAGACCCGCGTCATGCCGTCGTCGCGTCAGAGCTCGCTGACCGACGAGGGCAAGCGGGTCATGGACGCGGTCCGGGCCCAGATCAGCGAGATGCAGGACTCGGAGCGCGCGCTGCTCGCGCGCCGCGAGGCCGCATCGCGGACCAGCGCCCGCACCGCGCTCGCCACCACCGCCATCGCGCTCAGCCTGGGCCTGCTGCTCGTGGTCATGGTGATCTGGCTGTTCGCCTCGAACATGGCGACGCGGCAGCGCGCGGCGGACGTGGTGCACGCGGAGCGCGAGCGGTTTCGCACCACGCTCACCAGCATCGGCGATGGGGTGATCGTCACCGACGCGCAGGGGCGCATCACCCTGCTGAACCCGGTGGCCCGCACGCTCACCGGCTGGGGCGAGGACGCGACCGGCCGACCCCTGGAGGACGTGTTCCGCATCGTCAACGAGACCACGCGCGACGCGGTCGAGAACCCGGTGACCAGGGTCATCCGTCAGGGCGGCGTGGTGGGCCTCGCCAACCACACCGTGCTCATCGCGAGGACCGGCGGCGAGGTGCCGATCGACGACAGCGGCGCGCCCATCCGCGACGGGCGCGGCCGCATCGTGGGCGTGGTGCTGGTGTTCCGCGACGTCACCGAGCGGCGGCGGGCGGAGCGGGCCACCGAGGAGGCCGATCGGCGCAAGGACGAGTTCCTGGCCATGCTGGCCCACGAGCTGCGCAATCCGCTCGCGCCGATTCGTAACGCCGCGCACACCCTGGGGCTGCTCGGGGGCCACGACACCCGCCTGCACTGGGTGTCCGAGGTGATCGAGCGGCAGGTCGGGCTCATGACCCGCCTGGTCGACGACCTGCTCGATGTCTCCCGGATCACCTCCGGCAAGATCACGCTGCAGCGGGCGCCGGTACCGATTCGCGAGGTGGTCGAGCAGGCGGTGGAGATGGCACAGCCCGCGGCGGAGGGCCGCAAGCAGACGCTCGAGTGCCTGGTGGACGAGGATGTGGGGTCGGTGGACGGCGATCAGGCGCGGCTGGTGCAGGTGGTGGGCAACCTGCTCGACAACGCGATCAAGTACAGCGACGAGAGCGGGCGCATCGTCGTCGCCGCGCGGCGCGATGGCGGCGACGCGGTGATCGCGGTGCGCGACACCGGCGCGGGCATCTCGACGGATCTCCTGCCGCGCGTCTTCGATCTGTTCACCCAGGCGGACCGCTCGCTCGAGCGAAGACAGGGCGGGCTGGGGATCGGTCTCACGCTGGTGCGGCGCCTGGTGGAGATGCACGACGGCCGCGTGCACGTCGCCAGCGATGGGCCGGGGCTCGGCAGCGAGTTCACCGTGCGCCTGCCCGGCGTGGGGCCGGGAGAGGCCGCCGAGGAGTCGGCCGCCCCATCCGCGATGGTCACGAAGGGCTCGGGGGCGGCGCGGCGCATCCTGGTGGTGGACGACCAGCCCGACTCGACCGACTCGCTGGCGATGTTTCTGCGCCTGCGCGGGCACGAGGTGCAGACCGCGCACGACGGGCCGGGTGCGCTGGAGGAGATCGCGCGCGGCCGCCCCGAGGTGGTGTTTCTCGACCTCGGCCTGCCCGGCATGAGCGGCTACGACGTGGCGCGCCAGATCCGGGCGCGGGCCGACACGCGGGACCTGCGCCTGGTCGCCGTCACCGGCTACGGGACGGAGGCCGATCGCGTGAAGAGCCGCGCGGCCGGCTTCGACGTCCACCTCGCCAAGCCGGTCGACCCGCAGGTGCTGGATGTGCTGATCGCCCGCTGGTCCTGAGCCCGGCGGGGCGAGTCAGAGCCCGCGGCGCTTCGGGAAGCTGCTGAACCAGGGGCCGATGTAGTTGTCGTGCGCGCTCCTCTTCTTGATCGTTTCCTTGAGCGCGCCCGACTGATGCTGGTTGATGCTCTCCGCCACGATGGTGAGCGTCTTCGCGCTCTGCTGATACCGCCACCAGAAGTACATCAGGGCGGCCCCGCTGCCCAGCACGAGCGCGCCCCGCAGGACCACCGCCGAGATCAGCGCGGCCTGGGTCTGGTCGGGCAGCCCCTCGGGCATGCCTTGCCTGGCCCCGCGCACCGCCTGGAGCATCACGTGGCTGGTGAGCTGGCCGAAGCCGGCCTGGTTGATCGGATCGTCCGCACCTGGGCCGCGCCCTTGATTCCATGCGCTTGGCCAGTCGCTGGGTGGCCGGGCTCACGTCGCGCTCAAGAGTCGCGCAACGTGGTCGTGGCCGCGAGGATGGACCGGGTCGCGACCGCCCGCATCTCGGTCTCGACCTGCGCAATGCTTGCCGCAGCGGCTCCTGGAGGGAGGGAATCCCTTCGCTCACGCCTGCATCGCGCCGCGGGCCGCGCTCTGCCCGGCGGTGCGCACGTAGTCCTGCGTGATACAGCCGCCCAGGACTGCGGCGGGCAGCCACGCGAGGGCGAGCCAGAGGCGAGCGGGCTGATGGGTCCGGAGGGTGGGCACGTGCGGTCTTCTGGCTGACGCGACGGTCGCGGTGGTGGCCCATTCGTGTAGCACACGGCGCCGGGGCCCGCAAGCCGCGCGGCCGCTTGACGCCGGCGCGAATCCGACTAGACTGTTGGAACATTTTCTGCGTGGAGGCCCTGTGGACGCATCCTCCGCTCTTCCCGTTTCCCGGGCTCGCCGCTTCGCCCGCATCTGGCGACCCAACGCGACGATGCGAATCCTCGTCCAGGGCTTGTTGCTCTCCGCGGCCGGGGTGTGGCTCTTGATCTACCACGGGCTCCCGCTGCAGCTGACCCCGTGGTCGCAGGCGATCGTCAACGCCATCGTGAGCCACGTCTATCCGCTCACCGGGCAGGCGGACACCGCGGTCGTGCTCTTCCGCGAAGAGAACCTGACCCAGCTCGACGCCTCCTTCCCGGTTCCGTACGAGCGTCACGTCGACGTGCTCGACGCGCTGGCGGCCTACCGGCCCGCCGCGGTGTTCATCGACTTCGCGTTCATGGATCCGCGCCCCGCCGACGACGTGAAGCGGCTCGGTCACGCGATCTGCCGGCTGCGCGATAGCCGTCAGGACGAGCAGCGCACCGTCGCCGTGTTCCTGGCCGCGGCGCCGCCGGCCGAGGGACCGTCGCCGCGGCCGGCGGGCGGCATCCCGCGGGAGCTGCTCGCATGCGCGACGCCGGTCGATGCGCAGATGGACGCCGAGCGGGGCGTGAGCGGCGTGATCACGTACGCGGCGTGCCGTCAGGAGCCGTGTCAGGGCACGCCGTCCATGCCGAGCGCCGCCTTCGCGATGCATCACGCCCGGGTCGGGTCGGTCGATCGGGCGTTGACCGGGCCGCGCGACGCCGAGCCGATGGAGATCATCTGGGCCAACGGCCTCTCCCCGCTCAACGAGAAGTGGATGCAGTGCCGTCCGCCGCTTGCCGCGGTCGGCCTGGTCGCCGCCGTCGAGGACCTGATGACCCTCTGGGACAATCCGCTGGCCACGAAGCGGAAGTGCCCGTATACCCACACCGTCTCGGTCGTGCACCTGCTCGGCCCCTTCGACCCGGACGTGAAACAGGCGGTCGGGGACAAGGCCGTCTTCTACGGGGCGAGCTTCGTGATGGCGGGCGACCGGGTGGCTTCGCCGGTCTACGACGATCTGCCCGGCGTCTACCTGCACGCCATGGCCTACGACAACCTCCGGTCCTACGGTCCCGACTACAAGCGGGCCGAGCAGCATCCGGCCTCGTGGGTCGCAAACGTCATCCTGCTGGTGTTCACCGTGTTCCTGCTGCTGGTGGCGGACGAGCCGCTGTTGCCGGCCCGCCGGCTGTTCGGGTCGGGGGTGATCGCGGCGGAGCGCGCGGGGTACGTCAAGGTGGCCGCGATCGCGCTCGCGATCGCGAGCCTGGCGCTGACCGTGATCGCGCGCCCGAAGAATCCGGGGGTTTACCTGCTGCCCGCGCTGGTCTTCGGCATGCTGGCCTTCATCCACGTGGTGGCGACCCGTCCCCTCGGCCCGCGGGGCGAGACGACGTCCGCCCCGGTCCGGTTCCTCACCCGGTGCTTGCTCGGCGGCCTGATCGTGGCGGTGGTCCTGGCCTCCTTCCTCGGGGTCGTCAAGGTGGCCGGCTTCGAGAACGGGCTGCTCCTGGTCCTGCTGCCCGGCTACTTCGTGTACAAGGCGGTGGTGTCGCGCGACTGGCTGTTCGTGGTGACCAGCGTGCTGATGCTCTGCTCGGCGGTGGTGTGCTACCTGCCGCCCTTCAACCTGGGACCGCGGAACATCGTCGGCTACGTGGCGTTCTTCGAGGCGGCCCGCTATCTGATCAAGGAGGCGAACCGCGTGGCCGAGAAGTACGTCGCGCTGCGCGCGGCCTACCGCGAGCCCGCGCAGTGGGGCGAGTGGGCGCGGCTGGTGCCGATCGCGGATCGCATCTTCACCTTCCTGCTTCGAGGGGATGACAAGGAGGACACTGATGAGGGAACGGCGCATCTGGCTGTGGCCTGAGATCGTGGGGAGCGCCCTCCTCGCGCTGGCCGGTACCGCGTGGGGGCAGGAGTTCAACATCACCGGTCTGCGCACCGACTCGGTGACGCTCTACCGGGACTGCAAGATGGAGCAGCCGGTAACGGTCACGAAGCAGCAGTTCGAGGGGCAGAAGTGGGCGGCCCGGAAGGATCCGAACTCCGCGCTCTATTTCCTCCTGGTCCGTGACAACGTGAACTACTGCGTGAAGGCCTTCTCGGTCTCCACCGACCAGACGGTCAAGGTCGACAAGGACAGTCAGTGCAACGCCCGGGTGGCGGGTGCCCCGCCCAAGAGCGGCGCCGTGCGCGGAGTCGGCGAGGGCTGCGGCAAGTGAGCTTCTGCGTGCGCTGGGTCTCGATCCTCGAGGTACTGACGCTGGCCGGCTGCGCCGGCTCGGGCTCGGGTCCGACCGAGAGCAAGGTCTCGCTCACCGCGCCGTCCTGGCTCGGCGGCAAGCAGAGCACCAGCATGCTGGCCGGCGTGAAGCGGGGACCGTACGAGCCGTCGACGCTGGCCATCGGGGAGGAGCGGGACCTCGCGCGCCAGCGTGGCGAGGGTATGGGATTCGTGCGCTCGGCCGCGCTCGAGCAGTACTTGAACGACACCCGCGCGCGCCTCGTGGCGGTCTCGGGCCAGACCGGGGTTCCGGGCCGCGTGATGATCCTGGCCAGCCCGATCTTCAACGCGATCTCGACGCCAGACGGCAACGTGTACCTGACTATGGGCGCGCTGGAGAGCCTGGACAGCGCGGACGAGGTGGCGGCCATCCTGGCCCACGAGGTGTCGCACGTGCTGCTGAAGCACCACAACGCGGACATCATGGGCGACATGCAGAAGAAGGGACAGGCCCTGTACGAGCTCGGCATCGGCACCAAGACCGCGCTCAGCGGCCGCAGCACGGTGACCAAGAGCGACGCCAAGACCCTTCAGCAAGTGCAGATGGCGACCGACGCCACCGACAAGCTGATCACCCCCGCCTGGACTCGCGGCCAAGAGCGCGAGGCGGACGAACTGGGCCTCGATCTCCTCGTCGAGTCCGGCCAGTCCGGACCGGCGATGCTCGGCATGCTCGAGAAGCTCCAGGCGTGGGAGAAGGCCAATGCCCAGACCGAGCAGGCCTTCTGGGATCAGTTGACGCAGACCGCGCAGCGCAACGTCAACGACGCGGCGAACGTGGCCTATCAGAAGCTCCTCAGCTCGGTCTCGGCCGCGCATCCGAAAACCGAGGAGCGGATCTCGGACATCGCGCAGTACTTCGAGCGCTACTACGGGACGCGGACACTCGTGGAACCGAAGGTCGAGCCCTGGAAGGCGGTCCAGAGCCGGCCGGACGTGGCGATCGTCATGCGCGTGTACCGGCAGGCCTTCGAGGCCAAGAAGCTGCTCGACGCGGGGAAGGCGAAGGAGGCGAACGCCCTAGCGGGGAGCGCGGTGGCGGGACGGGTCGCGCCCGACGCCTATCCCAACTGGGTGCTGGCCCGCACCGCCTTTGCGCTGGGTCGGCAGCGCGAGGGCATCGAGGCGCTCCAGCGGGCGCTCGGCTCGAGCGATCCGGTGCCCGCGGTGTACGAGGACCTGATCGTCTTCAACGAGGCGGGTGGTAGCGTGCCCGCCGCGCTCGAGTGGACGGACCGGGCCTCGAAGACGTTCGGGGGCGCGCCGCGCTGGACGCCCCACAAGATCCGGCTGCTGCGGAAGACCGGGCGAGTTGCCGAGGCCAACACCCTCGCGATCGACTGCTCGCTCAACGCGCCGGACTTCAAGCGCGCCTGCCAGGAAGCCAACCAGACGCCGCCCGGCCGGGCGCCCGCGCGGTAGCCGCGGCTCCGCGCGCGAAGTCCAGCACCATCGCGGCGTGATCGCTGGCCGGCCGGTCGCGCCGGCCCCAGTCGTAGCGGAAGGCGCGCAGCCGCGGGCGCAGCGCCTCGTTCAGGAACGCCTGGTCGATGCGGAACCCGTTCCGCCCATTGGGCGAGTACCAGGTGTAGGCACGCCGGTCTCCGCGCACGTGGCGGAACGCGTCGGTCCATCCGGCGCCGTCGAGCCCGCGCATCCACGCGTCCTCGATCCGGTTGAACGCGGGCACCTGCTCGTCCAGGTCGATTCGCCCCGAGTTGGTGTCGCCCAGGAACAGCGCGGGTCCCGGCCAGGCGCGCCGCGCGGTGGCGAGCACCGCGTCGAGATAGGAATACTTCCGGCCGCTCACCCGGTTGGGCACGTGCATCACGCCGACCGTCACCGGGGTGGGCGCGAGAAGGCGGGCGAGGAGCCAGCGGCACGGCTCGGCCGGCGCGCAGCCGAGACGCGCGCGTCGCAGCGGCCAGCGGGACGCGAGCAAGATCGCATTGACGGACGGCCGCGCCGGGTCCGCGGTGGTGCACTGGTAGGTCAGGCCGAGAGCGTCCAGGGCTCGCGCCAGCTCCCGGCTGGGCGGCGTGCCCCGGAACTCGCAGAGGGCAACCGCGTCGGCGCCCCACGCGTCGATCTGGCGCGCGATCGCGCCGGCGCGGATGCCGCCTCCCGCGCGGATGTTCCAGAACACGAGGCGCATCGGCCGCGGGCTCCCGTCCCGGCTACTTGTCGAGCCAGACCTCTTGCAGCCGGCAGCAGTTGTACGTCACCTGGTTCAGGATCAGGTTGCGGACGTAGGGATAGTGGGCGAAGCGGTCGGTGCGCCAGCCCATGGTGGGCCGCGCCGCGTCCTCCTCGAGCTTCTTCTGGATCTGCCACACCAGGGCCAGCCGCCTGGTCTGGTCGATCTCCTGGGACTGCTGCTCGATGAGCCGGCTCACGTCCTCGCTGCAGTAGTCGCCGTAGTTGCGCGGCGACCCGCACGCATAGTTCTCGTAGAAGTTCGCGTCGGGATCGTCCAACCCGAGGCCGGTGAGGTTGGCGCCGATCTGGAACTCGCGCCGGGTCACCATCGGGTGCCACTGCGCGGTGTCGATCTGCTTGAGCGTCGCCTCGACGCCGACCTGCTTGAGCTCGCTCACCACGAAGCCGGCGAAGTCGAGGTAGATCGCGATGGAGCGGGTGACCACCTCGATCTTGAGGGGCCGGGACACGCCAAACCCCGCCTCCGCGAGGAGCTTCCGAGCCTGGGCGCGGCCGGCCGCGGCGCCGCCGTAGCCGGGGAGCTGGCCCAGGTCCTTCTCGAGCAGGCCCCACACGCCCCACGGCTTCGGGGCGAGGGAGGCGCCGATGACCGCGGCGCCCCGATGCACGGTCTGGGTGTACGAGCGCCGGTCGATCGCGAAGCTCAGCGCGCGCCGGACCGTCACGTTGTCGAACGGCGCCCGCTTCGTGTTCAGCAGCAGGTTCTCGCTCACGTTGCTGGCGGTCTCGGTGAAGACCATCCCGGGCACCGCGCCCTTGAGCTGCTCGGCGCTCGACAGCGTGGTCTCGCCGGGATAGGCCACGTCGATCTGGTTGGCCTGCCGCGCGGCCACCCGCGTCCCGCGCTCCACGATCACGGTATAGCGCACGCCGTCGAGGTAGGGCCGGCCCTTCACGAAGTAGTCGGCATTGCGAGTCAGCTCGACGGTGTGGCCGCGCTTCCACTCCTTGAACTTGAACGGGCCGGTGCCGACGCAGCGCGATCGGTGCTCGGCGACGGGCACGTGCGCGGGAATCACCGGCGAGTAGCCGGAGGCGAGCATGGCCACCAGCGAGGGCTGCCGCCGCTTGAGCCGGAACACCACGGTGTGCGGATCGGGAGCCTCGACGGCCTCGACGTTGGCGTACCACTCCTTCCGCGGGTTGATGCGGAGCTTGGCCGGCGCGTCGGCGGCCTCGCGCACCACATCGAAGGTGAACTTCACATCCCGCGAGGTGAAGGGCCGGCCGTCGTGCCACGTCACGTCGCGTCGCAGGAAGAACACCAGGTTGCGGTAGTTGTCTTGCCACGACCATGTCTCGGCCAGCTCGGGCACGATCGTGTCCATGCGGCCGAGCCGCTTGGTCTGGTCGTAGATGACGAGGTTGCTGTAGCACGGCATGGCCGGCCACGTGACCGAGTTGGTCGCGGCCTCGTGAATCGCGAACCCCTGGGGCAGGTCCTCGCGGAGCACGAGCCGGAGCACGCCGCCCGGCTTGCCGTCACGCGGAGCGGGCGCGGGGACCTGAGCGAGCGCGGAGACGGGCGCGAGCGTCGAGCCGAGGATCAGGAGGAGACCGAGGACACGGGCGGCGCTGGACATGAAACGTCTCCTTGGAGGAACCGGCCTGGGCAACCGCTCCTCACCCGGCCCTCTCGCCTCGGGGGAGAGGGCCGGGGAGGACGGGCAAGGTCAGACGGTGACGGGCTTGTAGACCGGCATGCGCCACTCGGGGAAGCGCCGGTCCGTGCCGCGTACCACGTTCATGTAGGCGGTGAGCAGTCGCTGGGTGATGGGGCCCACGCCGCCGTCGCCGAGCGGAAAGCGATCGACCGAGAGGATCGGGGTGATCTCGTAGCCGCTGCCGCAGAAGAAGGCCTCGTCGGCCACGTACAGCTCGGTGCGCGCGATGTCGCGCTCCACCACTTCCATGCCGAGCGCGGGCGCGACCGCGTCGATCAAGGTGGTGCGGGTGATCGACTCCAGGATGTCGCTGGTGATCGGCGGGGTGACCAGCTGGCCGCGGCGCACCATGAAGAACGTGGCGCCCGAGCCCTCGGCCACCGTGCCCTGCTGATTCAGGAAGATCGGCGCGTCGTAGCCGTCGGCCTTGGCCTGGAGCGTGGCGAGCCGGCCGTTCTGGTAGTTGGCCCCGCACTTCAGCCGGATCGGGATCGCGTTGTCACTGGTGCGCTGCCAGGAGGTGATGCAGCACTTGAGCCCGCTGCCCTCCGTGATGCGCGCCCGACGCCGGGGGTTGATGTAGAGCCCGGTCGGGCTGGTCGAGTCGAGGCCGGGGGCGGCCACGTAGGCCACCAGGTGCATGTGCACGTCCTCGCGGATCTCGTTGCCGCGCAGCACGTCCCGGACCGCCTCGTACAGGTCCATGTCGGTATAGGGCACCGTGAATCGCATCATCTTCATCGACTCACGCAGGCGCGCGAAGTGCTCGCCGAGACGGAAGCAGTAGACCTCTCCGTCGGCCTCGTTCCAGTAGGCGCGCAGGCCCTCGAAGACGTTGGTCGCGTAGAAGACGGCCGCGCTGTTGACGGGCAGGACCGCCTCGGCCGGCGAGACCAGGCGGCCGTTCATCCAGATCTTCAACTCTTGCGCCACGATGGGTTCCTCCGTTGTCGGCGCCCTCGCGGTGCGGCGCCGGACCGCAGAGAGGATATCACCGTTGGGCGCCGAGGTGGGAGAGCAGCCGGGAGGTGACCGCGGCCGGCGCCTCGTCGGTGACGAAGTGGCCGACTCCCGGCAGGGTCTCGAAGCGGAACGGCCCGCTGACGAAGTCGGCGGTGAGGCGGGCCGCGGTGGGGCCGACGGTGGCGTCACGATCGCCCCAGATGTAGAGCGTCGGCACCGTGATCGCGCCGACCTCGACCGTGGTGAGCGTCCCGGCCGCCCGGTACCAGGCCAGCGCGGCCTCGAGGGCCGCCGGCTCGCCGAGCACCGACAGGTACTCGTCCACCGCGACCGGGGGCACGCCCTGCCCGGCGAGCCGCGCCCGGAGCAGGCGCGCCCCGTCCTCGAGGAGACGCGGCCCGGTGGCCTGATCGTGGAACGCCTTGTGGTGGCGGGACCGATGCTGCTGGTCGTCGGCGTTGTCGCGGAAGGCGCGGCGGAAGGCGGCGGGGTGCGGGCGTGAGAGGACGGTCAGCGACCGGATGCGCGTGGGATGCCGGTGTGCGGTGACCCAGCTCACGTGGCCACCCCAGTCGTGGCCGACCAGGTGGAACGGCCGGCCCCGCGCGCCGGCGGCGTCGGCCAGGTCGAGCACGTCCTGGACGAGGCGGTCGACCCCGTAAGCCGCGAGTCCCTCGGCCGGATCCGGTCGCACGCCCGCCGAATAGCCGCGCTGGTCCGGGGCCACCGCGCGGTAGCCCGCCGCGCCCAGGGCCGGCACCTGCTGGCGCCAGGTGTGGCGCGTCTGCGGGTAGCCGTGGAGCAGGATGACGAGCGGGCCGTCCGCAGGCCCGGCGGTCGCGGCGCTGAAGCGGCCCTCGGCGGTCGCGATCGTGTCGCTCGAATGCGCGCGACCGTCGGTCATGGCGTCACGGTAGCCGCGGCGCCGGCGCCGGTCAATCCGATGCGCCGCGCTTCTGGTACCATACCCGCGCATGTGGAATCGGGCGGCCGCACCGGCAGGGGTGCGTTGACCTACTGCGTCGGCATCTGGACCCGGCACGGCCTCGTGATGGCGTCGGACTCCCGGACCAACGCGGGACACGACCAGGTCAACGTTGCGCGCAAGATGCACACGTTCGTGCAGCCGGGCGAGCGCGTGTTCATCCTGCTGAGCAGCGGCAGCCTCTCCTGCACCCAGTCCATCATCACGCTCCTCCGCCGCGACTTCGATCAGGGCAAGGGCCTGGCTCAAGCCCCGTCGCTCTACGACGCGGCGCGGGTGATCGGCGAGCAGGTGCGCCGCGTCTCGGACATGGATCGCGACGCCCTCGAGCGCGACGACTTCAAGTTCAACGTCAACCTGGTGCTGGGCGGGCAGGTCCGGGGCGAGTCGCCGGGCCTCTTCATCATCTATCCCCAGGGCAATCCGCTCCAGGCCAGCGAGGACTCGCCGTACCTGCAGATCGGCGAGACCAAGTACGGGCGGCCCATCCTCGACCGCGGCATCCGCTTCCAACGCACCACGCTCGAGGAGGCGGCCAAGTACGCGCTGCTCTCCCTCGACTCGACCATGCGGTCGAACGTCACGGTGGGCCCGCCGATCGATCTCCTCGCGTACCGGGTGGACGAGCTCGAGATCACGCGGCTGCGGCGATTTCCCGCGAGCGACCCCGATCTCATCAAGATCGGCACGCGCTGGGAGCAGGCCCTCCGCCAGGCGGTGGGCCGGCTGCCCCAGATTCGCTTCCGCGCGCACCGACCGGCCGGAAGCGTCCAGATGCCGCCGGGCGAGAGCATCGAGGTGGTCGAGCCGAGCCCGACCGAGAGCACGCCGGCCGAGCTGCAGCCGCAGGCCAAGCCGCCATCGCCCTGACGCCGCCCCCCGGAGTGTCTCGGCCAACCGCGTCCGTCGCCCAGGCCAGGAGGCCATCATGAGCGCCAATACCCGCATCTTCGGCATCGTGCCCCCGATGACCACTCCGTTCCGTCCGGACGACACCATCGACGACGCCGCGCTGCGCGCGGAGACGCGCTATCTCATCGAGACCGCGCGGGTGCATGGCCTCGCGGTCACCGGCAGCACCGGCGAAGGGCACGCGCTCACCACCGACGAGGTGCGCCGGATCACCGCCACCGTGGTGGACGAGGCGCGCGGCCGGGTGCCGGTCATCACCGGCATCATCACCGACAGCACCGCCTCCGCGGTGGAGCGGGGCCTGGCCGTGCGCGATCTGGGTGTCGCGGCGCTGCAGGTGACGCCGGTGCACTATCTCTTCCGTCCCGACGACGACGCGATGGTGCGCCACTTCGAGACGCTGGCCGCCCGCACCGACCTGCCCATCATCATCTACAACGTGGTGCCGTGGACGTACCTGTCGCCGCAGCTGCTGGCCCGGATCATCGGGGCGGTGCCCGGCGTCATCGGGGTCAAGCAGAGCGCGGGGGACATGAAGCTGCTCGCCGATTTGTTGCTGCTGGTGGCCGACCGATCGCGCATCATGAGCGCGGTGGACGCGCTCCTCTACCCGTCCTTCGCCCTGGGCGCCCACGGCGCCATCGCGGCGATTCTCACCGCGGTGCCCGCGCTCTGCGTGCAGCTCTGGGACGCGGTGCAGGGCGGCGACCACAAGCAGGCGCTCGCCCTGCACGAGAAGCTGCTGCCGATCTGGAACGCGATCGCGCACGACAACCTGCCCGCCAACGTCAAGCACTGCCAGGCCCTGATGGGCCGGCCGGCCGGCGTGCCGCGGGCTCCCATGCCCGCCACGTCCGCCGCCCAGGCCGACGCGATCCGGCGGGCCCTGCAGGGGGCGGGCGCGCTGCGCTAGCGCGCGGCGACGCTCGGCTCCCTCTCACCGTCCGAGGTCAAGGAGGATCCAGACGATGGCCGATCCCGAGTCGCAGTCGATCGATCGCCGGACATTCGTGAAGACCGCCGCCGCCGCGGCCGCCGGCGGCATCGAGGGCATCCTGGCCGCGCGCCGGGCGCCCGCGTTCGCCCAGGGCACCAAGCTGCACTGGGTGCGCTGGGTGGACTTCGTGCCCGAGTCCGACGTGGAGCTGAAGCGCCAGATGCCGGAGGCCTCCAAGGCCCTCGGCGCCGAGGTCACGCTCGAGACCATCAACGCCAACGATCTGCAGGCCCGGATCACCGCGGCGATCCAGTCCGGCTCCGGCGCGGACATCTTCCTCATGCAGTACAACTGGCCGCAGCTCTATGCCAACTCGCTCGTCGACGTGAGCGACGTGGCCAACGACCTGGCCAAGGCGGAAGGCGGCTTCTACGACATCTATCCGCCGTCGTGCAACGTCAACGGCAAATGGCTCTCCGTCCCGCACTCGGTGCTGGGCAACGCGGTGGCCTACCGCAAGTCGTGGCTGAAGGAGGCGGGAGCGAGCGAGTATCCCAAGACCTGGGACGACGCGCGCAAGCTCTTCGCCGCGCTCAAGAAGAAGGGCAAGCCCTACGGCCAGACCCTCGGGCACACCTTCGGCGACGCCCCGGTATTCACCTACACGCTCACCTGGGCCTTCGGCGCCGCCGAGACCGACAAGAGCGGCAAGAAGGTGGTGCTCGACTCCAAGGGGGCGGTGGAGGCGGTAAAGTTCATGCAGGCCTTCTGGAAGGAGTGCTGCGACGAGGGCGGCCTCGCCTGGGACGACACCAACAACAACCGCGCCTTCCACGCCGGCGAGGTCTGCGCGACCCTGAACGGAGCCAGCATCTACCTGGTGGCCAAGCGGCAGAAGGACAAGATCAAGGACGACAAGGGTGAGCCGATGTGGACGGACATCGACCACGCCCCGCTGCCCGCCGGCCCCGCCGGGGCGTACCTGCTCTTCCTGAACCACTCGGACGCGATCATGAAGTACAGCAAGAACCAGAAGCTCGCGAAGGACTTCCTGCGCTGGATGCACAAGAAGGAGAACTACGAGAAGTGGTTCCTCACCCAGGAGGCGTACAGCGTGGGCGCCACCCGGGTGTGGGAGAGCCATCCGATGTGGGAGAAGGTGGACGGGCCGCTCAAGATGTTCCGCACCGCGGCCCGCAACACCCGCCTGTTCGGCTACGCCGGGCCCTCCACCGGCAAGGCCACCGAGGTGTTCTCCAAGTACATCATCACCGACATGTACGCCAAGGCCGTCCAGGGCATGAAGGCGGAGGACGCGGTGCAGTGGGCGGACACGGAGCTGAAGAAGATCTACGGAAGCTGAGCCCGATGCCGGCGGGCTCCTGACCATCGGGGCCCGCCGCGCGTGATGTCGCCCCCGCTCCGATCTCGACCGACCGAGGCCGTCCGATCGATTCGTCCGCCCTGATCCTGCTGGCCGCGAAGATCGCGGCGTCGGCCTTCTTCGTCCTCGGCGGGACCGCGGCCGCCGAGTGGCTGGGGCCGCGGCTCGGCTCCATCGTGGGCTCGACGCCCCAGCTGGCGATCCTCTCGCTCATCTTCTTCACCATCGAGCAAGGTCCCGCGTTCGCCGCGGAGAGCGCATTCTGGACCATTCCCGGCATGGGCGCGGCGGTGCCGGTCTACCTGGGCTATCTCGCGGCGACGCGGCTGGTTCCGGCCCCGCGCCTCCGCTCGGTGGCCACCGCGGTGTCGGTCGGCACCGCCACCTTCGTGGCCGCGACGCTGCTGCTCAGCGCGCTGCCCCTCGGGCCGCTGACCGCGGTGCCGTTCGCGGCCGCGGTCTGCCTGGGCGCGGGCGTCCTCGTGCGGCACCTGCCGGACACCGCCACGCTGCGGCGCGGACCCACGTCGATCCCGCTGCTGGTGATCCGGGTGGCCGTCTCGGCCCTCACCGTGCTGGTGGTGACGTCGGTGGCGCATCTGCTCGGGCCCAAGTGGTCGGGGCTGGTGGTGGGCTTTCCGGTCAACGGCCTGCCGGTGATCGCGCTGCTGCACGCCCGCTACGGCCCCGAGGTGATCATGCCGTTCATCCGCATGTTCCCCATCGGGGCGTTCGGCATCTGTCTGTTCAACCTGGTGGCGTGGTGGACGCTGGTGCAGATCGGGCTGCCGGCCACGATCGCGCTCGCATATGCGGTGGACGTCGCGTATCTGGCGGCGGTAGCCTGGCTGCGCCGGCCTCGCCCGGTCACGACATGAAGATCCGAGACCTCCAGGCCGATCACTATCGCATCACGCTGCCGGTGGCGCTCTCCGACTCGACCCACGGGATCATCGAGGACTTCGAGCTGCTCACCGCGCGCGTGCGCGACGCCGACGGCGTCGAGGGCGTGGGCTACACCTACACGGTGGGCACCGGCGGCGCCGCGGTGCGGGCGCTGCTGGCGCGCGATCTGGCCCCGCGGCTCGCCGGCCGCGAGGCCGAGGACATCGAGGCGCTCTGGCAGCTCATGTGGTGGGCGCTGCACTACGGCGGCCGGGGCGGGGCCCAGGCGCTCGCCATCTCGGCGGTGGACATAGCGCTGTGGGATCTGCGCGCGCGGCGTCAAGGCGCGCCGCTCTGGCGCGTGCTCGGCGGGTTCGATCCGCGCGTGCCTTGCTACGCCGGCGGCATCGATCTCGAGCTGCCGCTCGACGCGCTGCTGCGCCAGACCGAGGACAACCTGGCCCGCGGGTTCCGGGCCATCAAGATGAAGGTGGGCCGGGCCGCGCTTCGGGAAGACGTCGAGCGGGTCCGGGCCATGCGCGCGCATCTAGGCCCGGATGTCCCCCTGATGGCGGATGCCAACATGCGGTGGAGCGTCGACGAGGCCATCCGCGCGGCGCGGGCGCTCCGCGATCAGGACCTGGTCTGGCTCGAGGAGCCCACGATCCCCGACGACGTGCCGGGCCACGTCCGCATCGTGCGCGAGGGCGGGGTGCCCATCGCGGCGGGGGAGAACCTCCACACCCTCCACGAGTTCCGCGCGTTGATCGCGGCCGGCGGGGTGACCTTCCCCGAGCCCGACGTCACCAGTTGCGGCGGCATCACCACGTTCATGAAGATCTGCCACCTCGCCGAGGCCTTCAATCTGCCGGTGACCTCGCACGGGGCCCACGACGTGACGGTGCACCTGCTCGCCGCCGTCCCCAATCGCTCCTATCTCGAGGCGCACGGCTTCGGACTGAACCGCTACATCGAGGTCCCGCTCCAGATCCAGGCGGGGCGCGCCATCGCCCCCGACCGGCCGGGCCACGGGGTGGTCTTCGACTGGGCCGCCCTCTCGCCGCTCCGGGTCGACTGAGTCGTCGGCGCCGAGCTCGACCCGGCCGTCAGCGGACGAACGAGGGGCTGGTCTTGTCCGCCTTCGGGGCGGGATCGATCGGACCCGGATCGGTGGGGCTCGGCAGGTGGCGCTCGATCAGCCGCCAATGCCGGACCGCGAGGAGACACGAGGCGAACGCAACCTCGGCGCGTGCGTCGGCGGCCGAGCGCTGGATGTCCACGTGCCCGGTCGTCAGGTCCACGTCCCGCACCTGGGCGTCGAATTGCGGCGACGTCTGACGCGTGTAGCTCACGCACGTGGCGACGTCGGCGCGCGACTGCTCCGCGTAGTCGGGCGGCCAGGCGTAGCCGACCGTCAACACCGCGACACTTCCGAGCACGATGGCCCTGATCATGGCTGGCTCCTCCGCGTACCGGGGGAGCAAGAGGTGGGCCAGCGGAAGAACGAGGGAATCGGGCGGATCGAGGGAGGACGGCGCGCGCCGGGTGCGTCAACGTGGAACCACCACGGAAAATTCTGCCCGGTCAGCGCAGCGGTCGCGTCAGAGCGGCGGTAGCGTCGTCAGGACAGCGCGGGCGGCTCCGGGAACTGCTGGTCCACGAGGCGATGGTTGCGGAGGCCGATCGCCTCGCGCTGAATGATCAGGGTATGGCGGGCCTCGAGGGCCCGCCGCCGCGCGTCGCGGTACCGGGCGAGCGCGGTCTCGCGCGCGATCGCCGGCGCGCGCCCGAGGTCCTCACGCAGCTCGGCGCAGAGGCGCAGCGCGGCCTCCAGGCGCTCCCCCGCGCGCCCCAGCGTGGCCGCCTTCTCCGCGAGGATCTCCTTCTCGGTCCGCTGGAGGGATTCCTCGCGGGCGTTCACGCGGGTCCCTCGATGACGCCGGCGGCGATCAGCTCCTGGATGTGCTCGTCCTTGTAGCCGAGCACATCGCGCAGCACCCGACGGGTGTGCTCGCCCACCCGGTAGGCCGCGGGCGCGCGCGGATGGGTGGGCTGGCCGTCCACGTGATAGGGGCTCGCGGTCACCCGCAGATCCTGGCGGCCCGGATGCGGCAGCACCGGGAAGAACTGGCGCACGGCCAGATGCTCCTGCGCGATGACCTCGGCCGGCCGCAGGACCGGGGCGCAGGGGATGCGGGCCTCGGTCAACGCGGCCAGCGCGGCCTCCGCGCTCGGGAAGGTATCGAGCCAGGCGGTGATGATCTGGCGAAGCGCGCGCCAGTTGTTCCGCCGGGTCAGCGACGAGGTGAAGCGCGGATCGCGGCCCAGCTCGGGCCGCTGCATGAGGCCGAGCAGCCGCTCCCACAGCCGTGGGGCGCCCACGACCTGCATGGCCATGTAGCGGTCGCCGATCTGGTGGACGATCATGCCGGGACGGGGGTTGCCGTGCTCCGCGCCGCCGTTGAGCACCGAGGCGTAGGTGACGCTGTCGGCGCCCACCAGCGCCTCCAGCATCGACACGTCGAGATGCGCGCCCCGTCCGGTGCGCGCCCGTCGCCAGAGCGCGGCCATGATGGCCCCCATCGCGTGCGCGGCGGCCAGCACGTCGGCGGCCTGCAGATTCGAGGCGCGCGGGGCGGCCTCGTCGCCCTGCTCCAGCGCCATCATCCCGGAGGCGGCGTTGATGATGTGGGCGAAGGCCGGCCGCTCCCGCCACGGACCGGTCTGGCCGAAGCCGGAGATGGAGCAGTAGACGATGTCGGGCTTCACGGCGGAGACCGCGGGATAGTCGAGGCCCAAACGGCCCACCACCCCCGGCGCGAAGTTCTCGATGAACACGTCGGCGTGCGTGGCGAGCCCCAGCACGACGTCGCGGCCCTCGGGACGGCTCAGATCCACCGCCACGCTCTCCTTGCCCGCGTTCACCCGTGCGAAGTAGGTGGACTGGTCATCGCGGCCGGGCTCGATCTGGTGCGGGTTGCGGCGCATCTCGTCGCCCTCGACGGGCCGCTCGATCTTGATGACGCGCGCGCCGAGGTCTGACAGCAGGCGCGTGCAGTAGGGGCCGGCCAGGACACGCGTGAGATCGACCACGACGAGGCCGTGCAACGGCAGGGACGAGTCGGACATTTCCCGGCGAGTATACCGTCGGACGCGGAGCGGTGCTCCCTAGGCCGACTGGACCAGTCCCGCCGGGCAGGCGACGCCGGTGCCGCCGATGCCGCAGTAGCCCCACGGGTTCTTGGCCAGATACTGCTGGTGGTAGTCCTCCGCGTAGTAGTATTCGGGCGCCGGGCGGATCTCGGTGGTGATCGGTCCGTAGCCGGCCTTGTCCAGCACGGCCTGGTACGCCTTGCGGGAGGCCTCGGCGGCGCGCTGCTGCGCATCGTCGTAGCAATAGATCGCGGAGCGGTACTGGGTGCCCACGTCGTTGCCCTGGCGCATGCCCTGGGTCGGATCGTGGTTCTCCCAGAACGCGCGGAGCAGCGTCTCGTAGGAGACCTTGGCCGGATCGAACACCACCATCACGACCTCGGCGTGCCCGGTCGCGCCGCTGCAGACCTCCTCGTACGTCGGGTTGGGCGTGTAGCCGCCGGCGTAGCCCACGGACGTCGAGTACACGCCCGGGATCTCCCAGAACTTGCGCTCCGCGCCCCAGAAGCAGCCCATGCCGAAGACCGCGCGCTCCGTGCCCGCGGGGAACGGGGGCGACAGCCGGGCGCCGCTGACGAAGTGGCTCTCCGGGACCGGCATCTTCTCGGCGCGACCGGGAAGGGCGTCGGCCGGACCCGGCATGGCACGCTTGCGCAGACCGAACATGGGTGTTCCTCCTTGGGCTAGAGCCTACCTCAGGCGGGCCGTCGCAGCCACTCTGCTATGCTCGGAGGAGTCGACATGAGCGACAACGGCGCGGCCGCGCAATCCCGTCCGGGGACGATCCGGGCCGTCATCTTCGACATGGATGGCGTCCTCGTGGACTCCGAGCCCTTCGGCTTCGAGGCCCTGCGTCGGGTGATGACGCGTCATGGCCTGCCCTACTCGGAGGAGGAGAACGCCGAGTTCCTCGGCCGCACCACGCTCGATTCCTGCCGGATCCTGAAGGCGCGGCACGGCTTCGCCGCATCGGCCGAGACGCTGGCCGACTGGTACGTCGAGCACATGCTGGAGCAGATCGGGCGCGGACCGATCCCGATGGCCGGCGTGCCCGAGGTGCTGCGTCAGGTGCGGGCCGCGGGCTACCGCATGGCGCTGGCGTCCTCCGCGGAGGTCCGCGTGATCGAGGCCAACCTGGTCGCCCTGGCGATCCGCCCGCTCTTCGAGGCCGTCGTCTCGGGTACGCAGGTGGCCCGCGGCAAGCCCGCGCCGGACGTGTTCCTGGCCGCCGCCGACCGTCTCGCGACGCCGCCCGCGCAGTGCCTCGTCATCGAGGATTCGCGGAACGGTCTGCTGGCCGCCAAGGCCGCGGGCATGCGCTGCGCGGTCGTGCCCTGCAGCTACACCCGCGGGCAAGATCTCCGCGAGGCGGATCACCGGCTCGACGCCCTGCCCGAGCTGCTCGCGCTCCTCTAGGAGCGGCGCGCTCAGATCTGCTTCCAGAGGAACGCGGCGCGCCCCATTCGCCGCTCGATCACCGCCACGCGATGCTGGTAGGCCGCGCTGGCCGACCCGGGGCGCCAGGCGGCGGGATTCGGCAGGATCGCGGCCAGCTGAGCGGCCTCGCGTTCGTCCAGGTCCGCCGCCGGCTTGCCGAAGTAGCGCTGGCTCGCCGCGCCCACGCCGTAGATGCCCGGGCCCAGCTCGACCACGTTCAGGTACAGCTCGAGAATGCGCCGCTTGGGCAAGGTCCGCTCGAGCTGCCAGGTGAGCAGCGCCTCCTTCGTCTTGCGCAGCGGGTTGCGGGATCTGGAGAGCCACAGGTTCTTGGCCAGCTGCTGGGTGATCGTGGACGCCCCGCGCGGCAGCTCGCGGTCGCGCAGGGCGTCCTCGAGCGCGCTCTGCATCTCGTCGAGCGCGAAGCCGTGATGGCTGAAGAAGTTGACGTCCTCGGCGACCAGCACCGCCCGCTTCACCGCGGGCGAGATCGCCGCGTAGGGTGTCCACTCCCGGGCCACGCGATCCGGCCGGCCGCGGGCGCGCTGCAGGGCCCGGTACTGCTCGATGAAGGCGGTCGTCGCGGGGCGCTCGATGGCGAGGCGACGGACCGACGGCCAGGCCCAGATCTCGACGGCCAGCCATCCGGCGATCGCCAGCATCGCGATCACCGCCAGGCGCCCGGCCCACCCGCGTCGGCTGCGCATGACCCATGGTATCGTGGGGCCCCATGAACGCCCTCAAGCAGCGCGTCGCGGGCGCGGTGGATCGGCTCGGTGACGAGCTCACCGCGCTGTCGCACCGGATCCACGCGCATCCCGAGCTGGCGTTCGAGGAGACGCGGGCGAGCGGCTGGCTCCGCGAGTTCCTGGACACGCAGGGCTTCCAGGTGGAGCCGGGCGTGGGCGGCGTCGGCACCGCGTTCCGGGCGACCCTCGAGACCGGCCCGGGCCCGACCCTGGCGATCCTCTGCGAGTACGACGCGCTGCCCGGCGTCGGTCACGCCTGCGGTCACAACGTGATCGCGGCCGCGGGCGCCGGGGCGGGCGCCGCGCTCATGGCTGCGCGCGACGGCCTGCCGCCCGGACGCATCGTGGTGATCGGCACGCCGGCCGAGGAGCGGGGCGGAGGCAAGGGCGTGCTCGTGGAGGCCGGCGTCTTCCGGGACGTGGACGGGGCGATGATGATCCACGGCTTCGATCGCACGCTGCTGCATCAGGACCTGCTCGGGGTCGTCCGCGCGACGTTCGAGTGGGCGGGCAAGGCCGCGCACGCCTCGGCCGATCCGTGGGAGGGCGTCAACGCGCTGGACGCCTGCGTGCAGACGTTCAACGCGGTCAGCATGCTGCGGCAGCAGATGCGGCCGGACTGCCGCATCCACGGCGTGGTCGCGGACGGCGGCGCGGCCGCCAACATCATCCCGGAGCGCGCGGTGGCCGACTTCAACGTGCGCGGGCCGAGCCTCGCGTCGATGTGGGCCCTCTACCGCCGCGTCGTCGCGTGCGCCGAGGCGGCCGCGGTGGCGACCGGCGCGCGGCTCACGGTGACGCAGCACCGGGACGTCTACGAGCCGCTGAAGCGCAACCAGGCGCTGCTCGACGTCTTCGCGGACAACCTCGGCGCGGCCGGGCTCGGCGAGGGGCCGCCCGCGCCCGACCGTCTGGCCTCCTCGGACATCGGCAACGTGAGCCAGGTCACGCCGACGATCCACGCGTGGATCGCGATCGCTCCGCTCGGCACCGCGATCCACACCCGCGAGTTCGCGGCGGCCGCCGCGGCGCCGGGGGCGCGCGCCGGACTGCTGGCCGGGGCCAAGCTGATGGCCCTCAGCGCGGTGGACCTGCTGGCTGACCCGGCCCGGCTGGCCGCGATGAAGGAGGAGTTTCGGGGCCGGTGAAGAGCCGGTTCACGCGCTGGACCCTCGCGGTGGTGCTCACCGTCGCGGTCGTCTGGGTGAGCCTCCTCGTCATGGATCCGTTCCCGCCGCGGCGGATCATCGTCGCGACCGGCCAGCCCGACGGCACCTACGACGCGCTCGGGCGGGAGTATCAGCGGCGCTTGCGCCGCGAGGGCCTCACCGTCGAGCTGCGGCGCACCGCGGGCTCGGTCGAGAATCTGGATCTGCTCCGGCGCGGCGGGGCCGACGTGGCCTTCGTGCAGGGCGGCATCTACCAGCCCGCCGAGGATCCCCAGCAGCGCCTGCGGGGCATGGCCGCGATCTACCGCGAGCCGCTCTGGATCTTCTACCGGGGCCAGCCGATCGGCGACGGGCTCGCGTCGCTCGCGGGCCGGCGGCTCTCGATCGGGGCGCCGGGCAGCGGCACCGAGGCGGTGGCGCGCGCGCTCTTCGACGCGCTCGGGCTGTCGACGGGCGGAGCGAACGTGGAGCGCCTGACCTCGGCCGAGGCGCGCCGCGCGCTCGAGGAGGAGCGCATCGACGCCGCCTTCTTCGTGGCCTCCTACGCCGACGTCAACGTCGTCGCGCTGCTCCATCGCCCGGACGTGCACCTGCTGGGCTTCACCCGCGACGTGGCCTTCGCGCGGAACTTCCGCTATCTCACTCCGGTCCGCCTGGACCAGGGACTGCTCGACCTGAAGGTGGACCTGCCTCGCCATGAGGTCACGCTGATGGCGCCGGCGGCGTTGCTGCTCTGCCGCGAGTCCCTACATCCGCGCGTGGTCGAGCAGATCCTCACGATCGCGCGCGACGTGCACGGGGCCGGCAGCCTCATCGATACGCCCGGACGCTTCCCGACCCGCGAGGGGGTGGACGTCCCGCTGCACGACGCGGCCGACTCGTTCCTCACCCGGGGCGAGTCGCTGCTCTCCCGCGTGCTCCCGTACTGGGCGCTGCGCTGGTTCCTCCAGATGCGCCTGCTGGTCCTGCCGCTGTTCGCGGTGTGGGTGCCGCTGTTCGGGATCATGCCGATGCTGCTGAACTGGCGGGGCAACCGCGTGCTCCAGCAGCTCTACGCGGCCCTGCGCGACGCGGAGGCGGAGGTCGCCACCGCCGGCGGAGAGGCCGCGCTGCGCGACGTCATCGCGCGGATCGAGGCGCTGCGCAATCGCATCGAGGGGCTGGCCCAGCGGCTGCCCCTGAAGCACCAGCGGGATCTCTATCACTGCCGCCTGCACGTCTCGCTGGTGCTGGCGGAGGCGCGGGAGCGCCTCACCGGAATGGTGCAGCAGCCCTTCTAGCGGGGACGGACGCGCGTGGATCTGGCTCCCACGGGCACCGCGCGCGCCCGCCGCCGGCGGCCGCCCCGCCCGGTCGCGCGACGCCGGACGCGATCGCTCACGAGAATGAGTGCGAGCCCCACGCAGAACCCGCCGACCCCGATCCAGACCGTGGGGAGGTGACCGGCGAGCCGCAGGCCCATGTAGTCGACGGTGCGCTCTCCGCCGGTGCCCGCGGACCCGGCCAGCCGCGCGCCGGCCACCACGAACGACGCGAGCGCGGCCAGGGGGAGCAGCACGCCCTGGAGACCGACCACCAGGCAGGTGCGGGCGACCACGTGGCGGATCAGGGGCGCCCGGCCGATGAAGAGGATGGCCAGGACCGTGGCCATCGCCCACACGCCCCACTTGATCGGCTCGCTCATCGTGCCGGGCTTGCCCGCGTTGACGATGACCGCGATCAGCAGCAGCGACACGCCGCCCGACGCGGCGCCGCCGAGCGCGCTGGCGACCCCCTTGGCCAGGCGGATGGGCCAGTGGCGCGGTCTCGTGCTCCGCCCCGGCCTCGGGGTCAGGCGGGGCGGCTCCTTCAGCAGCAGGTTCCACAGGAGCAGGCTGGCCCCGAGATAGAACAGGAGGCCAAACAACACCAGCAGGTTGGTGCCGGGCATGCGCGCGTCTAGGGAGCCTTCCAGATCACCCGCTCGGCGGCGTCGCCGAGGGCCACGGTGGGCACGCCGCCCTGTCGCAGCAGCATCGCGACACGCTGCTTGCCGTCCCGGTCGTGCAGGCTGAGGAACGGCAGCTGGAAGTCCGAGCTGACCCGGAGCCAGAGACGTCCCTTGCCGCCGCTGTCGGTCAGGTTCAGCGTGGGCTGACCGTCGCCGGTCACCGCGAGCATCGCGCGGCCGTTGCCCTCGCCGTCGTACAGCCAGATCGCGGGCGGCCCTGCGGGCTCGAGCCCCATGGCGGTGCGGCGACGGCCGTTGCGATCGTAGAGGGTGAGGCCGGTCGCGCCCTCGGCGGTGAGGGCCAGGAGCGAGCGCGGCCGCCCGGCCTGGTCGAGCAGGGTGAGGCTCGGGCGGCCGTCGCCGTACGCGCGCAGCTCGACGCGCGGCCGATCGGCCTGGTCGAGCAGGGCGAGCTGCGCGGTGCCGTCGGCGCGCACGGTGAGCCCGGCGCGCACGCGGCCGCTGGCGCGCTCGGACAGCTCCACGCCGGCCTGTCCGTCCCGGCTGACGCTCAGGAGCGCGCGCTCCTGCTGCGTGTCGTCTGCGAGCGCGAGGGCGGCGGTGCCGTCGGGCCGCAGCCCCAGGGTGGCGCGTACGTTGCCGGCGCTGTCGCGCAGCACGAACCGCTCCGCCTCGACGGCGTTGCCCACCGGGGCGGGAGCGGTCTGGCCCATCACGAGGAGCGCGGCCAGGCCGACGACGGTCAGGGTGCCGTACCGCCGCAGGCGCCGGTTCTCGCGCTCGAGTCGGTCGATTCGGCGAGTCAGGGCATCGGTCACCGCTTCGCTTCGGGTGTCGCTCACGGTCCTGTTCCTCCTACTTCTGGTCGGTCTTCTTGTCTGTCCTCTTGTCCGGCACCGCCGCCTGCAGCGTGACCGTGTCGCCCACGATGAGGAACACCACGGTGCCGTTCGAGGCCTGGTAGGTCCATTGCTCCACCGGGCCCAGCTTGTTGACCTCGCTCGGCTTGCCCAGCGCCCGCTCGAGGTCGGCGCGCGCGGTGATCCCGCGCGACTTGTCGAGGAGATCTTCCTTGCTGCGGCTACAGCCGGTGACGAGGCCCATCGCAAGCATCCACAGCAGCACCGCCGTCATCACGCCGCGCATCGTGCGCTCCTCTCGGTCGTCGGGCCGGGGCCCCGCCGAGTCTATCAGAGTGACGAGCGGCAGCAACCGGCCGGGGGCCTTCGGGGAGGAGCAGAGGAAGGGACGCGGTGGGCCGGCGTCAGCGACCGGCGGGCGAGCGGGGGGGCGCGCACCGAGGCGGGGCCGTCCGGGCCCGCGGCTCGGGGAGACCCCGACGGCTAGGGCGTCGTCTCGGCGGGACTCTGTTCGGGGTCGGCGGCCGGCGCCGTGGGAGCGATGGACGCGGGCATCGCGGGAGCGGCGGCGGTGGGCGCCGGCGCGGGCGCCGGGCGGGCGGCCCGGGGCGCGTCCGCGTACTTGCTCTTGAGCTCGCGCACCAGCGCCGCGTACGACGAGGCGCGAATGATCTTGTCGAACTGGCCGCGATAGTTCGCCACGAAGCTCACGCCCTGAACCGCGACGTCATAGACCATCCAGCGCGAGCCGACCAGGTGCAGCCGGTAGTCCACCCCGATCTCGGTGCCGCGGCCGGTGACGATCTTGGAGCGGACCGTCGCGAACTCGGCATCGACCGTCTCGCCCAGGTACACGATCTGCTCGCCCGTATAACCTTCGAGCCGGCCGATGTAGGCGCGGCCCAGCAGCTGCTTGAACACCGCCACGAACTCGCTCTGCTCCTGCGGGGAGCGCTCGCGCCAGTGCAGGGCCAGCGCCCGGCGGGCCATCTCCGGGAAGTCGAAGAGGCGGTCGGCGATGCGCTGCACCTCCGCGCGTCGCCGCTCCTGGCTGATTGGTGCAGCTAGCTGTGAGTCCTGCACGATCTGCAGCACCCGGTCGGTCGCGCTCTGCACCACCTGGAGCGGGGCCGCGTCCGGCTGAGTAGCGCCACCGCCGGCCGCGAGCATGAGCCACATCGCGAGGGCTTTCTGCATGGCCGCATGGGGAGCATGGCCCATGCCACGCAGTGCCGCCGCCAAGCGTCAGATTTCGTGAAGGTCGGCGCACCGGCCGCGACGCGGATTCGTCAGCGGCGGGACGTTCGTCAGGAGCCCGACGGGGTTCAGGGGAGCGAGATGGAGAGTGTCTCCCGCGCGACGCGTTGCAGCTCGGTCAGGTCGAACGGCTTGGTGAGCACCGGCACTGGCACGTCGCCGATGACGCCCGAGCCGTCGGCGTACTCCGACGCGCCGGTGATGAAGACGAGGCGCCGGAGCAGATCCGGCCGCTCCTGCTCGAGCTCGTGATAGAAGCCGAAGCCGTCGAGCTCGGGCATCCGCAGATCGCTCAGGATGAGATCGTAGTCCCGGCCGGCGATCCGCTCGAGGGCCACGATGCCGTTCGGGGCGGTGTCGACCTCGTAGCCTTCGCCGCCCAGCATGTCGGCGATGAGCCGGGCGATGATCGTCTCGTCGTCCACGACGAGAACCTGCGGGCGACGGGCCGGGCGCTCGGGCATGCTCTCGTGGTCAGCAAGAGCCGCGCCAGACATCATTCGCCGTGAAATCGTCCGCTTGCCGGGCAGACGCCCGCCCGCGGCACACAAATCGTCAGCGCCTCGTCCCGGAATGAGCAGCGACTCAGCGCCAGGCCGGCTGCAGGCGGCGCGAGGCCGCGCCGCGGATGCCGAGCCAGAGCTTTCCCAGGAACACGAGGAGGACCATGAGGACCGCATTGGCCAGCGAGTACTGCCACCAGTCGTTGAGCTTCCAGCCGAGCCATTCGCTGGTGAGGGAGAAGACGATGAAGTGGTGGAGGAAGTAGAGCATGAGCGAGGTGCGCCCGAGGATCACGAGCCAGCCCGCGGGCAGTCGGCGCACCTCGACCAGGTAGTAGGCGAGGCCGAGAGCGCAGAACACGGCCCCGAAGCCCAGCAGATTGGTGACCCCGCGCGGGGTCCAGTGATTGTTCAAGATGAAATCGCGCTTGAAGGCGAGCGAGAGATGGACCGGCGTGCCGTGCGCGGCGTCCCAGGCCGCGAAGGCGAGCAGGAGCGCGACGCCGGCGCCACTCATGAGCCAGAGATAGCGCGCGCGCCGCTGCGCGGTCTCCTGGTGGGCCCACGCCCAGCCGAGGACGAGGCCGACCCAGACCAGCGAGATCCACGGCCACGGCGGGAACTCGAAGAAGAGGGTCCGACCGATCACCGGATGGGCGGGCAGCCAGCCGACGAGCGCCGGGAACGAGACCGAGAACAGCACGTACAGCCCGATCGCCACCGCGAGCAGCGCGTAGCGGGCAACCCGGTGATGGAGCAGCCGCATCGGCGGGAAGCCGAAGATGATGCCGAGGCCGATGGTCTGCAGCACGCCGCCTTCCCAGAAAGGCTCGTCGCGGAATACCAGGAAGTTCAGGAGCCACGAGGCGAGCACGAGCCGCGCCCCGCGCTGGAGGAACTTGGCGGCGACTCCGCGGTCCATCGACGCGCCGCCGCCCGCGGCGGCCCGCCGCGCGTAGGACAGCGGCAGGCAGAAGCCCACCAGGAACAGGAAGAGCGGCGCGCCGACCGCCATGCTCGTGTAGATCAGGTTGTAGCGCGGCCAGCCCATGGTGCCGTCCTGCCACCAGCGCCCGGTGTGGTTGACGATCATCAGCACCAGCGCGAAGCCCCGCACCGCGTCCAGGAACTGCAGACGCTCCGCCGGGGCGCGCTCCACGAGGGCCGGCGCCGCCATGGCTCCCGCTCCTTCGCCCGAGCCGCTCCGGTTACCGCGGGACCTTGACCGGGCTCCGCCGCGGGGTGAAGAACTTCGGCCGATCCATCCGCCCCACCGGTACCTCCACCAGGGCCGGCCGGTCTCGGTCGATCGCCTCGCGGACCAGCCGTCCGACCTGCGTCGGCTCGGTGGCGCGCAGGCCGAGCACGCCGAAGGCGTCGGCCAGCTTCATGAAGTCGGGGTTGGCCAGCTCGGCCCCGTACTGTCCGCCCCAGGATTCGTCGAGGTCGCGCGCCACGTTGCCGTACGAGCCGTCGTTGAAGACCACCGCGACCACGTTGATGCGGTGGCGCACCGCGGTCGACAGCTCCTGGGCGTTGAAGAGAAAGCCCCCGTCGCCCGACACCGACACCACCGGCCGATCCGGGCGCGCCACCTTGGCGCCGAGCGCCACCGGGTAGGCGAAGCCCAGGTTGCCGGAGTACGACGACGACAGGTACGTGCGCGGCTCGTACACCGGCCAGAACGGCCGCGAGTAGTAGCCGATCTGGGTCATGCCCGCGACCAGGATGGCGCGCTCGGGCATGCCCGCGCGCAGCGACCGGAGGATCGACGCGTTGGGCTCCATCGTGTCGTCGGCGGCGATGCGCGCGCGCAGCGCCTCGTGCTCGGCCTTGCGCGAGGCGCGGGGCGAGGACGCGGCGCGCAGCCGCTCGAGCAACGCCTCGAGCGTGGCCCGCGCGTCGCCGACCAAACCCAGGGTGTCCGGGTGGCTGCGGCCGATCTCACGCTCGTCGGCGTCGATCTGGACGATGCGGGTGCCGGGCTTGAACGACACGGTCGCGAGACGGCTGCCCACCGCCAGCACCACGTCGGCCTCGTGGATGTGCGCGCGCAGCGGCGACTCGCGCCAGAACGCGGCGCCCAGCGAGAGCGGGTTGTGATCGCTCACCGCGCCTTTGCCCTCGGCGGACTGGGCCACTCCGGCCTGCAGGTGCTCGGCCACCGCGGCGAGGGCGTCGTGGGCTCCGGAGAGATGGACGCCGCCGCCCGCGTAGATCAGCGGAGCCCGCGCGGCGAGCAGCAGCTCGGCCGCCCGATCGATGTCCCGCGCGGCCGCGGCGGGCCGCTCGATCTCGGCGGGCGGCAGCAGCTCGGCCAGGCCCTCGTCCTCCATGGTCTCGGGCGGCATCTCGATCTCGACCGGGCGCGGCCGTCCCGAGCGGAGCTGCCGCGCCGCCTCGCGAACCGCGGCGGGCACGTCGGCCACCGCGAGGATCCGCCGCCGCCACTTGGTGACCGGGGCGATGCAGTCCTGCTGATCGTTGACCTCGTGGAGGAGGCCGATGTCCCGGCCGATGCTGTCGCGGGGGATCTGACCGGAGAGCATCAGCACCGGGGAGGAGGCGGAGTACGCGGTGGAGAGGCCGGACAACGTATTGAGAAGCCCTGGTCCGGGCACCACCAGCGCGGTGCCGAAGTCGCCGCCCGCGCGCGCGTAGCCGTCCGCCATGAAGCTGGTGGCCTGCTCGTGGCGCGTGGTGATGAAGCGGATGCGCGGCTCGTCCCGCAGCGCGGCCATCACGCCGTAGAGCTGGACGCCGGGCAGCCCGAAGACCACCCGCACGCCCTCGTTGTAGAGCGAGCGCACGAGCGCCTCGCCGCCGGTCATGGGTGTCGCCGCCATGGTCGCTGCCTCCTCCCGGCTGCGCCTCAGGGCGCCTCGATGGCGCCGGCCTGGGCCAGCTCGTCGATGTCGCGGTCCTTGTAGCCCAGCAGCTGCGTGAGCACCGTGCGGGTGTGCTCGCCGACCCGATACGGGGCGGCGCCGGCCGGCGCGGTGGCCCGGCCGTCGATCTGGAACGGAGTGGCGGTCACGCGCACCTCGCCGCGCCCCGGGTGCGGGACGGTGGGGAAGGCACCGCGCGCCTTCAGGTGCGCGTGCTCGGCGACCTCCTGCGGCATGAGCACCGCCGCCGCGGGAATGCGCGCGCCGCGCAGCGCGTCCAGCGCCTCGTCCACGCTGGCGAACCGCGCGAGCCACTCCCCGATGATGTCGCGCAGCGCGGGCCAGTGGCGCCGGCGCTGATCCGGCGTCGCGAAGCGCGGGTCGGTGGCCAGGTCGGGCCGGTCGAGCAGCGCCTGCAGGCGCGGCCACAGCGCGGCCGCCCCGCCGGTCTGGAGCGCCAAGTGACGCCCGCCGACCGCGAAGACGCCCATGGCCGGCCGGGGCGAGCCCTGCGACTCGCCGCCGTTGAGCACCGCGGCGTACGAGACGTCGTCGGCCGCGATGAGCGCCTCCAGCATCGAGACGTCCAGGTACGCGCCCTGCCCGGTGCGGTCGCGGCGGCGCAGGGCGGCCAGGATGGCCCCGAAGGCGTGGGTGCCCGCCAGCACGTCGGCGGCCTGGAGGTTCGACGCGCGCGGGGCGTCCAGATCGCCCTGGTCGAGGTGCATCATCCCGGACGCCGCGTTGATGATGTGGGCGAAGGCCTGCCGCTCGCGCCACGGGCCGGTCTGACCGAAGCCGGAGATCGAGCAGTAGACGAGGTCGGGCTTGATCGCGGCCATCGCGCCGTAGCCGAGGCCGAGCTTGTCCGCCACCCCGGGGGCGAAGTTCTCCACGAAGACGTCGGCCACGCGGCAGAGATCCGCGATCACCCCGCGGCCCTGCGGGTGGCTCAGATCGACCGCCACGCTCTGCTTGCCCACGTTGATGCGGATGAAGTAGGTGGACTGATCGGCGCGGCCGGGCTCGACTTGCAGGTGGTTCTTCCGCATGTCGTCGCCCTCGCCAGGGCGCTCGATCTTGACGACGCGCGCGCCGAGGTCGGCGAGCAGGCGCGTGCAGTAGGGGCCGGCGAGCACGCGGGTGAGATCGAGGATCACGAGGTCGGCGAGGGGACCGGCGACGTCGGGCACCGGCAGAGTATAGCGCGCGGATTGACGGGGCGCATCCGCCCCCCTAGACTCGCCGCATGCGACGCAATCGACTGCGTGAGCGGCTGCGGGCGGGCCGGCCCTCGCTCGGCACGCACGTCCACTCCGCGTGGCCGGCGGTGGTGGAGCTGGTCGGCCACACCGGCCTCTTCGACTACGTGGAGTTCGTGGGCGAGTACGCGCCCTACGATCTCTTCGCCCTCGAGAACCTCGCGCGGGCGGTGGACACCTTCGACCACATGACCGCGATGTTCAAGGTCGAGCAGCAGCCGCGCACGTATCTGGCCGTGCGCGCGATCGGGGCGGGGATCCAGAACCTGCTCTTCGCAGACCCGCGGACCCCCGAGGATGTGCGCGAATGCGTGCGCAGCGTGCGGGCGGAGACGCCGGAGGCCGGCGGCCTCCACGGCGTCGGCATGCGCCGCGACGTCGGCTACGTGGTCGACGTGGGCTCGCCCGCGTTCGTCCAGGCCCTCGACGACGCGGTGGTGGCGATCATGATCGAGAAGGCCTCCGCGGTGGACAACCTAGAGGCGCTGCTGTCGGTCCCGGGCGTGGACATGGTGCAGTTCGGGCCCGCCGACTACTCGATGAGCATCGGCCTCGCCGGGCAGTGGAATCATCCGCGCGTCGTCGAGGCGGAGCGTCACGTGATCAAGACGGCCCTGGCCATGGGCATCGCCCCGCGCGCGGAGATCTCGCATCCGAGCGAGGCGAAGGCCTATCTCGACCTCGGCGTCCGCCACTTCTGCATGGGCTGGGACGTGAGCATCCTGTTCGACTGGCTCAGGAGCGAGGGCCGCGCCCTGCGCGATCTGCTCGGCGCGGGCTGACCCGCCGGGCCACCCGACCATGATCCCCGGCCCGGGGCGCTCCGTCGTCTCGCTCGGCCGCCCGACCCTCCTGCTCCTGCTCGCCCTCGGCCTGCTGTCGAGCGGCTGCGGCGAGCGCCCGGCCGCCGGGGCCCCGGTGACCCTGGTCTTCAAGCACGCCAAGATCCTCGGCCCGAGCGATCCGGTGCCCGGTCTGCTGCGGCGCTTCGAGGCGGAGCATCCGGGCGTGCGCGTGGTCAGCGAGGCGCTGACCTGGAGCAGCGACGAGCAGCACCAGTTCTACGTGATCAACCTCGAAGGTGGCACGCCGCCCTTCGACGTGATGATGCTCGACGTGATCTGGGTGCCCGAGTTCGCGCGGGCGGGCTGGATCCTGGAGCTCACGCCCTTCGTCCCGCCGGCCGAGATCGACGCGCATTTTCCCTCGGCCATCGAGCCCGCGCGGGAGAACGGTCGCCTCTGGGCCCTGCCGTGGTTCATGAACGTGGGCTTGCTCTACTACCGGAGCGATCTGCTCGCCCGCTACGGCTTCGCGCCGCCCCGCACCTACGACGCGCTCGTCGAGCAGGTCCGCCACATCCGCGCGCGGGAGAGCGACGCGCGCCTCGACGGCTATCTCTGGCAGGGCAAGCAATACGAAGGCGGCATGGTCAACGTGCTGGAAGCGCTGTGGGCCAACGGGGCGCGGCTCCTGGACGACGCGGGCCGCCCCTTCCCGGACCGGGAGCGCGCGCGCGAGTCGCTCGCGTTCCTGCGCGGGCTCATCGAGAGCGGGATCAGCCCCGCGTGGGTGACCGCGGCCGACGAGGAGCTGACGCGCCGCCCCTTCGGCGACGGCCGGGCCATCTTCCTCCGGAGCTGGCCGTACGCGCTCGACCTCTTCGAGCTGCCGGACTCGCGGGTGCGCGGCAAGGTCGGGGTGACCGCGCTGCCGCGCCTCGCCCACGGCCCGGTGGGCGCCGCCTCGACCGGCGGGGCCCATCTCGCGGTGAGCGCGGGGAGTCGGCATCCGGCCCTCGCGGTGGAGCTGGTCCGCTTCCTCACGAGCGAGGCCGCCCAGCGCGCGATGACCGAGGGGGCGGCGCTGCGGCCCTCGCGCCCGGCCCTCTATCACGACCCCGCGCTGGTCGCGCGCGACCCGAGCCTGCCCGCGCTGCTCGGCCTGACCGAGCGGGGGCACCCACGCCCGATCACGCCGTACTACCTGATGCTGTCGACCACGCTGCAGCCCGAGTTCTCCGCGGTGCTGGTGGGCCGCAAGTCGCCCGAGCGGGCCATCGCGGACGCGTCGGTCCAGATCGATCACCTGCGGCGGGCCATCCGCCCGTGACCGATCGCCGCCTCGGCTGGCTCCTGCTCGCGCCCGCGCTGGCGGTCCTGGGCGGGCTCACCGTGTATCCGGCGCTCTGGGTGATCTGGCTCTCGCTGCACTACCGCATTCCGGTGTTCTCGATCTCGCGCTGGGCCGGCCTCGATCACTACGCGTTCCTCGCGGTGGACCCCCGCTTCTGGAGCGCGGCGTGGGTGACCGCGGTCTTCGCGGTGGTCTCGGTCGCGTTGGAGTGCGCGCTCGGCCTGGCCATCGCGCTCGGCCTGCGCGGCCAGCGCCGCGCGCGCCGGGTCGCGCTCGGGCTCCTGCTCCTGGCCTGGGCCCTGCCGTCGGTGGTGACCGCAAAGATGTTCGAGTGGCTCTACCATCCGGCGGGCGGCCTCGTGAACTTCATGCTCGGCGGCCGGCTCATCAACTGGCTGGGCGACCCCGCCCTGGCCCTGCCGGCGCTGATCGGGGCCGACGTGTGGCGCTCCAGCCCGTTCGTGGCGCTGCTCTGCTACGCGCGCCTGCTCACCATCCCCGGCGAGCTGTACGAGGCCGCCCACGTGGACGGCGCGGCGGGCTGGCAATCGTTCGCGCGGATCACGTGGCCGCTGGTGCGCCCCCTCCTGCTGGTTGCGTTGCTCTTCCGGACGCTCGACGCCCTGCGGGCCTTCGACATCATGTTCGTGCTCACCGGCGGCGGGCCCGCCGGGAGCACCGAGACCCTCACGGTCTACGCCTACCGCTCGCTCTTCCAGACGCTGCAGGTGGGCTTCGGCTCGGCGATCGGGGTCGTCGTGTTCGCGCTGGTCATGCTGGTGGCGGTGGCCTACCTGCGGCTGATCGACGCCGAGGAGCGTCCCGCGTGAGGTCGGGCCGCCGGCGCGACGGCCTCGTGCTGGTCGCCCTCGCCCTCTATGCCGCGCCCTTCTTCTGGCAGGCCTTGACCTCGCTGCGCCCGGACGCCGAGCTGCTGCCGCTGACGCACCTCTGGCCGAGTCGGCTCACCCTCGTCCATTACGACGCGGTGCTGCGCCAGAGCATGATGCCGCGCGCGCTGCTGAACAGCTTCGGCATCGCCCTGCTCAGCACCGCGCTCGCGGTGGGGCTCGGCGCGCTCGCCGCCTACGCGCTGGCCCGGCTGCCGGTGCCGGGCCGCCGCGTCATCCTGCTCGGCATGATCGCGGCCACCGCGTTTCCGCAGATCGCCACCGTGAGCCCGCTCTACCTGCTGCTGCGCGCCCTCGGTCTCCGCGATACGTGGCTCGCGCTGGTGCTGGCCGACGCGTCGTTCACCCTGCCGCTGGTGATCTGGCTGCTCGCCGGGTTCATCCGGGAGATTCCGCGGGCCCTCGAGGAGGCGGGCGCGGTGGACGGCGCCGGCCGGCTCGGCGTCCTGCGCTGGGTCGTGCTGCCCCTGGTCGCGCCGGGCATGGCCTCGGCGGGGCTACTGGCCTTCCTGTTCTCCTGGAACGAGTTCCTCTTCGCCTACAGCTTCACGGCCAGCGAGGCGAGCCGGACCGTGCCGGTGGCGCTGGCGCTCTTCCCGGGCGTGTTCGAGGTGCCCTGGGGCGACATCGCGGCTGCGTCACTGCTGGCCAGCCTGCCGCCGATCGTCATCGTGGTCGCCTTCCAGCGCTACCTGGTACGCGGCCTCCTCGCGGGCGCGCTCCGGGAGTAGCTCGGTGGCGAGACCGAGCTCGGTGACGACGGCCGGACCCAGGTCACCCCGGGCTGCGGCTACGGCTCGGGAGCCAGCCCCGGGACCACCGAGGCGTTGGGCAGCGCGCGAAAGACCTCGGGCGCGATCTTCACCTTGAGCGACCGGCTGCCTCCGCCCAGGATGATCCAGGGCAGGGGCATCAGGCCCTCGTCGACGTAGATCGGCAGGTCCGGGGGCAGCGCGAACACGGTCACCCCGCCCAGCATCATGCCGGTGAGGGCGCGCGTCTCCTCCGGATCGGCGAAGGATAGGCGGGAGACGCCCAGCAGCTTGCGCACGGTGTGATTGACGTCCACCCGCTTCGTGGCCCGCACCACGCAGGCGCAGTAGCGCTTCGGCTCCTTCTTGGAGCCGACGATGATGGTGTTGGCCGACTGCTCCATCGGATAGCCGTACTGGGCGCAGAAGGCCGCGGTGTCGGCGTACTGGGGGTCGATCTCGACCATCTCGTGAGCCAGGCCGAGGCCCGCCAGTGTCTGGCGAACGCGCTGCTCGATCAGATCGTCGGCGATGATGGATCCTCCGAAGGGAGAATACCGCCGGCTGGGCGCATCCGCTAGAATGGAAGGATGGAGACACACGAGACGCAGGCGGCGAGCGAGTCGGAGTCCCGACGGGTAGCCGAGCAGTCGCGTCAGGAGGCCTGGGAGGGCCGCGGCTTCCTGCGCGAGCTCTTCCTGGGCCGCCTGGCCCTCGATCTCATCCATCCGTTCCCGGACGCGGGCAAGGAGCGACCGGAGTTCGCGCGCTTCGTCGACGGCCTGCGCACGTTTCTCCGGGAGGAGGTCGATCCGGTCGTGATCGACCGGAGCGGCGAGTACCCGCCGCCGGTGCTGGACGGGCTGCGCCGCCTCGGCGCCTTCGGCATGAAGATTTCGAAGGAGTACGGCGGCCTCGGCTTCACCGTCTCCGAGTACTGTCGGGCCATGGAGCTGGTCGGCAGCTACGACGGCAACATCGCCGCGGTGCTCTCGGCGCACCAGTCGATCGGAGTGCCCCAGCCGCTGAAGCTCTTCGGCACCGACGCCCAGAAGGCGCGCTATCTGCCCCGCTGCGCGGCCGGGGCGATCTCGGCGTTCGCCTTGACCGAGCCCGGCGTGGGCTCCGACCCGGCGAGCCTCTCGACCACCGCGGAGCGCCAGGGCGATCACTACGTGCTCAACGGCGAGAAGCTCTGGTGCACCAACGGCACCATCGCCGAGCTGCTGGTGGTGATGGCGCGCGATCCCCAGACGCGCCGGATCAGCACGTTCATCGTCGAGACCGGGTGGGAGGGCGTGCAGGTCGAGTACCGCTGCCGCTTCATGGGGCTCCGCGCCCTCGCCAACGGGATCATCACCTTCCGCAACGTGCGGGTGCCGCGCGAGAATCTCATCGGCCGCGAGGGGCAGGGGCTGAAGATCGCGCTGGTCACGCTCAACACCGGCCGGCTCACACTGCCCGCGGTGTGCGCGGGCGTGGCCAAGCGCTGCCTCGAGATCTGCCGTGGCTGGGCGGCCGCCCGCGTGCAGTGGGGGGCGCCGATCTGGAAGCACGAGGTGATCGGCCAGCGCATCGCCGACATGGCGGCCACCGGCTTCGCGATGGACTCGGTGGCGCGCCTCGCCGCCGCGATGGCCGACCGCGGCGGCTACGACATCCGGCTGGAGGCGGCCGCGGCCAAGGAGTGGAACACGGTGCGCGCCTGGGAGCTGGCCGACCAGACCCTGCAGATTCGCGGCGGGCGCGGCTACGAGACCGAGTCGTCGCTGGCCGGCCGCGGCGAGGCCCCGATCGGCGTCGAGCGCATGATGCGCGACCTGCGCATCAACCTGATCTTCGAGGGCTCGAGCGAGATCATGCATCTGTTCATGGCCCGCGAGGCGGTGGACAAGCACCTGGAGGTCGCGGGCGCCCTCATCGATCCCCGTCGCGCCGCGGCGGAGAAGCGCGCGGCGCTGCCCGGGGTGGCCGCCTTCTACGCCCGCTGGTACCCCATGCTCTGGCTGCGCGGCCTGGCCGCGCCCGGTCGCTTCGGCGAGTTCGGAGCGCTGGCGCGCCACCTGCGCTTCGTGGAGCGCAGCGCCCGGCGCCTCGCCCGGGCCAGCTTCCACGGCATGCTGCTCTACCGCGCCCGCATGGAGCGCAAGCAGGCGTTCCTCTTCCGCAGCGTGGACATCGTCATGGAACTGTTCGCGATGGCCGCCGCGGTCACCCACGCGGCCCGGCTGGCCGACGGCCGGTATCCGGAGGCCGAGCGCGCGCGCGAGCTGGCCGATCTGTTCTGCCGGAACGCGGAGCGCAAGGTGCGGCGGCTCTTCGCCGATCTCTGGCGCAACGACGACGCGCTCAAGAACCGGCTGGCCGCGTCGGTCATGGAGGGCGGGCACGCCTGGCTCGAGCGCGGCATTCTCCCGCTCGGCTTCTCGCCGGCCGACTTCCGGCCCCGCCCGTACACCCCGCCCGCGGCGGCGCCCGAGCCCGAGCGCGTCCCCGCCGCGCGCGGCTGATCGCCGGCCCCTCTCGGCGGACTCGGGGTACAATCGCCGCTGCTCCGAGAGGAGGGGCGCCGATGACCACCGACCTGCTCGAGAACGTGAAGGATGGAGTGGCCGTGCTCACCCTGAACCGTCCCGAGCGCCTCAACGCGATGTCGCGTCCCATGCTCGACGCGCTGCTGGAAGCTCTGCCGCGGCTCGCGGACGACGCGTCGGTCGGCGTCATCGTCCTGACCGGCGCCGGGCGCGGCTTCTGCGCCGGCGGTGACGTCAAGGCAATGGCCGAGGGTACCGAGCTGGGTGGGCAGACCATGGAGGAGAAGGCCCAGGCGCTGCGGTCGCGCATGGAGGCCTCGCGCTGGCTCCACGAGCTGCCGAAGCCGACCATCGCGATGATGCGCGGGCCGGCGGCGGGCGCGGGCCTCTCGCTCGCGATGGCCTGCGACATGCGGATCGCCAGCGACACGGTGCGGCTCGGCACCGCCTTCGCGCGGGTCGGCTACTCTGGCGACTTCGGCGGCAGCTACTACCTCACGCAGCTCGTGGGCACCGCGAAGGCGCGCGAGCTGTACTTCACCGCGGACCTGCTGGATGCGCAGGAGGCCCTCGGCCTCGGGCTCGTCAATCGCGTCGTGCCCGACGCGCGGCTCGAGGAGGAGACCATGGCGCTGGCCTCCCGGCTGGCCCGCGGGCCGCGCGTGGCCTATCGCTACATGAAGCGGAACATGAACGCGGCGGAGAGCGCCTCGCTGAAGGACATGCTCGACCTCGAGGCCTGGCACCATACGCGCACCGGCATGACCGAGGACCACCGGGAAGCCGCCCGCGCCTTCGTGGAGAAGCGCGAGCCCCAGTTCAAGGGCCGCTGAGCCGTGTCACTCCCTCTCCCCGACTCATGCCCGGTCCCCCCAGGGGAGTGGGCAGGGTGAGGGCCCGCCGGGCCCCGACCTTCCACGCGAGATACACCATTCCCGCCGTCATCCCCACGATGACGGCGGTGGTCGCCACCACGGAGAGCTGAGACAGCCACACCAGCGTTCCGCTGGACAGCCCGACGAATGCCAGGCCGACCACCGGGATCACCGGCGCCCCGCAACCCATGACGGTGCAGCCGCCCGTGGCCAGCCCGCAGACGCTGCCCGCCGCGCCCAGCGCCCCGCCTTGCCGGCCGAGACGGAGGCCCCAGCCGGCGGCGCCCGTCTGGTCGCGGCGGTAGCGCCACAGGGCGAAGTAGGCCCCGATCAGGAGCGCCATCAGGGCGAAGCGGGCCAGGTCGGCCGTGGTCACCGCGAAGCCCCAGTCGATGCCGAAGACGCCGTCGGCCGAGAACCAGAAGAGGGCCAGGCCCCACGCCTTGTCCAGGCGCTCGGAGAGCGGGCCCTTCCCCGAGGCCAGGTACCCCGGCAGACTCGGCAGCCAGGGATTGAACGTGAAGTAGTCGACCGGCTTGCGGGCCAGGGAGAGCACGACGACCGGGACCAGGACGTCCAGGGCCAGGACGACCGAGGTGACGGCGGCGAAGATGCCCCAGTGCGCCCGGAGCGCCCACCCGATGCCTGTCGACACGCGTCCGAGGCTGCCCATTCGGCCTGCCGGGCCGATTATAGCGGGCCTCCGGCCGCGCCGGAACTCCTTGCGATCGGCTCGGAGTGTGGGGCAGTATGGCGGCGGATGATCGGAGCGGTTCCGCACCTGGGGTTCCCTACCGTCCCCCCAACGAGGAGGGCAGACACATGACGCAAGAAGTGAGTCGGCGCGATTTCCTGGCCCGTCTGGGTGTGACCGTCGGCACGGCCGCCGCCGGCGCGGCGGCGGCCGCCGGCGTGCCGCTGGCCGCGGTGCCGCTCGTCTCGCAGGCGCACGCACAGCCGAAGGGCAACATCCCGGACACCCCGTACAAGATTGCCCACATGACCTTCTTCACCGGCGCCGCCGCGGTCCTGGGCGAGCCGTCCTTCAAGGGGCACACGCTCGCCGCCGAGGAGATCAACGCGCAGGGCGGCCTGCTCGGCAAGCGGAAGATCGAGACGCTGAAGGCCGACGAGAACGCGGGCACCGACGCCAACGTGAAGGAGATGCGGCGGCTCAAGCTCTCCGAGAAAGCCGACCTCTTCACCGGCGTCATCTCGAGCGGCAACACCCCCGCGCTCGGGCCGGTGGCCGAAGAGCTGAAGATGCTCACGATCTTCGTCGACGGCTGCACCGACTTCCTGTTCGACAAGGCGGTGCCGAATCCGCACTACATCTTCCGCATCACCAACATCCAGTCGGCCGACGGCGTGACCTGCGCCCTGGCCGCGGCCATGACCTGGGGCAAGTCGATCAAGCGGATGGCCCACATCCATCCCGACTACTCCTACGGGCGCAACGCCTTCGACCACTTCAACATCGTCATGAAGAAGATGGTGCCGGGCGCCCAGACCGTCTCGGAGGGCTGGCCCAAGCTCGGGACGACCGACTTCACTTCGCACATCACGAAGGCCATCGCCTCGAAGCCGGATCTGCTGGTGTCGTCGGTGTGGGGTGGCGACTACGTGGCGCTCTACAAGCAGGCCCTCCGCTACGACATGTTCAAGAAGATGAAGTTCGCGAGCACGATCGCCTTCGGGGTCGCTCCCCACGCGATCGGCAAGGATCATCCGGAGGGCGCCATCGCGGGCGTGCACTCCAACTACTACTTCAACTATCCGCCCAACAATCGCTGGCCGCTCAACACCGAGTTCGTGAAGAAGTACTTCGACCGGTGGAAGGAGTACCCGAACTTCCAGTCCGAGGGCGCGTACTCCACCCTGTACATGCTGAAGACCGCGGTGGAGAAGGCCAACCGGCTGACCGGCGGCTGGCCCGACGACGACGCGCTCATCAGCCAGCTCGAGGGCATGATGCATCCCGGGCCGGCGGGCTACGTCTACATCCGTCCCGACACCCACCAGGGCTACAAGGACGCGATGACGGGCTTCAGCATCAACTCGCCCGACTATCCGTTCCAGATCCTGGATCCGACCCGCATCATCACGATCCCGATCCGCAACATCACGGCGCCTCCCGGCTGGCCCAAGGGTGAGCCGACCTCGACCTACACCTGGATCGACAAGACCTGGCCCACGGTCAAGGCCTGAGCCGCTCCCCCCTCTCCCTCTCCCCCGCGAGGGGGAGAGGGCAGGGTGAGGGGGCGGGTGCTGAGGCGGCGGGCCGGGAGGGGGCCGGCGGCGACAGGGCAGGCGGTGAGGCTGGTGCCGAGATCGCCAAGCGCCTCCATCTCCCGCTCGGCCTCCTCCTCCTGCTCGTGCTGCTCGCCCGACCCGCGCATGCGGGGCACGAGCTGCCGTTCTACCCGGGCTACTACCCGCAGGAGATCCGCCTCGAGACGCTGACGCCCGCCGCGGCGGCCGCCCAGCTCCGCAACAGCACCCTGCACGCCTACATCGGCGCCGATCCCTTCGCCGGTTCGCGTCTGCCCTCCAACGTGACGGGAGTCGAGTCGCTCCAGGGCTACCTGGTCGCCACGCCCGCGGCCGGCTCATCCGGCGAGTCGCGCTGCCTGGCCGCCCAGCGTATCGGCAAGCGTCTCGGCGCCGCGCGAGCCGGCTTCGTGGCGCACCCGTATCCGGTCACGCCCCATCACGCCGACTACCTCCAGCAATACGACCTGGCCCAGGCTGCCAAGAAGGCCGTCGAGGGCGTGCCGGCCGGACCGCCCCCACGCCTGTCCCTACGCGGAGTTGTAGCCGAACGTCTGCTGGCGCAGTCGAAGGAGAAGACCGAGGCGAAAGAGCCCGCCGTCGCCGTCGAGGAGGTCGATCTCCGGACCCTGCTCGCCGCACAGGGAATCGGGACCGGTGAGTTCCCGGGCCCGCCGTGGGCGAAGGAGGGATGGTTCCACGCCTACCTCCTGCTGTCGCCGTCGATGGCCGACCCCGCCGCCCGACAGGTCGCGGATGATCTCTATCGCCGGCTGACGACCGGGGCCTACGCGGGCGCCGCCGAGCGCGCCGATCTCGAGCGACGCCTCGTCTCCCATCTGACCGCCGGCTGCGAGCGCGCGGTGCTCGGCTACACCCTCCGACGCGAGCCGTTCAACTCCGAGTTCTCCCAGGGCGTGGAGAACATCGCCTGGGACTCCCAGGCCGGCTTCGACTCCGAGATCTTCGTGCGCACGGTGAAGCTCAAGGACTTCCCCTGGAACGGCTGGCTCAAAGTCGCCATCGGCTCGCGGCCCGTTGCGGCGTGGAACCCGGTCGCGGGCTTCACCGACCCGGCCGGGCGCCTCATCTGGGCCGCGATGGGCGATCCCGCGCTGCTGCCCGCCCCCTACGCGGCCTCCGCCGTCCCGCATCGCGCGGTGCCCGCCGGAGTGCAGGTCGCCGGACCGGCCGGCCTCGAGATTCCCGAGGACGCGCTGCTGCCCGAGCCGGGCACGGGCCTGCTGCAGCCGGTAGGCAAGGGCAAGACGGCGCGCGCCCGGGTCACGTACCGGCTCTGGGGCTCGGCCGCTCACGACAACACGCGGGTCACGCCGGCGGACGCGCTCTATCCGTACAGCTTCGCGGCGCGCTGGGGCACGCGGCGCGCCGGCGCCGCCGACTACGACCCGGCGGTGGACGCGGCCACCGCGGTCTCCCGCGCGGCGCTGGCCGCCGTCCGCCTGGTCGGCGTGGAGAGCGAGGTTCGGCGCTACAGCGACATCACATTCACCTACGTGATCCCGGTGATCGAGGTCTATCTCAAGACCGGGTCGACCGATCCGCAGGAGCTCGCGGCGCTGGCTCCGCCCTGGAGCGCGGTGCCCTGGCACGTGACCGCGCTGATGGAGGAGGCGGTGCGGCGCGGGGTCGGCGCCTTCTCGGCCGCCGAGGCCAGGCGCCGCAGGGTGCGCTGGCTCGACCTCGCGCGCGATGCCCGCACGCGGGAGGAGCTGGGGCGCGTGCTGGACGGCCTCGCCGGTGCCAACCACATCCCGGAGCCGCTCCGGCGGCTGGTGGGCGCCGACGAGGCGCAGACACGCTGGGCGGCGCTCCGCCAGTTCGCCCAGCGGCGGGGGCACTACCTGGTCACCAACGGCCCCTATCAGCTCGAGAAGTGGACCGAGGGCGCGGTGGTCCTGCAGGTCTTCCGCGACATGAACAATCCGCTCGGGGTGGGGAGCTACGACCGCTTCGCGATCCCGCGGCGTGCCTACGTCTCGCGCATCACCGCGCGCGGCGACCGGCTGGAGGTGAGCGCGGAGATCGAGCGCACCGAGAAGTTCCTGCGGGACTTCCGCCTCGTCCGCGAGCCCCTGGGCTCCCCCGACGAGGACAAGGTCGACGTGCCGGTCTGCCGCTACGTGATCCTGGGCCCGGACGGCGGGGTGGTGGCGGCGGGGGTCTCGCGCGAGGTCCAGGCCTCCCGCCTCATCATCGACCTGAAGGGCCGGCTCAAGCCGGGCCGCTACACCGCGCTGGTGGCGCTGGCCCTGGGCGACAACCTGGTGGGGCCGGAGATCGCGACGGCCCAGTTCCGGGTTGATGGCGCGCCATGAAGTAGGGCATCTTATCGGCCGATGGACACCCTGGTCGTCCACCTCCTCAACGCGCTGCTGTACGCGTCGGTGATGTTCCTGATCGCGGGCGGGCTGAGCCTCATCTACGGGGTCATGCGCATCGTGAACATGGCCCACGGCAACCTCTACGCCTTCGGCGCCTACGTCACCGCGTGGGCGGTCGGCCGCGCGCTCGGCGGCGCCACCGAGGCGAGCCTGTGGCTGTACCTGTTGCTGCCGGTGGGCGCGCTCGGGGCGGCGGCGCTGGGCGCCCTGCTCGAGCCGACGCTGCTGCGGCCGCTGTACCGCCGCGCCGAGGAGTATCAGCTGCTGATCACCTTCGGCCTGCTCCTGATCCTGGAAGACCTCATGCGGCTCCTGTGGGGCCCGTACCCGCTGCAGGTGAGCGCGCTCTACGAGGCGCTCGGCAGCCTCACCATCGGCGAGTCGATCTACCCGACGTACAACCTGCTCGTCATCGTGGTCGGCGGCATCGCGGCGGCCGGGCTCTGGGCCTTCGTCTACCGGACCCAGTTCGGGGTGGTGCTGCGCGCGACCTCCCAGAACATGCGCATGGCCTCCGCCCTCGGCGTCAACGTCAACCGCGTCTACGTGCAGGCCTTCACGCTGGGCTGCTTCATGGCCGGTCTCGGCGGCGCGGTGATCGTGCCGCAGCAGGGCGCGGTGCTCGGCATGGGCGTCGACGCCCTGATCCTCGCCTTCGTGGTCGTGGTCATCGGCGGCCTGGGCAGCCTGGAGGGGGCGCTGATCGGGGCCCTGATGGTCGGCATCGTGCGCGAGGCGGGCATCACCTTCTTCCCGGAGATCGAGCTGGCGGTGCTCTACCTGATGGCCGCGGTCGTGCTGCTGGTGCGACCCGCGGGCATCCTGGGACGCGCGTGACCGCGGTGGGCACGCAGCCGGCTCGCGTCGCCGCCTGGTCCGCCCCGGTTCTCCTCGCCCTGATCGTGCTGCCGTTCGTGGTCCCGCCGTACCAGACCGTGCTGCTCTCCTACGGCCTCGTCTTCGCGATCGCCGCCCTCGGCTTCAATCTGCTCCTGGGCTACACCGGCCTGCTCTCGTTCGGCCACTCCGCCTATTTCGGCGCGGGAGCCTACGCGGTCGCCTTCATCGTGAAGTACGCCAAGCTCGACTCGATGGAGGCCTTCGTGCTGGGCGGCATCGTGGCCTCGGGCGCGATCGCCGCGCTCTTCGGGCTGCTCTGCGTCCGCTACACTCGGATCTTCTTCGGCATCCTGACCATGGCGCTGTCCCAGGTGCTGTGGAGCCTCGCCTTCAAGTTCTTCTGGGTGACCGGCGGCAGCGACGGCCTGCGGGTGCCCACCCCCACGCTGCTCGGCGGCTACGTCCGGGCCGGCAACGACAAGTTCGAGTTCCTCTCGCACCGCTACTACTATTACGTGCTCGCGATGTTCGTGATCTGCGTGGCCGTGATGTGGGTCATCGTGCACTCCCCCTTCGGCAAGGCGCTCCAGGCCATTCGCGACAACGAGACGCGCGCCGAGTTCGTCGGCGTGCAGGTCTGGCACTATCGCTGGGTGGCCTTCGTCATCTCCGGCGTCTTCACCGGCATCGCGGGGGCGCTGTGGGTGCCGCTCAACGGGCTCACCACGCCCGACATCCTGCACTGGACCTTCTCGGGCAAGATGGTGTTCTTCACGGTGCTGGGCGGCTTCCAGACCTTCTTCGGCCCCATCGTGGGCGCGGTCATCTACAACTACCTCGAGACCTACGCGGTGGGCCACACCGTGTACTGGCAGATGGTCCTGGGCATCGTGCTGGTGGTCCTCGTGCTGGCGCTCCCCGCGGGCATCGTCGGCACCCTGCGACGGCTGGCCCTGCGGCCGGCCAAGGTGGAGGCGGCCTGAGCGTGGACATCCTCAAGACGAGCGGGCTCGCCAAGTCCTTCGGGGACACCCACGCGGTCGACCACGTGGACTTCCGGGTCAGCGCGGGCGAGGTGCTGGCCCTCATCGGTTCCAACGGGGCGGGCAAGACGACCCTCATCAACTTGATCAGCGGCCTCATCCCACCCGACTCGGGGGTGGTCGAGTTCGAGGGGCACGACATCACGCGCGCGTCCATCCACCGGAAGATCGAGCTGGGCATCGCGCGGAGCTTCCAGCTGGTCAACCTGTTCGACCAGCTGAGCGTGCAGGACAACGTGGCCCTGGCCATCTTCTCGCGGCAGGGCCGCACGCGGCGGCTGCTTTCCCTCGCGGCTTCTGACCGAGAGGTCCGCGACGAATCCGCCGCGGTGCTCCGGGACTTCGGGCTGGTGAGCCGGGCCGGGATGTCCGCGGGCGGGCTGTCCCAGGGCGAGCGCAAGCTGCTGGACGTGGCGGTGGCCTATGCGCTGCGGCCCAAGCTGCTCTTCCTGGACGAGCCGACCAGCGGAGTCAGCACGCGCGAGAAGACTCCGATCATGGACATCATCAGCCAGGTGGTGCGCTCGGGCGGCATCACCGCGGTGATCGTCGAGCACGACATGGACGTGGTCTTCACCTACTGTCCGCGGATCGTCGCGATGCACCAGGGCGGCATCCTGGCCGACGGCACCCCCGACGAGATCCGCAACAACCCGCAGGTCACCGCCAACCTGCTCGGCACCCAGGCGACCTGACCCGCATGCTCGAGCTCGAGCGGCTGAACGTCTTCCGCGGCCCCGCCCAGGTGCTCCGCAATCTGTCGATGGCGGTCGCCGATCGCGAGTCGGTCTGCCTGGTCGGCCGCAACGGCGCGGGCAAGACCACCACCATCGACAGCATCATGGGACTCCTGGCCATCCGGAGCGGGCGCATCGTCTTCGGCGGACGCGACATCACGAAGCTCGCCACGCACCGGCGCGCGCTCTCCGGGATTGGCTACTCCCCGGAGGACGCCGGGATCTTCCCGGACCTCACGGTGGCCGAGAACTTCCTGATCAGCCAGTCGCTGGCCCGCGCGGCCGGCAAGCCGGTGCGGGGCGACAACGGCATCGACGAGCGGGTGCTCGCGCTCTTCCCGGAGATCGCCCAGTTCACCGGCCGTCGGGGTCTCTACCTCTCGGGCGGGCAGAAGAAGATGGTGGCCATCGGCCGCGCCATGACCCTGTCGCCGTCGATCCTGCTCCTGGACGAGCCCTTCGAGGGCCTGGCCCCGGTGGTGGTCAGCCGGTTCATCGACGCGGTGAAGCAGATCAAGGCGATGGGCATCTCGCTGCTGATCGCGGAGTCCAACCTGATGACCGCCTCGCGGGTCGCCGACCGGCTGTACGCGATCGACCGCGGCGAGATCATCTTCGAAGGGGAGCCCAGGCGTGCCTTCGAGAACCCCGACGTCATGAAGACCATCCGCGGCTGATGCTGGGCTCGCTCCTACCGACGCCGACCCCCGGGCGCGCCGCCGCCATCCTCCGAGAGGTCTTCGGCGGACTGCCCGCGTCGTTCGCCTTCCGGCTGTGGGACGGCCAGGAGGTGCGCTTCGGCGCCCGCGCCCCGGTGTGCACCGCGGTCATCAAGAGCCCGGAAACCTTCCTCTCGCTGATCCGCGATCCCTCGCCGTACAATTTCGCGGAGGCGTACGTGCAGAGCCGGCTCGATCTCGAGGGCGACCTCTTCGCCACGATGGAGGTGGCGAACGCGGTGGAGAGCCTCCAGGTCACGCCGTTCCGGAAGCTGTCCATCTTCCTGTCGCTGTGGAGGCGGTGATGGATCACGACGTGATCGTGGTCGGCGGAGGGCCCGGCGGCAGCACCGCGGCCTGGCGGCTTGCCGGCGCGGGGCTCCGGCCCCTCGTGCTCGACGCGGCGGTCTTCCCCCGCGTGAAGATCTGCGCCGGGTGGGTGACGCCGGAAGCGCTCGCCGACCTCGAGGTGGACCCCGACAAGTACCCGCTGACCATCCAGCCCTTCGACCGCTGCGTGCTCGAGTTCGCGGGCTCGCGCCACGAGACGGGCTGGCGGCGTCCGACCAGCTACGGCATCATCCGGCGCGAGTTCGACCACTACCTGCTCGAGCGCGCCGCCGCCGCGGGGGCCGACGTGCGCTGGGGCATCCGGGTCACCGGCGTCAGCGAGCGGGCCGACCGGGTACGGGTCGAGACCGACCGCGCCGCCTTCGAGGCGTCCGCGGTGATCGGCGCGGGCGGCCACCGCTGTCCGGTGGCCCGCGCGCTCGGTGAGGTGGACGAGCGCGAGGAGGTGGTGGTGGCGCAGGAGAGCGAGACGCGCCTGTCGCCTCGGTGGACCGAGCGCCTCGAGCCGTTCCTGCGCGCGCCGGAGCTGTACCTGGAGCCCGACCTGCGCGGCTACGGCTGGTACTTCCCGAAGCGCGACTTCGTCAACATCGGGGTGGGCTGCACCCGGGGCAGCGACGGCAGCCTGCCGCGCCGGCGCGAGGCGCTGCTGACCGCGCTGCGCGCCTCCGGCCGCCTGCCCGACGGGCTGGCGATCGAGCCATTCAAGGGGCATTCCTACGTGGTGCGCCGCCGGGCCCCGCGGCGCCTGCACGGCGCCCGTTTCTGTCTCATCGGCGACGCGGCGGGGCTGGCGCGCGACATGTCGGGCGAGGGGATCGGCCCCGCGATCCGCAGCGGACGGCTGGCCGCGGAGGCGGTGGCCGGGCTGATCCGGCTCGGCACGCCGCTCGACGGCTACGCGCGGCAGATCGTGGAGCGCTATGGTCCCGGCGAGCTCGGCTGGCTCTCCCGCAAGCTCTCGGGCCTGCCCGACTCGCTGGCGCGCCTCGGGGTGCGGGTGATCGTCGGCTCCGAGGCGGCGCGGCGGCGCATCGTCTTCGACTCCATCTTCGGCATGCGAGAGGTCGCCTCATGACGCGACGCCCCCGGTCCAAGGAGTACGACGCCAGGTCCATCGCGCACCACTACGACGTCTCCAACGACTTCTACGCCCTCTTCCTCGACCCGCTGATGGTCTACACCTGCGCCTACTATCGCGATCCGGACGGCAAGCTCGAGCAGGCGCAGGCCGACAAGCTCGACCTGGTCTGCCGCAAGCTGCGCCTGCAGCCGGGCGAGCGCGTGCTCGACATCGGCTGCGGCTGGGGCGGCTTCAGCATCTGGGCCGCCCAGCACTACGGCGTCCGGGCCCACGGGGTGACACTGTCGCGCCGGCAGGCGGAGTGGGCCGCGGCGCGGATCAAGCGCGAGGGACTCGAGGGCCGCTGCCTCGTCGAGTACCGGGACGTGCGCGACCTGCCCCCCGACGCCCGCTACGACAAGATCGCGGCGATCGGGGTGATCGAGCACGTCGGCATCCCGAACTATCCCGCGTTCTTCGGACGCGTGAAGGAGATGCTGGTGGACGGCGGCCTCTACCTCAACCACGGCATCCACCACGAGTTCCACTGGGAGCGCACGAGCCAGACCGACTTCCTGTACCGTCACGTGTTCCCCAACGGTGACCTCTCCGGGGTGACCGAGACGCTCACCGAGATGGAGCGCGCGGGGTGGGAGCTGCTCGACCTGGAGAACCTGCGCAAGCACTACGCGCGAACCTGCCGCCACTGGGCCGAGCGCTTGAAGGCCCGGGCCGACGAGGCGCGCGCCATCGTGGGCGAGCAGATCTACCGGACCTGGCTCCTCTACCTCACGTGCTCGTCGGTCGCCTTCACCAGCGGGTCCATCGGGCTCTACCAGATCGTGATGCAGAAGCAGTGGGACCGCGCCACCGGCGACCAGCCCACCACCCGCGAGGGGATCTACACCGGCTGGTAGCGGTTGGCCGATCCGCCTCACAGCGCGAGGATCGCACGCGCGATGGCGGAAAGATCGCCGTGCGGACAGTGCCGGACGTGACCGAGGTCCGGCGGGCGGTCGAGACCGACGTAGAACGCGTGACCGGCCGCCTGGAGCAGCGAGGCGTCGCGAGGACTATCACCGACCGCGGTGACCTCGTGCCGGCCCACGCCCTCGGCGGCCATCAATCGCTCGAGCCACGGACCCTTGTCCTCGGGCCACAACGGGACGACCGTCCCGTCGGGCTCCAGACGCGTGGCTCCCCAGTGAGCGGCGCCGAAGCGGTTCGCGAACCATTCGACGTGGAAATCCCACGCGAGCGAGACGATCGCGGTGCTCACGCCTCGACGGTGCAGGAGGACAAATGCCTGCTCGACGCCCGGAGCGAGGAGCGCGCCTGCCGAGGCACGGCCGAGCTCGGTGCGCGACAACCGTCGCCAGGGGGCGACGCGCTCGGCCATCACGGCGGCCGACACGCCGCGCATCGACAGGATCTCCATCTGTTGTTCCCATTCCGGATGGCCGAGGGCCGCGCCCATCACCGCCAGGGCATTCGGCCCGCGGATCAGCGTCCCATCGAGATCGAAGGCGACCAGCCGGATGGACACGCGCCCGCTTCGACTAGCGCCGCGACAGCGCCCGGTCGATCTCGTCGAGGTGCTCGCGCCGGTGCTCGGCCCGGTGCACGTTGATTGGATTGCCGGCGGCCGCGTTCGCGGCGATCAGGGCCTCGGAGAGGCCGGCCACGCGCTGATCCGCGGCCTTCCCCGCCGCGACGGCGAGGCGGGCGGCCTCGCGCGGGGGCAGGGCCAGGCAGAGCGGCTTGCCCGCGTCGTTGACCCAGTCCACCGAGCTCTCGCCGAAGGCGGGCGGCGCGGTTCCGTGTCCGTCGGTGCCCCAGCCGTCCAGCAGCACCACGATACGGTAGTCCCAGAAGGCGAGATGGGCCAGCACGCCCGACACCGTCCAGCCCGCGTCCATCGGGCGCGCCAGGTCCTGATCGCTCAGCCGGGCCACCAGCGTCTCGAGCCGCGTGAGCTGTGCCTGGTTCTCCGTCACGTACGATCGGTCCGCCGCCATGGTTCGCCTCCTCGCGTCGATCGGGTTGACCCTCTGACCCCGGCGGGCCCGCGCCCGTGAAACGCGCGGCCGTTGCCGCCCCCGCCCGATTCATGTTACACACGCATCGCGATGGATGTCCTCGCCGCGCACGCCGCCCGGCACCCCGACAAGCCCGCGCTCATCGAAGGCGAGCGTGTCTGGAGCTGGGCCGAGCTCGTCTCCCGGCGGAACCGGCTCGGCCACGGGCTGGTCGGCCTCGGGCTGCCCACCGGCGGCCACGTCATCGTATACGCCGAGAACTCCCTCGAGCACTATCTGGCCAGCGCGGCCGCGCGGGCCGCCGGGCTGATCCCCGCCCCGATGAATCATCGGCTGGTGGCCGAGGAGGTCCTCTACATCCTCGATCATTCCGACGCGCTGGCGGTGCTGGTGAGCGACCGTTTCGTGCCGATGGTCGAGGCGGTGCGGAGCGAGGCGAAGAAGGTGCGGCAGTGGATTCTCCTCGGCGCGGAGCGCCGGCCGTGGGCCAGCCACGTCGACGACCTGATCGCGTCGGGCCGGCCGGATCACGTCGAGCCGCCCGGCGGTCCGGGCTTCGGCGCGTCCATCATCTACACCGGGGGCACCACCGGCCGGCCGAAGGGCGCCCTCCGGCGCGGCGTGAACCCGCAAGATCTGATGGACACGCTGCGGGCGCTCGACCTGCTGGATCCCGGGCACGTCCACCTGGTGGCCGGGCCCATGTACCACTCGGCGCCCGGCGGGCTGGCCCTCTACGCGCACCTGGTCGGGGCCACCGTCGTCATCATGCCGAAGTTCGATCCCGAGCAGGCGCTCGCCCAGATCGCCCGCCATCGCTGCAGCAGCACCTTCATGGCGCCCACGCTGCTCAAGCGGATCGTCGAGCTGCCCACGGAGATCCGGGCGCGCTACGACGTCTCCTCGATGCGCGCCATCATCATGGCGGCGGCCCCGTGCCCGATGAGCGTCAAGGAGGCGGTGGTGGCCTGCTTCGGGCCCGCCCTCTACGAGTTCTACGGCTCGAGCGAGCTGGGGGTGAACACGATCCTCAAGCCCGAGGACGTGCTGCGCAAGCCGGGCTCGTGCGGCCGGGCCGCGCCGGGCAAGGAGATCGCGCTGCTCGACGACGACGGCCGGCCGGTGCCGCCGGGCCAGCCCGGCGAGCTGTTCGTGCGCCGCGGCCCGGGGATCCTCGACGAGTACTACCGCGATCCGGAGGCGACCGCGCGGATGCACCGTGGCGAGTGGTACAGCGTCGGCGACGTGGCCTACGTGGACGCCGACGGCTTCTACTACATCTGCGACCGCAAGCGCGACATGATCATCTCGGCGGGCGTCAACATCTATCCGGCCGAGATCGAGGACGTGCTGCATCGCCATCCCAAGGTCCTGGACGCCGCGGTCTTCGGCGTGCCCGACGAGGAATGGGGCGAGCGCGTGCACGCCGCGCTGCACGTGCGGCCCGACGAGACCCTCACCGCAGACGAGATCGCCGCGTTCTGCCGGCTGCACATGGCCGGCTACAAGGTGCCGCGCGAGGTGTCCTTCCACGAAGTGTTCCCGCGCGACGCGGCGGGCAAGCTGCTGAAGCGGCAGCTGCGCGAGCCCTACTGGGCCGGCCGCGTCTCGCGGGTGTGACGGGCCCGGCCGTGCGGGTGCGCCTCACCGCGCGGATCACCGTCCTCATCATCCTGGTCCTGGTCATCGGCTTCGGCGTGTCCACCATCCTCACCATCCAGCGCGAGAGCGCGCTCCTGGTCGAGCAGAACAAGATGGCGGCGCGCCAGCTCATCGGCACCCTGGTGTCGAGCATCGAGACCGCGATGCTCTCGGAGCGGCCGGACATCACCCGCGGCCTCATCGACGACCTGCGGGGCTCGAAGCTGGTGCAGGGGCTCGTGGTCTATCGCCGCAACGGCGTCGAGGCGTTCACCGACCTCGCCACCCTGCGCGAGGTCTCCAAGGAGGCCGAGCTGCCCCAGGGGGTGATGGCCTCGATCATGAAAATGAAGCGCGAGCCCGGCCGCACCATGGCCGGTCCGCTCTTCACCCGCGCGCTCGAGACCCTGCAGACCCAGGAGGCGCTCGAATCGCACGACGGGGCCACCGTCTTCACGGTCTACCAGCCCATCCCGAACCAGGAGCGCTGCCAGGGCTGCCACGGCTCCGACCACAAGGTGCGGGCGGTGATCCAGGCCGCCACCTCGATGGAGCCGGTCATGGCCGAGGTGCGCATGCAGCGCAACCGCCAGATCATGATCGGGCTCCTCACCATCGTGGCCGCGGCCGCGGTGCTCGCGGTGGCCATGCGCCAGGTGGTGGTGCGCCCGATCCACGAGCTGGCCACGGTGGCCCGGCGCATCGGCGAGGGCGACTTCGCGGTGCGGGCCCCGACCCGCTCGGGCGACGAGGTAGCCGAGCTGGGCCAGGCCTTGAACGACATGACCTCGCACCTGGCCAAGGCGCAGCAGGACCTGGCCTCCCGCAACACCGAGCTGGCCACCGCGCTGGAGAACCTGCAGGCCTCTCGCCAGCGGCTCGAGGTGCTGGAGCAGCTCAAGGGCGAGCTGTCCAAGTTCGTGCCGGACGCGGTGAAGGAGCTGCTCGAGCGCGACCCCACCGCCACCAGCCTCGAGAAGCGCAACGAGGAGGTCTCGGTGCTCTTCCTCGACATCGCAGGCTACACCCGGCTCAGCGAGCAGCTCGAGGCCAAGCGGCTGAACCAGCTCGTGCAGACCTACTTCTCGAGCTTCCTCGAGATCATCCGCCAGCACCACGGCGACGTGAACGAGACCGCGGGCGACGGGCTGATGGTGATCTTCCAGCGGCAGCGGCGCGGGGAGCAGAGCGGCGACGAGGACCACGCGCTGAACGCCACCCGGGCCGCCTTCGCCATCCGCCAGAGGACCGCCGCGCTCAACGACGAGTACGCGGGGGTGTTCCCGGCCATCGCGCTGCACATGGGGATCAACACCGGCACCGCGCTGGTGGGCGCGACCAAGCTGAGCGGGGCCGGCTCCCAGCGCTGGACCTTCACCGCCACCGGGCCCACCACCAACCTGGCCGCGCGCTTCGCGGGAGCGGCGGAGGGCGGCGACATCGTGGTGGGCGCGGTGACCGCGGAGCGGATCGCGAGCCTGTTCGTCCTGGAGTCGCTCGGGGAGCGAACGTTCAAGAACGTCTCGCAGCCGCTCCCGGTATACCGGGTGATCCCGCCGGGCGTTTACAGCAAGGTCACCTAGCTACATCCCGGCCCCGCCGCCGCCCTTCCAGTCCAGCGCGGTCACCGACACGCGGTAGGACGCGCCGGCCGCCCTCACCGGTATCTCGAAGTACGCGCGATCCGTGATCTGCACCACGCCACGGATGAAGCCGTAGGTGTGGCCGACGACGGCCCCGGAGCCGTCGAGGCTCTCCACGTAGAGGACCACGTCACTGGCCGGCCGACCGTAGTCGTTGTAGACGTAGCCCAGGATGAGCGGCCGCCCGCCGCGTCCGGTGCCGACCTGCCAGTCGAGACGGATCCGCGAGTCGACCGTGGCGGTGGCGCTGAGCGCCGCCGCTGGGCCGGACGGCCCGAGCGTGGCCAGCGCCAGGATGGCCGCAAGCAGAACCGAGCCTCTCGTCGTCTTCATCGTCGTCTCCTCCCGCGACGCGCCGGCCATCAGCGGCGGCCTCCGGCCATGAGGCTGGCCTCGGGCAGCGCCCGGAGCCGGGCCATGGCCAGCACGCCCAGGGCGGGACCGACCGCGAGCATCGCGAAGGCCCAGCGCCAGCCTACCAGACTCACCGCCGGCGGAATGGCCCAGATCGAGGCCATGGTGAGCGCGAAGCCGAGGCAGGTCTGCGTGGTGAGCGCGGTGCCCACGTAGGCGGCGGGCGCCAGCTCGGTCACCGCGGTCGAGAACTGGGCGGAGTCCGCGATGACGGTGACGCCCCAGACGATCGCGACGACCAGGGTGATCACGGGCGGCCCGCCGAAGGTGAAGCCGATGAGGACCGCGCAGAGCCCGGAGAAGGCCATCGCGGCGATGGTCAGCGTGGTCCGGCCCCAGCGGTCGGCGAGGGCGCCCCCCGCGTAGGCGCCGAGGCCGCCCGCCAGGCCGACACACACGAAGGTGGCCTCGCTGGCATTGAGACCCGCGTACCCACCGCCGCCGCGGGCCTCCACGCTCGCGGCCAGGAACGCGGCCAGCCACGTCCACATCGCGTACAGCTCCCACATGTGGCCGAAGTAGCCGAGGCAGGCCAGGCGCGCGCCCCGCTCGCGCAGCACGGCCGTGGCCATGCGCACGTCGAAGCGGGCGGGCGGGAAGCGGTAGGGGCCCTCGGTCACGCGGGTGACGACCAGCGCGGCCAGGACGCCCAGCGCCGAGGCCGCGAGCAGGGTGTGCCGCCACGGCAGCTCGGTGAGGCCGCGGATGAGATGCGGCGTGGCCGAGCCGACGGTGAGCGCGGCGACCAGCAGCCCGATGGCGAGCCCGCGGCCCTCGCGGAACCACGTGGCCGCGATCTTCATCGCGGGCGGATAGGTGCCGGCGAGGAACACGCCGGTGAGGAAGCGGAGCGCCAGGGCGGAGCCGAGGTGGTCGGCCCAGAGCGCCAGCGCCGCGTTCACCGCGGCGGCGGCCAGCGCGCCCCACCGCATGAGCGAGCGCGAGGGCAGCACGTCGGGCAGATTGGCGAGCGCGGCGAGCAGAGTCCCGACGATGAAGCCGGCCTGCACCGCGATGGTGAGCCCGGCGCGTCCGCCGTCGCCGAGCGCCCACTCACGCGACAGCGCGGGCAGGACCGCGGAGGCGCTGAACCAGAGCGACAGCGCCAGCATCTCGGCGAGAGAAAGCAGGACGAGGGCGCGCCAGCGCGCCGATCCGTCGGTCATGACTCGTGCATCTAATCACATGTCGGACGCCTCGGTCGGTTGACTGAGCAAGGTCGATCGTCTAGCATCCGATGAGGCGCTCGTGCATGGCGCCATCCGATCACCGACGAGAGGATTCCATGGCCGATTCGCCGATGACGCTATCGGAACACCTCGCCGGCCAGTCCGCCTCGCTGCCCGCCTCGCACGCCCCAGGGGTCGCCACCGTCGTCGGCCGCATCGGGCGCGTGGCCGCGGTCATCGCGCAGGAGCTGGCGCACGCGGCCCTGCGTGACCGGCTCGGCTACGTCGGCGGGACCAACGTCACCGGCGACCAGGTCAAGAAGCTGGACGTCTGGGGCCACGACGTCATGACGTCCGCGCTTCGCGAGACACGCGCCTGCGCGGCCCTGGTCTCCGAGGAATCGCCCGATCCGATCGAGATGAGCGAGGCGGGCGGGCCCAACGCCCTGGTGGTCTGCGCGGATCCCGTCGACGGCTCGTCCAACCTCGACGTCAATGGCGCGGTGGGGACGATCTTCTCGTTGCGGCCGTCCGGTGGGAAGACCCCGGCGGCGCCCGCCGCGCTCGGCCGCGGCTCCGAGCAGATCGCGGCGGGCTACGTCATGTACGGGCCTGCCACCACGCTGGTCTACACGGTGGGAACGGGGACCCACGGCTTCACGCTCAACCCGGAGACCGGCGAGTTCTTCCTCACCCATCCCGACATTCGCATTCCTCGGCGCGGCAAGATCTACGGGATCAACGAGGGCAACGTGCACACGTGGCATCCCGGTCAGCAGGCCTTCGTGGCGCACCTGAAGGGGAAGGACAAGGCGAGCGGCCGGCCCTACTCGCTGCGCTACTCGGGCGCGATGGTGGCCGACGTGCACCGCACGCTCCTGGACGGGGGGCTGTTCATGTACCCGGCCGACTGGAGCGATCCACAGAAGCCCAAGGCCAAGCTGCGCCTGCTCTACGAGGTCGCCCCGATGGGTATGATCGTCGAGCAGGCGGGCGGCGGCGCGACCACCGGACTCGAGCGCGTGCTCGACCTGGTCGCGGCGGACTATCACCAGCGATCGGCCGTCATCCTCGGCAGCCCCGAGGACGTCGCGATGGCCGAGGAGTTCTACCGTCGGTAACCACCGACCCAGGAAAGGACGGCTACCATGGAATCGCGAGTGAAGGAGATCCTGAGCTGGTACGGCAGTGACAGCCCCGGCACCCGCACCAACATCGCCCGGCTCCTGAATCACGGCCGCCTGGCCGGCACCGGCAAGCTGGTGATCCTGCCGGTGGACCAGGGCTTCGAGCACGGCCCGGCCCGTAGCTTCGCGGTCAACCCGGCCGGCTACGACCCTTCGTATCATTTCCGCCTGGCCATCGACGCCGGCTGCAACGCCTACGCGGCGCCGCTCGGCTTCCTGGAGGCGGGCGCGGCCGAGTTCGCGGGCGAGGTGCCGCTGATCCTCAAGATGAACAACCACGACGTGCTCCACGACGAGAAGGATCCGCTCTCCGCGGTGACCGGTTCGGTCAAGGACGCGCTCCGGCTCGGCTGCGTGGCGGTGGGCTTCACGATCTACCCCGGCTCCTCGCAGGCCCAGATCATGTACCAGCAGTGCCGCGAGATGATCCAGGAGGCCAAGGCCAACGGTCTCGCCGCGGTGGTGTGGTCCTACCCGCGCGGCTCCGACGTGAGCAAGGCGGGGGAGACCGGCCTCGACGTCGTCGCCTACGCCGCGCAGATCGCGGCCCAGCTGGGTGCCCACGTCATCAAGGTGAAGCCGCCCACCGAGCACATCGAGCAGGCGGAGGCCAAGAAGGCCTACGAGAAGGCCAAGGTGCCGATGGCCACCTTGAGTGAGCGGGTGCGGCACGTGGTGCAGTCCTCCTTCGACGGCCGCCGGATCGTGATCTTCTCCGGCGGGGCCACCAAGGAGAACGACGAGGCGATCTTCGACGAGTGCCGCGGCATCCGGGACGGCGGCGGCTTCGGCTCGATCATCGGACGCAACTCGTTCCAGCGGCCGCGCGATCACGCGCTGCGGTTCCTGGACACCGTGATGAAGATCTACTCGGGCGAGAAGAAGTAGCCCCGGCCCGCTGCACCGTGCCCGCTCGCCCGGCGGTCCCGTCGGAGGCTCAGGTCCGCGAGTACCTGACGACGCTCTCCAACTGGGGCCGCTGGGGCCGCGAGGACGAGCTGGGCACGATCAACCTCATCACCCCCGCCAAGCGTCAGGCCGCGGCTCGCCTCGTGACCCACGGCGAGAGCGTGTCCTGCGCGCGTCCGATCAGCACCGAGATCACCGCCGACACCACCGTGCAGCCCCTGCGCTTCATGGTGGACTCGGGCGAAGGGCGCGACACCGTCTCGGCCGAGCGCGCCCTGCAGCGGCGCGGGGCGGCCGAGTTCATCGGCATGGTGTTCCACGGCTACACGATCACCCACGTGGACGCGCCGTCGCACTACTTCTGGGACGGCAAGCTCTACAACGGCCGCTCCTGCAACACGGTGACCTCGCGAGAAGGGGCCACCGTGAGCTCGGTCGAGGTGCTGCGCGACGGCGTGGTGAGCCGCGGGGTGCTGCTCGACGTGGCGCGGGCCCGCGGCGTCCCGTGGCTCGAGGCGGGAGTCGGCGTCATGCCCGAGGACCTCGAAGCCGCCGAGGAGGCCCAGGGCGTGCGGGTGGAGTCGGGCGACATCCTCCTGGTGCGCACCGGCTACTACGGGCGGCGGCTCGCGGAAGGGCCGGTGAATCCGCTCAAGGCCGGCAACCCGGCGCTCCACGCCGCCTGCTGCCCGTGGCTGCGCGACCGGGGCGTGGCCATGATCGGCACGGACACCCACAACGACGTGAACCCGTTGCCGTACCCGTCGATGGGCAACTCCTTCCACGTGGTCTGCCTGGTCGCGATGGGCCTCTGGCTCATCGACAACGCCAATCTCGAGGACCTGGCCCGCGTGGCGGCCCGCCTGGGCCGCTGGGAGTTCCTGCTGACCGTCGCGCCCCTGCGTCTACACAACGTGACGGGCTCTCCGGTCAATCCCATCGCGGTCTTCTAGCGAACCGAGACGCAGCGCGGCAGCCGAATTCGCTCCCGGGCCAAAATCTCGCTGACTTATACTCGGGGGCATGGAGCGGCACGCCTCCTGGGTCCCCGTGGTGGCCGTCATGCTGATCGTCGTCGGCCTTGTCACGCTGGCCGCGCCGGCTCCCGCCCAGGCCTTCGATCCGCAGCTCGCGCTGGCCCTGGCCTCCGCGGCCGGCGCGATCACCATGATCACCGTCTACCTGATCGTCTCCAACTCGCGCGAGAAGGATCGGGCCGCCTCGATGAACGGCATCTACAACTGCCGCGAGCCGGAGTCTTCCGGACCGATGGGCTGTGCCGGGCCCTCGCGGCCGGTCCCCGGCGCGTCGGCCATCGCGGAGGGCCCGATGGGCGCGGAGAGTCACGCTGGAGCGGGCGGGGTGCCGATGTCGACCGAAGGGCCCATGGCCTCGGTCGGTCTGATGCCGACCGCAGGGCCGATGGCCTCGGTCGGTCCGATGCCGACCGCCGCCGATGCGGCGCTTCAGAGCGCGGCGTCTCCGATGTTCGCCGACGGTCGCCGGGCGGCCGAGCTGCGCTCGGGTCGGAGCCTCGTGTGCCCGGGTGGCCAGGCGGCCGGCCCGATGGGCTGCGACGGCGCGATGGCCCCGGCCGCGGGCCACTCCACGCGGGGGTCCAGCGCCTCCGCTCCCGCGTCGACGTCCTCGCCCTACCTGGGCCAGTAGCCCCAGCCGAGGCCGGTTCTCCCGCTCACGCAGCGCCCCGCTGCGCAATCCGTCCGCTCGCGAAGGGTGCACCTGAAACAAGAGAGCCGGCGGGGTCTCCGCCGGCTCTCTTGCTCCGCGTCCGCGTTTCGCGCGTCTACTTGCGAACCGCCTCGATGACCTCGCCGAAGAGCGCCCACTTCTCGCCGTCGAACTTGGCGAGCTGCTCCTGCTCGATGGGCGCGAAGTCGGTCGGGCTCGTATTGACCTTGATGCCGGGCAACAGCAGCGGCAGCTCGAAGTTCTTCACGCTCGCCGCCTGCTTCATGATGTTCTCGCGGGAGAAGTCGTTCCCGCACTGCTTCAGGACCTGGGTCATGAGGATCGCCACGTTGTAGCCGAAGCCGTTGGCCTGGTCGTCCAGCGCCCCTTCCGGATAGTACTTCTTCATGAAGGCCACCCAGTCGGTGAAGCCCTTGTCGTTCCGCCACTGGGGATCGGTCACTTCCTTCATGTACAGCGCGGTGATCAGATCCTTGGAGGCGTCGAGTCCCGCCGGCTTCAGCACCGTACCGAGCGAGCTCGACACGTTGTTGAGGAAGTGCAGCGGCTTCCACCCGATCTCGTGGGCCTTCTTGATCGCCTGCACCGCGTACTTCGGGATCGTGATGTTGAAGAAGACGTTGGCGCCGCTGTTCTTGAGATTGACGATCTGGGAGTCGATGGTGGGATCGGTCACCTCGTAGGTCTGCTTCAGCACGATCTGCTTCTTGGCGTCGCCGAGCCCGTCCTCGAAGCCCTTCAGGTAGTCCTTCCCGTAGTCGTCGTTCTGGTACAGGATGCCGATCTTGGCGTCCTTGACGTGGCTGAGCGCGTAGGCCGCGTAGACTCGGCCCTCGGTCTGGTAGTTGGGCTGGTATCCCATCGTCCACGGGAAGTTCTTCGGGTCGTTCCACTTGGTGGCGCCGGTGGCCACGAAGAGGTGCGGCACCTTCTGCTGGTTCACGTACTTGTGGATGGCGCTGTTCGGCGGCGTGCCCAGGGTCTGGAAGAGGAGCGCCACCTGGTCTTGCTCGACCAGCTTGCGAATCATCTCCACCGTCTTGGGCGGGCTGTAGCCGTCGTCGTAGCTGATGAAGTTGATCTTGCGGCCGTTGACTCCGCCCTCGTCGTTGACCTTCTTGAAGTAGGCGGCGATGGTCTTGCCGATGGTTCCGTAGGCGGAGGCGTTGCCGCTATACGGATTGGTGTTGCCGATCTTGATCTCGGTGGCGGTGACCCCGACGACCGTCTGGGCCGTGACCGCAGCCGCGGGCACCAGGGCCGTCAGGCCAGCCAGCAGGACACCTGCGATGAACCGCGTCAGCAAACTCATGAGCTCCTCCCGTTCAGGTTGAGTGTGGAACACCCAGGCCGGGCCAGGACCGCCCGCGTCACCGGCCCTCGCCCTTTGAAACCGCTGGCCTGGTCAGCCGGATCCACAGGATCTGCAGGAATCCGGCGATGCCTCGCGGCATCACGTACATGAAACCGATCAGGAATGCGCCGAAGATGGCCCAGGGCGCCGCCTTGGAGATGTCCTGGGCCCAGTTGGGAACGAACTGGATGAAGAGGGCCCCGTAGATGGGGCCGGAGATCGTGCCGAAGCCGCCGATGACGATCCCGGTCAGGAGCGTGATCGACAGGAAGACGTCGAACGAGTCGGGAGCGACGAAGGCAATCACGATGGCGCTGAGCGCGCCCGCGACGCCGGTGTAGGCCGCGCTCACCCCGAAGGTGACCGACTTGTAGAGCGCGTTGTTGACCCCCATCGCTTCGGCCGCGATGTGGTTGTCACGGATGGCGACGAGAGCCCGTCCCGTCCGACCGCCGAGCAGGTTCGCGGCCAGGACGAAGAGCACGATGGTCACCGCGAGGGTCAGGAAATAGAGCCACTGATCCTCGGTGAGGCGCAGGTGGAACGGAGCCTTGGGCTTGCTGAGGACGATGCCCTGGGAGCCGCCGGTCCATTCCTCGAAGTACTTCAGGATCTGCGGGACGGCCAGGGCCAGGGAGAACGTGGCCAGGGCCAGGTAGAGGCCCTCGAGGCGCAGGGCGGGCCGGCCGAACAGAAAGCCGACGATCAGGCACACGATCCCCGCCGCGGGGATGGTCCACCCGTAACCGATGCCCCATCGATCGATCATGATGGCGCTGGTGTAGGCGCCGATCCCGTAGAAGGCCCCGTGACCGAGGGAGAACTGCCCGTTGTAACCGGTGAGCAGGTTCAGTCCGAGGAGCGCGATGGCGTAGATCAGGACCTGGGTGAACTGGAACAGCCGGAACCCGCTCACGAAGAGCGGCAGCGCCGCCGCGAGCGCCAGCACCACGAGCAGAACCGTCACCTGCATGGCGCGGGAAGTCACCCGCGACCGCGGCGCGGCCGCCGACTGCGGACGGCCTTCCGCGGCCCTCGCGGCCGCCCCGGTGCCGGAGTCCGCGGCCATCGCTAGACCCGTCGCACGATGGTGCGGCCGAAGAGGCCGGTCGGCCGGACGAGCAGCACGATGATGATCATGGCGAGAGCGACCGTCAGCTTGAGCTCGGTGCCGATGAAGGAGACGTAGGTTCCGACCAGGTTCTCGGTGACGCCCACCAGGAGCCCGCCCACGACCGCGCCGAACGGGCTCGTGAAGCCGCCCACCGTCGCGGCGGCGAAGGCATAGAGCTGGATCCCGCCCATCATGTTGGGATCGAGGAACACCACCGGAGCCACCATCATGCCCGCCACCGCGCCGAACGCGGCGGCCAGCCCCCAGCCGAGGCCGAGCATCCAGCTCACCCGGATGCCGCAGAGTCGGCTCGAGACCGGGTTCTGGGCGGCCGCGCGCATGGCCAGGCCGAGCGTGGTGAAGCGGAAGAACAAGAAGAGCAGCACCAGCATGACGAGGGTCACGCCGATGGCGCCCAGATCGTGCGCGCCGAAGACGATCTGGCCGATCCGAATGGGCTTGTCCGGGAAGGGGCTGGGGAACGGCTTCTGGATGTACGAGTAGATCCAGCCGGCCACGCTGGTGAAGATCACGAGCAGGCCCAGCGTGACGATCACGATGGTGAGGATCGGCGCGCCCTCCACCGGGCGGATGATGATCCGCTCGATCAGGAGGCCGCCCACGAAGGCCACCACCACGGTGATCGCGAAGGTCACCCAGTAGGGCAGGCCCGCCTGCAGGAGGGACCAGGCCAGATACGTGCTGAACATGGCCATGTTGCCCTGGGCGAAGTTCACCACGTCGGTGGCCTGATAGATCATCACGAGGGCGAGGGCCAGGCTGGCATAGATGCCCCCGGTCGCGAGGCCGGATACGATCTGCTGGATCAGGATGTCCATTTTAATTGGGGGGGAGCGAGCGCCGCTCCGCCCCCAAGCCCCCCCACCGCTCTTGGCGCGTGATCGGTCGGGTCTGCGGTCGGCTCGGATTGGTCGTCGCGGTCGAGGTTCGTGGGCTCATGGTCGTTCTAATTGGGGGGAGCGAGCGCCGCTCCGCCCCCAAGCCCCCCCACCGCTCTTGGCGCGTGATCGGTCGGGTCTGCGGTCGGCTCGGATTGGTC
>Ga0209971_1000003_pt1 | contig 110664 bp, 115 predicted proteins | sample InoplaM3SAM_FD_187588 | JGI IMG/M metagenome (GOLD analysis project Ga0209971, IMG submission 187588) | Arabidopsis thaliana rhizosphere microbial communities from the Joint Genome Institute, USA, that affect carbon cycling - Inoculated... | ecosystem: Host-associated > Plants > Roots >... | reverse complement strand
CGCCTACCTGGCTGCGGAGCAGACCAGCGTGCAGTCCACGTCGGACGTGCTGCCCGCGGTGGACGGCGTGCCCACCTCCGACCAGCCGTTCACGATCTTCGACAGCCGCGGCAAGATCGGCTACACCTACAGCGTCTACCTGCAGGACGCCTGGCGGATCCTCCCGAGCGTCACCATCAACGGCGGCGTGCGGCTGGACGGCATCGCCGCGTTCACCAGCGAGCACCAGTGGAGCCCGCGTCTGAACGTGGTGTGGGAGGCCACGCCCACCACCACGGTGCACGCCGGGTACGCCCGCTACTTCACGCCCCCGCGCCAGGAGTTCGTGCCGACCTCCACGGTGAGCCGTTTCGGGGGCACCACCGCAGAATCGACGGTGCCGATCAACAACCCGGTGCGGGCCGAGCGGGCCCACTACGTCGACGCGGGCGTCACCCAGCAGATCATCCCGGGCGTGCGGGTCGGGCTCGACGCCTACTACAAGAACTCGCTCTACCACCTGGACGAGGGCCAGTTCGGGGCGCCGACCTTCCTGACCCCGTTCAACTACCACCGCGCGAGCAACGTGGGGATCGAGCTGACCGCGTCCGTCGCGCTGGGGGACTTCAGCGCCTACGGCAACCTGGCCGCCGCGCAGCAGGTGGCCAAGGGCATCGTCACCGCCCAGGCCCTCTTCTCGCCCGACGACCTGGCCTACATCCACGATCACTACATCGTCACCGACCACAGCCAGCTCATCACCGCGTCGGCCGGGCTCAGCTATCTCTTCTGGAAGCGCACCCGCGTGAGCCTGGACCTGATCGTGGGCAGCGGGCTGCGCCGCACCGTGCGCAATCCCAACGACTCGAGCAACCCGCCCTACCAGCAGCTCGACCTCGGCATCAGCCACCGCTTCGAGCTGCCCGCCTTCGGCAAGATGGAGGCGCGCTTCGACGTGATCAACCTGCTCGGGCAGGACTACGTGCTGCGCAACGGCACCGGGGTCGGCATCTTCGCCACCCAGTTCGGCCCCCCGCGCGGGTTCTTCGGCGGGCTGAAGAAGGAGTTCTGAGCGCAGATGGCTGGCCCACCGTGAAACCGGCCCGCTCCAGCTCTGCGAACAGCGCGACATTCCAACAATGCCGCCGGCAGCAACGACCGCTGGCACCTGCCAGGTCGACGCTGACAGGCACGAGGGCAAAGGGTGACGTTGTACCTCGCACGTGCCCACCGGCTTCCCAGCCTTGTGCGATCAAGACGTCGGCTCCGCATCGAGCGCTTTCGTTTGACTCATGGCCCCTGGCGACTCCCGCGTGTTACACAGACCTGGATATTTCGCGTACGGATGGATAGCGGGTGCGCCCGGCCCCACCCGGGTCTTCGCGCGACGGGTTCCCTGTGGTGCGACTCACGCTCGCTGAAGGGGGATCCTCCGGTTAGCCCTGGGTTGCGGAATCGGTCCTCGGATCGCGGCCGGCGGGGGCGCTTTCCCGCTTCGGAATCACGCAGAAGCCCTGGGCCTCGATGCCCAGCGCCGGGTTCAGCTTGCTGCGGAAGTTCTCGAGTGCGACCGCGGCGCTGAGCTCCACGATCTGGCTCTCGTCGAGCAACGAGCGCAGGCGGGCGAAGAGCTCGTCGGTCACCCGCTGGCCGGTAATGGTCATCGCCTCCGCGTACTCGAAGGCGGCGCGCTCCAGCGGTGAGAAGCGCGCGCTTTCACGCCAGGTCGGCACCTCGGCGATCTTCGCCTCGTCCGCTCCCGCCTGCATCCCCCGGGATGCGTTGATGTCGATTCAGAAGGGACAGCCGTTGATCAGCGCGACCCGGAGGTAGATCAGGGGCAGCAGCGGCGCAGGCAGCCGACCGGACTTCTCGATCGACGCCCCGAGCTGCTTCGCGGCGCGCAGTACGGGCGGGCAGTGAGCCAGGACCTTGGTGGTATTGAGCAGCCCGCCGAAGACCGCCCGCTCCCGCTCGAAGACCTCCCTGAGGGTCGGGTCGCCCCCGTCGTCCTCGATCTCGCGAACGCGGGGCACCGGCTAGCCGCCGACCGTCTTCCGGATGCTGCCCATGTGGTCGTTGATGTGGTTGATCAGGATGCTCTCGACGACTTGCTGCGTCGTCATGGGCGGCATGCCCGCCATCACGGTGCCGCTCGCGTCCAGCTCGGCGTCCGAGAAGCCGCGGACGATCGCCGCCGCGGCGGCCGCGCCCTTCTGGTGCAGCGCGAGGGTCTCCGCCTTGGTGCAGCCGGCGAAGTCCTTGGCGTGCTTGGCGTTCATGTCGTTGAGGATGGCCAGGGTGAAGTTGGGGATCGACTGCCCGGCGGCGACGGTCTTGGCGATACCGGCGATCGGCTCGTGCCCCCCGGCCACGTGATGGGCGGTGACGCCCACCGACCACTTCTCGGCATCGGTCGTCTTCTTCCAGTCGGCGTCGGAGAGTCGGTTGAGGGTGGCGGTCATCTCGGCGGCCTTGGCCTCGTACTGCTTTGCCAGCGACTCGGCACGTGCGCCCATGAGTGTCCTCCTCGCGTGAAGGGTGTTCGAACCGCCCGAAGTATACACACGCGGGCCGGAGCATTCTATAATCAGCCCCCAGCAATCCTCACGTGGACTGCGGGAGGAGGTGAGTCTCATGGCCAAGGGCCGGAGCATGCAGAAGGAAAAGAAGAAGCCGAAGAAGAACAAGAAGTAGGTCGCGTGGCGCGTTCGCTGCTGCTGAGCTGTGAGATGGTCGGCAAGGCCTACGGCACCCGGTCCCTCTTCGAGGGGCTCTCGTTCGGGCTCTTCGAGGGGGACCAGGTGGGTCTCGTCGGTCCCAACGGCGCCGGCAAGTCCACCCTGCTGAGGATCCTGGCCGGGATCGAGCCGCCCGATCGGGGTCGGCGCGCGCTCCGGAGCGGGATCCGGGTCGGCTACGTGCCGCAGGATCCGGTCTATCCGGCCGGCGGCACCGTCGAGGAGGTCGTCGCGGCCTCGCTGACGACGGTCGACGAGACGGACCGGCCGGCCCGCGTGGCCCAGGCGCTCGGACGCGCCGGCTTCGCGGACGGCCGGGCCGAGGTGGCGTCGCTGTCCGGCGGCTGGCGCAAGCGCCTGGCCATCGCGCGCGAGCTGGCCGGCGAGCCGGACATCCTGCTGATGGACGAGCCCACCAACCACCTCGACCTCGAGGGCATCCTCTGGCTCGAAGCGCTGCTGGAGGACCGGGCGCGCGCCTGCCTCGTGGTCAGCCACGACCGGTACTTTCTCGAGCACGTGGCCACCCGCATGCTGGAGGTGAGCCGCGTCTATCCCGCGGGCCTCTTCGAGTCCGACGGGGGCTATCACGAGTTCCTGGTCCGCCGCGACGAGTTTCTCGCCGGCCAGACCGCCTACGAGGACTCGCTGGCCAACACGGTGCGGCGCGAGATCGAGTGGCTGCGCCAGGGCGCCAAGGCGCGCTCGACCAAGGCGAAAGGCCGCCTCAAGGAGGCGGACCGGTTGATCGAGGAGCTGCGCGAGAGCCGGGCCCGCGGCGCGACGCGTACCGCCGACATCGACTTCACCGCGTCCGGACGGCGCTCGCGCAAGCTGCTGGTCGCGCGGGGCCTCGCGAAATCCTTCGGGGAGCGGTCCCTGATCCGCGATCTCGATCTCCGGATCGCGCCGGGCACGCGGATCGGCGTGGTGGGGCCCAACGGCAGCGGCAAGACCACGCTGCTCGACCTGCTGGCCGGCGCGCTCGCGCCGGACGCGGGCGAGATCGAGCGCGCCGACGGCCTGCGCATCGTGCGCTTCGAGCAGCAGCGCGCCGGGCTCGACCCCGAGCAGCCGCTGCGCCGGGCATTGGCTCCCGAGGGCGATAGCGTGCATTTCCAGGGGCGAGTCCTCCACGTGGCAGCCTGGGCCAAGCGGTTCCTCTTCTTGCCCGAGCACCTCGAGGTGCCGGTGGGCCGGCTGTCGGGCGGCGAGCAGGCGCGCATCCACATCGCGCGCCTGATGCTGGAGCCCGCCGATCTGCTGATCCTGGACGAGCCCACCAACGATCTCGACATCCCCACGCTCGATGTGCTCGAGGAGAGCATCACCGCGTTCGAGGGCGGGCTGGTGCTCGTGACCCACGACCGCTTCATGCTCGACCGCATCGCGACGACCATCGTGGCGCTCGACGGGCGTGGCGGAGTGGAGACGTTCGCAGACTATGCGCAGTGGGAGGCGGCGCGCGCGAGCGCGTTCCGCACCCCCGAGCTCCCCACCGCCATGACCCTCACCACCACGCCCCTCACCCTACCCTCTCCCCGAGGGGGAGAGGGAGGAAGAAGAGGAGGGGAAGGGAAAGGGAAGAAGCGGCTCGGGTATCTGGAGCAGCGGGAATGGGAGGCCATGGAGGACGCGATCCTGGGCGCGGAGGCGGCGGTGGAGCGCTGCCGCCTGGCCGCCGAGGACCCTGCGATCGCGTCCGATCCGGCGGCCCTGCAGGAGCGCTACGCCGCCCTGGACGCGGCCCGCGCGGAAGTGGACCGGCTCTACGCCCGCTGGGCGGAGCTCGAAGCCAAAGGAGCGACGCGATGACAGATCCCCAGGCGGTGGCCACCGTGAAGGTCGACAATCCGCGGGTGCGCGTGACCGAGTGGCGGTTCGCCCCCGGCGCGCACACCGGGCACCATCGGCACGAGTACCCCTACGTGGTGGTCCCGCTCACCACCGGATCGCTCGCGCTCACCGGCCCGGCCGGCGACGCCACCGGCGCCCTGCGAGCGGGCGAGCCGTACTACCGCGACGCCGGCGCCGAGCACGACGTGCGCAACGCGAACGCCTTCGACTTCGCGTTCATCGAGATCGAGTTGAAAACCGGATGACGTGATATCGTGAATATGCCTTCCTCTGGGCTCCTCGGGGTGGCGCTGCGGGCGCCGAGGCCCACCGGCATCTGGCTCGACCTCCTTCATTCCGTGCACGTGACTCGTGTGCGCGAACCATCCGAAGGGAACCGCAGACATGGCCAAGCCGCCGGGAGTCTTTTCACTGCTCGTCACCGCGGTCACCGGATTCGGTAACCATCTGGTCGGCCTGTGCGCGGCGGGGCGGGATCGTCTGCTCGGTCGGCCCCGACCGAAGAGCCGCCCGGGGAAGAGATAGTGGTGGCCTCCGACGGGCCGGTAGTCGTCTACACCGTCGGCGACTTCGTCCGCCGCGTGGTCGAGAGCCTTCTCGGTGGCGAGCGTCGGAGCCTGCGGCTCTGTGCCCGCTGCCTCGTCAAGCTGACCCGGGACCATCTCGACAAGAGTTATGCGAAGACGGCCATCATCGCGTCGGTCGACGAGATCTTCGCCGCGCCCGGGGCTCTCACCTCCGTGGCCTCGTCGCAGTGCGGCGCGTGCGGTCGGAAGAAGATTCCGTGCCTCGGAATGCCGAGCGCGATTCGATCGACCGAGGAAGTGGGCTGACGCGAGCGACGCTACGCGCCGGGCACTCTCATCTCGGCATCGAAGAGACGCAGGCTGAGCGGGCACGGCGGGCGGTTGACGTCGATGTACAGGCAGTCCTTCTCGCTACAGCGAACGAAGAGCCTCCCGCGTCCGCTCGGCGCGCGGCTCCGTCGCAGGGTGACGGTGACCGCGTCGGACACCACGCCGCAGAAGGTCGACTTCGAGGGCATCGGATTCACCCGGGGCTCCTTCGCGGAGAGACGGCTCGTGAGCTGCGGGCGAGATCGATGAGGGATAGCAGGAACGCGCTGGCCTGCTAGTGTCTTCCGCGAAGACCGTCCCAGTATACCGGATCACTCGAATCAGCGGGGAGCCGCGACGATCGCGCGCAGCACCTCGATGATCGAGGAGTTGTCGCTGTCGCCGCGTCCGGCGGCCACCCCGGCCAGCAGCAGCTGCCGATGCAGCGCGGTGGTCAGGAGCGGCGCGCCCGCGGCGTGGCCGACCTCCAGGATCAGCTCGACGTCCTTGAGATGCTGGGCGAGCTTGCCCTCCGCGTCGAAGCGGCCCTCGAGCATGCGCGCGCCCTTGATGTCCATCGCCCGCGAGTAGGCCGCGCTGTCCTGGAGCACCGCGAGCAGCGCCTTGCCGTCGAGGCCCTGGCGCAGCCCGAACAGCAGGCCCTCGGCCAGCGCGAGGCGATTGAGCCCCAGCACCAGGTTGATGACGAGCTTGGCGCGCGCGCCCGCGCCGTTCGGGCCCACGTGGTGCACGCGCTCGCTCAGCGCGTCCAGGATCGGGCGGCAGCGCGCGAAGACCGCGGGATCGCCGCCCACCACCAGCGGGGCCTCGCGCCGGCGCGCCTGACCGCTCGACCCGCCCACCGGCGCGTCGAGCATCGGGATTCCGCGCCGGCCCAGCTCGGCGGCGAGCTCCGCGGAGGCGTCGGGGTGAATCGTGCTGCAGTCGACGGCCACCGCCTCCGCGCTCGTGGACTCGAGCGCGCCGTCGCGGCCCAGCAGCACCTCGCGGACGATGTCGGCGGTCATCAGGCAGGTCATCACCACCGAGGCGCCGCGCGCCGCGTCGGACGGGGAGCGCGCGAGGACGCCGCCGCGCTCGGCGTGCTGTCGCATGCGCTCGGGCGCAAGGTCATGGCCGCGCACCGTGAAGCCGGCCCGCGTCAGGCTCTGGGCGAGGGCCGAGCCCAGCAGCCCCATGCCGATCAGCGCGACGGTGACGCTCACCGGGAATCCTGCGGGTGCCGCTTGCGGAGGCTCATCGGTCGACTACTATAGGTCTCGCCGTGAGCGAGATCCAGCACCGGCTGGTCGAGACCAATCGCATCCGCATGCACGTGGCCGAGCAGGGCACGGGCCCGCTCGTGCTCATGTGTCACGGGTTCCCCGAGTCCTGGTACTCCTGGCGTCATCAGATCCGCGCCCTGGCCGACGCGGGCTTCCGCGCGGTGGCTCCCGACATGCGCGGCTACGGCCAGACCGACGCGCCCGCCGAGATCGAGCGCTATACCCTGCTCGACCTGGTCGGCGACATGGTGGGCCTCCTCGATGCCCTCGGCGCGGAGTCGGCGGTGATCGCGGGCCACGACTGGGGCGCGCCGGTGGCGTGGCATTCGGCCCTCCTGCGCCCGGATCGCTTCCGCGCGGTGATCGCGCTGAGCGTGCCGTTCCGGCCGCGCGGCAGCACGCGCCCCACCAGCGTGATGCCCCAGACCGACGACGCGATGTTCTACCAGCTCTACTTCCAGACGCCGGGCGTGGCCGAGGCCGAGCTGGGCCGCGACGCGCGATCCACCATCCGCCGACTGCTGTACTCCGGCTCCGGCGTGGGCGTGGCCGCGCAGGCCGCCATCGGCCTTCCAGGAGCGGTCGGGATGGTCCCGCGGAGCGGTGGTCTGCTCACTCACACCGCGGATCCGCCCGGTCTGCCGCCGTGGCTCACCGTGGCCGACCTGGACTTCTACGCGGCGGAGTTCACGCGGACTGGCTTCCGGGGCGGGCTCAACTGGTATCGCAACAGCGATCGCAACTGGGAAGCGCTGGCGCCCTTCGCGGGCGCGCGGGTGACGGCCCCGGCGCTCTACGTGGCGGGCGATCACGACCTGGTGGTGCGCTTCCCGGGCATGGACCAGCTGATTCCCAACCTGTCGCGCTTCGTTCCGAATCTCCGCCGGACGATCATGCTGCCCGGCTGCGGCCACTGGACGCAGCAGGAGCGCCCCGCCGAGGTCAACGCCGCGATGCTGGAGTTCCTGAGGAGCCTGTAGCCTCCATCGCGGGCGCGACCTGCTCGGCGAACAGGCGCATCGACCGCAGGGCCAGCTCGGTCGGGATGCCGGGCAGCGCCATCAGCAGCAGCACGTGCTGGTAGCCGGTGGCGTCGAGGTACTTCTGCAGCCCGTCCCGCACCTCGCCCGGGGTCCCGATCAGGGCCCACCCGTCGGCGAGATATTCGGGGAAGGTCCGCAGCCGGAGCAGGGAGCGATCGAAGGAGCCGGGGACGGTGCCGCCGGTCGCGTCGGAGCGCAGCACCGCCATCTTGCGCTGGTAGCCCATGAACGGGCGCTCGGTGGCCCGCAGCGCATCTTCTCGGGTCGGCGCCACGTGCACGACCCGCATGCCCCAGCCCCGGCGCTCCAGCGCGTCGATCTCCGTCTCCGACCGCCCGGCCGCGAGCGACGCCTCGCGGTAGACCGCGTGTCGCCGCTGCAGCTCGGGGACCGGCACGAAGAACGACGACAGCGCGGGCAGCCCGAGGCGCGCCGCGGACACGACGCTGTCCTCGCTGTTGGCCGCGATGTAGAGCGGCGGGTGCGGGCGCTGGACCGGCCGCGGCCGCACGTGCAGGCGCTCGGCGGTGTGGAAGCGGCCGGTGAAGTCGAACGGCGTGCCGCTCCAGCAGCGCTGCATCAGCTCGATGCCTTCCTCCACCCGGGCGCGGCTGTCGTCGCGATCGGAGCGGAAGGTCTGGTAGTCCTGCAGCGTGCCGCCACGGCCGATGCCGACGTCGAGCCGGCCGCCGCTCACCACGTCGAGCACCGCGAGCTGCTCGGCCAGGTCCACCGGATGATGCAGGGGCAGCAGGCTCACGCCCATACCCACCCGGATCGTGCTCGTCCGCGCGGCGACGTGCGACGCGAGCACGGTGGGGGCCGGGCAGAGCCCGTAGTCGTTGAAGTGGTGCTCGGCGATCCAGACCGAGGTGTAGCCGAGGCCCTCGGCGGCCAGCATCTGGCGCACGTCGGAGTCGTAGACCGCCTGCTCGCTCCACTGCTCGTCGCGCTGCATGAGATAGAACAGGCCGAAGTCCATAGGGCGCGATCGTACCGCCCTCCGGGGCGCCACCGCAACGCGCGCGCTTGACTTGGCCGCGACCGCCGGGTCATAGTCCCGGCACTCGGAGCAACGCCGGTCCGTCGAAGCGAGGATCTTCTCCATGAGCGCGACCCGCAGACTCCTCGTCGTCTCGCTGTGCTTGTTCTTCGTGACCGCCTTCCTCGCCGCCACCCCCGATCCGGCGGGGGCGCAGGCCAGGCCGGAGGGCGAGATGCGCTGGGCGCTCTACGTCTCCCTGGTGCCGGCCTGGTTCGACCCGGCGGAGGTGGTCGGCGTGCTCACCCCGTTCTGGGTGATGACCGCGATGCACGACGCGCTGGTCAAGCCCATGCCGGGCAATCTCATGACCGCGAGCCTCGCCGAGTCCTGGAAGGTGAGCCCGGATCAGAAGGTGTACGAGTTCAAGCTCCGCGAGGGCCTGAAGTTCCACAACGGCGATCCGTTCACCGCCGAGGACGTGCGCTTCAGCTTCTATCGCGCCAAGGGCGCCAAGGTGCTGCAGCAGAAGGTGCGCGACGTCGAGATCGTCGGCTCGTATCGGGTGCGCTTCCACCTGCACGAGCCCTGGCCCGACTTCCTGACCTTCTACGGGACCTACGCCACCAGCGCGGGCTGGATCGCGCCCAAGAAGTACATCGAGCAGGTGGGCGTGGACGCCTTCAAGAAGAACCCGGTGGGGCTCGGCCCCTACAAGTTCGTGAGCCACACCCCGGGCGTCGAGCTGGTGATGGAGGCCTACGAGGGCTACTGGCGCAAGACGCCGTCGGTGAAGCGCCTCGTGTACAAGAGCGTGCTGGAATCCACGACCCGGGCCGCGATGCTCAAGCGGGGCGAGGTCGATCTGGCGTATCTGCTCGATGCCCCGCAGGCCCTCGAGCTGAAGCGGGATCCCAGCCTGAAGCTGGCGTTCTCGGGCGGCATCGGGACCTTCTATCTGGACTTCCTCGATCAGTGGGATCCGAAGTCGCCCTGGCACGATCGGCGGGTGCGGCTGGCCGTGAATCACGCCATCGATCGGCAGGCCCTGAGCGACGCGGAGACGCTGGGGGCCTCGCGCGTGACCGGCAACATCGTGCCGGCCAAGTTCGAGTTCGCCCTGCCGCTCGAGCCCTATCCGTACAACCCGGCGAAGGCCCGTCAGCTCCTCGCCGAGGCCGGCTACCCGAACGGCTTCGACGCGGGCGAGCTGTACCCGTGGCCGCCGTACTCGTCGATGGGCGAGGCGGTGGGCGGGTACCTGGGAGCGATCGGCATCAAGGTGAAGCTGCGGACCATGGAGCGGGCTGCGTTCTACTCGGCGCTGGCCAGCAAGAAGCTGAAGGGGCTCTGCGTGTGCATCAACGCGGTGTACGGCAACGCGGCCTCCCGCATCGCCGAGACGGTGCCCAGCGAGGGCGCCTTCGCCTACGGCGGCTATCCCGACATCGACGCACTGTACAAGCAGCAGGGCCGCGAGACCGATCCCAAGAAGCGCGAGGCCATCCTGCACCAGATCCAGCGGCAGCTCCACGAGCGGGCGCGCTTCGCGCCGATCATGGACTACATCTGGCCGAGCGGCGTGGGCCCCAAGGTGGCCGAGCCGGCCCTGATGCTGATCGACCCGTACCCCTGGTCGGCGCCGCTGGAGGAGGTCCGCCTCAAGAAGTGACGGTCTCGCCGGCGCTCCGGGCCTGGCCGCGCCGGCCCTCGGCGACGAGCAGCTCGTTGGTGGCCAGCAGCTTGAGGGAGAGGTCGCGGATGATCGCCACCGCGAGGTCCGGGTTGGCGCGGACCAGCTGATCGAGCTTCTCGGCCGGGATCACCACCAGGGTCACCGGCTCGATCGCCACCGCGGTCGCCGAGCGCGGGGACTTGCCGAAGAGGCCCAGCTCGCCCAGCAGCTCGCCCTGGACCATCACGCGCAGCACCCGCGGCTCGCCGCCGACCTGCTTGCGGACCTCGACCCGCCCGAGGTGGACCATGTAGGCCTCGTCGCGGGGCGGGTCGCCCTCGCGGAAGATCAGCTCGCCGGCGCGGAAGGTCCTGATCGACACGTCGGAGGGTTTGCGGGGCATGGCGGTCCAGCCACCTATAATAGCGGGCGGCAGGCGATTGTCGACTCGGGAGGGAGACATGCGGCTCGCGGGAAAGGTCGCGCTCGTGACGGGCGCCCAGCAAGGGATCGGCCGCGCGATCGCGGTGGCGATGGCGCGGGAAGGGGCCGACGTCGGGATCAACTTCCTGGACGACGCGGCCGCGGCGGGTCGGCTCGCCGACGAGGTGCGCGGCCTCGGCCGCCGGGTCACCACCGTCCAGGGCGACGTGGCGCGCAAGGCGGACGTGGAGGCCTTCGTGGCCGCGGCGGCCGCCGCGCTGGGCCCGCCCGACGTCCTGGTCAACAACGCGGGCGTGTTCCCGCGCTCCGAATTCCTCGCGCTCGAGGAGCGGGAGTGGGATCTGGTGCTGGGCGTCAACCTCAAGGGCGGGTTCCTGTGCGCGCAGGCCGCGGCGCGGGCCATGATCGCGGCCGATCGGCCGGGCGCCATCGTCAACCTCTCGTCGTCGGCCATCCGCGGCGACGCGCGCGGCGTGCACTACTCGGCCAGCAAGGCCGGCGTGCTCGGGATGACCCGCGCGATGGCGCTGGCCCTGGCGCCGCATCGCATCCGGGTCAACGCGATCGCGCCCGGGCTCACCGATACCGCGCAGCCGCGCTACGGCAACACCGAGGAGCAGCTCGCGGCGCGGGCGCGCGACATCCCACTCGGCCGGATGGCGCAGCCCGAGGAGATCGCGCGGATCGCGGTGTTCCTGGCCAGCGACGACGCGGCGATGATGACCGGCGAGCTGATGCACGTCAACGGCGGCGTCTACATGGCGTGAGGCGGCGGAGCCATCGTGATCGAAGGCGCGGCGGGCCTGACGCGTCGGCGCCTCCTCGGCGGCGCGCTGGCCGCGGCGCTCGCGGGATGCGGCGGGGTCAAGGGCCGCCAGCCGGGAGATCTCGACCCGCGCGTGCCCGCGCTGCTGGCCGAGACCGTCTCGGTGGACCTCCACAGCCACGCGGCGGGCGCGGGCCACGCGCGGACCCCGCGCTTCGACCTGGCCGACCACATGCGGCGGGGACGGCTGTCCGCGGTCTGCCTCTGCCACTCGGCGGACGGGCCGGTGATCCGCCGATCGCCCGGCGGCGGCCGCATCCGGCAGTATCGCGAGCCGGCGCCCGGCGAGCTGCACGCCTTCACCGAGCAGCGGCTCGCCTTCATGGACGCGATGGTGAGCCAGCACGGGATGACGCGGGTGCTCAGCCCGGCCGACCTGGAGCAGGCGAAGGCGGCGGGGCGCCCGGCGCTCATCGGCACCATCGAGGGGTGCCAGTTCCTGGACGGCCGGCTCGAGCGGGTGAAACACGTCTACGACCGCGGGGTGCGCCACCTCCAGCTCGTGCACTACATGCCGAGTGACCTGGGCGACCAGCAGACCGAGGACCCGAAGTGGGGCGGCCTGAGCCCGCTGGGCGCCGACGTCGTCCGCGAATGCAATCGGCTCGGCATCGTGGTGGACGTGGCCCACGGCACGCAGGCTCTGGTCCAGCAGGCGGCGGCGGTGAGCCCGGTCCCGTTCGTGCTCTCGCACACCTCGCTCGCGCGCGGCGCGCCCGCCCAGTACAGCCGGCTGATCTCGACGGAGCACGCGCGGCTCGTGGCCCAGGCCGGCGGCGTCATCGGGGTGTGGCCGACCGGCTACCAGTTCGCGGACGCGCGCGACTGGGTGCGCGGCATCGCCCGCCTGGTGGACGCGGTCGGCGTGGACCACGTGGGCATCGGCACCGACATGGAAGGCGGCGTCCGGGAGGTATGGGATGACTACGCCGACCTGCCCGCGGTCGCCGATCTGCTGCTGAGGCAGGGCTTCGCGCCGGGCGAGGCGTCCAAGCTCCTTGGCGGCAACTACGTGCGCGTCTTTCGTCAGGTCGCCGGGGCGCGCGCCGCGTGAGCCTCGCCGCTCGGCGCGCGGCGGCGCCGTGATCCTTCTGGTGACCGTGCTCGAGCTGGCGCTCCGGGCGGGCGTGATCGTCGTGTTCCCGGCGCTGGCGGTGCGCGCGTGGCGGACCGGCGGGGCCGCCCGGCTCTGGCGGGCCGGTGCGATCGCGGTCGCGGTGGTCCTCGTCGCCGCGGTGTACGTGGCGACGCCGGCCAGCGGCAATGCGCTGGCGCGGACGCGCGGATACGGCTACACGGTGCCGGCCAGCCTGCTGCTGCACGGCCTCACCATGTGCCTGCCCATCGTGATGACCGCCGCCGTCGTCCGCCTGCTGGCCCCGCGCCTGTCCTCGGGGCTCGCCCTGTACGGCCTGGGCGTGCTCATGGCCGGGCTCACGTGGATCGCGGGCATCGGCATGGCGCTGTCCGTCTTCTACCGGTGAGGGAAGCGGGCGGTTCGGTCCTGGGATAGAATTCGCGCGAGGAGGTGCCTGCCATGAGCGAGCCGCGCGTGGTCCGACTCGAGGAGACCGAGACGGTGAGCTTCGGTCCGCTGTCTCATTACCAGCCGATCATCGGTGATGCCGAGGGCAGCACGCCGCTGCGCACCGGCATCCAGACCGCGCAGCCCGGGTACGAGGCGCCGGTGCACTCGCATCCGTACCTCGAGGTGCTGCACATTCTCGACGGCGAGGCGGAGGCGTGGATCGACGGCCAGGAGGATCGCGCGGTGCGCCTGCGCCGTGGCGACACCATCGCGCTGCCGCCGCACACCCCGCACGCGTTCCGGGTGGTGGGCGATCAGGCGCTGCGGCTGCTCGGCACGCACGCCTCGCCGAAGCGGATCGTCAGCTACAAGGACGGCGCGGGGAGCGACGCGCGGGGCTATCGGGTCCAGCGGTGAGGGCGTGAGGCTCGGGGTCTCCGTTCCCACCGCGCGACCCGACGGCGCCCCGCTGACCGGAGACGCGCTGGTCGGCAGCGCCGAGCACATCGAGCGGGCCGGGTTCGACAGCGCGTGGTTCTTCGACGCGATCGGCCGCGGCTTCATCCTGCCCGATCCGCTCATCGGCGCCTCCGTGGCGGCGGCGGTGACGAGGCGCATCGAGATCGGCACCGGCGTGCTGCAGGTCCCGCTGCGCAATCCGGTCGAGCTGGCCCACCGCATCCTCACCGTGCATCTGATCAGCCAGGGGCGGCTCCTCCTCGGAGTGGGCGCGGGCTCCACCAGGGGCGACTTCGACGCGCTCGGTCTCGATTTCTCGCGGCGCATGCAGATGCTGGAGGACGGCCTCGCGGTGATGCGGCGGCTCTGGCGCGGCGAGCAGGTCGGCGCCGCCGATCTCACCCCGTGGCCCGCCGCGCAGGGCGGACCCGCGGTGCTCATCGGCAGCTGGAAGGGCGAGCGCTGGATCCCGCGCGCCGCGAAGGAGTTCGACGGCTGGATCGCGTCGGGCGCCAAGACCAGCCTCAACACGCTCGCCGAGGGGATCGCGCGCTACCGCGCCGCCGGCGGCACGCGCGCCATCGTCACGAACATCGCGGTGGACCTGACCGCGCCGTCCGCCGCGCTCGATGCCGACGCGCCCTTCGATCTGCGCTGCCCGCCCGCGGCGGCCTCCGAGCGTCTGCAGCGGCTGCGCGACCTGGGCTTCGACGACGCGGTGCTGCTGATCCGGGCGGCCACCGAGGAGAACCTGGCCGCGGCCCGCGCGCTGCTTCGCTGACCGAGGGGGAGAGGGCAGGGTGAGGGGTCGATTCGAATGACGCACACCGCAGACGTGGTCATCATCGGCGGCGGAGTCAACGGCATCAGCATCGCCTACGCGCTGGCCTCGCGCGCGATCTCGGTCGTGCTGGTGGAGAAGGGCGCGCTGGCCAGCGGCGCCTCGGGGCGGTCGAGCGCGCTGGTGCGGATGCACTATACCAACGAGTGGGACGCGCGGCTGGCCTGGGCGAGCTTTCCCGTCTTCCGCCACTGGGCCGAGCTGATGGGCGGGCCGCCGGTGTTCACCCACACCGGCTTCGTCAACGTGGTGGGTCCGCAGTACGCGGAGAACCTCCGGCGCAACGTCGAGATGCTTCGCGGCCTCGGGGTGAGCACGACCGCGATCACCCCCGCCGAGCTGGCCGAGCTTCAGCCCTTCGCGCGCGTCGACGACGTCGGCGCCGCCGCGTACGAGCCGGACAGCGGCTACGCCGATCCCGCCGAGACGGTGGAAGGGTTCCGTCGGCGCGCGGTGGAGCTGGGCGCCCGTGTGCTGCAGTGGACGGCGGTGACGTGCATCGACCGGCGGGAGAGCCGCGTGCTCGGCGTCGAGACGTCGGCCGGCCGCATCGAGGCGGGGAGCGTGGTGCTGGCCGCGGGCGCCTGGTCGCGGCGGCTCGGCGAGGAGATCGGGCTGGCGCTGCCGGCGCGCCCCAAGGCCATCGACACGGTGGCGGTGAGCCGGCCCGCGGAGCTGCGCGAGCCGCACATGGTGTGGATCGACAACGTGCAGGGCAACTACTTCCGGCCCGAGGCGGGCGGGCTGACCCTGGTCGGCGTGCCGTGCCAGGAGTGGGACGTCGATCCCGACACGATGGGCGGCGGGCTGCCGCCGCACGCGGCCGGTCTCGGGGCCGGGCTGCTCACCCATCGCATCCCGGCGATGGAGCGCGCGACGCTCTCACGCGGCTATCGCGCCTTTGACGGCTACAGCCCGGATCGTCACGCGATCCTGGGCCGCGTCGACGGCATCGACGGCCTGTACGTGGCCACCGCGTTCAGCGGCTCCGGCTTCAAGATCGCGCCGGCGGTCGGGGCGTGCATGGCCGAGCTGATCGCCGACGGTCGCGCCAAGACCGTCGACATCGACGCCTTCAGCCTGCGGCGATTCGCCGAGGGCCGACGCGTCGACGGCCCGTATCCCTACGCCACGCGCCCGGACCACGTGGATCCCGCGGTCGTCCGGTGAGCGGGCCCCTCACCCTGCCCTCTCCCCAGGGGGGAGAGGGAGATCGCGCCTGTTCTGATCGCCCTGAGGGCGGATCGCCCGCCACACGCGCTCCGGCGTCAGCGGCATCTCCAGGTGCTCGACGCCCAGATGGGCGAGGGCGTCCACCGCGGCGTTGACCACCGCGCCGAGGGCCGGGGTGGTGCCGCCCTCGCCGCCACCGCGAAGGCCTAGCGGGTTCGCGGTCGACTCCACCTCGCTGATCTCGGTGGTGAACGACGGCAGCACGTCCGCCCGCGGCATCGCGTACTCCATGAAGGTGGCCGAGCGCAGCTGGCCCGACTCCGGGTCGTAGTCGCACCGCTCGCAGAGCGCCTGCCCCACGCCCTGGGCGATGCCGCCGTGGGTCTGGCCGTGGACGATCAGCGGGTTGATGGCGCGGCCGACGTCGTCCACCGAGGTGTAGCGGACGATCTCGACCCCGCCGGTTTCCGGATCGATCTCCACCTCGCACACCGCGGAGCCGTAGGGGAACGACGGCGTGCTCACCGTCTCGTCGCACTCGCCGTCGAGCGGCCCGCGCAGGTCCGCGGGCGCGTCGCTCCCGAGCGCCGCCGCCGCGACCTCGAAGAGATCCACCGAGCGGTCGGTGCCGCGCACCACGAAGCGCCGATTGGCGAACTCCAGGTCGGCCACCGCCGACTCGAGCCGCCACGCGGCCAGGCGCGCGCCCTTGGCGACCAGGCGGTCGGCCGCCTTCGCCATGACCACCCCGCCCAGACGCATCGAGCGCCCGGAGTGCGAGCCGCCGCCCACCGCGACCAGATCGGTGTCGCCCGCGATCAGCCGGACGCGTGACGGCTCGACGCCGAGCCACTCCGCGACGAGCTGGGGGAACGCGGTCTCGTGGCCCTGGCCGGCGGAGAGCGTGCCGATCACCACGTCGATCCAGCCGTCGGGGCGCGCGGTGACGTGCGCGCGCTCGCGCGGCGCGCCGGTGGCGATCTCGATGTAGTTGGCGAGGCCGATGCCGCGCAGGCGCCCGCGCCCCCGCGCCTCCGCCCGGCGCGCCTCGAAGCCGGCCCAGTCGGCCAGCGCAAGCACGCGATCCTGCGTCGAGGGGTAATCCCCGCTGTCGTAGACGATGCCGAACGGGTTCGGGTAGGGCATCGCGGCCGGGGGCACCAGGTTGCGCCGGCGCAGCGCGACCCGGTCGAAGCCGTGACGGCGCGCGGCCAGGTCGATCAGCCGCTCGATCACGAACATCACCTGCGGGCGGCCCGCGCTCCGGTAGGCGGCGAGCGGCGCCACGTTGCTGTGCACCGCGCGCCCGCGCACCGCCGCCACGGGCAGGCGGTACACGCTGGTGGACAGCTCGCGGCCCTTGTTCAGCGGCACGAACGTCACCGCGTGCGCCCCCACGTTGCTCACGTTGCCGCCACGCAGGGCCAGGAAGTTGCCGTCTCCGTCCAGCGCCAGCTCCATCGTCGAGACCAGGTCGCGCGCCTGGTAGTCGGTGAGGAAGGCCTCGCGCCGCTGGCACGTCCACTTCACCGGCCGGCCGAGGCGCCGCGCGGCCCAGACCACGAGGGCGAACTCGGGATACGAGCTGTTGCGGGTGCCGTAGTTGCCGCCCACGTCGTGGGCGACCACGCGCACCGCGTGCTCGGGCGCGTTCAGGATCTCGGCCAGGTCGGCCTTGAGCCGCACCGAGCCGCCCGAGCCGGCGTGGAGGGTGTAGCGGCCGGCGGCCGGGTCGTACGCGCCGACCGCCGCGCGCGGCTCCAGCGGCACGCCGGTGATGCGGGGCACCCAGGTGTCGAGGCGCACCACGTGCGCGGCCCGCGCGAACGCGGCGTCGGCCGCGCGCGGGTCGCCCGCGATCGAGTCGACGCAGACGTTGCCGCCCAGGTCCTCCCAGAGCACCGGGGCCCCCGGCGCGATCGCGTCACGGGTGGCGGTGACGGACGGCAGCGGCTCGTAGTCCACGACGACCCGCTCGGCCGCGTCGGCCGCGGCGGCGGCGGACCGAGCGATCACCATGGCGACGGCCTCCCCCGCAAAGCGCGCCCGGTCGGAAGGCAGCACCGGAAACGGCGACACGAAGACGGGCGAGCCCTCTCGTCCGCCGAGAGGAAACTCGTTCGGGTTGGTGGGCACCGGGCGATGCGGCATCGGCGCGAGCCCGTCGGCCTGGGCGTCCCGGCCGGTGAGCACCGCGAGCACGCCCGGCATGGCCAGCGCCGCCGCGGCGTCGATGGCGCGGATGCGCGCGTGCGCGTGCGGCGAGCGCACGAAGCAGGCGTGGGCCTGGCCCGGCAGGTTGACGTCGTCGCTGAAGCGCCCGCGGCCGGTGAGGAGGCGCGGATCTTCCTGACGCTTGAGCGGCTGGCCGAAGCCCGCGGGAGCGGAGCGGGTGCGCGAATCGAGGAAGGACATGGCCGGCGCATCTTACCGCTTGCGCCGGCCGCGGTGAGGCGGTAAACAGCGGGCCATGCACGGCAAGGTGGTGGTGATCACGGGCGCCACGTCCGGCATCGGGCAGGTGACCGCGGAGCGGCTCGCCGGCATGGGCGCGCGCATCGTCGCGGTCGCGCGCGATCGCGCGCGGGGCGAGGCCGCGCTGGCGCGTCTCCGCGAGCGCGGGCCCGGGCCGGCGCATCGCGCGCACTACGCCGATCTGTCGTCGATGGCCGAGACGAAGCGGGTGGCCGCCGAGATCGCGGCCGCGGAGCCGCGCGTGGACGTGCTGATCAACAACGCGGGCGCCCTGTTCAACATCCGACAGGTGACGCCGGAGGGGCTCGAGCTGACCTTCGCGCTGAACCACATGTCGTACTTCCTCATGACGCGCGGCCTGCGCGAGCGGCTGCTCGCGTCGGCGCCCGCGCGGGTCGTCAACACCGCCTCGGGCGCCCACCGGCGCGTGGGCGCGCTCGACTTCGACGACCTGCAGATGGAGCGCGGCTACCGCGGGCTCGTGGCCTACTCGCGCTCGAAGCTCTGCAACATCCTCTACACGCGCGAGCTGGCGCGTCGCCTGGCCGGCACCGGCGTCACCGCCAATAGCCTGCATCCGGGCTTCGTGGCCACGCGCTTCGGGGACGCGAGCGGCGGCTTCTTCGCCTACGTCGTGCGCGCGGCCAAGCTGGTCAGCGCGATCTCGCTGGAGAAGGGCGCGGAGACGCTCGTATATCTGGCCTCGTCGCCGGACGTCGCCACCATCAGCGGCGGCTATTTCTACGAGAACCACCTCGCTCATCCCACCCGCCATGCCCAGGACGACACCGCTGCCCGCCGCCTCTGGGACCTCAGCGACCGCCTCGCCTGACGGCGGGGGTCAGGTCTTGCATTACGACATTTTTCCGCGCGAGGGAGTCAGCCCGTTCCCGAAATGTCGTAATGCAAGACCTGACCCCGGAGCGGGGCGCGGAGGCGGGCGGGGGTGACGCGCTCGATGGTGATGCGGTCGGCGCCCATGAAGCGGGCGAGGGAGGCGAGGGTCTCGGCGAGGCCCGCCAGCATGGCGTCGCGGTCCACCGCCGGCTCGCCCGCGGTGCGCGCCTGGCCGCGGGCGGCCCAGGGCTCGAAGTGGACGTGGCGCACGTCCAGGCGGCGCTCGGCCCGCTGCGCCTTGGCGTCGAGCCGGCCGATCAGCTGGCCGTGGTGCAGGATCGGCAGCGTGTAGTAGCCGTGCACGCGCTTGGGTCCCGGCGTGTAGACCTCGATGCGGTAGTCGAAGCCGAACAGGCGCGAGACGCGCTCGCGGTACCAGAGGAGCGAGTCGAACGGTGCGAGCAGCGTGGTGCCCACCGACGCCGCCGGCCGCCGCGCGGCCCGCGCGAGCAGCGGCACGTCACGCGCCAGCGCGAGCCACGGGGTCTTCGTGCCTTCCACCTCGAGGCTCGCGACCTCACCGTCCGCCTGCATCGCGCGCAGGGCGGCCCGCCGCGCGGCCGTCGCGCCGCGCGGATACGTGAGGTAGTGGGTGAGGTCGATCTCCGGCGCGGCGCCCATCGCGTGCAGCGAGCGCTCGATGTGCCAGCGGTGGAACTGCTCGGCCGATACCGCCTCGGCAGCCCACGCGGCCGGCACCGTCCGCTCCATCAGGTCGAAGCGCTTCTGGAAGTGACGCCGTGAGTGGATCGTCACCGCGCCGGTCATCCACAGGTAGTGCAGCGCGTGCTGCGCCGGTCGCCAGTTCCACCAGCCTCCGCGGCCGCGGGGCGGCCGGCGTCCCTCGAGGTCGCCGTGGCTCATGGGCCCGTTCGCCCGGATAATTTCCACCACGCTGGCCAGAAGCTTGCGGTTCGTGCGCAGCCAGCCCGACCACCCGGTGTGCCGGATCCGGTAGTCGAGCATCGCCCGCTTCCACCACGGCAGCATCGAGATCGGCACGAGGCACGCGGCGTGAGCCCAGTACTCGAGCAGGAGACGGCGGCGATACACCAGGCGGTCGAGCCGCGCCCGGTCGTACGGGCCGAAGCGGCTCCATACCGTGAGGTAGTGGGCGCGCTCGAGCACGTTGATCGAGTCCATCTGGATACCGCCCACGTCCTCGGCGAAGCGGGTGAGCCGCGCCGGGGTGAGCCGGTGCGCGCGCGGGCGGGCCAGATGCTGGCGGTGGAGGAAGAGCGCGGCCACCGCGCGCCGGGGAACAATCCGTTGCGGCATCGGCTCAAGAGAGTACCATCCAGGGACGGCGCCATGGCGACACGTCGTTTCCTGATCGGTCTCCTGCTCACCGGGCTCCTGACCGGCGTCACCGCCGCACCGGCTCGCGCCGTCGAGTATCGGCTCGAGGTCGTCAACCTCTGGGAGACCGCGCTGTACGCCTACGCAAAGGCCGCCGAGCTGCACGACGGCGCGTCCGGCCCCGGGCTGGAGCGGTTCCAGCAGAGCCTGGACGACGCAACCATGTCGCGGGGGGTGGTGCTCGGCGACCGCACGCTGCGGTGGGCGAGCGAGAGCGTGGCCCGCGCCTACGGCACCACGCGCGTGCTGGCCGAGATCCGACCCGGCGGCGACGGCCATCCGATCTGGGACGAGGTGCGCTGGGAGGGCAAGCCGGGAGAGCGCAGTGTGTGGATGGTGCTGCCGAGCGGCCGCGGCCGGCCCGAGCGGCTCTATCGCGCGGTGCTCAAGGGCGACGGTCCCCCACGCCAGTTCCAGCCGTACGTGCCGACGCGGGGCACCCGCAGCGCGGCGGTGAAATACCCGCTGGCGTTTCTCTGGGCCTACGAGTCGCGCGGCACCGTGTGGGATCGCTACGTGTCGGGCAGCATCGACCTCAGCCAGGGCATCGCCGCGGTGGTCGGGGAGAACGACAACCAGAGCCTGCCCGATCAGGTCTACCTCATCGTGGAGCAGGGCGCGCAGCCGACCACCTACAAGGCCATGCTCCTCTGGCGAGAGCCCGCCTACAACCAGCAGGCCCCGAGCCAGGTCAACCCGATGCCGAAGTAGTCCGGGCCGGCCGGGGACGCTAGCCGGCCAGCGCCCCGTGCTGTCGCAGGTACTGCAATCCCAGCCGCGCGTCTTCGACGGACACCTCCAGCACGCCGGGTAGCGTCGCGAACGCGGGATGACGCGCCACGCTGGGAACGCCGATGCCGATGGTGCCGGTGCCGGGCGTGGCGTGACGGTCGCGGTGGGCGCCGCACGGGAGCTGGCAGTCGTTGAGGTGGAAGGCGACCACCCGCTCGAGGATGCCCTCGGCGGCGAGGGCGTCGGCCAGGCGCTGGCCCGCATCCTCTCCCGCGAGGTCGAAGCCCGCCGCGTGGAGATGACACGTGTCGATGAGCAGGCCGAAGCGCTCGGCCGGCGCCCCCACGTCGCGCACGAGGCGGGCCAGCTCCGGGATGGTCTGGCCCAGCTCGCTGCCCTCGCAGGAGTTCTCCAGCAGCAGGCGCGGGCCGGCGGGCATGCGCTCGATCAGCTCGCCGAGCTTGCGGGTGGCCATCGCGAGCGCCCCGTCGAGGCTCGCGTGGCCCTTCGAGTAGCCGACGTGGAAGCAGACCGCGTCGATGCCGACCTCGGCGGCGACCTTCAGATCGGCGAGCAGGCTCGACACCGAGGAGTTGCGGATGCGCCCCTCGGCGCTGGCGAGATTGATCAGCAGCGAGCCGTGCGCCACCCCCCAGGTGCCGCGGCCGCGCAGCCCCTCCGCGAGCGCGACGCGGTCGGCGGGCTCGGGGACGCCGTAGTTGCCGAAGCGGCCCGGGTCACGCAGCACCGTCTGGTAGACGTCGACGCCTTCCGCGGCGAGCAGCGGCGGGATGGTGGCCAGCGGCGGATCGATCGAGAGTCCGACGCGCATCCCGGTACTCTACCATCCACGAACGGAGTGCGCGGCCGTCATGATCCGCGCGCGAGGCGCGGCAGCACGGTCCGGCCGAACAGCTCCACGGTGCGCACCGGGTCGGCGGCCAGGCTCACCGTGAACATGAGCTGGGTGACGCCCGCGGCCTCGGCCGCGCGGACCTGCGCGAGGCAATCGTCGGGGGTGCCCGCGATCGCGAGGCGCGCGCGCAGGTAGTCGAAGAGCCCGAGCCGCCGGGTGAGCGCGGAATCCATCTCGCGCCGGCGGGTGGTGTAGCTCGCGCGCAGCGCGTGCACCGCGGGCACCAGGTCGGCGGGCACGCCGCGGCCCTCCGGATCGGGCCCCAGGATGTAGGCGGCGACGAAGCCCAGGATGTTGCCGAGCTTCTCGAGCGCGGCCTCGCGCGGCTCGGCCACGTCGAGGCACGCGATGGACCAGACGTCCACGTCGGCGGCGGTGCGGCCGGCCGGACCCGCGCCCTCGGCGAGCAGCGCGCGCACGCGGCTCACCTCGGGCGCGCCGAGGCCGTAGTTGACGAAGGCGCCGTCGGCGGCCGCGCCCACCGCGCGCAGCGCGGCCGGTCCCGAGGCCGCCGCGTACACCGGCACCGCCCGCTTCACCCACGGCAGATGCGTGGCCGCTCCGCGCCACGCGGCGGGCGTCCCGGAGAGCGCGGCCCGCAGGAACGCGAGGCCTTCGCGCAGCTCCGCGGTCCGGCTGGGCGCGCCGCCCACGTTGGCGACGCCGCTGTGGCCGGCCCCGACGCCCAGGATGGTCCGGCCTCCCGCCGCCGCGTCCACCGAGGCCGCGGCCGACGCGGTGATGGAGGGATGGCGCGTGACCAGGTTGGTGACGCACGTCGCGAGGGTCACCCGGGACGTCGCGGCGGCGGCCAGCGTCATGGCGACCCACGGGTCGAGCGCGTTGCCCGGCGTGTCGGCGATGCCGACGAGATCGAAGCCCAGGTCCTCGCCGAGGCGGGCCATGCGCGCGGTGTACTCCGGGGTGTAGGGCCAGAAGAAGAAGCCGAAGCGCATCGCGCCGGGCTACGGCTTGGCCGGCGGATACTCGCGCGAGTAGGGCGGGGTCTTGAGGAACTCCTCCGGCTTGTAGGTCCAGAACTGCGAGACGGCCGGATAGGTGTGGATCACGGTGGTGGCGAGCTTGCCGCCGACCTTGTCGACCCGCAGCATGTACACGTTCTCGGTGGGATTGCCCCACTCGTCGAGCTTGATGGGCCCGCGCGGATCCGGCGTGGTCTCGATCGCCCGGCGGATGGCGGCGACCATCTTCTCGCGATCCTCGACCTGTCCGCCGAGCGCGTTCGCGGCCTCGGTGATCCAGCGCCCGCTGCTGTACATCACCGCGTGGAAGTACGCCGGGGTGCGGCCGAGCCGCGCCTCGGCCAGCTTCATGAAGGCCTGGTTCGCGGGCGTCTGCAGGGTCGGGCTCCAGAGCAGCGAGCCGATGGTGCCGACCGCCTCGTCGCCCATGCCGCGCAGCGCGCTCTCGTCGATCATGACCCCGGTGCCGATCAGCGGGGTCTTGCCCCGCAGGCCGGACTCGCCGTACTGTTTCACGAAGCGCACCGCCTGGCCGGCCACGAAGACCGCGCAGATCGCGTCCGCGTCCTTCGAGACCTGCGAGAGGTACGGCGCGAAGTCGAGCGCGTTCAGGGGGACCCAGATCTTCTGGACCACGCGGCCGCCGCCGTCCTCGAAGACGCGCTGGAAGCCGCCCGCCTCCTCGTGGCCGAAGCCGTTGTCCATGGCCAGGACCGCGACCCGCTTGTACTTGAGCGTCTTGGCCGCGTAGTCGCCGAGCGGATGCATGATCTGGCTGGCTGCGAAGTTGGAGCGGAGGATCCACTTGGCGATCTTGCGCTTGGTGAGGTCGTCGGGCGTGGTGAGGAACAGCGTCGGCAGCTGATCCTTCTCGATCAGCGGCACCAGGCTGTTGCCCACGTTGACCAGCAGCACGCCGGCGAGGACGTGGATCCGGTCGTGCCCGACCAGCTTGCGATACTTCGCGATGGCGGTGGCCGAGTTGCCCTCGTCGTCCTCCTCGAACAGCTCGATCTTGCGGCCGCCCGCCTGATAGCCCGCCTGCTCGAGGGCCAGCTTCAGGCCGTCGAGCATGTCCTTGCCGGCCTGCGCGAAGATGCCGGTGAGCGGGCCGATGTAGCCCACGCGGATGGTCTCGGCGGCCGCCGCGGGCCGGGCCGCGAGCGCGACGAGGGTCAGGACGGCGGCGATCGACGCGAGGCGGAGCACTCTCATGGACGAGCGTCCGGCCCGCGCTAGTCGCAGAACTTGCACGGGGGGTTGTTGCGGTCGTAGACCGGCAGCTTCAGGTACTCCTCCTGCTTGTAGGTCCAGAACTGCGAGACGTTCGGATAGGTGTGGATGACCGTGTTCTGCAGCTTGCCCCCGACCCGCTCCACCTTGCGGATGTAGACGTTCTGGCTCGCGTTGCCCAGGTCGTCCATCTTCATCGGGCCACGAGGGTCTTCGGTGATCGACACCTTGCGGAGCGCGGCCAGGAACTTCTCCTTGTTCTCCACCTCGCCGTTGATGGCCTTCAGCGCCTCGTAGTACCAGCGCGCGCCGGTGTAGCCCTCCGCGGAGTAGAGCGAGGTGGCGCGGTTGTAGCGCTTCTCGTAGGCCGCCGAGAACTTCCGGTTGGCCGGGGTGTCGAGCGCGCTGCTGTAGATGAGCGAGGTGATGACCCCGAGCGACTCGTCGCCCATGCCCTTGAGCACGTTCTCGTCGGTGAGGGTGCCGATGCCGATGAGCGGGATCTTGCCCTTGAGGCCGACGTCGCTCCACGTCTTGATGAAGCGCGGCGACAGGCCGCCGGTGTGGCAGGCGTAGACGCCGTCGATGTCCTTCTTGAGCGACGCCAGGTAGGGCGAGTAGTCCTGGATGGTCAGCGGGGTCCAGATGCGCTGCACCACCTTGCCCCCCAGGTCCTCGAAGACGCGCTGGAAGCCCGCGTTGGATTCCCAGCCGAAGGCGTAGTCCATGCTGATGGTGGCCACGCGTCGGAGGTTCATCTGCTTGTAGGCGTAGTCGCCGAGGGGATGGGTGGCCTGGCTGCTCGTGAACGAGGTGCGAACGATCCAGCGGACCGGCTTGCGCTGGGTGATGTCGTCGGGCGCGGTCACCGGGTAGATCGTGGGGATCTTGTTCTGCTCGACGTAGGGCGCGACCGCATAGCCGGTGGCGGCGAGCAGGCCGCCGGCCAGGGTGTGCACCTTCTCCTGCTCGACGAGCCGCCGGATCTTGGTGAGCGCGCCGGTCGGCTCGGGATCCGAATCCTCGACGATGACCTTCACCTCGCGGCCGGCCACCTTGTTGCCCACCTCTTCCCAGAAGAGGTTGAAGCCGTCGGTCATGTCCTTGCCGGTCTGCGAGAAGTTGCCGGTGAGCGGCCCGAAGTATCCGATGCGGATCGGGTCGGCCGCGCGCGCCGGTCGCACCGTCGCGGCGGCCGCCGCTCCGGTCATCGCCATCAGGAACTGTCGTCTGCGCATGGATTGGCCTCCTGGCCGGGACGATGCGGAGTCTTGGGCCGCTACAGTAGGGAGCGCGCCCGGATTTGTCAACCGCGCCGGGCTTGACACGGCGAAGACGCGTCGGCAGAGTCTCAGCCATGCTCAACGCGACCCGCGATCTCGTCCTGCCCACCACGATCACCGGCTCCTACCCGCGTCCCCACTGGTTCACCGAGGAGCTGCGCGGCCGTGGGTTCAAGGACGCCCTGGGCGACTCGCGCTTCCGCGAGCAGTATCTCGACGCGGTGACGTGCCTGGTGCGCGAGCAGGAGATGGCCGGACTCGACATCGTCACCGACGGCGATTCGCGCTTCGACCTCACGGTGGGCGGCAAGTCGTGGTTCTACTACGTGATCGAGCGCCTGCGCGGCATCACCGGCGCGCAGGACCGCTCCACCGGCGGCGGCTGGCGGGCGCTGCGGCCGGGTCATATCCTCTACGAGGTCATGGAGGCCTACCAGCCGGCGGTGGTGGGCGCCCCCCTCGCGGGCGCGGGGCTGCAGTACGCCGCCCTCTTCAAGGCGGCCCAGCGGCTCTCGACCCGGCCGGTGAAGTTCGGCGCGATCACCGCCCAGTCGCTCGCCAAGATGCTGGTCAACCGCCACTACGGCAGCGACCGTGACGTGATCCTGGCCCTCGCCGACATCTTCAACGCCGAGCTGAAGGAGGTCGCGGCGTCGGGCTGCCGGGTCATCCAGATCGAGGAGCCGCAGCATCACATCGGGGGCGCCGCCGGCGCGTCCGACAAGGATCTGGAGTTCTATACCGAGGCGGTGAACCGCGAGATCGCCGGCCTCGACACCGAGGTCTGGCTGCACACCTGCTGGGGCAATCCCAACCAGCAGCCGCTGCACTGGGATCGCCCGTCGTACGAGCGGTCGCTGCCGTACCTGCTCGCCACCCACGCGGACGTGCTCACGCTGGAGTGCGCCTCCACCAACGGCCGGGACCTCCCGCTCCTCGCGCGGCATCGCACCGACAAGAAGATCGCGATCGGGGTGGTGAACCATTCGACCGCGGCGGTGGAGCCGCCCGAGATCGTGGCCGATCTGATCCGGCGGGCGCTCGAGTACGTGCCGCCGGAGCGGCTGATCCTCTCCACCGACTGCGGCTTCGGACGGGAGGGGCTCGCGCGGCGCATCGCGTTCTACAAGAGCGTGGCCATCAACCTGGGCGCCAATATCGTGCGCCGCGAGCTGAAGCTGCCGGAGGCGGAGATTCCCGCCGCCGACCCGCGCTTCACCTTCGCGGGCTGACCACTCTTCCTCTCCCCCGGGGAGAGGGCAGGGTGAGGGGAAACGAGGAGACACCGATGCCGACGATCAAGGTACGAGACCTGGCCTGGGCCCGCCTGCACGCGCCGGACCTGGACGCGATGGAGGAGTTCCTCACCCACTTCGGCCTGATCCGGGCCGCGCGCACGCCGACCGCGCTCTACATGCGCGGCACCGATCCGGCTCACCACCTCCACGTCACCGAGAAGGCGCCCGACGCCGGCTTCGTGGGCTTCGCCTACCACGCGGCCAGCGAGGAGGATCTGACCCGGGTGGCCACGGTGCCCGGCGCCTCGAGCGTCGAGTCCATCGACGAGCCGGGCGGGGGCAAGCGGGTGCGGCTGCGGGAGCCGAACGGCTACCAGATCGAGGTGATCTGGGGGCTCGAGCAGCTGCCGCCGATCGCGGTGGATGTCACCCCGATGAACACCGGGCCCGAGCCGCTGCGGCGCGCGGGCACCCTCATGCGGCTGCGCAAGTCGCCGACGCCGATCAAGCGCATCGGCCACGGGGTGATGGGCACGCCGAAGGTGCGGGAGACCGTGCAGTGGTTCCGCGACACCCTCGGCTTCATCGGCTCCGACGACGTGTACGCGGGCCAGAAGGAGAACCTCATCGGCTCCTTCAACCGCTGCGATCGCGGTGACGAGTACACCGATCACCACACGCTCTTCTGCGTGCACAACGAGCGGGCCGGCATGAACCACGTCTCGTTCGAGGTGCCCGACGTGGACGCGGTGTTCAAGGACCACGAGTACCTGATCCGGCTCGGCAAGTACGACCACATGTGGGGCGTGGGCCGGCACCTGCTGGGCAGCCAGGTCTACGACTACTGGGCCGATCCGTGGGGCCGCGTGCACGAGCGCTGGGCCGACACGGATCGACTGAACGCGCGCAGCGGATCGAACCTGCTTTCCGCCGAGGAGGCGCTCGTCAGCCAATGGGGCGAGAACCCGCCCGAACGGTTCATCCGGCACGTGACGACGTAGCCGAGCCGCTGGCCCGCTTGCGGGCCATCTGCCGGGCGCTGCCCGGGACGTCGGAGAAGGTCTCGCACGGCGAGCCCACGTTCTGGGTGGGAGGCAAGATGTTCGCCTCGCTCGACAACCATCACCACGGGGCGCCGCACGTGGCGGTGTGGCTGGCGATGCCGCTCGGCGCCCAGGAAGCCCTCGTCTACGCAGACCCGAAGCGCTACTTCGTGCCGCCCTACGTGGGCAAGCGCGGCTGGGTGGGCATGCGGCTCGACGGCCGGCCGAGCTGGAAGAAGGTCGAGCAGATCGTCCGCGAGTCCCACGCCTCGGTCTCCCCCTCTCCCCTCCGGGGAGAGGGCAGGGTGAGGGGCGCTAGGGTGAGGGGCGCTAGGACCAGACGTCCTTCGGGAACGGCAAGCCCTCGAGATCCGCGTCGCTGAGCGGGGCGTCCTTCTCCACGCCGATCTGATCGAGGAACCAGTAGATCTGCCGCAGATGCTGGGCGCAGTGCCACGTCGTGCGCTCCATGAGCTCGGGCGCCGACTGCGGACCGTAGTAGGTGCTCACCTCGCCGTCGCACCAGCCGGGCTTCCCGAAATACGCGCGCAGCCGCCGGCGCACCGTCTCGCCGTGTCGCGCCACCGCCTCGCCGTCGGCCATCGTGGCCGGCGCGTTCTCCTCGAACCACGTCCCGTCGAGATGACCCTGCTCGCGGGTGTCCACGAACGACGCGGCGACCCGGAAGACGTGGAAGCCCAGCTGGTGCACGGTGCGATCGCGCTCGGGGTACTTCATGCCGAGGTGCTCGCGCGGCACCTGGCGGATGGCGCGCTGGGTGGCGGCCAGGACCATGTCCATTCGCTCGGCCAGCTGGGCGGGCGGGAGCTTCTGCGGGGCACGATAGGCGACGCCGACCAGCTCGGCCAGCGCCTGGGGATTCCAGCCGTGGACGACGCGGTCGCCCACGATGGTGGCGGGCACCCGCATCACGCCGAAGCGCTCGAGATCAGCGCGGCGCGCCGGCTCGGCCTCGACGTCGAACCCGTCGAAGGCCACTCCCCATGACGAAAGCAACTCTTTCGTCTTGGCGCAGGAGCTTCAGCCCTGGCGGTAGTAGACGCGGGCCTTCTCGACCATACCTTGGACCGGGTTAACGGTCCCGCTTCCTCCGGCGCGCGACGGCCAGGAGCCCGGCCGCGCTGCTGCCCAGCAGGAGCAGCGTCGCCGGCTCGGGAACCGGCGTCGGCGGATTGATGACGTCGCCCGCGCCGAAGGTCACGTTGTCGATTTGAAAGCCGAACGGCTCGTTCCCGGTGATGAAGAACGAGATGCCCTTGATCACGCTGCCGCCGGTGGAATCGGCCAGGCCGTAGAACTCGAACCCTTCAACCGAGTTGCTGATGCTCCCGAGCACATTGCCGTTGGCATCATAGGCCTCGATCGAGGTGCTGTTCACCGCGTCGAAGAACCCGCCCTTCAGGCCAACGCCGGCCACCGGCACACTGAAGAAAATCGAGATCGGCCCGTTGAATTGAGGGCTGCCGCTCAGGACCGGACTGGTCGCGCCGGGCGCGCTATCGGTCACCGTGACCGTGTTCGGTGACGCGGCGTCCAGAGCGAGGGGGCCGGTCGGTGTGTGATCGGTGAGCGTGACGGGGAAGCCGCCGCCGGCGGTCTGGCCCACGAAATTCCCGGCGAAGCTCACCGTGACGTCACCCAGCGTCGGCACGCTCGGGAAGGTGAACGACGGATTTACGGTTCCGAGCGGCACTTCGTCGAACGTGATGACCGGCGCGAGCGGCGTGAACGCGCCGGGGCCCAGGTCGATCAGGGCCGCGCCGGCATCGGTGGCAACGAACGGACAGAGCGTCAGGAATGACGCGGTGAGCCACGTGGCGAGTCTCATCGTGCACCTCCGGGGAAGGATGCCGGCGAGGGTAACACGCTGCGCTAGCCCGAGCGAGGAATCGCGTGTTCGCGTCTCGCTCAGCGCCGGGAGCGCCGCGGCGCCCGTCGGATCGCGCGTCGGCTCAGTCCGAAAGCGGGAGTCGGCGGATTCCTCAGGAGCGGGCGAGGCCGAACGCGTCGGCGTAGCGCGAAGCGTTGTTCCGAGGCGGCGCGGGATCAGCCAAGCCGCACACGGCCGCGTCACCGTGCCTTGGCCCCCCGCGGGTCGATGGTCTCGGGAAAGCATTGCCAGACGACGCCGCCGTTGCTGGCGTCTCGGCCGTACAGCACGAAGAGATCGGTCGGGGCCCGGCGGTCGGTGACACCTTTTATCTTGCGGCCGTCTTCCATCACGTAGGTCGCTTTGCGACCTTCCTTCTCCCGATGGTCGATGGCCTTCGTGCAGTCGCCCACGTTGGGATATGCGGTCTGGAGCATCCACGCACCCGGCTTGGGATCGTGCGTCTGGGACCAGAGCACCCACGCACATTCGGCCGAGGCCGACGCGGCGAGAGCGAACGAAAGGCCGCACGCGGCGATCACGGAGAACAGCGAGCGTCTTGTCATCGATGAACCTCCGCTATCGGGTGAGTATCCATGAAAGCCCGAAGGTGGCACGAAGGGAAGGCGCCTCGCTTCGGGCAAATGGTCGGATGTGGGGGCTCGACACCCGGCGGGATTCAGCCTACCGCGGCGCGTCGGATCGGTCTAGCGGATCGGCCGACTCGGACGGACCCCTCCCGCCAGAGCATGAGGCAGCCGAGATGAGCGAACACGGCCTCGCGCGCCTCGGTCACCGCGGTATTGACCGCGGGTCACGCGGATCGCCTCGTCAGGAGCGGGCGAGGCCGAACGCGTCGGCGTAGCGCCGCCAGGCGTCGAGGTGGCTGCCGTATTTCCGGTGGCCGGCGGTGTGCTTGGCCGAGGCGAGCAGCAGGCGGTCGCGATCGGCCGCGGTGGAATGGCGGTAATCGTCGAGCAGGCAAATGCCCAGCTCCTGGTTGTGCGGGTCGTTGCCCGCCTTGACCGCGCCCACCGCGAGGGTCTGCACCAGCGCGTCGCGGTCGGCGCCGGAGCGCAGGTACGCGGCGGTCCAGTCCATGGCCTCGAAGGCGCGCAGGCCGTCGAGGGCGTCGCCGAGGCGGCGCAGCACCTCGGCCGGCGTGAGCGCGTCGGAGCCCTTTGGCGGCTCGACCTTCACCGGATGGTTGCCCGGCGTGTGCTTCTGATGATGCGCGGCCCGGGTGACGAAGGCGGCGGCCACGAACAAGAGCTTCAGCCGGTGCGGGTGCTCGAAGGTGTCGAAGAACCAGCGCACCGTGTTGCAGTACTCGTAGCTGTGCTGGGGCATCGAGTACGAGTTGGGATCGCCGGTCTCCATGATGAGCTGGGCGGAGGCGAGCTGGATGGTGTCGATGATCTGGCGGTGGCCCCGGCCGGTCTTGAGCAGCGCCACGATCAGGTCGATGAAGGCCGGCTCCTGTCCGCTGAGGATCGCCTCCTGGAGCGCGAGCGACTCCACCGGGGTGAGCGCGTCATCGTGGGTGAGCAGCTCGCGGTCGCGATTGTCCAGCAGGTTCTGGACGACCAGGCAGCCCATCTCGTAGGTCGAGTACCAGCGCGGCCCCACCGCGATGTCGGGCACGCCCGCGTAGAGGATGGGGTGCGCGTTCGCCCAGCCGACCGCGCGAGCGAGCTCCGCGGCGGCGCGCGCGCGGTAGGACTTGTGGCCGGTGGTGTAGGACCGGTTGTGGAGCACGCGATCCTGCACGTCGATGAGGCCCGCGAACACGAGCTGGGCGAGCAGGCTGCTGCGTCGCGCCGGATCCTCCATCGCCTCCTGCCACAGGCCGAGGAAGACCCGATAGGCGCTGATGACCTCGCCGCGCTGCACGAGGGTGAGCCAGCTATTGAGCTTCTCCGACCAGGTGCCTTCGATGGCGAGCGGGCTCTGGTCCGGCCAGTGCACCTCGGGCAGGGGCGGCTTGCCCTCGAACTTGATCTCGTAGAGCCGCACGTAGTGGCCGGGCATCTTGCCGAGCAGCTGATTCCACGGGTCGAGCCCGGTGGGCACGTACCAGATGGTCTGGGCGAACGGCAAGTACCGCAGCTCGGGCGGCATCAGCGGCAGCAGGTCGATGCCCGCCCGCGAGCTGAGCAGGCAGTGGTCGTTGTTGACGAAGCGCACCACGCCGTCGTCGAGGCGCTGGTGGTAGGGCACGTGGGTGTAGGGCGCGTGGATGCGCACGATCTGCCCCACCAGCTCGGGGATCGGCACGCGGGCCCGCACCAGGTCGTAGAAGATGTCGCTGGCCGCGGCCTGGTCCCGCTCCAGGATCTTCTCCTCGAGTCGCGCATAGGCGGTGCCGAGTTCGGGACGCACGGACCGGTCGATGGAGAGGGCCATGGCGACGCTCCTTTGCGAGTTGCCGTGACTGTGTCACGCGAGCCCCGGGCTGTCAAATGCGCAGGGGTTGGCGCGGGCCTCGCGCTCTGATAGGCTGCCGCGCACATGGCCGCGAGCACCGCTCCGAGCGCGGGAGGACTGAGGCAGATTGCCTGGCTGGACTGTCCGGGCGGCGGCCAGGTCTCCGTCGACGGCACCACCGCCTACGTGGCGCACATGAAGGCGCCGCACGGCACCTCGATCGTGGACGTGAGCGATCCCGCGAGGCCGCGCGTGCTCGCCACTCTCGAGGTGCCGCCGCACACGCACTCGCACAAGGTGCGCGCGGCCAACGGCCTCATGCTGGTGAACCGCGAGGCGCAGCCCGCGCAGCCGCCGCCGGCCGGCGTGACGGGTGGCCTCGTCATCTACGACGTCTCCCAGCCCGGACGGCCGCGCGAGATCACGTTCTGGAAGTGCGGCGGCGCCGGCGTCCATCGCTTCACCTTCGACGGGCGCTACGCCTACATCTCGCCCGAGATGGACGGCTACGTCGGCAACATCGTGATGATCCTCGACCTGCAGGATCCGGCGCGCCCGAGGGAGGTCGGGCGCTGGTGGATGCCGGGGCAGTGGACGGCGGGCGGCGAGCAGCCATCCTGGTCGGGTCGGCATCATCGCTGTCACCATCCCATCCGATCCGGCGACCGGCTCTACGTGAGCTACTGGCACGGCGGCTTCGTCATCCTCGACATCGCGGACATGGGCAAGCCCCGCTTCGTCTCCGGGCTCGACTGGAGCCCGCCCTACATCACCCCGACCCACACCGCGCTGCCGATGCCGATGCCGCTCCACGGCCGCCGCATCATGCTGGCCGCCGACGAGGACGTGGCCAAGACCGCGCCGGGGCCGCCGTCGTTCATGTGGCTGGTGGACATCACCGACGAGCGGCATCCGGTGCCGATCTCGAGCTTCCAGATCGACGGCATCGACGGCGAGCCGCAGCCCGAGTTCACCGGCTGCCATCAGCCGTGCGAACGGGTCACCGGGACCGAGATCCCGGTGGCGTGGTTCGCCCACGGCCTCCGGGTCGTGGACGTGGCCAACCCGCACGCCCCGCGCGAGGTGGCCCACTTCCTGCCCGAGCCGCCGGCCGGCCACGCGCGCGTGTCGAGCAACGACGTGGAGATCGACGGACGGGGCCTGATTTATCTGATCGACCGGGGCCGCGGTCTGCACATCCTGGAGCGAGTCTAGCTCTCCGCCTGGCCGCGTTTCACAGCCGCCGCGGCCCGGTGTCTACCGGGCATGAACAACCGAACCGATCACGGCTTCCTGGTTCTCGCGGATGTGTCGGGCTTCACCGCCTTCGTGACCACGACCGAGCTCGAGCACGGCTCCGAGATCATCGCCGCCCTGCTCGACGAGGTGATCGAGCACCTGTCGCCGCCGCTCGAGATCCAGGAGATCGAGGGCGACGCGGTGTTCGCCCTGGGCGGGGAGGACGCGCGGCTGCCCCGCAGCCGGCTGCTGCAGGTACTGGAGGACGCCTTCGTCGCCTTCAAGACACGGCAGCGCGCTCTGCAGCGGGATGAGACGTGCGGGTGCGGCGCGTGCCAGCAGATCTGGCGGCTCGATCTCAAGATGGTGGTCCACCACGGCCCGTTCCTGCGCCACACCGTGGGGGGGCGCAGCCGGGTCACCGGCACCGCGGTGATCCTGGCGCACCGGCTGCTGAAGAACGACGTCGCGCGGGCGGGCGGCTATGCGCTGCTCACCGAGCCGGTGGTGCGGTCGCTCGGGATCGATGCGGCGGCGGCCGGGCTGGCGGCGCATACCGAGCGCTACGAGTACCTCGGCGATGTGCGGTGCTTCGTGCGGGATTTGACTGCCGGACCCCTCGCTACCGGGCCCCTCACCCTGCCCTCTCCCCAGGGGGGAGAGGGAGAGAGGGAGAGGAGAGAGAGCTATCCGCAGGCGATCGCGTAGACGTCGTTGACGCCGTCGGGCAGCCGGTCCTCGCTCCAGGTGCGCCCGCCGTCCCGGGTGCCGAAGACCTGCCCGGTGCGGCTCACGCAGTAGACCGAGTCGGCGTCGCGCGGATGCAGCGCGACCGCCATCATCGTGCTCTCCGCCTTCACCCCGCGGTCGAAGCGCGTCCACGTCTCGCCGAGGTCAGCGCTGCGGTAGAGCGAGCCGTCCTCGCTGCGCGCGGCGGGACTCAGGCAGGCGTACAGCACGCGCGGGTCCTGCGGCGATACCCGGATGTCGCGGCTGTAGGTCAGCGGCGAGAACCGGCCGACCTCCATGTCCTTCCAGTGCGCCGCCTGGTCGGTGCTGCGGAAGAGGCCCATGCGCAGGGCCAGGAACACGGTGCCGGAAGCGGCCGCGCTCACCGCGAGGGCGTGACCGTCCAGCATGCCCTCCATCTCGCTGTCGCTCACGATGCGGCTCTTGAGGTGGGGCAGCTCCGACATCTTCACGAGGTCGTCGCTGCAGTCGGCCCAGGTCTGGCCGCCGTCGAGGCTGCGCATCGCGCCGCCGACCTCGAGCGCGGCGTAGAGGTGCTCGGGCCGCGCCGGATCGACGGCCAGCCGCATCACCCGGCAGGCGAACGGCATCTTCACGCGCTCGGGCTGCGTGGCGTCGAGCTTGCGCCACGTCGCGCCCTCGTCGTCGCTGCGAAAGATGCCCACGGGCGAAGCTCCGACGAGGAGCGTGCGCGGATTCGACGGATGCACCAGGATCGACCAGACTTCACCGCCGTCCTCGGGGAAGGGCAGGCGCTCCCAGCGCTCGCCACGGTCGGCGCTCCGGTAGGGGCCCTTCTGGGTGCCCACGTAGACCACGTCCGGATTGGTGGGGTGCACGGTGATGGCCTGCACGTGCACGTCGTCCGGCAGCCCCTTGCTGGACAGGTCCCAGCGCGAGCCGCCGGCCTCCTTGCGGAACACGCCGCTCTTCGTCCCGGACGTCCACCGCGCCGCTCCGACGTAGATGTGAGAGGGACCCGTCGCCGTCGCCATAGCCGCTCCCCTTTCCGGTGACCGCTGTCCGCTGCCGCGAGGTGCGGCCCAGCATAGCAGGCGCGCGGGCCTGCGCAAGATCGGGCGCGATCGCTACGCGCACCACTCCCGCGGGCCGTCGTCGGCGAACCCGCACTGCTCGCACGGGCTGTAGAAGTGCCACGCGGGTGGCATCGCGACGGCCAGCCGCAGGGAGAGATCGTCGCCCACGTTTCGGATGTGGTGCACCGCGCCGCGCGGGACCCACACGATGTCGTCCTTCGCCGCGTCCACCACCACCCCGCCGGTCAGCTCCCATTGCAGGCGCCCGCCCAGCACCACCCACCACTCGTCGAACTCGCGATGCCAGTGCGGCCGGTTGCCTCCGCCGGGCGGCGAGGCGATCAGGGTGACCAGGTTGCGCTCGTCCGCGATGATGCGTCGCGACCACGGCGGCGGCCCCATCCGGGCCACGACCTCCGCGACGCGCGTGCGCAGCGGCGTGGCCGCGGTGCCGGGCGCGGTCGGCCCCGCGGCGAGCTCGTTGATCAGGATGGTGACCGGGGCCGAGACGGTGGACATGGGCAGCCTCCCGGCAGAGAGAATACCCGGCGGCCGAGCGGGCGCAAGCGGTTGCGGCCCGACGACTCGCTCGCTTATCATCCTGCTCGGCGGGGGGCCCCGAGAGGAGGGCGGCCATGTCGCTGACGACGAGGACACTCCATCCGGAATTCGGCGTCGAGATCGTGGATCTCGACGTGGCGCGCGTGGACGACGCCACCTTCCAGGAGGTGGTCGCCGCGTTCGAGGAGCACTCGGTGCTGCTCTTCCGCGGCCAGTCGCTCACCGACGACCAGCAGATCGCGTTCAGTCGCCGCTTCGGCCCGCTGGAGACGACGATCCGCAGCATCGCGTCGCGGGCGGGCACCCCGATCCATATCGCCAATCTCTCCAACGTCGACGCGGAGGACCGCCTCATCCCGGCCGGCGACAAGCGCAACCTCTACAACGCGGGCAACCAGATGTGGCATACCGACAGCTCGTTCAAGCGGGTGCCCGCGCACGCCTCGCTCCTCTCGGCCCGCGAGATCCCGCCGGTGGGCGGTGACACGCAGTTCGCGAGCATGCGGGTGGGCTACGCCCGCCTCCCCGCCGACCTGCAGCGCTTCCTCGACGGCAAGGTGGCGATCCACAGCTTCGTGTACTCGCGCGGGCTGGTGGACGACGCCCTGATGCCGCCCGATCACGCCGCGCAGGTGCCGCCGGTGCGCCAGGCCCTGGTGCGGGCCAACCCGGTCAACGGGCGCAAGGCGTTCTACGTGGGCTCGCACGCCTGCGAGATCGTGGGCATGCCCACCGCGGAGGCGCGCGCCCTCCTGCGCGAATTGCGCGAGGCCGCGACCCGGCCCGAGCTGGTCTACACGCACCGCTGGCGAGTCGGCGATCTCGTGATGTGGGACAACCGCTGCATGCTGCACCGAGGTCGCCCGTGGGACGAGTCGCGGTATCGCCGGGTGATGCATCGCACCACCGTGGCCGGCGCGGGGCCCACCGCCCCCGACGAGGGACCGGCCTCGGTGAATCCGATGCGCCAGGAAGACGTGGCGTGGGGCCGCGCGCAGCTCGAGCTGGTCTAGCCTTGGACGACGTCGTCGTCATCGGGCATCCTCTCGTGCAGCACAAGCTCGGCCTCATGCGGAAGAAGGACACGAGCACCTCCGAGTTCCGCAGGCTGCTCGCGGAGATCAGCATGCTCCTGGCCTACGAGGTGACGCGAGAGCTGCCCACCCACGAGGTGGCTGCGGAGACCCCGGTGGGGCCGACCACGATCCGGCTGCTCGACGGCAAGAAGATCGTGCTGGTGTCGATCCTGCGTGCGGGCAACGGTCTGCTCGACGGCATGCTGGGCATCCTGCCGAGCGCGCGCGTCGGCCACGTCGGCCTCTATCGCGATCCGAAGACGCTGGCGGCGGTCGAGTACTACTTCAAGGTGCCGCAGGACATGCAGGAGCGCGACGCGGTGGTGCTCGATCCCATGCTCGCCACCGGCAACTCGGCGGTGGCCGCGGTGAGCCGCGTGAAGGCGACGCGGGCCCGCTCGATCCGGTTCGTGTGCCTGCTCACGTGCCCGGAGGGGCTCGAGCGCTTCCACGCCGCGCATCCCGACGTGCCGGTCTACACCGCGGCCATCGACAGCCATCTCAACGACCACGGCTACATCGTGCCCGGCCTCGGCGACGCGGGCGACCGCCTCTTCGGCACCCGATGAGGCTCGCGGGCAAGGTCGCGCTGATCAGCGGCGGGGCGCGCGGCATGGGCGCCGCGGAGGCGCTCCTCTTCGCGCGCGAGGGGGCGCGGGTGGTGATCGGCGACATCCTCGACGCGGACGGCAAGCGGGTCGAGGGCGAGATCGGGGGCGCGGGCGGCCAGGCGGTCTACGTGCACCTCGACGTGACCAGCGCGGCGGACTGGGAGCGCGCGGTGGCCGCCGCGGAGTCGCGCTTCGGCCGGCTCGACGTGCTGGTGAACAACGCGGGCGTGGGCGGGGGCAGCCTCATCGAGGACACCACCGAGGCGGCGTGGGACCGCGGCATGGACGTCAACGCCAAGGGCGTGTTCCTGGGCACGAAGGCGGCGATCCCCGCGATGCGGCGCGCGGGCGGCGGCTCCATCGTCAACATCTCCTCGCAGCTCGGCATGGTGGGCATGGAGCGGAGCAGCCCGTGGTACCAGGCCTCCAAGGGCGCGGTGCGCACGCTGACCAAGGCCACCGCGGTGCAGTACGCGCGCGAGCGCATCCGCTGCAACTCGGTCCATCCGGGGCCGGTGGTGACGCCGATGACCGAGGCGCGCCGCCACGATCCCGGCCACTACGAGTACATGGTGTCGCGCATCCCGATGGGGCGCTACGGCGAGCCCGACGAGGTCGCGTACGGAGTGCTGTATCTCGCGTCGGACGAATCATCGTTCGTGACGGGCAGCGAGCTGGTGATCGACGGAGGCTGGACCGCCCAGTAGCCCGGTCGTCTTCCCCGCAGAAAAGGAGAGCCGCGTGATCTACGAGATCCGGACCTACCGCGTGAAGGTCGGCAGCCTGCCCGAGGTCGAGAAGCGCTTCGGCGAGGCCTACGAGAGCCGCAAGAAGATCTCGCCGCTGGCCGCCTTCTGGCACACCGAGATCGGCCCGCTGAACGAGATCATCCACGTGTGGCCCTACGAGAACCTCGGCGAGCGCAACCGCTTGCGGGCCGAGGCGGTGAAGGCGGGCATCTGGCCGCCCAAGATCGCCGAGTTCATCGAGACCATGCAGTCGGAGATCGTGGTGCCGTTCGCGTTCATTCCCGACCTCAAGCCGGCCAAGATGGGCCCCTACTTCGAGATGCGCTACTACACCATGAAGGCGGGCACGCTGCCGGACCTGATCAAGCGATGGGAGTCGAAGATCGAGGAGCGCGTGAAGCTGTCGCCGATCGCCCTGGCCGGCCACGTCGAGCACGGCGAGGCCAACCGCTTCATCCACATCTGGGCCTACAAGAGCCTGGACGAGCGGGCCGCCATCCGGAACACCGCGCGCGAGAAGGGGATCTGGCCGCCCCCGGGCGGCGCGGACACGCTGCACACGATGGCGAACAAGATCATGATGCCGTCCGCGTTTTCCCCCGTGCAGTAGGCGGGCTGCTGAAAAGCAGCCCTCTACGCTGGCAATCCGTCGAGGAAGTCGCGCAGCACGCGGTTGAAGGCCTCCGGCTGGTCGAGGTTCGAGGAGTGTCCGGCGTCCCGGATCACCTCGAGCCTCGCCCCGGAGATCTTCTTCGCCATGTACTCGCTGGGGGCGATGAAGGGCTGGTCTCGGTCTCCCACGATGATGAGAGTCGGCACGTCGATGGCGCCGAGCCCGTCGATCACCCGCGAGCCCTCCTGGGCCAGCATGCCCCGCGCGGCGTGAGCCAGCCCCTGGGCGGAGCGATGGAGGCCGGCCGACTCGCGCACCTCCCGGCTGCGGCCGAGGGCGTCCAGGCCGCGCGTCTCCAGCGCCACCGCACGCTCCTGGGCGCGCTCGTTCCACTGCCGGCGCGCGTCCGCGTTGCGGTAGCCGGGGCCGGAGTCGCAGATCACCAGCGCGCGCACCATCTCCGGATGCGCCAGATAGAAGGCGAGCGAGACGTAGCCGCCCAGGGAGAGGCCGCCGATCACCGCGCGCTCCACCCCGACGTGACCGAGCAGGGCGCGCATGTCGGCCACGGTCTGGTCCGCCGAGTACGCGGCGGGATCGGCCGGGCTCTCGGTCTCGCCGTGTCCGCGCATGCTCCAGCTGATCACGCGGTGGCGATCGCCGAGCGCGCGGTGCTGGTCGTCCCACATCCGCCGGGTGGCCGAGTACCCGTGGCTCAGCAGCACCGCGGGTCCGCGTCCGCTCACCTCGTAGTCGATCTCGATCCCGTTGAGCCTGGCTCGCGTCATGCCGGGGAGTATGCCAGAATCCTCCCATGCTGCGCACCTGGGCCGTGGCCGCGCTGGCCGCGATCGGCATCGTGATGGCGATCGGCCCGGCGTCGGCGGGCGCGCAGGCGCTGACCGAGCTGTCCGCGACCGAGGCGGCCGCGCGCATCCGGGCCGGCACCCTCACCAGCGAGGACCTGATGAAGGCCCTCGTGGAGGTCGTCGAGCGCAAGCGCGATCTCAACGCCTTCATCACCTTCGATCGCGAGCGGGCGCTCGCGGCCGCCCGCAAGGCCGACTCGCTGGCCGCCCGCAAGAGCTTCGCGGGCCCGCTCCACGGCGTGCCCATCGTGGTGAAGGACAACATCCACGTGGCCGGCCTGCCCAACTCCGCGGGCACGCCCGGCCTCCGGGGCTTCGTGCCGACCCGCAACGCCCCGGTCGCCGAGAAGCTGATCCGCGCCGGCGCGATCGTGCTCGGCAAGACCAACATGCACGAGCTGGCCTTCGGCATCACCAGCAACAACGCCGCGTTCGGGCCGGTGCGCAACGCCTACGACCCGGCACGCATCGCGGGCGGCTCCTCGGGCGGCACCGGCAACGCGATCGCCGCGCGGATGGCCGCGGCCGGCCTCGGGTCGGACACCGGCGGCTCGGTGCGCATCCCGGCCGCCCTCAACGGAATCGCGGGCCTGCGGCCGACGCTCGGGCGCTACGCGCAAGAGGGCATCACCCCGATCGCCCACACCCGCGACACCGCGGGCCCGATGGCGCGCGAGGTGGCGGACCTGGTGCTGCTGGACACCATCATCACCGGCACCCGCGATCGGGTGGCCGCGCCGCCCCTGGCCGGCCTGCGCATCGGCGTCGACCGCGCGGTCTTCTTCCGCAACCTGGACACCGAGGTCGAGCAGCTGACCGATGCCGCGCTCGACCGGCTCCGGCAGGCGGGCGCCGAGATCGTCGACGTCGACATGGCCGGACTGGTCGATCTGAACGCCAAGGTGAGCTTCCCGGTCGCCCTCTACGAGGCGAACGTGGACCTGACCGCGTACCTCAAGCGTTACCGGATCCCGCTCGACCTGGCCGGGCTCGCCGGGCAGATCGCCAGCCCGGACGTGAAGGGGCTCTTCGCCTCCGCGATCGTGCCGGGCGCCAAGGACGCGGTCCCGCAGAAGGCGTATCTCGACGCGCTGGCCGCGCGGCCGGCGCTGCAGCAGCTCTACGCCGAGACGTTCCGGAAGCACCGGATCGTGGCGCTCGCGTTTCCGACCACGCCGCTGCCCGCCGCGCCCATCGGCGACGACGAGAAGACGAAGCTCAATGGCGCCGACGTGCCGACGTTTCCCACGTTCATCCAGAACACCGATCCGGGCAGCAACGCGGGTCTCCCCGGCCTCAGCATACCGATCGGCCGCACCGCGGGGGGGCTGCCGATCGGACTCGCGCTGGACGGGCCCGCGGGCAGCGACCGCCGCTTGCTCGGGGTCGGGCTCGCGCTGGAGGCGCTCTTCGGTCGTCTGCCCGCTCCGTGAGGATCGCCCGATGAGGCTCCTCAGCCCGGCCGAGATGGACCGGCTGCTCCCCGCCGAGACCCACGCGGCTGAGCCGCGGGTGCCTTCCTAGCGCGCCGGATACGCAGGCTGGAACACCCAGGTGTACGGGTATTCCTTGCCGTTGCCGTGGCGGGCCCACGTGCCCTTCGGGTCCGCGATCTCCGGCGCAGGCTCCACCCGCGGAGTCGGGACGTACACCAGCGTCGGCGGCGACGGGACGATCACGATGACCGTCGGTGGCGGCGGTGCGACCATCGGCGGCGGCTCATCCGGGACGTACGAGAAGTCGGCGCAGCAGGAGAAGAACGGGAGGATCGGCGGCCGCGGACGAATGATCGGCGGCCGATTCACCGGCGGGCGGAACACGGGACGCATGCCGCCGGCGGCGACGCCGCCCGATGCGCTCACGGGTCCGGCCTGCGCCCACCCGCTCGCGGGCGCCAGCGCTAGGGTCAGCAGCACGAGACACCGCACCCTCAGCCGAGACATGGACAAAGTGTACTCGCCCGCCTTCCCGCTTGACAACGACCGCCCGGCAGCGTTTTGCTGAAAGCGACGGATGCCGGCGCCGGCATCCGTCGCGCAGTGCACCAAGGAAGGAGATCAGGATGGAGAACACGCCACCCGACGAGCACGGCGCGTCATCGGGCGTGAGTCCGGCCTGATGGCGCGCTCATCCAGCTGAGAGGCACGACGACATCCCGGCCCACGGTCGGGACATGCCGCAGGACGTGGATCCTGCGCGCGAGAAACCGAGGCCCGGCAGGCGGCAGACCGGTTCCGCCTCCGGGCCGTTTTTCTCACGGGCGTTTGTAGGGGGAGGCGCGGCATGGCGCAGTGGGACCGCATCGACGTCGATGGCTCACCGATGCGCCTCTACGTGGGGATGCCGAGCCTCGGCCGGGCATTCCCCGCGGTGATCGTGATCCAGCACGGACCGGGTGTCGACCGGTTCATCGAGGACCGGGTCGAGACCCTCAGCCAGCAGGGCTACCTCGCCATCGCGCCGGATCTCTACCACCGGCAGCCCGAGGATGGCGACATGATGACCCGCATCGGCCGGCTGCGGGATCCCGAGGTCATCAGCGACGTCAACGCCGCGGTGAACTACGCGCGCCGCCTGAAGGACACCCAGCTGGGCGACGTCGGCATCATCGGCTTCTGCATGGGCGGGCGGGTGGCCTACCTGATGGCCGCGTCGAAGCCGGTGTTCAAGGCGGCGGGTGTGTTCTATGGCGGCAACATCATGAAGGCGTGGGGCAACGGCCCGACCCCGTTCGATCTCACGCCCTACGTGCACTGTCCGATCGCGGGCTTCTTCGGCAACGACGACACCAACCCGTCGCCGGCCGACGTGGACAAGATCTCCGCTCACCTCGACCGGTACAAGAAGGCTCACGAGTTTCATCGCTACGACGGGGCCGGCCACGCGTTCCTGAACTTCACCAATGACGAGCGCTACCGCGAGGGGCCCGCGCGGGACGCCTGGGACAAGCTGATCCCGTTCCTGCAGCGGCACCTGCACGCGAGCCGACAGCCGCGCCAGCGGCTCGCCTAGCCGACGCGGAGGATCAGGCCTCCTCCGAGCCCACCGTGGTGAGGCTCGGCAGCCGCCGGTGCGCGGGCGGCGCAACCAGGGGATGGCCCCGCAGCACGTCGTAGAACACCTGGCACCAGGGGCAATCGACGCCGCCGTCCATGCCCGCGCAGGTGCATCGGCCTTCGAACCGACTGGCGACCGCTGCCGCGTGCTCACGATGACTCATGCTCGCCTCCTCATTGCCGGAAGACTAGCCCCGGCTCACGACGTCCGGATGGCAGCCCAGTGAAGAGTGCATGACACCGCGTTTGAGCACAGCAATCAGGATGCCACCCCCCGGCATGGGTGGAAATCTTCGATATCGCGAAAACGCGGGGAGCGATCAGCCGCGGCAACCGCGGGCATGGTTGAACCCGCGCAGATGCGACCCGGTCAATCTGCCCGGAACGAGGCGTGCTCCGCGGTCCAGCGCTTCAGCAGATCGGGATCCGGCTCCTGGGCGATGCCCGGCACGGTGGATGTCGCCACCTCGCCGGGCCCGCTCAGCACGATCTCGGGCTTGCCCAGGTCGTTGGTGTAGAAGTACGACGACGGGAAGATGTCGCCCGGGTAGGTGAAGTTGGGCAGCGTCGCCAGCTCGGCGCAGATCGCGCCGCCGACCGCGCTCTCGAGCATCCCGCCGATCCAGCACGGGATGCCGTGCTGGGCGCAGAGGGCCTGGATGTCGCGGGACTCGGTCAGGCCGCCCACGCGGGCCATCTTGACGTTCACGACCCGGCAGCTCCCGAGGCGGATGGCGGCCTGCACGTGGGCCAGGCTGTGGGCGCTCTCGTCGAGGCACACCGGCGTCTCGATGCGCCGCTGCAGGTCGGCGTGGTTGACCAGGCTCATGCCGTCGTCGGCGAGCGGCTGCTCGATCATGGCGAGGCCGAACCGGTCCAGCGAGCGGAACAGCTCGGTATCGGCCGGCCCGTACGCGGCGTTGCAGTCGATGTGGAAGGTGAACCGCGGGAAGGTCGAGCGCACCGCCTCTACCATGGGGAGGTCCCAGCCCGGGCGGAACTTGAGCTTGATGCGGGGGAAGCCCGCCTCGATGGCCCCGGCGATCTTCTCCATCAGGACGTCGAGCGAGTCCTGGACGCCGAAGTCGGCTCCGACCGCGACCCGGTCCGCGGTGCCGCCGAGAGCCCGGTGGAGCGGCAGCCCCCGCCGCTTGGCCTCGAGCACCCACCAGGTGATGTCCAGCGCGGCCCGCGCGAACTGGTTGCCCTTGATGAAGCCCAGCCGGTCGAGCAGGTCGCGCGACGTCTCGAGGCTCTGGCCGATGATCCGCGGCGCCATGTGCTCGCGCAGCGTGTGGTAGGTGGCCAGGGTGTGCTCGGCCGAGTAGCCCGGGATGTAGGGCGGGCAGCTCTCGCCCCACGCGTAGTGCCCGTCGCTCTCCATGCGGACGAGGATCGTGTCGGTGACGTGCTGGTCCGCGTAGGAGGTGCGCCAGACGAAGGCCAGCGGCAGCTTCAGCCAGTAGATGTCGATCGCGTCGATCTTCACGGGTCAGCGCGCTCGCGCCACGATGAAGAGACGCCGGAACGGGAACAGCGTGCGCCCGTCCGGGCGGGGCGGGTAGGCGCGGGCCACCAGCGCGGCGTAGGCGGCTTCGAAGCGGCCGCGCTCGGGCTCCTCCAGCGCGTCGAGGAGCGGCCGGAGCCAGGTGCCCTTCGTCCACTCCTTGACCGGATCGGCGCCTTCCAGGATCTGCAGGTATTCGGTCTCCCATATGTCGAGCGAAGCCACCTTCGAAGCCAGCACGTCGTAGTAGAAATCCGGGTCGGCCACCGGCGCGGGCCGCAGCAGCGGCTCGAGCCGGCCGCGCCAGGGCCCCGCCAGCGCCGCCTCGGAGATGGCGGTGTGCGAGCGCGCCCCGAAGTTGCGCGGCATCTGTACCGCGAGCATCCCGCCGGCGGTCAGGCCTTCCAGCAGGGCGGGGAACAGGCGCTCGTGCCCGGCGAGCCAGTGGAGCGCGGCATTGGAATAGATGAGATCGGCGGGCCGTGGCGCGCGCCAGGTCGCCAGATCCGCGTGCTGCCAGATGATGGTCGGGGCGGTGGCCGCGGCCTTGGCGAGCATGGCCTGCGAGTCGTCCACGCCGGTGACCCGGGCCTCGGGCCAGCGCTCCTTGATCAGGCGGGTCACGTTGCCGGCGCCGGCGCCCAGGTCGTAGACCTCGCCGGGATGGTCGAGGGCCACGCGGTTCAGCAGGTCGATCGCCGGCCGCAGCCGGTGGTCGGCGAACTTCAGGTACTGCGCGGGGTCCCAGGCCACCCGGGAAGAATACTCCTGATCCCATCCATTTGCCGTTGACGGGTCTCCGCGGCGCTTGGTATACAATCGACCACCTTTGAGCCAGGACTCCCAATCGCGAATCCGGTTCACCGACCCGGGGCTGATCCGCGAGCGCGTCGTCGACGCGCTCCGGGACGCCATCATCGCCGGCCGGCTCAAGCCGGGCGAGCGCATCCGGGAGCGCGAGCTGGTGGCGCTGCTCGGGGTGAGCCGCTCGCCGCTGCGCGAGGCCATCCGCATTCTCGAGACGGAAGGGCTGATCACCTCGCTGGCCTATCGCGGGGCGCGGGTGAGTGACCTGAGCGCGGCGGACCTGCGCGACATGCTCGACGTGCGAATTATGCTGGAGTGCTTCGCGGCCCGGCTGGCCATCGAGCGACTCGACGACGCGGCGCTGCAGGCGATGGAGGAGCAGGTGAATCGAGCGCGCGCGGCCGGCGCGCAGGTCGATCTCGAGGCGAACTTCGAGCTGGGGCTCGGGTTCCACGACATCCTGGTCGCCGCCTCCGGCAATCGCAAGGTCGCGCAGATCCACGAGAGCTTGAAGCGCCACCAGCGGCGCTACCAGCACTTCGCGTTCACCCGCGTCGGCCGCGACCTGCGCGCCCTCGACGAGCACGCCGACATCGTCACCGCGCTCAGGCGGGGCGATCTGGCCGCGGTGGAGCACGGGCTGCGGGCCCACCTCCTGCGCTTCTACGACGAGATCGCTCCGCTCCTGCCGGTGGACTCGGCCCCCGATCCGGACGCGCGATGAGCCACGAGCTGGTGGTCCGCGGCGGCACGGTGGCGACGGCCAGCGCGTCTTTTCGGGCCGACGTGGGCGTCGACGGCGGGACCATCACCGCCCTCGCGCCCTCGCTCCCGCCGGGGCGCCGCGAGATCGATGCCACCGGGCTGCTCGTCCTCCCGGGCGGGGTGGACGTGCACACGCACCTGGACGCCGAGGTCGGCAGCGTCCGCACCGCCGACGACTTCGAGTCCGGCACCGCCGCGGCGGCCTGCGGCGGGGTGACCACGATCTGCGACTACGCCTGGCAGGGGCGCGGCCAGACGCTCACCGGGGCCATCGAGGCGTGGAAGGCCAAGGCGGTCGGACGCTCGCACATCGACTACGGCTTCCACGTCATCGTCGGGGATGCGAGCGACGCGACCCTCGCCGAGATCCCGCGGTTGGTCGACCTCGGCTATCCGAGCCTCAAGGTGTTCATGATCAACGAGTTCCGGATCGCCGACGAGGCGCTGCTCCGGGTGTTCGAGGCCGCCCGCCAGGTCGGGGTCATCGTCAACGTGCACGCCGAGAACGGCGACATGCTCGATCACTGCACGCGCAACCTGCTGGCCGCCGGCCGGCGCGATCCGCGCTACTACGCGCAGAGCCGACCCGCGGCCGCCGAGGCGGAGGCGACCCGCCGGGCCATCGAGTACGCGGCGCTGGTGGATGCCGAGATCTACATCGTGCACCTCTCGTGCGCCGACGCGCTGGAGGCGGTGAGCCGGGCGCGCCGGCGCGGCCTGCGGATCTGGGCCGAGACGCGGCCGATCTACCTGGCCCTCACCGAGGACCGTTACGCGGCCGGCGGCACCGAGGCCGCGAAGTTCGTCGGCGCCCCGCCGCTCCGCACCGCGCGCGACCAGTCCGCGCTGTGGGAGGGCCTGCGCTCGGGTGACATCCAGGCCATCGGCAGCGACAACACCTCGTGGACGGTGGAGCAGAAGGCGGAGGGTGCGGCTGACTTCACGCGGATCCCCTACGGGGTGCCGGGCCTCGAGACCGAGATGCGGGTGATCTACTCCGAGGGCGTGAGCGGGGGCCGGATCGAGCTCCAGACCTTCGTGGCCGCGTTCTCGACCAATCCGGCGCGCATCTTCGGGCTCTACCCGCGGAAGGGCACGATCGCGGTGGGCGGCGATGCGGACATGGTGCTCTTCGACCCGGCCCGTACCGCGGTGGTGGACGAGCGGCGCCTGCACTCGCGCGCCGGCTACGACCCGTTCAACGGGTTCCAGCTGCGCGGCCTCCCGGTGCTGACGCTTTCGCGGGGCGAGGTCGTCGCGCGCGACGGGCAGCTGGTGAGCGAGGCGGGGCGGGGCCGGCACCTGCTGCGCCAGCGGAGCAAGACGGGCGCGTAGTGCCCGGGACTGCAGTGCACCGGTAGTCGCGAGGAACGGAGGCTGGAGATGACGCACATCGGGCGGATGGTTCTGGCGGGGCTGGTGGGGGCGATGCTCGGGCTGGCGGCGGGGCCGGCGCAGGCGGCGTGCGAGCCCGACAAGGTGGCGACCAGGTATCCGGGGCTCGCGGGGAAGACCTTGAAGGTCGGGCTCGATCCGACGCTGCCTCCGATCATGTACCGGGACCCGAACAATCCGAGCAAGATCATCGGTCAAGATCCGGACATGGTGGACGCGGCCATGAAGTGCCTCGGGTTGAAGTACGAGCTGGTCGGCCTCGACTTCGGCACCCTGATCCCGACGCTGCAGGCCAACCAGATCCAGCTCGTCTGGTCGAATATCTATTACACGCCGGCACGCGCCCAGGCCGCCGACTTCGTCAACTATGCGACCACCGGCACCGCGGGCATCGTGAAGAAGGGCAATCCGAAGGGCATCAAGACCATCGAGGACGTGTGCGGCAAGCGCGCGGCTCCGATCCTGGGCACGGTGGAGGACAAGGGCTTCCAGGACGCGAGCGCCAAGTGCGTGGCCGCGGGCAAGCCCGCGATCGAGATCACCCCGTACCCGAACGCCCCCGCCACGTCTCGCGCCATCGAGAACGATCGGGCCGACGTGTCGATGTACGACGTGGTGCTCGTCGACCAGGTGGTGCGGACCAACCCCGACAAGTTCGAACGGGCCTACTACTTCCGCAGCGGCATCAAGATCGGGGTGGCGGTGAAGAAGGGCAACGACGAGCTGGTGAAGGCGGTCAGTGACGCGATCACCGAGCTGCAGGCCAACGGTACCCAGAAGGCCCTCATGCAGAAGAACGGGATCGATCCGACGCTCGCGATCCCGGTCGAGGTCGGCCGCTAACCTGGTGGTCTAGAGGCCGCGAGGCCGCGGGGACATGGAGGCCTTCCTCCAGTATCTGACCTTCCCCTTCCTGCTGGAGGGGATGTGGCTCACCCTGCGGATCTTCGCGGCCTCGATGGTGGGCGGCCTCGCGCTCGGCCTGCTCATCGCCCTGATGCGGCTGTCGCCCTACCGGGTGCTCTCCGGGCTGGCCTGGACCTACGTGTGGCTGATCCGGGGGACGCCGGTGCTGCTGCAGCTGGTGTTCCTGTTCGACGCCCTGCCGTACATCGGCATCGTGATGCCGCCAGTGACCACCGCGATCATCGGCTTCTCGCTGAACGAGGCCGCCTTCGCGGGCGAGATCATCCGCGGCGGCATCCTCTCGGTGAGCCGCAACCAGACCCTGGCCGCCGCCTCGCTCGGCATGGGGTCGCTGCTCACCCTGCGCCGCATCGTCCTGCCGCAGGCGATGCGGGCCATCCTGCCCGCGGTGGGCAACGATGCGATCAGCGTGCTGAAGGGCACCTCGCTCGCATCGGTCATCGCGGTGAACGAGCTGACCCTGCGCAGCCAGCAGATCGTGGCGCAGAACTTCAAGTTCTTCCCGGTGTTCGCGGCGGCGGGGGTCATGTATCTCACCGTCACCACCCTGATCGCGGGCGTGCAGTTCGTGCTCGAGCGCCGGGTGAGCCCGGACGTCGACCGCAGCCGGCGTCCGCGCGGCGAGACCGCGCTTGGGCGCTTCTTCGGATTCCGCTTTCGCCCGGCTCCGGCCGAGGCGCCGTCGTCGGCGGCGCCGGCCGCCGCGACGGCCCGCGCGGGCGTCTCGACGGGCAACGGCGCGCGCGTGGACCTGGTGGAGCTGGTCGGCGCGCAGGCCGCGCGGGTCGAGGGCGACCCGGACGGGCCGTTCGTGCGCTGCACCGACGTCTGGAAGTCGTACGGTCACCGCGCGATCCTGCAGGGCGTCGACTTCACGGTGGGCCGCGGCGACGTGGTCACCCTGATGGGGCCGAGCGGCTCCGGCAAGAGCACGCTGCTGCGGCTGATCGCGCATCTCGAGGCGGTGGACCGCGGGGCGATCACGGTCGGCGGCAAGTACGTCGGCTACGAGCAGGTCGACGGGACGCTGCGTCCCTCGCGGCACGTGGCGCGCGAGCGGGCCCGGGCTCGCATCGGCATGGTGTTCCAGCAGTTCAACCTCTTCGAGCATCTCACCGCGCTGGAGAACATCTGCGAGGCGCCGGTGCGGGTGCACGGCGAGCGCCCCGACGTGGCGCGGGCGCGGGCCACCACGCTGCTGTCGAGCGTCGGGCTCGCCTACCACGCCGATCACCTGCCGTCGCGCCTCTCGGGCGGGCAGCAGCAGCGCGTGGCCATCGCCCGGGCGCTGGCCATCTCGCCCCGGGTCATGCTGTTCGACGAGCCGACCTCCGCGCTCGATCCGGAGCTGGTCTCGGAGGTGCTGTCGGTCATCCGGCGGCTCGCGGAGGCGGGCATGACCATGATCGTGGTCACCCACGAGTTGCGCTTCGCGCGCGAGGTCGCGGACCGTATCGTGTTCATGGCCGACGGCCGCATCGTCGAGGAGGGCACCCCCGATCAGGTGCTGGAGCGGCCGCGCGAGGCGAGGACCCAGCAGTTCCTGAAGCTGGTGCAGGACTAGCCCGAAGCGCTCACGCAACACGATTCCGCCCCACTACGTGGGCGGCAACATCGACGACTGGCGCATCGGCCGGGGCGCGAGCATGTTCTACCCGGTCGCGGTGCCGGGCGCGCTGCTCTCCGCGGGCGACCCGCACGCCTCGCAGGGCGACTCCGAGCTGTGCGGCACCGCGATCGAGTGCTCGCTCACCGGCACTGTCCAGCTGGTGCTGCACCCGCGCGCTCGGCTGCCCGGCACGCCGCTGGCCGGGCTCGACTACCCGCTGCTCGAGACGGCCGACGAGTGGGTGGTCCACGGCTTCAGCTTCCCCCGCTTCCTGACCGAGCTGGGCCCGGACGCGCAGGACCGCGTCTTCGCCGAATCCTCGGTGGACCGGGCCATGCGCGACGCCTTCCGCAAGGCGCGCCGCTTCCTCATGACCGCGCGCGGGCTCGGTGAGGACGAGGCGATCTCGCTGCTGTCGGTCGGCGTGGACTTCGGGGTGACCCAGGTCGTGGACGGCAACTGGGGCGTCCACGCGGTCATCCGCAAGGACCTGTTCGCGGCCGGCTGATCGCCGGCGGCGCTCAGCGGACCGGCGGGGGAGGGGGCGGAGGCGGCGGGCCCGCCGGCGGCACCGGGACGTGCGCGGGCGCGGTGCCCGGAGCGGCGGCCGGCGGATCGGCGCAGCGGAACACCTCGGCGAAGACGACTTCGAGGTCCTCGAGGCCGCCGAAGGTGAGCAGGCCGGTGTTGCCGCCGAACCGCACGATCTTGCGGCGCAGGTCCTTGAGCGAGTCGTCGCGCGCCGATCCCAGACGCGCGCAGCCCTGGGTCAGCGCCGGCTCGGTGGTCAGGCGTACCCGCGACATCGCGATCTTCTCCACGTCCTGCGCGTGAACCGGCGGGACGAGCCATCCCGCGCAGACAGCCGTCACCAGCAGCGCTGCCAGGCGTCGCGTCCTCGTCATGGTCGTCCCCCGGGATCCTGCTATATGCTGTCCCCGCCATGATACCGGACCGCGCTCGCTCGGTGTGGCTCGCGGTGATGGCGGTGCTGCTCTGGGTCGGCGTGGCGGTCGCGCAGCAGCCGGTGCAGAGCCCGCTGCTGTTGATGATCTCGATCGACGGACTGCGCCCGGACTACGTGACCGCGGCCGACCGGCACGGCTCGAAGATCCCGAACCTGCGTCGCTTCCTCACCGAGGGCACCTTCGCGGACGGCGTGCAGGGGGTGATCCCCACCGTCACGTACCCGAGCCACACCACGCTGATCACCGGGGTGTGGCCGGCCAAGCACGGCATCCTCGCCAACACCGTGTTCGATCCGCTGCGCGAGAACCAGGGCGGCTGGTACTGGTACGCGGAGGATATCCGCGTACCGACCCTGTGGGACGCGGCGAGCCGGGCCGGGCTCAGCACGGCCAGCGTGCAGTGGCCGGTGAGCGTGGGGGCGCGGGTGACCTGGAACATCCCCGAGTTCTGGCGGGCCGGCACGCCGGACGATACCAAGCTGCTGCGCGCGATCTCGACGCCGGGCCTGATCGCGGAGCTGGAGGCCGAGGTCGGGCCCTATCCCCGCGCGCTCACCGTGGAGTCCGACGAGCAGCGCGCGCGGTACGCGGTGCGCATCCTCGAGAAGAAGCGACCCAACCTGCTCACGCTGCACCTGATCTCGCTCGACCACACCGAGCACACCACCGGGCCGTTCAGCCCGGACAGCCTCGCCGCGCTGGAGCGGCTCGACGCGGTGGTGGGCACCCTCCGCGCCGCCGCCGAGACCGCGGCGCCGGGGCGCGCCTACGTGGCCATCGTGTCCGACCACGGATTCGGCGCGACCACGATGCAGCTCAACCTGAACGTGGAGCTGCGCGGCGCCGGCCTCGTCACGACGGGCGCGCAGAACAAGGTGACCGACTGGAAGGCGATGGCGTGGACCGCGGGCGGCTGCATCGCGGTGATGCTGAAGGACGACGCGGACGTGGCCACGCGCGCTCACGTGAAGGCCATCCTCGATCGGCTCGCCGCCGACCCGGCCCACGGCATCGACCGGGTGCTGGACGGGGCCATCGCGAAAGATCGAGGCGGCTTTCCCGGCGCCGCCTTCGTGATCGGGCTGCGGACCGACTGGACCGCGGGCTCCGGCCTCAGCGGGACGCTCGTGACGAAGGCCCCGATGGCCGGGCAGCACGGCCAGCTCCCCGATCTGCCCGATCTGCGCGCGTCGTTCTTCCTGATCGGGCCGAGCGTGCCGGCCGGCCGCTCGCTGGGGCTCATCGACATGCGCGACATCGCGACCACGCTGGCGCGGCGCCTGAATCTCACCCTGCCCACCGACGGAAAGGTTCTGCTCCCATGAGACGGCTGACACTGAAGACGCGGCTACTGACCTTCGCGCTGCTCGTCGCGACGGCGCCCGGTGCGAGCGCGCAGGTGCCGATTCGCGTGCGGGGCGCCATCGCCACGGTGTCGGGCCAGACCCTCACCGTCGTGTCGCGCGACAACTCCACGGTGCCGGTCCGCCTGGCCGACAACTACACGGTGACCGGCGTGGTCAAGGCCGCGCTCCGTGACATCAAGGAGGGCGCCTTCGTCGGCACCGCCGCGCGGCCGAAGGGCGACGGCACCTTCGTGGCGCAGGAGGTGCTGATCTTCCCCGAGTCCGCGCGCGGCACCGGCGAGGGTCACTATCCGTGGGACCTCTCTCCGGGCAGCACCATGACCAACGCGACGGTGGATGTGCTGGTGGAGCGGGTCGAGGGCCCGCTGCTCACCCTCAAGCACAAGGGCGGCCTCGTGCGGGTGATCGTGCCCAACGACGTGCCGATCGTGACCTTCGCGGCCGGCGACAAGACGTTGCTCCGCCCGGGGGCTCACGTGTTCATCCCCGCCCAGCAGCAGGCCGACGGCACCGTCACCGCCGCCCGCGTGCTCGTGGGCAAGGACGGCCTCATCCCCCCGATGTGAGAACCCTCTCCCTCAGGTGGCCGCTCCGATCCTTCTTCCCTCATGGGAGAGGGCAGGTTGAGGGGTGGTCTAACGCACACCCGCGGCCTACCGCGCCCGCCAGTGCCCCTCGACCCATATGTAGCCGTCGGCCCGCGGCGCCCATCCACCGGGGACCCACACGTAGCCCGGCGACACCGGCACCTCCCAGTGCCCGGGCACCCACACGTAGTGATTGCGGTGCCACGCCCAGTGGCCCGGCAACCAGACGTGCGCCGGCGACGGCGCGACCGGGCTGATCTCGACACGGGGCGGGGGCAGCGGGGGCGGCCGCTTCACCACCACCGGCGTCGCGACCACGCAACCGGCCAGCAACAGCGCGATCGCCGCCGCCGGCCCCGCCCGTCGCCATCGGGCGCTCGTGCCGTGTCGATCTCGCACGAGGAGTGAGCCCGCGCGCCCGGCGCCGTCGTTGACGGCCGGGTGCGGGCGCGGGCCGGGCGGGCCGGCTATTCCTGGTCCGCCATGAGACGGACGGTGACCCGCCGCTTCTTGATGTCCGGGATGCTCGAGTCCGAGATCGGGCCCAGGCTCGCGGCCTGGATGCGGGCGAGCTGGATGCCCTTGTCCATCAGGAACCGGCGGACCGAATCCACCCGGCGCTGGCTGAGGCCGTAGTTGTAATCGAGGGCGCCGCGGGGATCGGTGTAGCCGCCGAGCTCGACGGTGAGCGTCGGGTGGGCCTGCATCTCCTTCACCACCGCGAGCAGCGCGGTCTGCGCCGCGTCGCTCAGCTCGATGCTGTCTGGCGAGAAGTACACCTCGAGGCTGTCGGAGACCTTCTGGTTGAATCGGTTCGACCAGAGGCGGGTCAGGCGACTATTCACCCCGTCCGCCTTCTGGACCGCCTCGTCGGCGCGGCTCTGGGCACCGGCCACCGCGCCGTCGACCTTGTCCAGCCGCTGGCTCATGTCGTTGATTCGCCCCTCCATCGCGCTCATCCGCTGATCGACCTGCGCGTCGCCGCCTCGCGCGGGCTGCACCGGCGCGACGTAGGCCGGCGAGGTGGCCGCGCAACCGGTAAAGAGCCACAGGAGCAATGGGGACAGCGTGCCCGTCTTCGCGATCGGTCTCATGTCGACCTCCTTCGGCCTACCGGCTCGGAGCGGCGGTGCTCGGCCGCGCGACGATCCGCGTCGCGGAGACCTCGGACCACGTGTAGTACCAGCTCTCGTAGATCATCACCTGCAGCGAGCTGTCCGGTTTCTCGTAGACCTGGATTGTTCCGTTGTTCGCGGAGGTGGTCGAGGAGACGTGGCGCCAGCCGTTGGCCTCCAGCGAGGTGCGGTAGGCCACCGCGAGGCTGTCGGGCTTGACGCGGCTCTTGTAGAAGAGGCGCGCCGCCTTCACGGTCGGCGACTCGATGATCGTGGTCCGGCTGTTGTCGAGAGTGAGCCCGGCCGGGACCGGGATGTCCTCGAACTCGCTGCGCTGCGCCCTCGGCGCGCCGGACGACGCGGAGCACGAAGTCAGGGCCAGCACGACAACGCACAGGACGAGGAGACGCGCCATGGGAGCCTCCCTTGCGGCAGCAAGTAGCATGCCGCCCCCGGGTGATCGGTGACCCCGCCATTCTACTCGCGCGGCCCTCGCGGCGCTCCGCCGAGTCGAGTAAGACTTACACGCTCGGCGAGAACTTTTGTAGTATGGGCGCGATGAGGATGAGCCGTCGTCTCGTGGTCCTGGCGCTGGTCGCCGCGGGCGCCCTCGTCGCCGGCGGGTGCGGCGGCTCGGACAAGCCCAGGTCGATCAAGGTCGTCATCGCGGAGTACAGCAAGGATCACACGCGGCCGTTCTGGCAGGGCCTCGCGCAGCAGTACACCGAGAAGACCGGGACCAAGGTCGACCTGCAGGTGATCGACTGGAACTCGATCGACCAGCAGGTCAGCACCATGATCCAGAACAACCAGCCGCCCGACGTCCTGAACCTCAACTCGTTCTCGAGCTACGCGAAGGACGGGCTGCTCTACTCGGCGAACGAGGCGCTGTCGCCGAAGACCCGCGAGGATTTCCTCGAGGCCTTCGCGCGCGGCGGCACCTATCGCGACACGCTCTACGGCTTCCCGATCCTCGCGAGCGCCCGTGCGTTCTTCTACAACCGCGACCTGCTCGCCCGCGCGGGCGTGGCCGAGCCGCCGCGCACCTGGGACGAGCTCGTGCAGGCCGCGCGCAAGGTGCAGGCCACCGGCGGCGACGCGATCGGCTACGCGCTGCCGCTGGGCCCCGAAGAGGCGCAGGCCGAGTGGTCGATCTGGATGTGGAACAACGGCGGCGACTGGAAGTCGGGCGACGCCTGGACCATCAACAGCGAGAAGAACGTGCAGACGCTGCAGTTCCTCGCCGCGCTCGCCAACACCTACAAGGTGACCCAGGTGAATCCGGGCAAGACCAATCGCACCGACGGCGCCTTCCAGCTCTTCAAGGACGGCAAGGTCGGCATGGTCATGGGTTTCAGCCCCCTCGCCGCCCAGCTGGACGCCGAGAAGAAGGTCAACTACGGGGTGACCCAGATGCCGAGCAACACGGGCACCGCGGTCACCCTTGGCGTCGAGGACTACCTCATGGCCTTCAAGAAGAAGGGCAACCAGGAGGCGGTGCGCCAGTTCCTCGACCTCTACTACCAGCCCGACCAGATCACCCGCTGGATCACCGCGGAAGGATTCCTGCCGGTGACGAAGTCGGGCCTCGAGAAGATGAGCGGCAACGAGAAGCTCAAGCCCTACCTCGCCGCGCTGCCGAGCGCACGCCTGGCCCCCACCACCGACCCGGTGTGGGACAAGGTCAAGCTCGACGTGCAGCAGAACATCGGCGCCGCCGTCCAGCCGGGCGGCGACCCCAAGCAGGTCCTCGACCGCCTCCAGAAGAACGCGGCGGAGAGCGCTCGCTGACCGCCGCGCCGGGCCGCGGCGCGGGGCGGGCACTGCTCTGGCTCGGACCGAGCCTGCTCCTCATCGGCGCGGTGGTGGTCTATCCCGCCGTCGAGCTGGTTCGCGCCTCGCTCGGGCGCTACTCGATCACCGGCCTCTACCAGGGCGCGGTCGGCCTCCGCAACTACCGCCGACTCCTCGAGCAGGAGGCCCTGTCCGCCGTCATCGGCAACACGGTGGTGTGGGTGGTGGGCGTGGTGGCGATCACCATCCTGATCTCGCTCGCGCTGGCCCAGCTGCTGGAGTCGGCGTTCCCGGGGCGCCGTCTCGTGCGCTGGGCGCTCATCGTGCCGTGGGCGGCCTCGCTCATCATGACCGCGAAGCTCTTCGTGTGGCTCTACGATTACTACTTCGGCCTGCTCAACCGGCTGCTGACCGCGACGGGCCTGCTCGCTCGTCCGGTGGACTGGCTGGGCGACGACGGCACCGTGATGGGCGCCATGATCGCGGTGGGTGTGTTCGTCTCGCTGCCCTTCACCACCTACGTGCTGCTGGCGGGGCTGCAGACCATTCCCGGCGAAGTCTACGAGGCGGCCCGCGTCGACGGCGCCTCCGCCTGGCGCGCATACCGCGCCGTCACGCTCCCCCTGCTGCGCCCGGCGCTGCTGGTCGCCGCGGTGCTCAACCTGATCTACGTGTTCAACTCGTTCCCGATCGTGTGGACCCTCAACGATCGCAACCCCGGCTTCGCCCACGACACCATGATCACCTACATGTACAAGATCGCGTTCAAGAGCGCGCTGCGCGACGTGGGCCTGGCCGCCGCGCTGGGCGTCGTGAACGTGCTCCTGATCCTGCTCGCGGTCGTCGCGTACCTGCGCGTCTCGCGCTGGCGGGAGGAGCCGGTCTGATCCGTCGCCCCGCGCTGGCCGCGGCGGGGTGGCTGGCCGCCGGCCTGGTGCTCGCGCCCTACCTGGTGATGCTGCTCACCGCGCTCAAGCCCGAGGCGGAGCTGCGCATCACGCCGCCGCGCCTCTTGCCGATGGACTGGCGGCCCGCCAACTTCTGGACGGTGTTGCGGGATCCCGACTTCCAGTCCTGGCTGCGGGTCTCGCTGGTGGTGGCGGTCGTCTCCACCGCGCTGGTGATCGTGGCCGCGGTGCCCGCCGCGTATCACACCGCGCGGCATCGCTTCCCCGGACGGAGCGCCTTCCTGTTCCTCGTGCTGGTGAGCCAGATGTTCGCGCCCACCGCGCTCGTGGTCGGCCTCTATCGCGAGTTCTTCGAGCTCGGGCTGATCAACACCTACGCGGCGCTCATCCTGGTCAACGCCGCCTTCAACCTGGCCTTCGCGATCTGGATCCTGCGCGCCTTCTTCACCTCGATCCCGCGCGAGATCGAGGAGGCGGCCGCGGTCGACGGGTGCGGGGCCGCCGGCGCGCTCTTCCGCATCATCCTGCCGGTGGCCCGGCCCGGCATCGTGACCGCGACGATCTTCGCGTTCATCGCGGCCTGGAACGAGTACATCGTGGCCCTCACCCTGATGACCGACGCCGAGATGCGCCCGCTCACCGTGGGCATCACGTCGTACGTGACCGCGTACGTGCAGCACTGGGACCTCCTCTTCGCCGCCTCCACCATCGCCATCGTGCCGGTCGTCGTGCTCTTCGCCCTCATCGAGCCGTATCTGCTCAGCGGGCTCACCGCGGGGAGCGTCAAGTAGGCGCGCTGTGGAGCGTTCATCACGGGCGTGGCGGCGGCCGGACGGAGGCGGGAGGGGCGGCGGGGGCGGGGCTCTGACCACGACCGGCGATCTCGTCTTGCGGGGATAGCAGTTCCCAAGCTGGGGACGTGAGGCTCCGTGCTTGCGTGGCCGGGAACGGGTCACCCGCCCCACCCCCGCCGCCCCTCCCACCTCCGTCCAGCCGATGACTCAGCAGCGAACTCGTGACGGAGCGCAGGTCAGCTCGCCACGTAACAGCACTGAACGTGCTCTTCGCCGCCTATGCGCCGGAACTCTACCTCGCCCAATACGTGTGGGCTCAGGCCGAACATGAACTCACCAACGGAGCACGGGATGATCTCCTCGAACTTCGTCATCGACTGACCGATGCCACGGGCCGACTGCGCCGCTCCAGCATCTGTTGTGGTCCTCTATCTACGCGTCCGACTTGCCCTGGGCACGTTGGGGATTTGCACATCGGGTCGTCAGTATTGATCCTTCCGGCCGCCCGCGCTAGAGTCCGGCCACCGCTCGGCCGCGGTACTGCGTGGACGGTTTGCGTGCTCACGTCGCCCAGGGGAGAGCCCGGATGAAGTGTCGATGAAGTGTCCGCGATGCCAGCACGATAACCACCCCGGCGCGAAGTTCTGCGAGGAGTGCGCGGCACCCCTGCCGCGATCGTGCGCCAACTGCGGGGCGCAGCTTTCCCCGGCGGCCAAGTTCTGCTCGGAGTGCGCCCATCCGACCGGATCAACCTCGGCGTCGACGGGCCTCGCGGCCCCCCCTTTGCCCTTGCCCGAGATGTACACGCCGAAGCACCTCGCCGAACGCATCCTGAACTCGAAGGCTGCCCTCGAAGGCGAGCGCAAACAGGTAACCGTCCTGTTTGCCGACCTCAAGGGCTCGATGGAGCTGCTGGCCGACCGCGATCCCGAGGAGGCGCGCCGGATCCTGGATCCCGTGTTGGAGCGGATGATGGACGCCGTGCATCGCTACGAGGGCACGGTCAACCAGGTCATGGGTGACGGGATCATGGCCCTCTTCGGCGCGCCGCTCGCCCATGAGGATCACGCTGTCCGTGCGTGCTACGCCGCGCTTCGGATGCAGGACGCCGTGCGCCGCTATTCGGACGAGCTGCGGCGGGCGCAGGGCGTGGAGGTGCAGATCCGGGTCGGTCTCAACTCCGGCCAGGTCGTGGTGCGGTCGATTGGCAGTGACCTGCGCATGGACTACACGGCCGTGGGGCAGACCACGCACCTGGCGGCCCGCATGGAGCAGCTCGCGACGCCCGGGACCGTGCGACTGACCGGCGAGACGACGCGGCTGGCCGAGGGCTACGTCGAGGTGAGGTCTCTCGGGCCCATCCCGGTGAAGGGCCTCCCGGACCCGATCGAGGTCTTCGAGCTGACGGGAGCGGGCCAGGCCCGGACGCGCCTGCAAGCTGCGGTGCTTCGCGGCCTCACGCGCTTCGTCGGCCGCGACGCCGAGGTCGAGCACCTGCGCCGGGTCCTCGGCCGGGCCGCGGCCGGCCACGGCCAGGTCGTCGCCATCGTGGGCGAGGCCGGGGTCGGCAAGTCCCGCCTCACGTACGAGTTCACTCACTCGCATCGCGTGCAGGACTGGCTCATCCTGGAGGCCTCGTCCGTATCGTACGGCAAGGCCACCGGTTACCTGCCGGTGATCGACCTGCTCAAAGGCTATTTCAAGATCGGTGACCGTGACGATCACCGCGACATGCACGCCAAGGTGCTGGGGCGGGTGCTGAGCCTCGACCGGGCGCTGGAGTCGCTGCTGTCCCCGCTTCTCGCGCTGCTCGACGTGCCGGTCGAGGACGCGACGTGGCAGGCCCTGGACCCACCGCAGCGCCGGCAGCGCACGCTCGACGCCGTCAAGCGCTTGCTGCTGCGCGAGAGCCAGGCGCAACCGCTGCTCGTGGTGTTCGAGGACCTGCACTGGGTCGACGGTGAGACCCAGGCCCTGCTCGAGAGCCTGGTCGACAGCCTGGGCTCGGCGCGGCTGCTATTGCTGGTGAACTATCGTCCCGAGTACCAGCACGGCTGGGGCAGCAAGACCACGTACAGTCAGATGCGGCTGGACGCGCTCTCGACCCAGTACGCCGCGGAGCTCCTGGACGTGCTCCTCGGCGCCGCTCCCGGCCTCGGGCCCCTGAAGGAGCTCCTCGTCAAGCGTGGCAACCCGTTCTTCCTCGAAGAGACCGTCCGGACCCTGGTGGAGACGAAGGCGCTCGAGGGGCTGCCCGGCCGGTACCGGCTGACGCAGCCGCTGCAGTCCCTTCAGGTGCCGTCCACGGTCCAGGCGATCCTGGCGGCTCGCATCGACCGGCTCTCCTCGGAGGACAAGCGGCTGCTCCAGACCGCGTCGGTGGTCGGCAAGGACGTGCCGTTCGCGCTGCTGCAGGGCCTCGCCGAGCTTTCCGACGACGTGCTCCGTGGGGCGCTCGACCGGCTGCAGGCCGCCGATTTCCTCTACGAGAGCGGCCTGTTTCCCGATCTCGAATACACCTTCAAGCATGCGCTCACGCACGACGTGACCTACGGCAGCCTGCTCGCCGACCGGCGGCGGGCATTGCACGCGACTGTGGTTGAGATGATGGAGCGCGTGTACGCAGGCCGGCTGGCCGGACACGTCGAGCGGCTCGCCCACCACGCCCTCCGGGGCGAGGTGTGGGACAAGGCTGTCATCTACTTCCGTCAGGCCGGCGTCAAGGCCGCCGCACGGTCGGCCTACCGGGAGGCGGTCACGTGCTTTGAACAGGCGCTGACCGCGCTGCCCCGTCTTCCCGGGACGCATGAACGCCTCGAGGAGGCTATCGATCTTCGCTTCGATCTTCGGACGTCGCTGCTGCCGCTCGGCCAGCTCGAGAAGGGTCTCGAGTATCTCCGCGAGGCCGAGGGCCTGGCCAGGACACTGGATGACCCCCGGCGGCTTGCCTGGGCGTCTGCCTACATGATCTCCAGCTGCTGGTTGACCGGTCGCTTGACCGATGCGCTCGCGTTCGCCGAGACGGCCCGGGCCATCGCGGAAGCGCTCGGGGATTTCCGGCTCAAGGTCGTGGCGAATCAATACCTCGCCGCGGCCCGCTGGAACGTGGGCGACTATCAGGCGGCCACGGATCTTTTCCGGAAGGTCACGGAGTCGCTCAAAGGCGAACTCAGTCGTGAGCGGTTTGGCCAGGCGTTGCTCCCATCGGTGTTCGCCCGTCGCTATCTGGCTCATGCCCTCGCTGAGCGTGGCGAATTCGAGCAATCGATCGCGGAGGCGCAGGAAGGACTTCGAATTGCCGAGGCAGCGGATCACCCCTTCAGTCTCGGCCAAGCCTATCTGGCGCTCGGATACGTTCACGCCGTCAAGGGAGAATTCGGCCTGGCGGTGCCGCTTCTCGAGCGGGCTCTCGCGATGTCCCGCGAATGGAACATCAGGCTCTTGTCCCCCTCCTGTATGGGGTTCTTGGGATATACGTACGCCCGTTCAGGGCGTCTTGAGGAAGGCCTGTCGCTGCTTGGTCAGGCCATGACGGCCTTCGAGTCTGGCGTGGCGACGGTCTTCCATTCTCTCGTCACGGCACACTCTGGCGAGGCCTGCATCCTTGCCGGCCGGCTGCCGGAAGCCCACCGGCACGCGGAGCGAGCACTCACACTCACGCGCGAGCGCGGCGAACGCGGCGACGAGGCCTACGCGCTCCGCCTTTTCGGCGAGATCCATTCGCGGGAGACCCCACCGGACGAGGGGAGGGCAGAGGCGGGGTATCGCCAAGCCATGACGTTGGCCGACCACCTCGGCATGCGGCCGCTCGCCGCCCACTGCCACCTGGGCCTCGGCAGGCTCTACCGTCGCATCGGCAAGCGCGACCAGGGGCAGGGGCACCTCAGCACTGCGACGACGATGTACCGCGAGATGGGAATGATGTACTGGTTGGAGAAAACCCACCGAGAGATCGAGAAACTCGCGAACACCGGCTAATTAGCCGGACCCGGCGGTGAGGCGCGCGACGTAGTAGTCGACGAAGAACGAGTAGATCACCGCGACCGGGATGGAGCCGAGCATCGCCGCCGCCATGAGCTGCCCCCAACAGAAAACACGTCGCCGCGGACCAGCTCGGTGATCGCCCTCCCCGGCACGGTGCGCACCTCGCTCTTGGAAGGGAGGGAGGAGTCGCGGGGCGGGAGGGTGGAGGGGCAGGGGCGGCGGGGGCGGGCGGGTGACCCGTTCCCGGCCACGTGAGCACGGCGCCTCACGTCGCTAGGTTGGGAACTGCTATCCGCGCAAGACGAGATCGCCGGTCGTGGTCAGAGCCCCGCCCCCCGCGCCCCTGCCCCTCCGCCCGGCAACTTCACGCAGCCGTGCGGCGTCAACCTAGCTCTTCACCGACCCCGCGGTGAGCCCCGCCACGTAGTAGTCGACGAAGAACGAGTAGATCACCGCCACCGGGATGGAGCCCAGCATCGCCGCGGCCATGAGCTGGCCCCAGTAGAAGACGTCGCCGCGGATCAGCTCGGTGATGGCCCCCACCGGCACGGTGCGCACCTCGCTCTTGGAGAGGAAGATCAGCGCGTAGAGGAACTCGTTCTGGGCGAGGGTGAAGGCGAAGATGCCCGCGGAGAGCAGCCCCGGGGTGGTCAGCGGCAGCACCACGCGCCACATGGCCTGGAAGCGGCTGGCCCCGTCGATGCGGGCGGCCTCCTCCAGCTCGCGCGGCACGCTCTTGAAATAGCCCATCAGGAGCCACGCGGAGAACGGGATCAGCAGCGTGGGGTAGGTCAGCATCACCGCGCTGAGCGTGTTGTTGAGCTCGAGCCGGTTGATGATGTCGGCCATCGGGATGAACAGGAGCGGCTGAGGCACCAGGTAGGTCGCGGCCACCCCGATGGCCACGACCGCGGCACCCGGGAAGTTCATGCGGGCCAGCGGGTAGGCGATCATCGCGCCCAGTACCAGCGAGATCAGCGTGGTCACCACCGCGACCAGCATCGTGTTGTAGGTCCAGAGGAGGAAGTTCGTTTCGGAGAGCAGGTCGTAGTAGTGCTTGAGCGTGGGCTGGTGGACGATCAGCGGCATGACCTTCTGGCTGTACAGCTCGCGGTTCGGCTTGATGGAGGTGATCAGCATCCAGTAGAACGGAAACAGCATCGCGACGAGGCAGAGCAGCAACGGCAGGTAGAGCCGGAGCGTCCGCGACACGAATCCGCGCGCCTCGATCATCAGTCCCGCCGCAGGTAGAAGGTCAGCAGCACGATCATCACCGCTAGCACCGGCAGCATGGTGAGCGCGGCGGCCGCGCCCATGCCGAGCTGGCCGCCCGACATCGCGAGGTCGAACGCGTAGGTGACGAAGACCTGGGTCGCGTTGGCGGGGCCCCCGTGGGTGAGCGCGTAGACGATCTGGAAGTCGGAGAAGGTGAAGATCACCGAGAACATGGTCACGATGATCAGGATCGGCTTGATGATGGGCAGGGTCACGTGCCAGAAGCGCTGGCGCACGGTGGCCCCGTCGATGGCCGCGGCCTCGTAGAGATCGGGCGAGATGGTCTGCAGCCCCGCCAGGATGGTGATGCCGTAGAAGGGGATGCCCCGCCAGGTGTTGACGATGATGATCGCCACCATCGCGAGGGTCTGGTTGCCGAGCCACGAGAAGCCGGTGTCGATGAGCCCGGTGTGGACGAGCGTCCAGTTGATCACGCTGTAGGTGGGATCGAAGATCCACATCCACGCCACCACGCTCAGGATGGTGGGCACGATGAAGGGCAGGAGCAGGAACGCGCGCACGAGGCTCCGCCCGTGGAAGCGCTGGTTGACCACCAGGGCCATCGCGAGGCCGCCCAGCAGCTTCAGCACGGTGGTCACCGCGGTGTAGAGGAAGGTGTTCTGGCTGACCTGCCAGAACACCCCGTCGTGGGCGAGGCTGATGAAGTTGGCGAACCCCACGAACACGCCGGCCCGGGCCACCGGGCGGTCCTGCAGGCTCAGCCAGATGCCGTAGAAGAACGGGTAGGCCACGAACGCGAGCAGGAAGGCGACGCCCGGCGCCAGCATGATCCAGCTGAACGCGCCTTCCCGCTCGAGGACGCCACGCAAGGTGAACGTCCGCGCGGGGGCCGAGGCCGATCGGGCGAACGGCTCCGGCCGGACCGCCATCGTCTAACGGGCCTTGTAGATCTGCTTGAGCTGACTGGCCGCGGTGGCGATCACGTCCTTGGTCGAATCGCCGCGGCACGCCTTGGCGAACATGTCCACCACCACGTACTTGGCCACGCTCTCGGAGAGCTGGTGGCCGGCCGGCCCGGGCCAGCCGTGCAGGTGCGAGGTCTTGAGCGATTCCTTGAAGACCATGTACCGCGGATCCGCGTTCCACATCGGGTGGTTGTCGTAGCCGTGCAGGAACGGGGCGTAGTACGCCTCGCCCGCCACCAACCAGCGCGAGAGCTGCTTGTCGTCGTAGAGCCAGCGCAGGAAGGCCTTGGCCGCCGCCGGATCCGGAGCGTGCGAGGCGATGGCGTGCGACTGAGGATTGTAGAGATGGTAGCGGCCCTTGGGCCCCTGCGGGTTGAGCGCGTGGTCGGTGACCTTGGCGATGTCCGGGAAGTCCCTCTTGGCCACGATCAGGATCGACATCGCGTTGTTGGTGCAGGAGATCTGCTCGCCGAAGAAGGCCTTGTTGTTGTTGACGTCGGTCCAGCCGAGCACGTCCTCCAGCATCGTCTCCTTGTAGAACCGGCGGCAGAAGTCCACCGCCTTCGCGGTCTCGTCGGAGTCGATCACCACCGTCTTGCCGTCCTTGTCCACCTCGTGGCCCCCGTAGGACCAGAGCAGCGGGTACATCCAGCCGTGGTTGTCGCCGAAGCCGTGCCCGATCTCGAAGCCGAAGGGATGCCCCTTCTTCTTGAGGAGCCGGCCCGCGGAGAGCAGGTCCTCCCAGGTGTCGGGGAACTTGTTGATGCCGGCTTCCTTGAACCAGTCGGTGCGGTAGACCTCGAGCTGGCCGATGTTGCCCCAGGGCAGCGCCTTCCACTTCTTGTTCACCACCACCGAGTCGAAGATGTTGTCGTGCCACGGGCCGATCTTCTTGCCGATCTCCTGGGCCACGTCGGTCACGTCGAGCAGCCCCGCGTCGAAGAGATGGGGCCAGTTCACGCCGGTGGCGACGATCTCCGGGCCCGACTTCGTCTCCACGATGGTGGTGAGGCGGGTCAGCATGCTACCGACGCTCACCGGCTCGTAGGTCACCTTGATGCCGGTGAGCTTCTCGTACTCGGGCGAGAGCGTCTTGACGAAGAAGTCGTCGAAGCCCTTGATGAACGAGCTTTCGTGGACCACGCCCATGGACTTGACGGCGGCGCCGGCCGGCCGAGGTGCGAGGGCCGCCGCGGTGCCGCCGACCAGGGCCAGGTTCAAGAATTCACGTCGAGTGCTCATGGGACCTCCTCCGTTGGGGTGGCGACGATTGACCGCTCGAGGGGCGCAGGGCAAGCGCGGCGCACGTGGTCGACGGCGCTTGGCTGGACCGAGCGAAGCCGGATCCTGGCACGATCTCGTCTCTCGTGGGGCGACAGCCGGTCGGTGTGCCGCAATCTATTCCCGGCATCGGCCCGTGTCAAGGCACGGGGCGGTCGCGAGCCTCCCCGGCTGGCGAGTCTTGACCGGCCCCCACCGCCGCGGGACCGTCGGTTGGCCCGGGTGCCCTCCGGCCGTCCGGCGTGGTCCGCGATCGCCCTTCCCAGACAGGAGGTTTCTGCGATGTCCGATCAACGCCTGTCCGTCCTGCGCACCGTCCTGCTCGTGGTCGGTCTCATCTGCCTGGTCGGTATCTATCCGCTGAGCCGGCTCTGGCCCTCCGGCTGGTCGTGGGGCCCCGGTCCCTCGCACTATCTCATGATGATCCTCGGGATCTACGCGACGCTCGGCGTGTTCCTGATCATCGCGTCGCGAAACCCGCTCGCTCATCGCAGCCTGATCTGGTTCACGGTGTGGCCATCGCGCTCGCGGCCCTGACGCCGCGGGAGCCGTTGCGGGCCTGACCGCGCGCGGTCAGCGGGCCGGGGGGCGGGTCGACGGGCCCACCACTTCCATGAGGGCGCCGAGCCCGCGGTGGAAGGTGGGCGCGCCCCCCGGCACCACGCAGGCCTCCAGCACCTCGAACAGCTCGCCGGGCGTCGCGCCGAATTCCATCGCGCGCCGCATGTGGGCCACGAGCCCAGGCCGCTCCGACCCCCGGAAGCAGAGCAGCGCGATGGCCACGAACTCGCGCACCTTGGCCGAGACGTGCTGGCCCTCGCCGAGCGACTGCTCGTAGAGCCGGTTGTAGGCCTCCACGAACTCGGGGTCCTGGCGGGCTGCGAACTCCCACTCCGGGTACATGTAGCCCCGCGCCTTCTTCATCCTGGCGATGAGCGCGTCGGCCTGCTGCTCTCGGTTGGTGTCGGTCACACCCTGACCCCTTTCTTGTATTCGCTCGCCTCGCCTTCGGCTGCAGCTCGCCCTACTTTGGTAGACCCAATACCCGCTCGCCGATGATGTTGCGCTGGATCTCGCTGGTGCCGCCCGCGATGGTGTACTGGCGCGCGCTCAGCACCCGGTTGTACCAGCGCGGGCCGTCCGGCACCTGGTCGCTCGGCCGGTTCAGGAGTGCGTGGGGGCCGAGCAGCTCGCCCGCGAAGTCCGCGATGCGCACGCCCAGCTCGGAGCCGAAGAGCTTGAGGATGGAGCCCTCGGGCCCCGGCGGCTCGCCGCGGAGCTGCCGCGTGAGGTTGCGCATGCGCGTGTAGCGCTGGCACTGCGCCTCGATCACGAGCTGGGCGAAGCGCTGGCGGATCACCGGGCTCTCCCACGCGGGGCGGCCGTCGAGGGGGACGGTCGCGGCCAGCGCGCGCAGGCGCGCGAGCTGCTCCTCGTGGCCGCGGCCGCCGCCGCCCTTGCGCTCGTACATGAGCGTGGTCATCGCGGGCTTCCAGCCCTCGTTCTGCTTGCCGATCAGGTTGGCCCTGGGCACCGCCACGTCCACGAAGAACACCTCGTTGAAGTGGCGGTGGCCGTTCAGGAGCACGAGCGGCCGCACCGTGATGCCGGGCGTCCGCATGTCCACGAGCAGGTAGCTGATGCCGCGGTGCTTCGGGGCCGCCGGATCGGTGCGCACGAGGAGGTAGATCCAGTCCGCGAACTGGGCGCCCGACGTCCACACCTTCTGCCCGTTCACCACGAAATGGTCGCCGCGATCCTCGGCGCGCGTGCTGAGGCTCGCCAGATCCGAGCCCGCGCCGGGCTCGGAATAGCCCTGGCACCAGATGTCGTCGGCTCCCAGGATGCGGGGCAGGTAGCGGCGCTTCTGCTCCTCGGTGCCCCACTCGATGATGGTCGGCCCGGCCATGCCGATGCCCGAGTACCCGGGCAGCACGGGCGCGCGCGCCCGGAAGCATTCCTCGTCGTAGATGACCTGCTCCATCAAGGTGGCGCCACGGCCGCCGTAGGCCGTCGGCCACGAGATGCCGACCCATCCCGCCGCGTACATGCGCCGTTGCCACTGCCGCCTCCGCTCGAAGGTGTCCCGGTCGGGGGCCACCCGCTCGTCGGTGGGGTCCTCGATGCGGAGATCGTCGGTCAAGTTCTGGGCGAGCCATCGGCGGATCTCGGCGCGGAAGCGGTCCTGCTCGGCGGTGTAGGTGAAATCCATGGGCCTCTTCTAGCATCGGTGCGCGCCCGACTCAAGGCGTGCTACAGTCACCGTTGTTCGCGGCGCCGCATCCCGCTGGCCACGGAGGCGTTCATTGGCTCACAAGGGCATGAAGTTCGGCATCTTCCTGGCGCCGTTCCACCGGGTCGGTGAGAATCCCACGCTCGCGATGAACCGGGACATGGAGCTCATCGAGTGGATGGACCACCTCGGCTACGACGAGGTGTGGATCGGCGAGCACCACTCCGCGGGCTGGGAGATCATCGCCTCTCCCGAGGTCTTCATCGCGGCCGCGGCCGAGCGCACGCGCCACATCATGCTCGGCTCCGGGGTCACGAGCCTGCCGTACCATCATCCGCTCATGGTGGCCAACCGTTTCGTGCAGCTCGATCACATGACCCGCGGCCGCTCGATGCTGGGCTGCGGCCCCGGCGCCCTCGTCTCCGACGCCTACATGATGGGCATCGAGCCGGTGACCCAGCGCCAGCGGATGGACGAGGCCCTCGACGCGATCATGGCGCTGCTGCGGTGCGAGGAGCCGGTCACCATGAAGACGGACTGGTTCGAGCTGCGGGAGGCGCGGCTCCATCTGGCCCCGTACACCGATCCCCACTTCCCGATCGCGGTCGCGAGCACCATCACTCCGGCCGGGGTGATGACCGCGGGCAAGCACGGCGTGGGGGTGCTGTCGATCGGCGCCGGTCTGCCCGGGGGCCCCGAGGCGCTCTCCAACCAGTGGAAGATCGCCGAGCAGACCGCGGCCAGGCACGGCAAGACGATGGACCGTAAGCACTGGCGCCTCGTCGTGAACGTGCACGTCTCCGACGACGACGAGCGGGCCCTGGGCGAGGTCAACCGCGGCGAGCGCCACGAGACCGTGACGTACTTCGAGGACACGCTGGGCCGCCCGCCCGGGCGCGCCGACGATCCGCTGCGAGACGGCGTGAAGATGGGTACCACCCTGGTCGGCACGCCGGACACCGTGATCCGCGGCATCGAGCGGCTGCAGGAGCTGAGCGCCGGCGGGTTCGGCGGGCTGCTGTTCCGCGCCCACGAATGGGCCGACCGCGAGCAGACCCTGCGGAGCTACGAGCTGTTCGCCCGCTATGTGATGCCGCGCTTCCAGGGCTCGCTGGCCACCGTCCGCGACTCCAACGACTGGGCTCGCACCAACCGCAAGACGATCTTCAGCCCCAACGTCGAGGCGGTGCGTCGCGCGTTCACCGACGCGGGCCGGCCGATCCCGGCCGAGTACCGCAACCGCACGGTGGGGGCGCGGGACGTGGACGAGCCCAGCGGCGGCTAGCGTCGCCCGCGGCGCCCGGTCTCGCGGTGACGTCGTGAGCCTCGAGCTGCGCGACGCGCGCGGCTCGGCCGCCGACCGGGAGTGGCTGACCCGGGTCTACCCGTTCTACCTGCACGACCTCTCCGAGTTCGACGACGGCTACTACCGGCTCGACGAGGGAGGCCGGTGGACGCCGGACCACCTGCCCGACTGGCTCGACGACGCGACCGATCACACGCTGATCCTGATCGAGTCCGGTGAGCGGGTGGGGGCCGCGCTGATCAATCAGGCACCGTCGCCCCATATGAGCCCCGGCGTGGGTTTCCGGATGGCCGAGTTCTTCGTGCTGCGCGCGCACCGCGGGCGGGGGATCGGGCGTCGGGCGGTCTTCGCCCTCTTCGACCGCTTCCCGGGCGTCTGGGAGATCTCGGAGCTGCCGCGGAACGCCCCGGCGATCCGCTTCTGGCGCCGCGTGATCGGCGCCTACAGCAACGGCCGGTTCCACGAGACGCGCGACGCCGCCGCGGTTCGCCAAGTCCTCGATACTACCCGGTAGTTCGTTCTAGGTTCTCGGATCGGCGCGCGCCAATTCGCCCAATGTCCCCGTGGCGGGGGCGTCCGGAGCGGCGTCGCGCCGGGCATGGAGGTTGCTCCCGGAATGAGCATTTCACCTCGAGGAGGAGCGAGCCATGCTGAGACCGCTGAAAGAGATCCTCAACTACAAGATCCTCGCGACCGACGGCGAGATCGGGGGTGTGAGCGACCTGATCGTGGACGACCAGGAGATGAAGCTGCGCTATCTCGTGATCGACACCGGTAGCTGGCTGCCCGGCAAGAAGGTCGTGCTCTCGACCGCCTGGATCAGCAGCGTCGTGCCGCAGAAAGAGACGGTGGTGATGAACATCGAGAAGAAGCGGATCCAGGAAGCGCCGGAGTACCGGCCGGACGCCGCCTTCGATCGCGAGTACGAGACGCAGCTGCACGACTACTACCGCTTCCCCTACTACTGGCTCTAGGGCGGCTGCTGAAAAAGGCCCATCTGCTTCGTTGACGCCCTCGGCCGCACGCTCAACGTACGAACAGTACGCCTCGCGTGCGGCCGTCGGGCGTCGCCTTGCATCTGGACCTTTTTGAGCAGCCGCCGAGTGTTCCGCGGCTGACTGCGCCGGCTGCTACCAGCGCCTCGTTTCGCCGGGCTTGAGCACCCAGGCGACCGCCGGGTCGAGATGGCGCCGCTCGATCTCGGCGGCGAGGCGCTGCGGCGGCTCGGTGTAGGGCTCGCGGGCCAGCGCGAACGTTCCCCAGTGGACCCCGACGAAATGGGCGGCGCGCAGGTCGATGGCGGCCTGGATCGCCTCCTCGGGCGAGATGTGCACGGGCTTGGCGATCTCGCGCGGGGTATAGGAGCCGATGGGCAGCGCCGCGAGATCGAACGGGCCGAGGGCGTCGCCGATCTGCTGGAAGTGGCGGTAATAGCCGGTGTCGCCCCCGAAGTAGAAGCGCTTCGATCCCAGCACCGCCCACGAAGACCAGAGCCGGCGGCCCTGATCGATCGCGGTCCGCCCGCCGCCGTGCTGGGCGGGCGTGCACACCACGGTCAGACCCTTGACCACGATCGATTCCCCCCAGTCCAGCTCCACCGCCCGGGTGACGTCGCGGTCGGCGAGCCACGCCTTGATGCCCTTGGGCACGATGAAGAGAGGATCGAACTTCTGGGCGAGCCGCCTCACCGTCGGCTCGTCGAGGTGATCGTAGTGGTCGTGGGAGATCAGCACGAAGTCGATCGGCGGCAGATCGTCCAGCGCGATGCCGGGCGGGGTGTAGCGACGCACGCCGATGAACCCGCTGAAGGGGCCGCTGCGCTGGCCCCAGTTGGGGTCGGTGAGGAACGTCACCCCGTCCAGCTGCACCAGCACGGTGGAGTGACCGATCCAGGTGACGGTCGGCGTCTTCGTCGCCTGGCGGAGCAGGTTCCAGTCCGGTGTGCCCGACGGCAAGGCGGCCACGCGCCGCTCGGTCACGAGCCAGGTGCTCCCGATCACGAACGAGTGCAGGCGGGCCCAGTAGGAGGCGCGGCGGTACTCGGGATCGACGTTCTTGTACGCGCTGCCGGCGTGCCCGGCGGGGCCGAATCCCGCCTCGGTCCGCGAGGAGGGGATCTGGGCCTGCGACGGCGCCGGGGTCGAGACCGGAAAGCCGTCGCCGGCCACCGCCAGGAGCAGAAGAGCCAGGAGCACGGCGCCGCGGCGGAGCATATATTTCGAGCATAGCGCGGGCGTCAACCGGCGCGGCGATCAGAGCTGATCGCGCACCGGGATGGAGAGGATCTCCATGAAGCGGCTGAAGAAGCCGCGATCGGCCCATTGCTGGTAGGTGACCTCGCGGGACTGCTCGAGGTCGGCCACGAAGACCTGCTCGAGTCGCCGGGCGATCTCGGCGTCGTAGACCACCAGGTTCAGCTCCTCGTTCAGCTCGAAGGAGCGGCGGTCGAGATTGGTGCTGCCCACGGTGGCCCACATGGAATCGATCACCATGGTCTTGGAGTGGAGCAGCGCCGCCTTGTACTCGTAGATCTTGATGCCGGCCTTGAGCAGGCGCCCCAGCTCGGCTCGGCTGGCCTGACGGACCAGGTTGTGGTCGATGGCCCCGGGCAGGATGAGCACCACGCGCACCCCGCGCTGGCGCGCCTGTACGAGCGTCTCGATCATCTTGTCGTCGGGCACGAAGTACGGGTTGGTGATGTAGATCGAGTGGCGCGCCGAGGCCATGGCGAGGAGGAACATCGTGTACATCGCCACGCTGCCGCCCGACGGCGAGCTGCGGACGATCTGCGCGTCCACCCCGCCCTTTCGCTCGAGGGGCCACGGGAAGTACTCGGGCCCGCCGAGGGCCACCCCGGTCGCCTCCAGCCAGTTCTCCGCGAACGCGCCTTGCAGCTGGCTGACCACCGGCCCCTCCACCCGCATGTCGGTGTCCCGCCACTGACCTTCCTGCTTGCCGTTGCCGCTCCACTTGCCGCTGGTGCCCGAGCCGCCGGTGATCCCGACCCGGCCGTCGACCACGAGAATGCGGCGGTGATTGCGGTAGTTGACGCGGTCGATCGCCCAGGGCGAAATCGGCCGGTACGATGCCACCTGGCATCCCGCCTCGGTCATCCAGTCGCGGTACTCGGAGGGCATCATGAGCGAGCCGACCGCGTCGACGAGCACGTGGACCTTGACCCCGGCGCGACAGCGCTCGGCCAGCGCCCGCGCGGTGTCGGCGGCGGGCGCGCCTTCCTCGAAGACGTACTGAGCATAGGTGATGGTCTTGCGGGCGGAGCGGATGGCCGCGAGCTTGGCCGGGAACACCTCCTCGCCGTTCAGCAGGATCTGAGCCCGGTTCCCGCCGACCACCGCGCCGCCAGTGAAGCCGACGAGCGTGGCCCGGAACGAGGCGTCCGAGATCGGGACGTCCGGGAGGTCCAGGTGGGGCTGCACGTGGGCGCAGCCCGCCAGGAGCAGGAGCAGACAGGCGGTCGAGAGCATCCGTCGCGCTCCCTGCTTCCCGGGCCCGCTCACAGCTTGCGCAGGACTTCGATACGGTCTCCCGTCTCGGGGTGGGTGCTGAAGAATCCGCCGCCGCTGCCGCCGCCCTCCGTGCTCATCAGCCAGGTGAGCGTGTTGATCATCACGTCCTTGTTCCGCCCGAGGCGCTGCAGCAGCTCGACGCCGTGTCGGTCGGCCGCGTACTCCTCGGAGCGGCTGTACTTGCTCTGGATCAGCGCGCCCGCGAGCGGGGCCACCGCGCCGGCGCCCGGGAAGAGCTGGTCGAGCAGGACCGCGCCGATGTTCAGCCCGGTGCCGAGGGCCTGGGCCTTCGCGACGTGGCCGAGATCCTCGTGCGCGACCTCGTGGGCCATCACCGCCAGGAGCTGATCATCGCTCGCCTTGCTCAGCAGGCCGGTGGTCACATAGAACTCGCCGTGGCCGGCGTTCGCCGCGTTGATGGACGGCTCGTCCACGATGCCCACCTTGACCTGGCTCGGCGGGATCGGCTTGTCCATGGCCTGCAGCAGCGGAATCATCGCCTTCTTGAGGCGCGCGATCTGTGCCGCGTCGACCGTCTTCGACGAGGCGGCGGGCCGCGTCGATCCGGCGGAGGGATTGCTGGGAGCGGGCCGAGTGGTCTCGGTGGTCCGTCCGGGCGTCGTCGGCGCCGTCTCGATGGCGCAGCCCCCGACGAGGGCTGCGGCCAGGAGCGCGACGCCGGCGAGCCCCGCGCGACTCATCGCGTGATTCGCGGCGGCCGGATCGCCTCCTGCCCCGCCTCCATCGTGGATGTCAGGTGGTCCTTGGCCGAATCCAGCAGCTGCTCGGCCGCGCTCTGCACGCTCTGGAGCGTGTCCGCCGCGGCGAGCCGGGCGGTCTGGCCCTTGGTGTTGACGAGGCGGCGGATCTCGTCGCCCCATACGTAGACGGCAACGCCTCCCACGATCGCGCCCAGCAGGAATCGACTCATCATGGCTCTCTCCCTCTCTCTCGTGCGGCGTCAGGCCGCGGTCCGGATCGGCCACTCGACTCCCGCGTTGCGGTGGAGCACGTGGCCACAAGGCTCCAGCTCGATCACCAGCGCGTCACCGCGTTCGTGCCAGTCCTCGACGGCGCGGAATGCCCCGCACGTCAGGCAATAGAGTGTCGGTGTGCTCTTCATCGCATGCCTCCCATCGTCTCGAACGGTTGACTGCCCGGAAGCTTCGGGTCGGTCTCGCGGGTTGCCGGCGTCTTCGCGCACTCGGGACACAGCTCCAGCTCGGCGTCGTAGGCGATGCCGTGGATCGGACACCGCACGACCGGAACGGGGGCGGGACGACGGCGGCGCGCCCACGCGACCGCCAGGCCGGCGGCCGTGGTGGCGAGCACCGCCGCCGTCACCGCCCGTCCGATCAGGGAGTACACGGACGTTACAGCCGCCCGGTCAATGCGAGGATGATGAGAACCAGCAGCACGATGCCCACCACTCCACTGGGATAGGGACCCCAGCCCGAGCTGTAGGGCCAGGTCGGCAAGCTGCCGACCAGGATGAGTATCAGGACGACGATCAGGATTAGCGCCACTGCGTGTCCCCCCTTTCACATCTCGCGTGCGGGTTGTCGTCATGGCGTGCGCTCGTGGGTATGGGTGTTTTTGGTTGAGACGAGCGGCGGGGCGCCCCGCCGCTCGTCCGTGCCGTTGCGCTTACCGGTTCTGCCCGCCCTGGCCGGGTTGCGACTGGCCCTGGCGGTCCTTGTCTCGGTCGTGTCCGGGCTGGCCCTGACCGGGCTGACTCTGCCCCGGCTGACGCTGACCGGGCTGACCCTGCCCCGGCCGCTGCTCCTGGCCGCCCTGACCCTGGCGCTCCTTTTCCATCGTGCCCATTTCCCTTCTCCTTTCTTTCCCGTCCGCGTCACCGCGATCGGGTTTTCCGCCGCCCCTTGCGCGGGATGCGGGCACCCGACTTGCGGGCTTCGCTCAGCGCGATGGCGACGGCCTGCTTCCGCTTCCGGACCTTGCGGCCCGACGACGAGCGGAGCGAGCCCCGCTTGTACTCCCCCATCACCTTCTTGACCTTCCGACGGCCACGACTCTTCTTCTTGGCCATTGTGCAGGCCTCGCGGGCCTACTTGTTGGCCTGGCGCACCGTCAACTCGTTCTTGACGGACTTCACTCCGCCCACGCCCCGCGCCATCTCGGAGGCCCGGGCCGACGAGGTGAGATTGGGCACCTCGCCGGTCAGGGTGACCACGCCGCCGTCGGCGCGAACGTCGACCTTCTTGAGATTGGTATCCTTCTTCAGCCGCGTCTCCACCGTCTTGGCGATGTCCTTGTCGGTCGCGTCCACTGCCTTCCGCGCGCTCGGGGCGACCACCTGCAGGTCGTTCTTCACCGACTTGGCGCCGTCGATGCCTTTGGCCACGTCGGCCGCCGCGGCCTTGGCCTCGCTGGAGTCGACCTTGCCGCGCAGGTGCACCACGCCGTCCTTGGTGTCGACGTTGATCTGGGTGCCCTTCACGCGCTCGTCGCTGTAGAGCGCGATCTTCGTCTTCGACGTGATCCAGCTGTCGCTGACCGCGGTCTTGGCTTCCTCGGTCGTGCTCTTGGTCTTGTCCATCACCTTGTCGGTGGTGCTCTGCTCGGCCTGCGCCGCGAAGGGCGCGGTGGTCAACAGGGCGCCGAACACCGTGGCTGCCATCATGGTTCCGTACCGCATGGGCTCTTCCTCCCTAGAGCTCGCGGGCGAGCTCGGCTTGTCGTGTTGATTTGCGCGACTACTTGGCCGGTGGCGTGTCGTCGGTCCGGCGCGGGGAATCCGACTCGGGGCGGTCCTCGACGTCGAGTTGTACCGGTCGCCCTGCGCCGGCGTCGCGATCGCTGCGCTCAGGCTCATGGTCGACGACGCCCTCTCGAGGAGTGCGGTTCCCGCGGTCGGGATCCTGTTGATCCTTTCTCCCGATTCGCGGAGCTGCCTTCCCTCTCGGCTCTTTCATTGATCTCCCTCCCGGTCGGCCGCGCGTGTCTCGTGATGCGCCGACTCGACCACTCATGGAGCAATGGATATGCCACCCATCAAGTACCCGGAGAACAATGGCGATTCGGAGTTTGGTCAATCTGGGGTGCGCGGCCGAACGGTAAAGAGTCCCGCGTACTTTTTTCCGCGCCGGGCTGCACTCGCTGAGCGCGATGCGGTGACGTCTTTCCGGATGCGGTCCGAACGAAGGAATCAGTGTGGTGCGAAACGTGCAGCAGCCACTCGCAGCACAATCTCGCGAACAGGAGGCCCGGTGATGCCGACGACGACGTATCCGGATCGGACGTCCCAGAAGGATCGGATGGCGCGGGGCAGACCGAGGCGGCGGTTCAGGCACGTCGTCGGGGAGGGCATTGTCGTCGGCGTGGTCGGAGCCGCGGTGGCGATGGTGCTGTTCCTGATCGTGGATCTGGCCGCCGGCGTCCCGCTGCGCACGCCCGCGATGCTGGGGGCCGCGCTCTTCCACGGCGCGCGCAGCGCGGGTGAGGTGGCGATCACCGCGCCGCTCGTGCTGGGTTACACGGTCGTGCACCTCGGCGGCTTCGTGCTGTTCGGGCTCGCCGTCTCGGGTCTTTTCGCGCTCGCCGAGCGCGACAAGCGGGTGCTGGGGCTGATCTTCATGCTGGGTTGCTGCCTGGCCGTCGTCTTCATCGCGCTGGCCTACGGGCTGTCACAGTGGATGCGCGAGGCCATGACGCCGTGGGTCTTCCTGTCCGGCCACGTCCTGGCGGGCGCCGCGGTGGTCGCGGCTCTCGTCTACTTCCACCGCCGCCTCCTTCGCCAGTTCCCGACCTCCGGCGAGTAGCCGGGGTCAGGTCTTGCATTACGACATTTTCGGGCCGCGGGCGCATGCCACGCGGCTAAAAATGTCGTAATGCAAGACCTGACCCCGATCTAGGCGATCCAGACGGACTTGATGTTGACGAACTCGCGGATGCCGTACTCGGATAGCTCGCGGCCGTAGCCGGAGCGCTTGATCCCGCCGAAGGGCAGGCGGGGATCCGACTTCACCACCCCGTTGACGAACACCGCGCCGGCCTCGATCTGCACGGCCAGCCGCTCCGCGCGCGCCCGGTCCCGGGTCCAGAGCGCGGCGCCCAGCCCGAACGCGGTGTCGTTGGCGAGGCGGATGGCGTCGGCCTCGTCCTTCGCGCGGATGACCGCGGCCACCGGCCCGAACGTCTCCTCGTCGAACGCCGGCATGCCCCGATCCACTGCGGACAGCAGGGTCGGCGGATAGAAGGCGCCCTTGCCGGCCGGCACCTGGCCGCCCAGCAGCGCGCGGGCGCCCCGCTTGACCGATTCCTCGACCTGGTGGTGCAGCTGGTCGCGCAGGTCCGTCCGCGCCTGCGGCCCCACCTGCGTCTCGCGCGCGGTGGGATCGCCCATCTTGCGCGAGGCCAGCTCGGTCTTGAAGCGCTCGAGGAAGCGGTCGGCCACCGGCTCCACCACGATGAAGCGCTTGGCCGCGATGCAGCTCTGGCCGCTGTTGATGAGGCGGCCCTCGGTGGCCGCGATCGCGGCGGCCTCGACGTCGGCGTCGGCCAGGACGATGAAGGGATCGCTGCCGCCCAGCTCCAGCACCGTCTTCTTGAGCTCGTGGCCCGCCTGCGACGCCACCGCCATGCCCGCGTGCTCGCTGCCGGTCAGGGTGACCGCGGCCACGCGGGGATCGGCGATGATCCGCTTCACCGTGGCCGCGTCGGCCAGGGCGGTCCGGAAGAGCCCCTCCGGGAAGCCGGCGCGCCGGAAGACCTCCTCGATCTGCAGGGCGCAGCGCGGAACGTTGCTGGCGTGCTTGAGGATGCCCGCGTTGCCGGCCATCAGGGCCGGCGCCGCGAAGCGGAAGACCTGCCAGAAGGGGAAGTTCCACGGCATCACGGCCAGGACCACCCCGAGCGGGTCGAAGCGCACGTAGCTGCGGGAGGCGTCGGTCTCGCGCGGCTGCTCGGCCAGGTGGACCTCCGCGTGCTCCGCGTAGTAGTCGCAGGTGACCGCGCACTTCTCCACCTCGCCCTCGGCCTGCACGATCGGCTTGCCCATCTCCCGGGTCATGGTCAGGGCGTATTCGGCCTTGCGGGCGCGCAGCTCCTTGGCGGCCCCGCGCATCAACGACGCGCGCTGGGCGAACGGGCGCGTGCGCCATTCGAGGAACGCGGAATGCGCGCCGGCCAGGATGCGCTCGATCTCCGGCGCGGACGTCGGCTCGAGGGTCTCGATGATCGCCCCGGTGGCCGGATTGACGGACTGGATGCTCATGACGCTCTCCTTTGCTCGGCTGGTCACTGTCGGGATCAGGATCGGCGCCGAACGGATGCGCGCCCAGGGTCGGTCGACTGGCCGCGTCACCACCGCGGGCGTAGACTACACCCGCGGAGGTCAGGCATGAAGGGCGGGAATCCCAGGCCGACCGAGCACCTCGGTCAGCTCGTCTGTCCCAGCTGAGCGCGGCCGCGGTGGGGGGGCCTTGATCGTGCGAGCGGTCGGGAGAGTGTTCACTCGCGCGGCGGTGAAGTGGAACGCCGACGACTGCCTGACCCTCGGGGCCGCGCTCGCCTACTACTCCGTCTTCTCGCTGGCGCCGATCCTGGTGATCGTGATCGCGGTCGCCGGCGCGCTGTTCGGCCCCGAGGCGGCCCAGGGCGAGCTCGTCGGCCAGATCCGGGACCTGGTGGGCGACGAAGGCGCCAGTGCGATCCAGGGGCTGATCCAGAGCGCGAGCCGGCAGGGCACCGGCTCGCGGGCGACCCTGATCGGGCTCGTCGTGCTGCTCTTCGGCTCGACCAGCGCGTTCAGCCAGCTCCAGGGCGCGCTCAACCGCGTCTGGGATGTGCCAACCGCGTCGCATGGCGGGGTCATGGCCATGGTCCGAGCGCGCCTCTGGTCGTTTGCGGCGGTACTGGGCGTGGGCTTCCTGCTGAGCGTCTCCCTGGTGCTGAGCGCGGCGGCCGTTGCCCTCAGCCGGTACGGCTCGGACTGGATCCCGGGCATCAGCGGCGTGCTCCTGCTCACCGAGATCGCCGGCTCGCTGATCGTCCACACCCTGCTGTTTGCGATGATCTTCAAGGTGCTGCCGGACGCCGACATCCGGTGGCGCGACGTGTGGGTGGGCGCCGCGGTGACCGCCGCGCTCTTCTACGTGGGCAAGCTCGCGATCGGGGTATACCTGGGCCGCAGCGAGATCGGAGCGGCCTACGGCGCCGCGGCCTGGATCATCCTCATCCTGGCGTGGGTGTACTACTCCGCCCAGATCGTGCTGTTCGGGGCGGAGTTCACGCGGGCGTATGCGACGCGGGGCACCAGGCCCCCCCACCCTACCCTCTCCCCGGCGGCGGAAGGGATGCCGAGTCCGCCTACATCTCCACGATCCCGTCCCCCACGCGGGTGAGCCGCTCGAGCACCAGCGGGTCGTGGCCGGGCAGCACCAGGTCAGAGGACGAGGCCAGCTCGCGGATCTTGCCGAAGGCCGAGTACATCCGCGGCAGGTCCTGCAGCGTGTTGAACGGGATGTTCTCCTCGAAGTTGCGATAGTAGTGCGCGGCGTCCGACGTCACCACCGCCTGCCCCTTCGCGTGCGCCACCGTGACGAGCTGCATGCCCGCGGTGTGGCCGCCCACGTGGTGCACCGCGATGCCGGGCACGATCTCGCGCGAGCCGTCCACGAACTGCATGCGCCGCTCGTAGTTCAGCCGCACCAGCGCGCACACGTCCTCCACCTCGACCGAATGGCGGAAGGCGGGCAGGGCCGCGTTCCGGCCGGTGTAGAACGCCATCTCGGAGTCCTGCACGTAGAACGTCGCATTGGGGAAGAGCGCGTAGTTGCCCACGTGATCGTAGTGGAAGTGGCTGAGGATCACGTGCTGGACCGAGGCCGCCTCCACTCCGATCTCGGAGAGGCCCTTGCCCGGGCAGCGGAGGAACTGCCGGCCGCGTTGCGTGCCCACCGCCTCCGTGAAGCCCAGGTCCACCACGACCGTCTCGCGGCCGTTGGTGAGCGCCCACACGAAGTAGTCCATCGTCATGGGGGCGCGGTGGTAGTCGCCGTAGAACGCCTCCGACGTGGTGCAGGCGCGATGGGCGTAGCGGACCGCGTAGATGCGGTAGGGCGCATTGGCCATGGTCAAGTCTCCTTTCCCGTGGCAGGATTCTACGCGTTTCCCGGGTCTCCGAAAGTCCGCCGAGAGGAGGACAGGGTCGCACCGCGCGCGCGCTCGCCAACGGGGTGACCACGGAGGAGACCGGCAGGCTGATCACGCACCTGGCGTTCGACGCGGGCCGGCCCAGCGCGATGTCCGCCGCGAAGGTCGTCACACAGGTCTTCGAGGGAGAAGAAGGCATGAAGGTCGGGTTCATCGGTCTCGGCACCATGGGCGCCAGCATGGCGTCCAATCTGCAAGCGGGCGGCCACGAGCTTCAGGTGAACGACGCGCGGAAAGACGTCGCGGCCCCGCATCTCAAGGCGGGCGCGGTGTGGAAGGACACCCCGCGCGCGGTGGCGGACGGCGTCGAGGTCGTCTTCACCTCGCTGCCCGGGCCCAAGGAGGTCGAGCAGGTCGCCCTCGGCCCGGACGGCCTCATCCACGGCATGAAGAAGGGCGCGGCCTACTTCGATCTCAGCACGAACTCGCCGGCGCTGATGCGACGGCTGTATCCGGCGTTCAAGGACAAGGGCCTGCACGTGCTCGACGCGCCGGTGAGCGGCGGGCCCAAGGGCGCCAAGAGCCGCAAGCTCGCGCTCTGGATCGGCGGCGACCGCGAGGTCTATGATCGGTTCAAGCCGGTGCTGGACGCCATCGGCGATCAGCCGTACTACGTGGGCCCGATCGGCGCCGGCTCGGTGGCCAAGCTCGTGCACAACTGCGCCGGCTACGCGGTGCAGACCGCGCTGGCCGAGGTCTTCACCATGGGGGTCAAGGGCGGAGTGGACGCGCTCACCCTCTGGAAGGCGGTGCGGCAGGGTGCGGGCGGACGTCGGCGCACCTTCGACGGCCTCGCCGATCAGTTCCTGCCCGGCACGTTCGACCCGCCCGCCTTCAGCCTGCGACTCAGCCACAAGGACGTCTCGCTCGCCGTCGGCCTCGGCCGCGAGCTCGGCGTGCCGATGCGGATGGCCAACCTCGCGCTCGAAGAGCTGACCGAGGCGCTCAACCGCGGCTGGGGCGAGCGCGACTCGCGCGTGGCCATGCTGCTGCAGGAGGAGCGCGCCGGCGTGAAGATCGCGATCCCGGCCGACCAGATCAAGGACGCCCTCGACAACGACGGCCGCTAGAGCGGCCGAATCAGGGTGGCGCTCACGGCTTGCGGAAGAACAGGGGCTCGATCTTCGAGAGGTCCTTCGAGATCGCCATCGTGAGGAGATCGGCGAATCCCTGAAGGATGATGAGGGCGTTGAGGTCGGCGTCGTTCTGCACGACGCCCTTGATGCGCTCCAGGATGCCGTCGTTGACCTTCTGGATGTTCTCGTAGTGCGTTTCCAGCAGCTCGAGCCCCAGGTCGGGCGAGCCGCCCCGCTTGGCCACGAAGTACTGGTGGAGGAGGTACATGGAGACCGAGCGCACGATGGTCTCCTCCGCGGTGGAGAACGGCAGATGAAAGCGCGCCATCGGCTTGAGGAAGTCCATGTACGGACACGCGCTGGTCGCCATGACCAGGCCGAACACGCCGAAGATCCCTCGCTGCAGCGGCAGCTTCTTGACGTAGGTCCGCTCGTCGGTGGTGACGGTGACGGTGGCCTCGGCCACCGACGCCTTGTCCTTGAACGACTCCACCAGCGCGGCCAGGTTGGTGGCCACCGGGCAGTAGGGATGCTCGGCCGGCTTCAGCGGGCAGTGGCCGCACTGATGGTTCTCGAGGCGGGCCCAGGCGGGCGGCCGGGTGCGGTCGGCCGGGAGGAGGATGAGAGAACCCCGGTCGAGATCGACGGTATAGGACTTCGCGTCCCCGTCGGGAAACACGAAGTCGTAGACGATCTTGATGGTCTCCACCGCTCACCGCGAGGGTAGCGAGGCGAGGGCCGCGCCGTCAATTTCTGTGTCGCGCTGCGTCTCGCCCGGCTCGTCGGGCCGCGCGCCGCCGCGTGCTATCCTCGCATCGTGGCGTCCGTTCCCGAGCCTCCGGCGGTCGGCCACCCGGCCCCGCTCTTCAGCCTGAGCTCCGTGCAGGGCGACACCGTCGACCTCGCCGCGTACCGTGGCCGGGCCAACGTGGTGGTGTGGTTCTCCCGCGGGTTCACGTGCCCGTTCTGCCGGGTCTACATGGACGGCATGACCGAGGGCTACGAGGAATTGCAGGCCGCGGGCACCGAGATCATCCAGGTCGGCCCCAACCTGCTGCCGGCGGCCCGGGTCTTCTTCGGTCACAGCCCGACCCCCTATCCGTTCGTCTGCGATCCCGACAAGCGGCTCTATGCCGTCTATGGGCTGGGCGATCGCGGCGCGCTCGAGGCCACCCGGTCGGCGGTGGTGAGCTTCTCCTACGCGTTCACCCACGGTGACAGCGGCCCGCAGGTGCGCGGCGCCTGGCTCGACGTGATGAACCGCAATTTCGTCCGCCGCCTGCATCACCACGCCATGACCGCGCTGGAGCAGGGCATCTTCCTGGTCGATCGCGACGGGGTCATCCGCCACCGCACGGTGGTCGGCCCGCTGGATCCGGTGCCCCGGGGCGAGCGGCTGGCCGAGATGGTCCGCGCCCACTGCCCGGTCCTCCCACCCGGCCCAGATCCGAGGGGCGCCGGCCGGCCGTAATCCAGGTAGGGACAGCCCACATATGGGGTCGTCATTGAAATGTGCCCCACAATGTCGTATGAGTTGACTCGACCGATGCCTGTCTTCGACATCGAGTCGTACGTGGGCCGCTCGCGAGCCGTGGACATGGCGGCCATCGCCTGGGCCGACGTGCCCCGGTACCCCGTCTCGCCCGAGATGATCCGGACGCTCCGCTACATGGCGGACGTCGAGAGCCACACGATCATCTACCTGCGCAGCCTGCTGGCCACCCGGGCGGTGGACGATCCCGACGTCGCGACCTTCCTGGCCTGCTGGGTGTACGAGGAGACGTTCCACGGGCTGGCCCTGGCGCGCTTCCTCGAGGCGGCGGGGTCGCCGATCGGCACCCGCGCCCGGCCCCGCGGGCAGGAGACCGTGGCCAAGCGCGTCGAGGCGGCGGCCACCGCCATGGTCTCGAAGGCATGGGCCGACTTCTGCGCGGTGCACATGGTGTGGGGCGCCATCAACGAGCTGACCACGCTCACCGGCTACCGTCGCTTCGCGGCGGTCGCGGGCCATCCCGTGCTCACCGACCTGCTCGACCGCATCGTGCTCGACGAGTCGCGCCACTTCTTCTTCTACTACCGTCAGGCCGAGATGCGGCTGCAGCGCCGCGTCGTGGCCCGGGTCGCGCGGTTCCTGGTGGACCGCTTCTGGGCCCCCGTGGGCAGCGGGGTGGAGGCCGACGCGGAGGTCGAGTTCCTCGCCGGCTACCTCTTCGGCGGGCCGGAGGGGCTGGAGGCCGCGCGCAAGGTGGACGACACGATCCGACGCCTGCCCGGATTCGAGACCGTCGCGCTCCTCGAAGCGTGGATGGACCGCCACGTGAGGAGCCTCGAAGGGAGACGCCATGGCCACCGCAACCACTGAGCCATCCACCGACCCGCGAGCGCCCGGCCACTATCGGGCCTATGCTCCGCGGCCCTTCACCCGCGCCGAGCGCGATTCGGTGACGATCCTCTTCGGCGGCCTGCACTGGCGCGTCGAGCGCGTGCTGCAGGCGGTGCTGGAGAGCGGCGGCCACCGGGCCCAGGTCCTGCCGGTCGCGACGCGGGACGATCTGCTGACCGGCCGCGAGGTCGCCGATATCGGGCAGTGCTGCCCGACCAGCTTCACCACCGGCAACCTGGTGAACTTCCTCAAGAAGGAAGCCAAGGCGGTCGGCGTCGAGGAGGTGAACCGCAAGTACGTGTACCTGACCGCCGGGTCCTGCGGGGCGTGCCGCTTCGGCCAGTATCACCAGAGCTACGAGCTGGCCCTCCGCAACTCCGGCCTCGACGCCTTCCGCATGTTCCTGCTCGCTCAAGATCAGCTCGACCAGAAGGCGGCCATGGGCGACGGGCTCGATCTCAATCTGCCGGTCACCCTGGGCTGCCTGTGGGCGATCTTCTGCACCGACCTGGTGCAGGACCTCGAGTACCAGGTGCGACCCTACGAGGTGGTGCCCGGCCAGACCGAGGCGGCGGTGAAGGAGTCCATCGAGCTGCTCTACCAGGCCTTCCGGGACCGGCCGAGGCACGGGCCCTCGCGCTCCGTGCTCTGGTTCCTGTCTACTGGCTACTTCGTTCGCATCATGAAGCGCATCCGTGCGAACTTCGACGGGATCGAGGTCGACCGGCTGCGCGTGAAGCCGACGGTGAAGATCACCGGCGAGTTCTATCTGCAGACCGTCGAGGGCGATCCCAACTACAACATCCACCGCTGGCTCGAGGCGGAGGGCGCCGAGGTCTATCCGGCCGGCATCACGGTGTGGATGGACTATCTGCTGCGCTTGGGCCTGCAGCGCTTCGAGGACTACGCGGGGATCGAGCGCGGCGCGCGGCTCAAGCTCGGCCTCGGCCGCGCGGTGCAGGCCGTCTACCGCGCGACGTTCCACCGGCTGCGCCGCGCGATGGGCGACCTGCCGCGCGAGCTGCCGCACCAGCTCGAGCTGCGTCGCCTCGCCGCGCCGTATTTCCACAGCCGTCTCGACGGGGGCGAAGGCGACATGCTGGTGGGCAAGGCGATCTGGGCCCACCAGAAGAAGAAGGCCCACATGATCTGCGAGCTGTCGCCGTATTCCTGCATGCCCAACACCATGTCCGTCGGGGCGATGGCCGGCGTGATCGGCAAGTACCCCGATCTGCTGTACGCGCCGCTCGAGATCAAGGGCGACGCGGAAGTGCACGCGCTCTCGCGCTGCCAGATGATCCTGACCGAGGCCAAGAAGCGCGCCCAGCATGAGTTCGACGAGGCACTCGCGGCAAGCGGCCTGACCCTCGAGCAGGTGCGCGGCTACCTCGATGCCCACCCCGAGATGAAGCGCGCGACCTATCGCGTGCCGCATCTGGGATGCGCCGGGCAGGCCGCGAACCTGGTGCGCCACGTGGGCCAGCGGGCGAAGTAGATGAAGCTGATCGGCATGGACGTCGGCTCGACCACCGTCAAAGCGGTTTGCGTGGCTTGGCGAGGTGCAGCCGAAGGCGAGCCGAGCGGATTTGCAAAAGCTTGGCGAGGTGCAGCCGAAGGCGAGCCGAGCGGATATGAAGGCGAGCCGAGCGGATATAAAGAGCAGTCACGGCTGCAGGTCCTCTGGCAGGACTACCAGCGCCACAACACCCGCCAGGCCGAGAAGGTGCTCGAGTTCCTCGGGCGCATGGAGGACGAGGCGGGGGTCGAAGCCGGGCGCGACCGCGTCTTCTTCACCGGCTCGGGCGCGGGCCTGCTCGCGCCGCTCGTGGGGGCCAAGACCATCCAGGAGGTGGTGGCGGTCGCCGCCTGCGTGGAGCGTCTCCACCCGCACGTGCGCTTCGTGTCCGAGATCGGCGGCGAGGACATGAAGACGATCTTCTTCACCCCCACCGGGACCGGCCGCTCCAAGCAGGTCTACATGCAGTCGGCGTGCAGCGGCGGCACCGGCACCTTCATCGAGAAGACCGCGCGCAAGCTCCAGGTGGCGAGCGAGCAGCTCGCGGCCATGCCCTACGCGGGCATGAGCCTGCACAAGGTCAGCAGCAAGTGCGGCATTTTCGCCGAGACCGACGCCAATACCCTCGTGAAGACCGGCGTGCCGGTCGAGGAGATCATCGCGAGCCTGTTCGAGGCGGTGGTCTATCAGAACCTTGCCACCTTGACCAAGGGCAACACCCCGTCGCCGGAGGTGCTCCTGCTGGGCGGGCCCAACCTCTTCTTCACCGGGCTGCAGGAGGCGTGGCGCCATCACCTCGGCAAGCTGTGGGAGCAACGGAAGGTCGCGCTGCCCGACGGGCGCGACGCCGCCTCGCTGATCACGGTGCCCGCGGAGGCGCTCTACTACGCCTGCCTCGGCTGCGTCGAGATCGGCGGCGGCGAGCCCGACGGCGTCGCGGTCTATACCGGCCGCGACCGCCTGCGCTGGTGGGTGCAGGAGGGCCAGCAGGAGGAGAAGGCCAAGGCGGGCGGCCGCGCCCTGGTGGCGTGCCCGGACGACCTGACCTCGTTCGTGGCCGAATACGACGTGAAGCGGCCGGGGGCAGCCGCCGCGAAGACGACCGCGCCCGTGCTGATCGGCTGCGACTTCGGCAGCACCACCGCCAAGGCGGTCGTGCTCTCGCCCGCGCGCGACCTGCTCTTCAGCTGCTACGCCTTGTCCAAGGGCAATCCGATCGAGGACGCGCAGTCTCTCTTCCGCCAGGTCCGCGAGGCGGGCCACGCCGAGGTGGGTGGACTCGCCCTGACCGGCTACGGCAAGGACCTGCTGAAAGACGTGGTGGGCGCCGACGTGGCCGTGGTGGAGACCGTGGCGCACGCGACCGGCACGCTCCACTTCCATCCCGACGCCGACGTGATCTGCGACGTGGGCGGCACGGACGTGAAGATCATGATCCTGCGTCAAGGCACGGTGGCCGACTTCCGGCTGAACTCGCAGTGCTCCTCGGGCAACGGGGCGTTCCTGCAGGGCGTGGCCGAGCGCTACGCGATCCCGCTCGAGGCCTACGCCGAGAGGGCCTTCGCGGCCACGGCGATGCCCACCCTCGCGATGGGCTGCGGGGTCTTCCTCCAGTCCGACATCGTGAACCAGCAGCGCAAGGGCTGGGCCGCCGAGGAGATCATGGCCGCGCTGGCCGCGGTGCTGCCGGTCAACGTGTGGATCTACGCGGGCCAGCTCCAGAATCTGCGAGCGGTCGGCCGCAAGTTCGTGCTCCAGGGCGGCACCCATCGCAATCTGGCGGTGGTGAAGGCGCAGGTGGACTTCATCCGCGGCAAGGTCCCGGAGGCCGACGTGGTGCTGCATCCCTATTCGGGCGAGGCCGGGGCCATCGGCGCGGCACTCTGCGCGGCGGACTGGCGCGAGAGCGCGGGCGGCCGCGCGAGCCGCTTCCGCGGCTTCGACGCCATCGCGGCGCTCACCTACACGAGCACGACCGCCGCCGACACCGTCTGCAAGTGGTGCCCGATCAACTGCACGCGCACCTTCATCGACGTCCAGCTGCCCGGCGCGGCGGGCCGGCCGTGGTCCAAGCTGCCGCTGGCCCCGGGCTGGGAGCGGGTCATCAGCGGCAACTCCTGCCCGAAGGGCCTGGTCGAGGACGTCAACGAGCTGCGCGAGGTGAAGTCCAAGCTGGAGGAGGTCAAGCGTGACTACCCTAACGTTGCCGAGATGGTTCGGAAGGACGCGTTCCGGCGCCCCGCCGTCGCCCCCGCCGTCCCGGGCTGAGCTCCGCGTCGGGATTCCCCGCGTCCTGAACCTCTGGTCCACCCACCAGTTCTGGGTGGGCTTCTTCGGCGCGCTCGGCGTGGACGGCCGCCGCCTGGTCTTCTCCTCCGACACCTCGGAGGAGCAGGGGCGTCAGTTCGGCAAGGGCCGCGGCACGGTGGACTGCTGCTACCCGGTCAAGTGCATCGCCGGCCACTACGGCGAGCTGGTGTTCGGACAGCGCGAGAAGCTCGACGTCCTCTTCTCGCCGATGATCTACAACCTCCCCTCGTTCCTGTCCGGCCACGTGGCGCGCACGCTGACCTGCCCGCGCGTCATGGCCGCGCCCGAGAACGTCAAGGCCGGCTTCATGAAGGAGCGCGACGTCTTCGCGGAGCAGGGCATCCGCTACGCGGCGCCCTTCGTCTCGCTCGACGAGCCGGCGCTGGTGCCCAAGCAGCTGTGGGAAGGGCTGCGCGAGGCGATCCCCGGGCTCACCGCGACGGAGACCGCGGGGGCGGTGGCGGCCGGCTACCGGGCGCTCGCCGAGTTCGGCGCGCGCCTGCGCGGCAAGAGCCGCGAGGTGCTCGAGTGGTGCGCGAGGGAGAACCGCGCGTGCTTGATGGTCCTGGCTCGCCCGTATCACATGGATCCGGGCATCGGGCACGAGATCGAGGTGGACCTGCAGGCCTACGGCTATCCGGTGCTCTGGGCGCAATACTTCCCCGTCGACTCAGACCTGATGCAGTGGGCGTTCGGCGCCGACCTCCGCGCCGGCCACATCAAGTCACCGTTCGACATCCGTGACGTCTGGCCGTCGTCGTACAGCAGCAACACCAACGAGATCCTGTGGGGCGCCAAGGTGGCGGCGCGCATCCCCTGGATCGCGTGCGTGGTGCGCCTGGCCAGCTACGAGTGCGGCATGGATCAGCCGACCTACACCCCCGTGCAGCAGATCGTGGAGCGGTCCGGCACGCTGTTCTTCTCGTTCCAGGACCTGGATTCCACCAAGCCCGCGGGCTCGGTGAAGATCCGGGTCGAGACCATCACCCACTATCTGGCGCGGTACGCGGGTGAGATCATCGAGAAGAAGATGGCCGCGATGGATCCAGGCTGCCCGCTCCGATGACGACGCTCCGCGACCCCGCGGAGATCCGGGTCTCCAACCGGGCGACCCGCTGGCCGGTCTCGCCCATCGACGTGGTGATGGCGGGGCCGCTGGTGGCGCGCCTGCTGTTCGGGGCGACCCCGATCGGACGGGCGGTGCAGGCGGTCTCCCTCGGGCTCTACCTGGCGAGCGCGGCGCGCGACTGGCGCGACCGTCGCGGGATCCGCAAGATCGACTTCGCGCGCGAGTTCGGCGCCGGCGTGCGCGACCTGACCTCGATGCCCCGCGAGGCCCGCGAGCTGGAGACGGTCACGCTGGTCGGCCGGCTCAACGACGAGTTCACTGCGGCCCGTCAGCCGCGCCGCGAGCTGGCGACGGTGGTGGACCGGCACCTCACCGACTACGTCGCGGGCATCACCGGCCAGCGGGTGCACACCAGCACCGAGGTCCGCGGGTTCGCCCTGGTCGGCGTGGTGTTCCCGTTCGCGCTGGGTGCCTGCGACATGCTGAGCGGCGACGTGGCGATCTTCCGCGATACCGGCTTCCTGGAGCCGCACGTGATCGCCCACGAGTTCAGCCATCGCAAGGCCTACTGGAAGGAGCTGGAGGCCCAGACGCTGGCCTACCTCTCCCTCACCGCGTCCGGCGATCCGGCCCTGATCCAGGCCGCGCGGCTCGAGCGGCTGCATCGCAATCTACTCGTGCTCGCCGATCACGACCCGGCAAGATTCCGGCGGCTGCTCGCCGCGGTGCCCCTCCGCGCCGAGCTGAGCCGATCGCTCCTGGCCCTGAGCGCGCAGCCGAGTGGCCTGGCGCGCCGGGTCGAGCAGGGCCTGCGGGGCGTCTACGACCGGCGCATGCGGCTCACCGGGCAGAACGGCATCTCGGACTACAGCGTGGGCTTCACGAACCTGCTCTTCACGTTCGAGACCAGCGCGACCGCCCGCCAGCGGCCCCCCGCCGCCGGGGTCGTGCACCGCAAACCCTAGCCGCCGCGGCGGTCTTTGACAGGCGGGCGGCTCCCGCCTACACTCCCCGGGAAGATGTCTACGCCGATTCGACGCGTCCTCCGCCCGGCCCCCTAGCCGCCATGGCCAAGCGGCGGCGACGGCTCCTCTGGAAGTATGTCATCTTCTTCTCGTTGCTGGTCACCGGGGCCCTGCTCGCGAACGGGGCCATCGAGACCTACTTCTCGTACCAGGAGAACAAGGAAGCGCTCGCCGCGGTCCAGCGCGAGAAGGCGCAGGCCGCCGCGACCCGCATCGAGAACTTCATCCTGGAGATCGAGCGCCAGATGGGCTGGGTCACCCAGCCGCGCGCGGCGGTGGCCGCCCCGATCGAGCAGCGCCGCTTCGACTTCTTCCGTCTGCAGCGGCAGGTGCCCGCGATCACCGAGATCAGCTACGTGGACGCCACCGGCCACGAGCAGGTGCGCGTGTCGCGCCTCGCGATGGACGTCATCGGCAGCCAGGCCGACCTGTCGGCGGATCCGCGCTTCGTCGAGGCCCGCGCCCGGCGCGTCTACCGCGGGCCCGTGTATTTCCGCAAGGAGTCCGAGCCCTACATGGCCATCGCCATCGCGGAGGGCGAGAAGGGCGGCGTCACCACCGCGGAGGTCAACCTCAAGTTCATCTGGGACGTGGTCTCCCAGATCAAGGTGGGCAAGGCCGGCCAGGCCTTCGTGGTCGACGGGCAGGGCGCGCTCATCGCGCACCCGGACATCAGCCTGGTGCTGCAGAAGACCGACATGGGCAGGCTCGAGCACGTGAAGACGGCCCTGGCCGCCTCCACCCGCCCGGGCGACCTCGCGGAGAGCGTGACGATCGCGCGCAACCTGCGCAACCAGAAGGTGCTCACCGCCCATTCGACGATCCCCTCGCTCCACTGGACGGTGTTCGTGGAGCAGCCCCTGGAGGAAGCCTACGCCCCGCTGGAGGCCTCGATGCGGCGCACCGCCATGCTGGAGCTGGCGGGCATCGCGCTCGCGGTCATCGTGAGCCTCATGCTCGCGCAGCGGATGGTCAAGCCCATCCGGGCCCTGCAGGCCGGGGCGGCGCGGCTCGGCGAGGGGCAGCTCGGGGACCGGATCGAGGTCAACACCGGCGACGAGCTGGAAGGGCTGGCCGACCAGTTCAACAACATGGCCTCCCGGCTGCAGGAGTCCTACGCGGGGCTGGAGCGCAAGGTCGAGGAGCGGACCCACGCGCTCAGCGAGGCCCTCGAGCAGCAGACGGCCACCGCGGAGGTGCTGCGGGTCATCAGCAGCTCGCCGACCGACCTGCAGCCGGTCATGGACGCGGTGGCCGAGAACGCGGCGCGGCTCTGCGACGCCACCGACGCGCAGATCTTCCGGCTCGAAGGACAGGCACTCCTGCGGGTGGCCGCGCACGCCTCGCTGCCCCACTCGGACAACCAGGTGGTGACCCGCGGCCTCGTCACCGGACGGGCGGTGCTCGAGCGCCGCACCGTCCACGTCGAGGACCTCGCCCGGGAGCTGGACACCGAGTATCCCGACGCCCGCCCGCTGCAGGTGGCGACCGGGACCCGCACGCTCCTGGCCACCCCGCTGCTCCGCGAGGGCGCGCCGATCGGGGTGATCCTGATCCGGCGGCTCGAGGTGCGCCCGTTCACCGACACCCAGATCAAGCTCCTGGAGACCTTCGCGGCCCAGGCGGTGATCGCCATCGAGAATGTTCGCCTCTTCCAGGAGCTGGAGGTGCGCAACCGCGACCTTACCGAGTCCCTCGAGCAGCAGACCTCGACCGCCGAGGTGCTGCGGGTGATCAGCCGGTCGCCGACCGACCTGCAGCCCGTCCTCGACGCGGTGGCCGAGAGCGCGGCCCGGCTCTGCCGCGCCGACGACGTGGTGATCCTCCGCGTCGAGGGTGACGTGATGCGGGCCGCGGTGCGGCGCGGGGTGTTCCTCACCTCGATGCCGGCCGACTTCGCCTTCCCGCTGAGCCGGGGCTCGGTGTCGGGCCGGGCGGTGGTGGATCGGGTGACGATCCAGGTGCCCGATCTCGCCGCCGAGGCCGAGGAGGAGTTCCCGGTCGGCCGCGCGCTCCAGCGGCAGTACGGCCACCGGTCGATGCTGGCGGCCCCGCTCCTGCGCCAGGGCGTCGCGCTCGGGGTCATCACCGTGTTCCGCACCGAGGTGCGCCCGTTCGCCGAGAAGCAGATCGCGCTGCTCGAGACCTTCGCGGACCAGGCGGTGATCGCGATCGAGAACGTGCGCCTGTTCCAGGAGCTGCAGTCGCGCACCCACGACCTCTCCCAGTCGCTCGAGGAGACCGAGGCCTTGAGCGAGGTCATCCGGGCGGTCAGCTCGTCGCTCGACCTCCGCGAGATCCTGGACACGGTGGCGCGCCAGGCGATGGCGCTGTCCGGGGCGGACGGCTGCGGAATCTTCCAGGTCAGCCCCAGCCGGCGGGCCTTCGACGTGGTGGTGAGCCACGGGCTCAGCGCCGAGTTCGTCGACTCGATCCTGGCCCGGTCGGTGGGGGTGGATCACGGCACGATCCAGGAGGCCACCCAGACCGGCGAGCCGGTGCAGATCCCGGACATCGAGGAGGCGCACGACTATCCGTTCCGCGACCTGTTCCTGGCCGAGGGCCTGCGCTCGGTGCTCACGGTGCCGATGAGCGGGGACGAGGTGCGCGGCATCGTGATCGTCCGCCGGGGCACCGGCGAGTTCGACGAGCGCGTCGTCAACGTCATGAAGGCGCTCGCCAACCAGTCGAGCGTGGCCATCGCCAACGCCAACCTGTTCCGGGAGATCGAGGAGAAGAGCCGCCTGCTCGAGGTGGCGGATCGGCACAAGTCGGAGTTCCTGGCCAACATGTCCCACGAGCTGCGCACGCCGCTGAACGCCATCATCGGCTTCTCGGAGGTCCTGCTGCAGCGCATGTTCGGCGACCTGAACGGCAAGCAGGAGGAGTACCTGCAGGACGTGCTGTCCTCGGGTCGCCACCTGCTCTCGCTCATCAACGACATCCTCGATCTGTCCAAGGTCGAGGCGGGCCGGATGGACCTGGAGCTGGATCGCTTCGACCTGCCCCAGGCCCTGCAGGACACCCTGGTGCTCGTGCGGGAGCGCGCGGTCCGCCACGGGATCGACCTGCACCTCGACGTCGACGGCCGGCTGGGCGCGCTGGTGGCCGACGAGCGGAAGATCAAGCAGGTGCTGCTCAACCTGCTCTCCAACGCGGTGAAGTTCACCCCGGAGGGCGGACGGGTCGAGGTGGGGGCGGTGCCGACCGACGGCGGGGTCGAGATCTCGGTCACCGACACCGGCATCGGTATCGCGCCGGAGAACCAGGAGCTGATCTTCGAGGAGTTCCGGCAGGTCGGCGGCGACTACGCCCACAAGCGCGAGGGGACCGGCCTCGGCCTGACCCTGGCCCGGCGGTTCGTGGAGCTGCACGGCGGGCGGCTCTGGGTGAAGAGCCAGCCCGGCCAGGGCTCGACGTTCACCTTCTCGATTCCGGAGCGCCCATGGCCGGCGAGCTGATCCTCATCGTCGAGGACAACGAGAAGAACCGGAAGCTGGAGCGCGACATCCTCCAGTTCCACGGCTACCGGACGGTGGAGGCCGAGACCGGTGAGGACGGCGTCACCCTCGCCCAGGCCAGCCCGCCCGCGCTGATCCTCATGGACATCCAGCTGCCGGGCATGAGCGGGATCGACGCGCTGCGGGTGCTGCGGGCCGACGAGCGGACGCGCGGCATCCCGGTCATCGCGGTCACCGCGTCGGCCATGACCCAGGACCGGCAGAAGATCATGTCGGCGGGGTTCGACGGCTACCAGGCCAAGCCGATCGACGTGAACCAGTTCGTGGCCGCGGTGCGCGCGATGCTCGCGCGGCCACCCGCGGGAGGCCCCGCGTGAACGCCCCCGCGCGCATCCTCATCGTGGACGACACCGCGATGAACCTGAAGCTGCTCGAGGGCATCCTCACCGGCCACGGCTACGCGGTCTCCACCGCGCCGTCGGGCCCGGTGGCGCTGGAGCGGGTGCGGGACGAGCACCCGGACCTCGTGCTGCTCGACGTGGTGATGCCGGAGATGAGCGGCTACGAGGTGTGCCGGCGCCTGCGGGCCGACGAGGCCACCCGCCTCCTGCCCGTCATCATGGTCACCGCGCTCGATCCGCTGCAGGAGCGGGTCAAGGGCATCGACGCGGGGGCGGACGACTTCCTGACCAAGCCGATCAACCAGCCGGAGCTGGTGGCGCGGGTGCGCTCGCTGCTGCGGATCAAGGCGCTCCACGACGAGCTGGGCGAGCTGAACCGCACGCTCGAGCAGCGGGTGCGCGATCAGGTCAGCCAGCTGGAGCGGCTGGGCCGCCTGCGCCGCTTCTTCTCGCCTCAGCTCGCAGAGCTGATCCTCGCCGGCGACGCCGACGATCCGCTCAAGAGCCATCGCCGCGAGGTCACGGTGGTGTTCATCGACCTGCGGGGGTTCACCGCCTTCGCGGAGACCGCGGAGCCGGAAGAGGTGATGACCGTGCTGCGCGAGTACCACGGGGAGATGGGCAAGCTGATTCTCGCCGCCGAGGGCACGCTCGAGCGCTTCACCGGCGACGGGATGATGATCTTCTTCAACGACCCGGTGCCGGTGCCGGATCCGGCCGCGCGCGCCGTCCGCATGGCCACCGGCATGCGCGACCGCGTCGCCGCGCTGACCGACGCGTGGCGCAAGCGCGGGTTCGATCTCGACTTCGGCATCGGCATCGCCCAGGGCTACGCCACCATCGGGGCGATCGGCTTCGAGGGCCGGTGGGACTACGGCGCGATCGGCACCGTGACCAATCTGGCCTCGCGCCTCTGCGGCGAAGCCAGGCCCGGGCAGATCCTGGTCTCGCAGCGAGTGGCCGGCGGCGTCGAAGGCGTGGCCGCGGCGGAGCCGATCGGCGAGCTCACCCTGAAGGGCTTCCAGCGGCCGGTGAAGGCCTTCAACGTGGTGCGCCTCGAGGGGTGAGCGGCGGGGGCATCGCGTGAAGGTCTGCGTGATCGGCGCCGGCGCGATCGGGACCTTCATCGGCATCCACCTGGCGCGCACCGGGTGCGAGATGTCGGCGCTGGCCCGCGGCGCGACCGGGGCCGCCCTCCGCGCTCACGGCTTCCGCTTCCAGCAGGACGGCGCCACGATCACCGCGCCGGTGCGCGTCGCCGAGTCCGCGGGCGCGCTGGGCGGGCAGGACCTCGTGGTCGTGACCGTGAAGGCCCCCGCGCTCGCCGCGGTGGCCGGCTCGATCGCCGCGCTGCTCGGGCCGGAGACGGTCGTGCTGCCCGCGATGAACGGCGTGCCCTGGTGGTTCTTTCACGGCCTCGGCGGCCCGCACGAGGGCGCCGCGGTCCGCGCGGTGGATCCCGAGGGCCGCATCACGGCGGCGATTCCGGTGCGCCACGTGATCGGCTGCGTGGTGCACGCCACCTGCTCGGTCGTGGAGCCGGGGCTGGTGCGCCACGGCTTTGGCCGCGGCCTGATCATCGGCGAGCCGGGCGGCGGCGCCTCCGCGCGCGTGACCGCGCTGGCGGATCGGCTGACCGCGGCCGGCTTCGAGACCACCGTGTCGAAACGGATCCAGGCCGACGTGTGGTACAAGCTCTGGGGCAACATGACCATGAATCCGATGTCCGCGCTGACCGGCGCCACCTGCGATCGGCTCCTCGACGACCCGCTGCTGGACCGCTTCACGCTGACCATCATGGCGGAGGCCGCCGCCATCGGAGCGAGGATCGGCTGCCCCATCGGGCAGAGTGGGGAGGAGCGCAACGCGGTGACGCGGAAGCTCGGGGCCTTCAAGACCTCGATGCTGCAGGACGTGGAGGCGGGCCGGCCGCTCGAGATCGACGCGCTGCTGACCGCGGTGAGCGAGATCGGCGAGCGGGTCGGCGTGCCCACGCCCGGCACCGACGCGCTGCTGGGGCTCACCCGTGTCTTCGCGGCCGGCCGCCGCCTGTACTGATCGTGGCAGCCTCGCGCGCCCCGTTCCGCGCCGATCACGTGGGCAGCCTGCTGCGGCCGCCCGCGCTGAAGGCGCTGCGCCTCCAGGTGGAGGAGGGGCGCGCGGGTGCCGCCGACCTGGCCGCCGCCGAGGACGCGGCGATCCGGGACGCGGTGCGGTTGCAGGAGGACGCCGGGCTCCTGGGCATCACCGACGGCGAGATGCGGCGCCGGTCGTGGCACATGGACTTCCTCACCCGGCTGGGCGGCCTGGCCAGCGAGGGCCGGCGGCTGCCGGTGACGTTCCACGGTCGCGCCGGCGACGTGAACTTCACCCGCCCCGATCTGGCGATCGACGCGCGCGTCACGCGGCCCGCGCCGATCTTCGTCGACGCCTTCCGCTTCCTGCACGGCGTCACCGGGCGCACGCCCAAGCTCACGATCCCGTCGCCGTGCATGCTCTATTCGCAGGTCGGTCGCGCCAACATCAGTCGGAGCGTCTACCCCGAGCTGGACGGCTTCGTGGAGGACACCGCGGCCGCGTACCGGGCCGAGATCGCCGATCTCTACGCGGCGGGCTGCCGGTACCTGCAGCTGGACGACGTGAGCCTGGCCTACCTCTGCGACGAGGGCATGCGCGGGGAGAGCCGGGCGCGCGGCGAAGATCCGGAGGCGGTGCTCGCGCTGTCGGTGCGGCTGGTCCAGGCCACGCTGCGCGACCGCCCGAAGGATCTCGTCGTCTGCACGCACCTCTGCCGCGGCAACTTCCGCTCGGGCTGGCGGGCCCAGGGCGGCTACGAGCGGGTGGCCGACGTCATCTTCAACCAGATGCCCTACGACGGCTTCTTCCTGGAGTTCGACGACGCGCGCTCGGGCGACTTCTCTCCGCTGCGCCACGCCCCGCAGGGCGTGCGCGTGGTGCTGGGGCTCGTGACCAGCAAGGTGGGAACGCTCGAGAAGAAGGACGATCTCAAGCGCCGGCTGGACGAGGCGTCGCGCTATCTGCCGCTCGAGCGGCTCGCGGTGAGCCCGCAGTGCGGCTTCTCCTCCACCCTCGAGGGCAACGAGGTGGCGGTGGAGGACCAGCGGGTGAAGCTGGCGCTCTGCGCCGAGCTGGCGCGGGAGGTCTGGGGCCAGCTCTAGCCGGCCCGCCGCTCAGTCGGCGGGGAGCAGCACGCAGGCCTCGGGCGGCACGGTCACCGCCACCGGTTCCCCGGCCCGCGCGCGCGCCGGCGCGGGGCCGGTGACCCGCAGCACCACGTCGCTGCCGTCGAGCCCGATCTGGTAGTCGACCGTGTCGCCCAGATAGCTCGCGCGGATCACGCTCCCGGTCAGGACGTTGAGGCCCGTCGCCTCGGAGGGAGGCGTGCGCCCGAGCGCGATCTGGTGGGGCCGGATCGAGACCACCGCGGGGACCCGGGGCGTGAGCCCGTCGGCCGCGACGCGCAGGCGGAGGCCGCCGCGGGCCACGGTGCCCGGGCCCTCGGCGATGGCGTCGATCAGGTTGGTCTTGCCGATGAACTCGGCGACGAAGCGCGTGCGCGGCCGCTCGAACAGCTCCTGGGGCGCGCCCACCTGGACGACTCGGCCGTCGCGCAGCACCGCGACGCGGTCGGAGATCACCATCGCCTCGGCCTGATCGTGGGTGACGTAGAGCGTGGTGATGCCGAACTGCTCGTGCAGCCGGCGGATCTCGAAGCGCATCTCCTCGCGCAGGCTCGCGTCGAGATTGGAGAGCGGCTCGTCCAGCAGCAGGATCTCGGGCTCGACCACCAGCGCGCGGGCGACCGCCACGCGCTGTTGCTGCCCGCCCGACAGCTCCCCCGGATATCGCGCGCCGTAGCCGCCGAGCTGCACCACCTGCAGCATCGCCTCGACGCGGCGCTCGCGCTCGGCGCGGGGCACGCCGGCGAAGCGCAGGCCGTAGGCCACGTTCCGCGCCACCGTCATGTGCGGCCACAGCGCGTAGCTCTGGAAGATCATGGCCATGCGCCGGCGCTCGGGTGGGATCACCCCCGTCGGCGACGAGAGCACCCGATCGCCGACGCGGATCTCGCCGCCGTCGGGCGTGATGAAGCCGGCCACCAGCCGCAGCGTGGTGGTCTTGCCGCAGCCCGAGGGCCCGAGCAAAGCCACCAGCTCGCCGGGACGCACCGCGAGATCGAGGCCGGCCACCGCGCCGACGTCGCCGTAGCGCTTGGCGAGGCCGGTGATCGTGACGCCGGGCATCCGACTATCCCGCGCCGCCGGACGACCGCGCGCCCATCACGTCGCGACCCAGCAGGGTCTGCATGAGCGCCACCGTGACGAACGTCATCACCAGCATGAACACGCCCAGCACCGCGATGGCCCCGAACTGGCCCTCCTCCTTCAGGTCGAAGATCACCACCGACATGACCTTGGTGTTCGGGCTGAACAGGATGATGGAGGCCGACAGCTCGCGGATGACCCCGATGAACACGAAGCACCACGTGGCGATGATGCCGCTCCGGGCCAGCGGGGCGGTGATCTCGCGCAGCACGCGGAAGCGGCCGGCGCCCAGGATGCGGCCCGCCTCCTCCAGCTCGGGGTGGATGCCGCGCAGCGTGGCGTCGGACTGCGAGTAGCCGACCGGCATCTCCTTGGTGAGATAGGCCAGGAACAGGATCCAGAGCGTGCCGTAGAGCAGGAAAGGCGGCCGCGTGTAGGCCACGAACAACGCCACCGCCAGCACCACCCCCGGGATCACCACCGGGGCCACCGCGAGGAAGCCGAGCACCTGATGGCCCCGCACCAGCCGGCGGTTGGTGACGTACGCGAGGAGGGTGGCGAGCCCGGCCCCCACGCAGGCGGTGAGCACGCCCAGCTCGATGGTGTTGACGATGGCCGATTGGGTGGCGCGGTTCAGGAAGGTGAACGACCAGTTCTCCAGCGAGAAGTTGTCGACGGTGAGCGGCTGGGCCCACGCGCGCGAGAAGGCAGCCTTGAGCAGGATGCCGTAGGGCAGGAAGACCGCGCCGGCGAGCACCGCGAGGCAGGCGAGCAGCGCGGGCCCGCGCCAGCGTCCGAGCCGGATCACGCGCCGCTGGGCGCCCTTGCCACCCACCGCGGCGTAGCCGCGCCGCCCGAGCAGCCGCTTCTGCGCGAGCAGGAGGAGCGCGGTGGCCAGCAGCAGCGGGATCGAGAACGCGGCCGCCATCTCGACGCGCGGCGGGTACTGGAAGAACGCCCACAGCTGAGTGGTCACGGTGTGGAAGCCGGCGGGCAGGGCCAGGATCGCGGGCGAGCCGAAGAGGGCGAGCGCCTGCAGCACGGCCAGGATGAAGCCGCTCAGAATGGCGGGCAGCACCATCGGCAGCGTGATCGTCCAGGCGACCTGGAAGCGCCCGGCCCCGTGGATCGCGGCGGCGTCCTCCAGATCGGAGGCGATCAGGCCGAGGGTGTTGGCGATCATGATGTACACGTACGGGAAGGTGTAGATCGCCACCACGAAGATCAGCCCGGGCATCGTGAAGATGTTGACCAGGGGATCGTCGGCGCCGGTGAGGCCGCGGTACAGGCGGTTCAGATAGCCCGCGTTGGGTCCGGCGAGCATGACCCACGCGAAGGCCCCGAGGAACGGCGGGGTCACGAACGAGGCCATGATCAGGTGCTGGATGGTGCGGCGCCACGGCAGATCGGTCCGCGCGGTGAGCCAGGCCAGCGGCGTGCCGATGGCGAGCGAGACCACGCCCGACCACGCGGCGAGCACCAGCGTGTTCCAGAGCGCCTTCTGCAGGGGCGGGTCGGAGAATACCCGCGCGTAGTGGGCGAGGGTGACGCCGTGCTCGGCGCGCACGCTCATGTAGGCGAGCCAGCCCAGGGGTAGCAGGATCAGCAGGAGCAGCGCGGCGGCCGCGAGGAGCCAGATCGGCGCGGCGCGGTCGAGGCCGTCCCAGCGACGGGGACGGACCACGCTCGCCGCGTCGGCCATGAGCGGCGCGCTAGGCCCCGAAGAACTCGACGAAGCGCGTCTTGATCTCCTCGTTTCGCTTCTCGAGCTCCTCCGCATCCACCGGCAGGAGCTTGAGGTCGGACATCCGCGGCTTGTCGGCGGGATACGTCACCTGCGGGTGGCCGGAGTAGAGGCCCTCGGTGTCGGCCAGCACCTGCTGCATATCGCGGCTGAAGATGAAGTCGGTGAAGAGCTTGGCCGCGTTCGGATGGGGCGCGAAGCTGGTGATCGCGCTGGGGGACACCACGAGAGGCACGCCCTCCTTGGGATACACGATCTCCACCGGATTGCCCTTCTTCTTGGCCTGGTAGAACGTGTAGTCGCCGCCGTCCACCGCGACCGGCCGCTCGCCCGAGGCGACCACCCCGGAGGGATCCACCGCCGACTGCACGAGCATCGGCTTGTTCAGGGCGAGCGCCTTGAAGTAGTCCCACCCGTGCAGGTGCACCAGGGCCAGCACGTGGGTGGCGATCACGCCGCTGTAGCCCGGGTGCGCGGTGACGAGCTTGCCGCGCCACTTGGGATCGAGCAGGTCCTTCCAGGTGCGCGGGGCCTCCGCGGCCGGCACCGCCTTGGTGTTGTAGGCGATGACGTTCACGGTGGCGCGCAGCCCGAAGTGGTAGCCGTCGCGGTCCTTGAAGCCGGCGCCGAAGGCCTCGACGCCGGCGGGGGCGTACTGCATCAGCAGCTTCTTCTCCTTCAGCAGCACGTAGTGGCCGGCGTCCGAGGTGTGCACCACGTCCACGTTGCGGATGTTGGAGGACAGCTCCTGCATCATGCGCTGCAGGATCCGCTGCGACCCGGTGCGCTGGACCTCGACCTTCACGCCGGGATACGCGGTCTCGAACAGCTTGGCCACCTTCTCCGAGCTCGAGAGCGCGAGCGAGGTGTACCAGACGACCTTGCCCTCCTTCTTGGCCGCCTCCAGCCGGGCGTCCTGCGCGGCGGCGGCCGCGGCCGAGGAGACGAGCGCGAGCAGTAGCGAGGCCATGACGAGCCGGCGATGAGTCATCGAGATCTCCTGGGGGTCGGTCGGGTCACGCGGTGAGCGCGTCCATCAGCGGGCCGACCCCCGGCTGCGCGGCGAGCGCGTCCGCCAGTGCGACCGCGCGGGCGGCCTGCGCCTCGGGAATGGCCAGCGCCGCGTTGTCGCGGAATTTGGCCACCAGCTCCTCGCGGGTCATGGGGAAGTCGGGCCCGCCGCGCGGGTGATCCTGCCGCTCTTCGAGCAGCCGGCCGTCGGTCAGCCGCACCGCCACGTGGCCGATGAAGTGACGGGGATAGTCGATGGTCGGATCGACGTCGTAGAACACCCGTGCCGCCACGCGGCGCCGGGCCTCGTCCTGCGAGGCCTCGTCGGTGAAGTCGGCCAGCGCGGCCCGTCCGTTCACGAGGATGCACGCGAGCAGGTAGGGCAGGCTGAACTTCGCGGCGTAACCGTTGGGCGGACGGTGCTTGGCGGCCAGCGGCTCCCACAGCCGCGGGATCGGCCCGGCGGCGGTCCGGCAGCGCACCTCGGCGATCTGCTCGGGTCGGAGCGCGTGCCGCTCGCGAAGCCGCAGCGCGCAATCCATGTAGGGATGCGCGATCGAGCCGCAGGGATAGGGCTTGAAGGTGAGCGCCGACAGCTCCCACGTCGAGCCGAGGCTCGCGAGGAGCGCCTCGAGGCGGGCCGGCTCGTGGCCGCCCGCGAAGGCGGCGTAGAAGCCGTGCTCGCCCTCGAAGACGGTCTCCGGTCCGGTGAAGCCGGCGCGCGCGAGGAGCGCCGCGGTCACGCCGGCGTGGGCAGCCCAGCCCGGGTGCAGGCGCTTGGTCCACGAGCCGTCGGCCAGGTACTCGATGATGCCGGCGGCCTGGCTGCCGCAGATCCCGAAGGCGGCGACCTGCTGGTCCTGGGTCAGCCGGTAGAGCCGGCCCGCCGCCGCGGCCGCCGCGAAGCCGCCGGTGAGCGCGGTCGGGTGATAGTGACGCGCGTGGAAGCGGCCCGGCACCGCGAGGCCGACCCGGCACATGACCTCCACGCTCGCGATCATGGCCTCCAGGACCTCGCGGCCGGAGGCCTCGACCGCCTCGCCGACCGCCAGCGCGGTGGTCACCGCCACGCAGCCGGTATGGACGATGGCGTCCTCGCGGGTGTCGTCGAAGTCGAGCCCGTGCGCGAGCGTGCCGTTGGCCAGCACCGCGACGGCCGCGCCGACTCGCTGCGTGGTGCCGATCAGCGTGCTCTCCGGCGGGCCGCCGAGCCGCTCCGCGGCCTGCGTCACCGCGCGGCCGAAGTCCTGGCCGGAGGAAGCCAGGCTGCTGCCGAGGGTATCCAGGGCCAGCAGCGTGGCGCGCGCGCCGACCGCGGGGGGAACGTCGTCCAGCCGGAGGCCGGAGACGAATCGCGCGAAGCGCCGGGCAACCGACGGAGGCGAGGCGGGGGGCTGTGGCACGGCCGTCGGCTCTTTCTACTGAACGCCCTCCACGATGTCAACGCCGAAGTTCCCGCCGGCGCGATGGAAGACGCGGCGGCGGTCTGGCGCAGTGCCGACGACGGCGATATGATGCGGCCGAATGGACGAGACGGCGACGCCGCGGGCCACCGGAGTCGCGCAGGTCTTCGACCTGCACGCGCTGAAGGACTTCGCGCCCGACAAGCGCGTGCGCAAGATGCTCTTCAAGACCGACCAGCTCTGGTCGGAGATCGCCTGCTACGAGCCGGGGCAGTCCACCGTGATGCACCAGCATCCGAAGGAGGAGGAGGCCATCTACGTGCTGGAGGGCCGCGCCCACATGAACATCGACGGCGAGGAGGTCGTGGTGGACGCCGGCTCCATCGTGAAGTTTCCGCAGAAGGTCCTGCACGACGTGCGCAACCTGGGGCCGGACCGCTGCGTGATCATGTTCCTCAAGATCAATCCCAAGGTGTTGCGCGATGGGTAACGTGGAACGCTGCGACAAGACCCTGCCGGTGAACGAGATGATCTACTACGTCCGGCGCGACGCCGCCCTGCGCGAGCGCTGGAACCACGACCTGGAAGGGATCGCCCGCGAGTTCGGACTGAGCCGCGAGGAGTACGAGGCCGTCCGCGACAAGGACGTGCGCCGGCTCAACGACATGGGCGTGCACCAGTACTACATCCCCCAGATCCTGCGCCTCTTCTACGGGGCCTCCGCCAACAGCAACAGCCATCCCGCGCTCGAGGCCTACAAGCGCGCCTATCCCGAGGAAGCCGCGGCGGCCGAGCGCGCCCAGGCGCGGCCCGCGCGGGAGAAGGCCTGAGCCATGGCCCGCGTGGTGGCCGCGATGGCGCTGACCCACTCGCCCGGGCTCACCGGGTGGTTCGATCGCGCGCCCGAGGATCAGCGCCGCGAGGCGCGGCGGGCCCTCGACGAGATGCGAGAGCGGCTGCGCGCGGCGCGGCCGGACGTGATCGTGCTGTTCAGCAACGATCACCTGCTGAACTGGCCGATCAACAACACGCCCGAGTATACGGTCGGCATCGGGGCCGAGCACGTGGGGCCGGCCGACTGGTACGACGAGTGGCTCGCCCTGGAGAAATACCGGATCCCCGGGCATCCCGCGATCGCGCGCTATCTGGCCAACGAAGGGGCCCGCCGTCGGCTCGCCTTCGCCTACCTGCGCGAGATGCAGTTCGACGACGGGGTGTCGGTGCCCATGCACTACCTGAATCCGGAGGGGGCCATCCCGCTGGTGCCGGTGACCATGAACTGCACGGTGCCGCCGATCCCCACGCCGGAGCGCGCCTACCAGGTGGGCACGACGCTCCGCGAGATGCTGCTGGCCTATCCCGGTTCGGAGCGCGTGGCGGTCATCGCGACCGGCGGCCTCTCTCACGAGCCGGGCGGGCCCCGCTACTTCTCGGTCGACGAAGCGTTCGACCGCTGGTTCCTGGACCTGCTGAAGCACGGCGACCACGCCGCGCTGCTGCGGGAATGCACGCTCGAGCGCATGGAGGACGCGGGCTCGGGCGGCACCGCCGAATTGCTCGCGTGGGTGCTCGCGCTCGCGTTCACGCGCGGGCCCGCGGAAGTGCTGGCCTACATGCCGGCGGTGGCGTGGCGCTCGGGCACGGGCATGGTGGTATGGCCTGGCCTGCAGAGCTGACAACTTTCTTGCAACCGTCCTCCCGTGGACGACCGGAGTGACACGTGAAAAGCGTCGATCGGCGTCGCGCGCCTAAACTCACGTCCAGTCTCACCCGGCCCTCTGGCGCTGTTCTTGCTCCCCCCCGGCCTCTCGGGAGGATCGTCATGATCCCGATGCAGCCGGATCGAGAAGGGTCGGTCTTCCGCAAGCCGGCGCCCCCACCCGAGCGTGTGAGCGCCCGTCGCATGCCGGAGACCCGGAGCGACCGGAGCCTCGCGATCCCGTCGCGCGTCGCGTCGTCCCTGTCGCGAACAGTGCGCGAGCAGCTCGCCTACCTGACTCCGGACCAGCAGCGCGCCTTCCTGTGGCGCTATCGCGCCCAGGCCAAGTCCCCGCTCGTCGCGGCCTGCTTCCTGCCGCTCGGCTGGCACTATCTGTACCTGCGCAAGCGCGGCCTGCAGGTGCTGTTCTGGCTCACCCTGGGCGGGCTGGCCGCCTGGTGGGTGGCGGACATCTTCCGCCTTCCCCGGCTCGTCCGGGACCACAACCGTCGCGTGGCGACGCACGTCATGCGCGCCCTGTGGGGCTAGGAGACCCGTCCCCCTACACTCGCATCAGCGGGTGCGATCTCTGCCGGGCCGCTCGCATCACGCCCTGGTATCACGAGGACGACATCTGCTGGATCGCCGAATGTGAGATCTGCGCGGTGCCCATGGTGGTCTGGCGGTATCACGGCACCGAGCCGCCCCTCGAGCATCTGGAGCACATGCACGCGCGCCTGCGCGAGATCGCCACCCGGGAGCTGGGCGGCGAGTGCTACATCGACGACCACATGCGCAACATCCCCGACCACTACCACGCCCACGGCCGGCCCAAGGGCGGGTTCTTCGGCCCCGGCGCGCGCCGGTAGCGCGTCCCCACTTCGAGAGGAGAGGACCATGCCCGAGAGCGAGCGGCACCGGAAGGGCAACGAGATCCGTCGCCAGCTGCTGGGCGACAAGTACGTGGAGCGGGTGAACGCCACGACCTACCAGGACCCGATCATGCGCACGTTCATCGACGTCGCCACCGAGAACGTGTTCGGCGCGCTCTGGAGCCGTCCCGGGCTCGACCTCAAGACGCGCACGCTGGTGTGCGTCGTCTCCGACGCGGCCACCGGCCGGGAGCCCGAGCTGCGCATCCACCTGCGGATGGCGCTGCGCCAGGGATGGACCGAGCAGGAGCTGATCGAGGTGCTCATCCACATGTCGGGCTACGTGGGCGTGCCGATGATCCGCGAGGCGCTGATCTGCGCCCGCGACGTCTTCAACGAGGTGAAGAAGGAAGGCTGAGACAGCCTCAGGGCCGCGGCCCGGCCGGCGCGGCCGGCAGCTCGACCCAGAAGGTGCTGCCCGCGCCTTCGGTGCTGTTCACGCCGATGCGCCCGCCGTGGGCATCGACGATGCTGCGGGTGATGGCGAGCCCGAGCCCGGTTCCCGCGATCCCGGCGGTGGAGTCGTTGCGCACCCGGTAGAACTTGTCGAAGACGTGCGGCAGATCGCGCGCCGGGATGCCGATGCCGTCGTCGCACACCTCGATGCGCACCGGCCCTCCGGATGGCGCGGGCTCGACGGTGACCCGCACCCGCCCGCCGCTCCGGCTGTACTTGACCGCGTTGCCGACGAGGTTCACCAGCACCTGCGCCAGGCGGGCCCGTGTCCCGAGCACCGCGGCCTCGGGCGGCGCGGTCACCGCGATGGTGACGCGCTTGCTCTCGGCCAGCGCGCGCGATCCGGCGACCGTCTCCTCGATGAGCGGCGCCAGGTCGACACGCTCGGTGGCGACGTCCAACCCCGCCTCGATCTTGCCGAGGTCGAGCAGGTCGGTGACCAGCTCGGTCATCTGCTTCGAGCTGCGCAGGATCCGCTCGCAGCGCTCGCGGTGGCCCGGGTCCGCGGCGGGCGCGGCCTTCAGCAGCAGCTCGGCGGTCATCGAGATCGCCATGATCGGGCTCTTGAGATCGTGCGACACCGTGTTGACGAAGTCGTTCTTCATCTGCTCGAGGCTCTTGAGGAGGGTGATGTCGCGCAGGATCGCGGCGAGGCCCACCGGCTCGCCGTACTCGGTGCTCACCGAGACGAGGCTGGCCTGGGCGGTCCGCCCGTCGGGGAGCGGCAGCTCCGCGATGCCCGGCCGGCCGGTCTCGAAGAGCCGGCGGAGCGGCTCGTGGGCGATCGCGTCGTCCAGCGGCCGTCCGGTGATCCGCTCGGGGGCCACGCCCAGCATGGCCCGCACCGCCGGGTTGGCCAGCAGCACGACACCGTCGGGATTGACCATCACCACCGCGTCGGCGGTGCTCGTCAGCACCGCGGCGAGCGTGCCGCGCTCGTCGGCCAGCGCCTGGTAGGCCCGGCACGTCTCGAGCGCGCCGGACACGCCCGCGGCCACCAGCGAGGCGACCTCGAGGTCATCGACGGTGTACGGCGCGCTCCGGCGCGCGAAGAAGAGCGCCCCCAGGATCTGGATGCCGCGACGGAGCGGCACCGTGAGCGCCGCCTGCAGCCCGGCCCGCGCGAGCACGCCGTCGAGATCGTCGGCGGCGTCGGGAATGGCGTGGAGATCTCCGACCAGGTGGGCCCGCCCGGTGCGGAGGCTGCGCCCGGGCAGGCCCTCCTCCTTCGAGAACAGTCGGCCGCCTACCGGCCGCTCCAGGTAGCCGGACAGCGAGTGGACGAGATAACCCTGCCGGTCGGCGTCCTCCAGGCAGATGGCCAGATAATCGTGGGGCACCACGGTGTCCGCCTGCTCGGCGAGGGCCTGGAAGACGTGCGTGGGGAGGGGCGAGCCCGAGAGACCGATCAGCATCTCCCCGGCGCGCCGGAGGCGCCCGGCCAGAGGCGGGGCCGCCTCGGGGCCCGACATGTGGCCTAGCGATCCTCCATGATCTGCCGCATGCGCGCGAAGGTCAGGAACCGTCGCCGGTTCGCCTCCGGCATCTTGTCCAGGTCCGGCAGCTCGGTGACCGTGAGCCCGTAGGCCTCGTACGTCGGGATGTCGGCCTCGGCGAGCCCGACCGCCGCGCGCTTCCGCTCGAAGGCGGCGGCCACGTAGGGCGCCAGCTCCCGCTCCTTGGCCGTGGCCCGCGCCGCCTCGCGCGCCCGGAATTCCGGCATCACCGACGAGGCGAACAGCTCGAGCGACTCGCAGATGTGCTCGTGGCGGTTCCGGCCGCCCTGCTGGATGAAGATGGTCTGATCGACCCCGTAGTCCTCGAAGGCGCGCAGCGAAGCGCGCAGCTCGTCGGGCGTGCCGATGCAGCCGGTGCCGCCGCCCAGGACGTCGAGGTCCAGCTCGGCCCGCACCCGCTCGAACTTGTCCCAGATGTCGGTACGGCCGGGCCGGTGCTTGCCGAACACATAGTGATGGCCGAGGGCGAACTGGAAGAAGCGGAAACCCTCGGTGCCGCGCCGGCGCGCCTCTTCGCCATCCGGGTGGCACGAGAAGCCCGTCACCATGGCCACGTTCGGGTTGACCGCGTGGCCGATCGGCACGCACTCGCGCTTGAAGGTCTCGTAGTAGTCGTCGACCCAGTGCTTGGCCTCCGCGGGATCGATGAACGCGAAGGTGAGCGCGCCCATCCCGAGCTGCGCGGCCAGGTGGATGGTCTCTCGATTCGAGCACGCCACCCAGAGCGGCGGGTGCGGCTGCTGCACCGGCTTGGGCACCACGTTGCGGACCGGCATCGAGAAGTACTTGCCGTGGAAGCCGGGATAGGGGTCCAGCGCGAGCATGCTCGCGACCTGCTCGGTCGTCTCTCGCCACATCGCGCGCCGCTCCACCGGATCGACTCCGAAGCCTTCCAGCTCCGCCCGGGAGGCCGACTCGCCGGTGCCCCAGTCGACGCGGCCGTTGGAGACCAGATCGAGCGTGGCCAGGCGCTCGGCGACCCGCGCCGGATGGTTGTAGCCGGGCGGCATCAGCACGATGCCGTGGCCGAGCCGGATCCGGCGGGTCCGCTGCGAGGCGGCGGCGAGGAAGACCTCGGGCGCGGACGAGTGGGAGTATTCCTCGAGGAAGTGGTGCTCGACCTCCCACGCATGGTCGATGCCGAGACGGTCGGCCAGCTCCACCTGCGCCAGTGCGTCCTGGAACAGCTGCTGCTCACTGCCTCGAGACCACGGACGAGGGAGCTGATGCTCGTAGAAGACGCCGAATTTCATGCCCACTCCTTTCGCGCGGCCGCCACGATGGCGGCGGCGCCGCCATCGTAGCGCAGGAGACGGGCGGGAGGCGAGGAAGGGGAAGCGGCTACGGCGACTGCGCGATCGGTGCGGTCGGGTCGGGAGCCGGCGCCGCGTCCGCCGCGCCGGGGCCGGCCACGGGGGGGGCCAGGGCCCGCGGGCTCGGGCGCGCGTCGGCCTCCTGCAGCAGGACCTGCGGACCGTGATCGGTCCGCGGAGCGGGCATCGGCACCAACGTCGGATATGGCTCGGGTCGCCCGATCAACGGGCGCGTGATCGGCGTGCTCACCATCTGCACTTTCGGCTGCGGCCGGGGCATGCGCGACATCCACTGCGGAGCCGGCACCGGCCTGGCCAGCACCCGTTCGGCGGTCTGCTTGTCTCCCATGCGGCGGAGCACGCGGGCCACGAAGCGGCGGGTCTCCGGATACGGCGGGATGCCCTTGTAGCGGAGCACGTTCTGCTCGCCCGCGTTGTAGGCGGCCAGGGCGAGCGGCAGGTCGTTGTTGAAGGTGTCGAGCATCGCGCGCAGATGGCTCGCGCCCGCGTCGATGTTCTCGTCGGGGTCGTGCGGGTCGCGGACTCCGATCATGGCCGAGGTCTGAGGCATCAGCTGCATGAGGCCGCGCGCGCCCTTCTGGGAGACGGCGGCGTGATCGAAGTTCGACTCGACCGCGATGACCGCGGTGATCAGCGCCTCGGAGAGGCGGTAGCGCGTGGCCGCGGCCTTGATGTGATCGGGGATCGCGGCCAGATCGTACTCGGGGGCGGTGGTCTCCTCGACGGAGACCTCGGCGGGCAAGCGGCTCACCGCCGCGCCGCGTACGACGACGTCGGCGGGCGGTGTCCACACCGCGAAGAGCACGGCCAGACCGAGCGCCGCGCCGATGGCCGGCACCGGCTGCATCCACTGCGCGCGCTCCCACTCGGGAAAGAGCGGCAGCTGGCGGCGATCCGCCTCGACATAGTGATTCCAGACGTTGACCAGTCGGGTGTACATTCGGGCACCTCCGGGTGCCCGGGAGTATGCGAGGCGAGTGCCAAGCGCGACGAGCTACTTGGCCTTTATCGACGGGTAGTTGAGTGACGTCGTGCAGGTGCCGCGGCATCTCCGGCTCGGTGACCGTCACTCAAGTCACCGGACTGACACCGCTCAGCTGCGCGTGATCTGACCGATGCCCGGAAGCCGTCCCAGGAGATTGCCGGTCACGCCGCCGTCGACGATCAGATCGTGGCCGTTGACGTAGCGCGCATCGGGTCCCAGCAGGAACGCGATGACGTCGGCCATGTCCTCCGGGGTGGCCACGCGGCCGATCGGCACGAGGGCATCGCGCGCGGCCGCCACCGACTGATCGGTGTAGACCTTCTCGGTCATGCCGGTGCGCACCATGCCCGGCGAGAGGCTGTTGACGCGAATGCCGTCGCGACCGAATTCTTGCGCGAGCACCGAGACCAGCATGATCACCGCGGCCTTGCTCGGGCCGTAGGGCCCGAGGTTGGCGTGCGCGTTGCTGCCCGACATGGAGCCCACCGCCACGATCGCGCCCTTCGAGGCGGCGAGCGCGTCGTGGGCCGCTCGGGCGAGCAGCCACGTCGCGCGCGTGTTCACCGCGAACATCCGGTCCCAGTCCTCCACCGCGTAGGTGAGCAGCGGCCCCGGCCGGTTGACGCCCGCGTTGCTGACGAGCCCGTCGAGACCACCGAAGCGCGCGATCGCTTCGCCGACCACGCGCCCCGGCGCGTCCACGGTGGCCATGTCCCCGTGGAGCGGCAGCGCGGCCGCGCCCAGGCTGCCCAGCTCGGCCACCAGTGCCTCGAGCGCGGCCGAGGGCCCCCCCGGAGAAGGCCAAAGGTCCACCGCTGCGATCTGCGCCTTGCCGCCCCGGGCCCGCGCGTCGCGCGCCAGGCGCAGGCAGGTCGCCCGACCGATCCCGCTCGCCGCTCCCGTCACCAGCGCGCGCACGACGCTCAGGCTCCCGTGAAGGTCTTGCCTTCGCTGGCCAGGCGGTCCAGCAGCGGGGCCGGCGTCCACTCCTCGCCCTGCGTCTTACGCCACTCGTTCATCCGGTCGCGGATGGTCTTGAGCCCGACCTGATCGGCCCAGAACATCGGGCCGCCGCGGTAGACCGGCCATCCGTAGCCGTAGACCCAGATCACGTCGATGTCGCTGGCGCGGATCGCGATCTTCTCCTCGAGGATCTTCGCGCCTTCGTTGACCATCGGGTAGAGCAGGCGGGCCAGGATCTCGGCCTCGCCGATCTTGCGACGGAGGATGCCTTGCTCGCTCGCGACCTCGACGATGATCTTCTCCACGTCGGGGTCGGGGATCGGGGTGCGATCGCCCTTCTCGTAGCGGAAGTAGCCGGCGCCGGTCTTCTGGCCGAACCGCCCGAGCTCGCAGATGCGGTCGGCCACCGCCGACTTCACGCCCTTGCCCTTGCGGATGCGCCAGCCCACGTCGAGGCCGGCGAGGTCGCCCATCGCGAAGGGGCCCATCGGGAAACCGAAGTCGGTGAGCACTCGGTCCACCTCGTGGGGCAGCGCGCCCTCGAGGATGAGCTTCTCGGCCTCGCGTCCGCGCTGGTGCAGCATGCGGTTGCCCACGAAGCCGTAGCAGACGCCGACCAGCACCGGCACCTTGGCGATCCGACGGCCCACGCCCATGGCGGTGGCGATCACGTCCTTGGCCGACTTCTTCCCGCGTACGACCTCGAGCAGGCGCATGACGTTGGCCGGGCTGAAGAAGTGCATGCCGATGACGTCTTCGGGTCGCTTGGTCGCCGAGGCGATCTCGTCCACGTCGAGCGTGGAGGTGTTGGTGGCCAGCACCGCGCCCGGCTTGCAGATGCCGTCGATCTTGGCGAAGACCTCCTTCTTGATCGGCATCTCCTCGAACACCGCTTCCACCACGATGTCGGCGTCGGCGATCTTCGACCAGTCGGTGGTGCCGGAGATGAGCCCCATGCGCTTCTCGACGTCCGGCATGGTGAGGCGCCCGCGGGAGGCGGTGGCCTCGTAGTTCTTGCGCACGACCCCGAGGCCGCGATCGAGCGCCTCCTGGGCGACCTCGACCACCGTGACCGGGATCCCCGCGTTGGCGAAGTTCATCGCGATGCCGCCGCCCATGGTGCCGGCCCCGAGCACCGCCGCCTTCTGGATGTCGCGGCTCTTCGTGTCGGCCGGCACGTCGGGAATCTTGGCGGCCTCGCGCTCCGCGAAGAAGAAGTAGCGCTGGGCCTTCGACTCGGGCGAGGTGATCAGCTCCTGGAACAGCTCGCGCTCGCGCTTCAGGCCCTGGTCGAACGGCAGATTCACCGCGGCCTCGACCGCCTTGATGCAGTTCTCGGGGGCGCGGAAGCCGCGCGTCTGCCGCGCGACCGACTTGCGGAACTCGGCGAAGATCTCGGGCTTGCCACGCACCGCCGCCACCTTCTCGTCGAGATCGCGGATCTTCTTGAGCGGCCGCTTCTCCGCGACCACCTTCTCGGCGAAGGTCACCGCCGCCGCGGTGAGGTCGCCCTCGACGATCTCGTCGATGAGGCCCGCCTTCAGCGCCTCGTCCGCGCCGATCGGGTCGCCGCTCACGATCATGGACAGGGCCTTGGGCACGCCGACCACGCGCGGGAGCCGCTGGGTGCCGCCCGCGCCGGGCAGGATCCCGAGCTTGACCTCGGGCAGGCCGAAGCGCGCCGTCTTCGCCCCGACGCGGTAGTGACAGGCCAGCGTGACCTCGAGCCCGCCGCCCAGCGCGGTGCCGTGGATCGCGGCCACCACCGGCTTGGGCGAGCTCTCGATCAGATCCAGCACCTCGTGGAGGCTCGGCTCCTTCGGCGGCTTGCCGAACTCGGTGATGTCGGCGCCCGCGATAAACGTGCGCCCCGCGCACGTGATCACGATCGCCGCGACGCCGCCGTCGGCGGCGGCCTGCTTGAGGCCATCACGCAGGCCCTGGCGTACGTGCTGGCTCAGCGCATTCACCGGCGGGTTGTTCACGGTCAGCACGGCCACGCGGCCGCGGCGGTCGAGATCGACGGACTGGGTGATGGCGGTCATGGCCTTCTCCTTCGCGGGAGTGAGCGGTGAAGTGCCGTCATGATAAGCGTCTTGCCGGGCCCCGGGAAGGGGCAGAATTACCTGGGCAA